>Ga0299907_10000337_pt1 | contig 22087 bp, 19 predicted proteins | sample RVTome_16_FD_198680 | JGI IMG/M metagenome (GOLD analysis project Ga0299907, IMG submission 198680) | Soil microbial communities from uranium-contaminated site in the Upper Colorado River Basin, Wyoming, United States - RVT152D67 (version 2) ...
GAACTTGGCCACTCCTGCCTCCCCGGCGTAGACGGTGTCAGGGGCATGGCCGAGTCTTTCGGTGATCTCCAACCCGAGGCCGATGATCCAGCTCCCGAGCCCGAGCCCGGTCATCACCAGGGCCATGCCCGCCAGCACCGCGAGCCGGGTCGGGCGATCGGCAGGACGTTGAAGCAGGGCCCAAACCAGGAGGGCGGCCAGACCAAGGGAGAAGATCCCGATGGCGACCGCCATGAGGTTGAATATCGCACCGTCCTGGGGTGTGGCGACGTTGAAGTGGGAAGGCACCCCTCGCCACGCCTGCACGGTGATGAGCGCCACTTCGACGAGCCCCGAGGCGATGAGGGTCACCGCAAGGATCGACTCGATCCGGGGCCGGTCGGGCAGGCGGTCCATCACCCATCCGCTGGTCCACATGATGAGGGCCACAGAGATCCCGAACGTGATCGGCTTCCGGAACGAGACCGCTCCCTCCCAGCCCCCGCCGGTTGCGAGCAACACGACGATGTGGGTCACTGCAGATGCCGCCAGCACCGCTGCGGCGGCTCCAAGCCAGCGGCTGTGGGTTTTCTGGAGTCGAAGCTGCGAGCGCAGTGTGGTCACGAGGGTCCTTTGGTCGTCTCCCACCAACGTATGGGCCTTCGCTCGTGCTGTCGTCACCCCGGGGCGGCAAACGGGTGTCACCCCTCCGTGTCATCCCGTTGTGTCGACAGTGGAGTCCGTTGCGGTGGATAGGGTCGCGGGAGATGCAAGCCGAGCAACTCACCGATCCCGTTGCCTATCACGCCGAAGGGCCGGTCTGGTCGGATTCTTGGGGAGGTCTGCGCTGGGTGGACATGCTCGCCGGCGACATTCTGTCGCTCGCCGAAGGCATGGTGAGTCGGCGTCATGTGGGTGAGGTCGCCGCCGCGATCCGTCCCCGGCTTGCCGGAGGAGCAGTGCTCGCGGTCGAGCGCGGGTTCGCCCTGGAGGCGCCCGACGGGACCTTGACCTACCTCGAGCCGATCTGGCACGGCAGCGAGGTCCGGATGAACGAGGGTGGCTGTGATCCGGACGGGCGCTTCTACTGCGGCTCCATGGCCTACGACCAGCGTCCTGGGGCGGGGTCGGTCTACCGCTTCGATCCCGACGGCACTGTCACCGTCGTGATCGACGGAGTCACGATCTCCAACGGGCTGGAGTGGAGCCCGGATGGCGCCTTGGCCTACTACGTCGATACCCCGACCCACCAGGTGTCAGTGTTCGACTACGAGCCTGGCGCGGCGTTGACCAGGCGCCGCGTGTTCGTTGACGTCGGCGCCGAGCCCGGTGGGCCGGACGGGCTGACCGTCGACGGGGAGGGCGGGGTGTGGGTGGCCTTCTTTGGCGGAAGCGCGGTTCATAGGTACACCCCAGAGGGCATCCTCGACGAGGTGATCGAGGTGCCGGCTCGACAAGTCACGGCATGTACCTTCGGCGGCGCCCTCCTCGACCAGCTCTACATCACCACTTCACGTGAGAACCTGGATCCGGGCGACGATCCACTGGCCGGCGCCCTCTTCGTGGCCGCGGTCGGCGTGATCGGTCGCCCGGTGCGGGGGTTTGCTGGGTGACGCGGGATCGTTTTGGCGCGGAGTTATCGGCCTATAGGCCGATAACTCCGCGCCAAAACGGATGGTCGGGCCCTCCGACGCTCAAATCGCCTCGGCCCAGAGCGAGCGCATCAGCTCGGAGCGATCCAGGAGCTCGCGTAAGGAGCCCCGGTCGACCACCCGCCCCCGATCCATGAGCAGGATCTGGTCCGCTCGGGACAGGGCGGCGCGGCGGTGGGAGACCACGATGCAGGTCACATCTCGTTTTGCGAGCAGCCGCTGCCACAACTCCGTCTCGGTGTGGATGTCGAGCGCGGAGGAGAGGTCGTCGAAGACGAGCAGCTCGGCCTCAGTGGCCAACATGCGAGCCGCCGCCGAGCGCTGCACCTGCCCACCGGATAACTTCACCCCGCGCGCTCCCACCATCGTGTGCTCACCCATCTCGAGACGTTCCAGGTCGGGATCGAGCACGGCCAGCTGCACCGCCTCCCGGAGACGTTCCCGTGCCACCCTCTGCCCGAGGGCGATGTTGTCGGCCAGTGACTCCGAGAAGAGCCTGGGGATCTGGGCGGTATATGCCGACCGTGGTGGGACGAAGAACGAGGCCGGGTCTTCGACGGGCTTCCCGTTCCAGAACACCTCCCCCTCGGCCGGGACCAAACCGAGCAGAGCCCGCACCAGTGTGCTCTTGCCAGACCCGATGATCCCGGTGACAACGGTGAACGAGCCTCGTTCCACCACGAAGTCGACCCCTTCCAGACCCTCCCCGCCGTCGGGGAACCAATGCCTCAGATCCCTCACCTCGAGGCGTTGCAGCGGCTCGATCCCGATGTCGGGCAGGTCGATGTCGGGGATCTCACCCTCCAGGGGCACCCGCACCCGATCGAGCAGGTCCTCGTCGTCGGCGTCGACCGCCAGGGCCCGTATTCGCTCGTAGGCGACACCGGTGCGGCGGTGCTGGGCGATGATGTCGCCGACGAAGGCCATGTAGTCGGTGAGCCGGGGGAGATAGGTCAGGAACACGGTCAGCTCCCCGATCGTGAAGCTCCCGTCGCTGATCGAGTCGGCCGCCACCAACAGCACGATGGCGATCGTGATCGTCGACATGTTGCGGTTGATGCCCCGCAACACCTCGGTGAGGACGGTGTCGGAGAGAGCGGCCTTGTGCCTGACCTCGTTGAGATGATGCAGCCTGGCCAGCATCGACTCCTCGGCTGCAGCGAGTTTGATCGCCTGGACCCCGGAGAAGGTCTCACCAATGAGCCCGGTCACCTGGTCGGTGGCCTCCCTCATCGCACGCCTCCGTTTCCGGATCTGCGGGCTGAGCGCCTGGGTCAGGACCATGGTCAGGATGAGGGGCACGATGAGGATGGCGGTGAGACCGGCGTCGATCGAGGCCATGATCAGGACCGACCCGACCCCGAACACGATCAGCCCACCCATGTCCACCCAGTTCTCCATGTACTCCAGGACATCGTCGACGTCGTCGCGGAAGGTGCTGACCGCCTCGCCAGGGGCCAGGGGGATCACCCTCGACCCCGGCGCCTCCAGCAGCCAGCGGAGCAGGTTGCGTCGGAGCTGAAGCGACTGCTCGATCCAGTGATTGATCCAGACCCGGTCGCCGAGCCAGATGACGATGTTGCGCCCGATGGCAATGACGGCGAACACGATGGCCGGGGCCCAGGCCGTCTCCGCCACCGGACTTCCCTCGGCCAATCGGCCGAACACCAGCCCGATCAGGATCCCGAATGCGAGGGGCGAGCCGTGGACCAGGGTCCACATGAAGAGGCAGAAGAAGAAGCGCCCCGGCCGATAGCGGATCACCTCCCAGACGAGACGCAGGGTGCTCATGGTCTGGTGTCTCCGAGGAGATTGCCCCGCCCCGTGGCGAGCAGCCCCGCGTAGCGGCTGGTCGGGTCGGCGGCCAGCCTCTGACGAGGGCCATGCTCGACGATCCTCCCCGAGTCGACGACCATGATCTCGTCGGCCAGCCGCACCGTCTCCAGACGGTGGGCGATGATCACCACGGTGCGACCGGCGTACAGCCGCTCGGTGGCGGTGGCGAGGAGCATCTCGGTGACCGGGTCGAGCCGGGACGACGGCTCGTCCAGGATGACCACCCCCGGGTCCTGGAGGAACACGCGGGCGAAGGCCAGGAGCTGTTGCTCACCTGCCGAGAGGCCCTGACCGCCCGGGCCGAGCACCGTGTCGAGCCCGACCTCCCTGATCCAGGTCCCGAGACCGACGGCGTCGAGCACGGCGTGGATCTCCTCATCGGATCGGACGGCGAAGAAGGTCAGATTGTCCCTGACCGTCGCCCGGAACAACTGGACGTCCTGGGTGACTACGCCGACTGATCGGCGCAGCGACCCGGAGCGGACTCGTCGAATGTCATGTCCTGCGATCCTGACCACACCCTGGTCGGGGTCGTAGAGACGGGCGATGAGCCGGGTGATCGTGGTCTTGCCGCCACCGGTCCTCCCCAGCAGGCCGAGGGACCGGCCCGGGGCGAGGCCGAAGCTGACGTCTTCCAGCACGCCTCGCTCCTCGTAGGAGAAGGACACCCGCTCGAAATCGATCGCAAGTGGTCCCTCGGGGAGGTCGACGTCGCCGTCTGCGATCGAGGAGTCGAGCCTGCGGATCTGGTCGATGCGGACAATGCCACCGGCCGCCTTCTGCATCTCCTGGAGCTCCTGGGTCATCTGCTCGATCGGTCGCCGTACCAACTGCATGTATTGGAGGATCAGATAGGCCGTGCCCACGGTGATCGAGCCACGGACCGCGAGCCAGACCCCGACGATCAGGGCGAGGGCGTCGCCGGCCCAGAAGGCGGTGTTGGCCGTGACCCAGACCAGGATCCGCTTGCGCCAGGCAGTGGTGGTCCGGGTGTAGAAGTCTCTCATCACAGGGATGAACCGGGCCATCGTGAAACGGCCCGCTCCCAGGGAGCGGATGTCGTCGACCCCGGCCAGGCGCTCCTCGATGAACCCGTAGAGACGGGCAGAGGTCTCTCTTTCCTCCTCGGCAGCTGCCACCGCGACCTTGCGCAGGCGAACGAGCAGAGCCAGCACCAACACGACGTAGATCGAGATCGTCAACCCCATGGCCGGCTCCACGAACCAGCACACCACGACGACACCGCTGAGGAGGGCCCCGGCCGCGACGAGACGGACCAGGAAGCGGGAGATGAACTCCGAGATCGCGGTCACGTCCCCGTCCACCCGCTCGATCATCTCGCCGGGTGTGGTCTCGTTGTGAAAGCCCATGTCGAGCCCGAACAGGTGGGAGGTCAACTCCTCACGGAGGCGGTTGGTGGCGCTCCAGCCGATGTCGGCACCCAGATAGGAGGCAAATGCGTCGAGGAGCTGGTTGACGATCCCGGCCACCAGATAGGCGACACCGGCGGTGCTCAGCCCCACGACGGCCGACCCGGCTACCGCCGAGTCGATGAAGGTGCGCAGGATGAGCGGGATGACGAGCTGCAGCCCGATCGATCCCATGAGCAGCAGCACCAGCACGACCACCCGGCCCCGGTGGGGGGCGAGATAGGTGGTGAGAGTGGCGCGGTAGGAGGGAGCGGTCATGGCGGGTTCTTTCGACGGTATCCGCAGCGACCGCCGGACCGGGCGAATTTAGCCTTGGGCCGCCGGGATGTAGCCCTGATCGGCCATTCGCTTCCCCATCACGTCGTAGAGCTCATGATCGTCACGCGGGGTCCAGGTGGCCAGTCCGTCCACGTATCGGTTGAACATGGAGAAGGCGGCGGCAATCAGCACGGTGTCGTGGATCTCGACGTCGGTCGCACCTTCGGACCTCGCCCTCTCCACGTCGGCAGGGCCGACGTCGAGACCGCTCCTGGCGACTTTGGCCGCGATGGCGAGAAGGGCCCTCAGCTTTGGCGTGACCGGTGCGGTCTCGGGATCCTCCCGGACCGCGTCGACCATTTCGTAGTCGCCGTCGAGATGGTTGGCGGCAGCGGCCCGATGACTGGCATGGCAGAAGTAGCAGTCGTTTTGGGAGGAGACGTAGGAGGCGATTATCTCCCGCTCTCCACTGGTCAGAGTGTTCGGCCCGCGGAGCAGGACTTCGGCCAACTCCCGCATCGGTCTGGCCGTCTCGGGTCGGAAGGCGAAGGCGCTGCTGATCCCGGGTATATCTGCTGGTAGTTGGATGTGGGGCACGAGTTCGAGGCTACCCGGCGCCGTCGAGGCAACCGAACCTCGTCGTTCAGCCTGGTGCTTCCGCCAATCACACGAGTCCGATACGATGGGAACATCAATGTTCTCATCGTGAGGAGGGTCTGATGGGGTCAGTTGCTTCGGTTGAGGACGGCGTGTTCAGTTCACAACAAGTGATCCGGCTTGCTGGAATTACGAAGCGCCGACTCGACTATTGGATCCAAAAGGGCATCGTCACCGCAGACATAGATCGAGCGCGAGGGCGAGGGAGGGTCCGCCTCTTCTCATTTGCGAATCTGGTTGAAGTGCGCGTCGCAGCTTGGCTTCGAGACAAGGTGTCGCTGCAACTGATCGGGAAGATCGTGGGCCGACTTCGCTCGGAGAACGCTCAGCTTCCGTTGGCGGAGATGACTTTTGGCGTGATCGAGGCAACTGTGCGGGGCAGACCTCGTCACCAAGTTGTCGTTCTGCGCTCCGATGGAGCTTGGGAAGAATGGGACAGCGGACAGAAGATCATGGAGATCACCGTGCCGCTCAAGACGTTCGCCGAGGAGTTGCGCGAGTCGGCCGAGGCAGATCGTCGCCGTGTGCGCCGGGTCGGTAAGACGGAGAAGCGCAGAGGGGTCCTTGGATCGACGGAGGTCGTGGCCGGGACTCGGGTGCCGACGTCAGCGATCAGGAGCCTGCACCGAGCGGGATACGACCTCGATCGGATTCTCGAAAACTATCCGGGCTTGGAGTCCGCTGATGTCCTGGCAGCGATTAACGCCGAGGAGAAACATCGAACCAAGGAGGCGGGCTCCGGCTGAGGTTCTTGGTCGATCATTGCCTCCCGTCCGAGGTGGCACGCTTCCTGACGGGTGAAGGACACAATGCCTGGACTGCACACGAAGCCGGTCTGTCAACGGCGTCCGATCAGGAAGTGATCGCCTACGCCGCAGCGCGTGATGCCGTCGCAGTGACGAATAACAAGGACTTCATTCCCCTCGCTCGGCGTCTTCGATTCGCACGGGTGGTGTACCTGCGGGTCCGAGAACAAGACGCAGTTGATGCGATGTCGCGTGCGCTGGATTGGTTGGAGGAGAACACCCTGCCGGAGGGACGAGTACTTCGTGTGCCCCTCCGAGCAGACATCGTCCTGTTGTCACCCCTCCCATGGTGAGGGCACCGCTCTAGAGAGGTTGCTGCGGTGTGCGCGTGGCTGTGCTCGAACCTCTCAGCCGGCGAGCTTCTTCACCAGGGCCTGGAAGCGTGGATGTGACCGCAGCCCGTCGAGATCACTGTCTCGTTGCACCCAGGCCCGGATCTCGCTGTGACCCACCGGGAGCGCTTCCTCCAACAGATCGATCGCCCGTTCGTGCTCGCCGAGCAGGGCGTAGACGCAGGCGGCGTTGTACAGGGTGAGGAAGTCGTCGGGATCGATCAACAACGCTCTCGACGTCCACTCTCGCGCCCGGTTCTCCTGGCCATCGGCGGCGAGGTAATCGGCGCCCAAGGCGATGGCCCGGGTGTTCTCGGGTCGCATCGACAGCTCCGCCTCTATTCGGTCGAAGCCGAGCCTTCCCGCCTCGGCCGCCTGGTCGTGGAGGCCGAGATCCCGGTAGATCTGGGCCATGAAGATCGGCGACTCGAAGTCGTCCTCTCGGATCTCGGATGCCCGGCGAAACAGGTCGGCGGCCTCGGTCATGCGGCCCTGGGCGAAGCAAGCGCGTGCATAGAAGTAGTTGGGCTCGAAGAGGTCGGGGCCGAGACGAATCGCCTCCTCGAACTCCTGATCGGCCTCGTCGAGCCGGTCGATGATGGAGAGAGCGAGACCGCGCGAGGCATGGGCTTCGGCTACGTCCTTGTCGAGCTCGATGGCCCGTGCGCTCGCCTCGAGGATCGTCTCCACATCCGAGACGAGGTAGAAGTTGAAGAGGAACGACTCACAGTCGGCGACTCCGGCATAGGCCCGGGCATAACCCGGGTCGAGCTCGATCGCTTTCTGGAACATCCGCTTGGCGACGTGATAGTTGGCCCTGGTGTGGCGACGGAAGAACTGGCGGCCGAGCAGGTAATAGTCGTAGGCCTCGACGTTCTCGGTGGGGACCTTGGCGATGGCCTCCGCTTCGTCGGGGAGGAGAGATACCCGCAGGGACTCGACGATCTTGTGTGTGATCTCGTCCTGAACGGCGAAGACATCGGTCAGGTCCCGGTCGTATCTCTCCGCCCACAGGTGCCCGCCGGTCGTGTTCTCGATGAGCTGGGCAGTGATCCGGACCCGGTCGCCGGACTTGCGGACGCTGCCCTCGACGATGTGGTCGACGCCCAACTCCCGCGCCACAGTATCCACCTTGACCGCCGCTCCCTTGTAGGTGAACGACGAGTTGCGGGAGGGGACGAACAGGCCGGAGATCTTGGAGAGATCGGTGATGATGTCCTCGGTGATGCCGTCGCTGAAGTACTCCTGCTCGACATCTCCGCTCATGTTGACGAAGGGCAGGACGGCGATCGAGGGGATGGCGGGATCCCTGCCCGGCAGATGGTCGATCCCACCCGGTGCCCCGTCGAGGACCCCAAGCGGGTCCCAGCTCCAAACCCGGATCGGGCGGGCGATGTTCTTCACCTGATGCTCGCCGCCATCCTCGAACGGGATCTCGATCTTGTGACTTATCTGGTCGTAGATCGATTGGGACACGCACAGACCACCGGGGCGGGCCAGGCCCTCGAGACGAGCGGCGACATTGACCCCGTCGCCGAGGAGGTTGTCGTCATCGACGATCACGTCGCCGAGATTGATGCCGATCCGGAATCGCATCTGCCGATCGGGGGGAACATCGGAATTGCGAGACTCGATCTCCTCCTGGATGTCGATCGCGCAGCGCACCGCTTCGACGGCGCTGGAGAACTCGGCGATGACACTGTCGCCGGCCCCACCGAAGACCCGCCCGTGATGCTCGCCGACCAGCTGGTCGACCGCCGTTCGGTAGTCGCCGAGCCGTTCGATGGCACCTTCTTCGTCGATCTCCATCAGCCGGCTGGAGCCGACGACATCAGCCGCCATGATGGCCGCCAGCTTGCGTTCGACCGTCAGGGACGGTTGGCTTGAAACCACTCCGGGGAGGTTATACCCGGGCGCCAGGTGTGGCCGACGGCCCGATCAGGCGAGATGCGCCCCTCGACCCACCTCGTATGCCTCTTCCACCCAGGAGGCGAACCGGACGTCCAATTGGCCAGGGCTGGTCACCCGGAATTGGTGGACGAACAGACGCTTGGTGTAGGGAGAGGAGCGAAGGATCCGAGGGTCGCTCACGACTCGCTGTAGATCGAGGTAGCCATCGAGGCTGGTGCTCTTCGGTTTGGCGCCAGCGAACCCTCGCCTGATGCCCTTGAACGTGATCGCCGACTTCGCCACCGAGTACTGGAACGGGCCGCAGGACTCGACGATCTCGACCAGGAGCCGGTAGAGCTCGATTATCTCCGCCGACTTGTCACGGAGGTGATCTTCGACGGTCCATTCGTCGCCGGCCATCGCAACGATCAAGGAGCTCCCCTTAGGGACGCTCTTTGACCCCCGCCTTCAGCAGATCGACCGTCTCGGCGATACGGACCTTCCTCTCCTCGGGTCGCCGTTTGGTGGCGTCGATCCATCGCAGGTAGCCATTCCGATAGAACTGGGCGAGCGAGTCGAAGAACTCGCCCGCTTCGGGAGCGGCGTCGAGAGCGGCGGCAAAGTCGGGGGCGAGGTCGTCTCGCTGGGGCCCTTCGGGGGTAAGCATCACCTCGACCTCATCGCCGGGCCCGATCCCACAGTCGCGGCGCCAGGCCGCCCCGAGCAGGATGCCGCGACCCTGGCCGAGTGGTTCGATGACGGCCCTGACCCCCAGCCCGTTGACGGTGCCCGAGACTCGATGTTGGCCCTTCGGTCCCCAGAGCTGGTCGGGGTCGAAGGGCACCGGCACCAGCACCCGGCGTCTGGCATCGGTCGTCACCACAGTCTTGAAGCGCTTGGGAGTGCCCATGAGCCATCCGATTCTCGCATCCCCGATGGGTACCTGCGCGACGACCGAGCAGGTAGTTTCGAGCCTCGCCCGCCCAGCCAGGAGATCCCATGTCTGTCCTCGCCAGCCTGACCACCGCATTGTCCTCCGGAGCCGTCGAGGTCGTCGATCTCACAGCACCGTTGTCCGACCAGACGCCCCTGTTGGAGCTGCCGCCGGAGCTCGGTCAGACAGCGCGGTTCCAGCTGGAGGAGATCAGCAGGTATGACGTCCGTGGCCCGGCCTGGTATTGGAACAACTTCCACACCGGCGAGCACACCGGCACCCATTTCGATGCCCCGATCCACTGGGTCACGGGAAGAGACAAGGACGACATCGGAACGGTTCCGGTCAGATCGTTCGTTGCCCCCGCCGTCATGCTCGACGTCGCCGATCAGGTGGCCGAGGATCCGAACTACTTGATCGAGGTGGATCAGCTCCGGGCATTCGAGGCCGAGCACGGGCCGATGCCGGAGAATGGCTGGCTCCTGTGCCGCACCGGGTGGTCGGACCGGGTGACGCAGGAGGAGATGATCAACAACACCGAGACCGGCCCGACCAGCCCCGGCATGTCCGCCGAGTGCGCCCGTTGGGTGGCAGAGGAGTCACCTCTCCAGGGCATCGGGGTGGAGACAGTCGGAACCGACGCCGGGGCGGCCCACTCCTTCGACCCTCCCTTCCCGTGTCACACTTACTTCCTGGGGAACGGGAAGTACGGGCTCGCCCAGCTGCAGAATCTGCATCTGCTCCCGGCGACGGGCGCGATCGTGGTGGCTTCCCCGCTGAGGATCCTCGGCGGCTCCGGGTCACCGGCCCGCGTGCTGGCACTCGTCGAGCGTTCATGAACGTCGCCGAAGCCGTCGGCCAGACGCTCGCCGCTGCCGGAATCGACCACGTGTTCGGCGTCGTCGGCTCGGGCAACTTCCACGTCACCAACGCGATGGTGGAAGCCGGGGCCACCTTCGTCGCGGCTCGACACGAGGGTGGGGCCGCAACCATGGCTGACGGATTTGCCCGCATGAGCGGGAAGGTGTCGGCGGTCAGCGTCCACCAGGGGTGCGGCCTCACCAACGCCATGACCGGGATCACCGAAGCGGCCAAGAGCCGCACTCCGATGGTGGTCGTGGCTGCGGAGGTGACCCAACCCCGTTCCAATTTCTACGTCGATCAGGAGGCCCTGGCCCGAGCCGTCGGCGCGGTTCCGGCCAGGATCACTTCCGCGCCGACAGCCGTCAGAGAGGCGCGGGCTGCGGTCGAACTGGCTCGTGACCATCGCCGAACGGTGCTGCTCAATCTGCCGCTCCAGCTCCAGGCCGAGCAGGTGCCGGCCGGGGCGGAAGCGGAGCCCGAGAAAACTCATCCCGCCTCGGATCCGCCCGACGCCACCGATCTGTCGATCCTCCTCGCTGCCCTCGAGAAGGCGCAGCGCCCGGTGTTCGTGGCCGGACGAGGCTCACGCGGCCCAGGGTGCCGGGAGGCCTTGGAGAACCTGGCGGAGGCAACCGGCGCTCTGCTGGCCACGTCGGCCGTTGCCAAGGGGCTGTTTCAGGGCAACCCGTGGTCGCTGGATGTATCCGGCGGCTTCTCGTCTCCGCTGGCGGCCGACCTGATCCATGACGCCGACCTGATCGTGGGTTGGGGCTGCGCCCTCAACATGTGGACGATGCGGCACGGCCGGCTGATCGGCGAGGGGGCCACCGTCATCCAGGTCGACGACGAGGCAGAGGCCATCGGCGCGCACCGCGACGGCGCAATCGGGGTCGTAGGCGATGTCCGTGAGACCGCTGTGGCCGCTCTGTCCCTGATCGACGGCGTGCTTCCGAGGTACCGGACCGACCCAGTGCGCACCCGGATCGCCGGCCAGATCCGATGGCGCGATGTTCCCTACACCGACTCTGGAACCAACAGCCGGATCGACCCGCGCACCCTGACCATCGCATTGGACGACCTGCTCCCGAACGACCGTGTCGTCAGCGTCGACTCCGGTAATTTCATGGGGTACCCGAGCATGTACCTGTCGGTGCCCGACGAGTGGGGTTTCTGCTTCACCCAAGCATTCCAGTCGATCGGCCTCGGGCTCTCCACGGCGATCGGTGCCGCGCTGGCGCAGCCTGATCGGCTTCCCGTGGCCGCGCTCGGTGACGGGGGCGGGCTCATGGGGGTGGCCGAGCTCGACACCGTCGTCCGACTCGGGCTGCCGATGGTGATCGTGGTCTACAACGACGACGCCTATGGCGCCGAGGTACATCACTTCGGCCCGCAGGGGCACCGACTCGACATCGTGGAGTTCCCGCCGACAGACGTGGCGGCGATTGCCCGGGGTTTCGGGTTGGAGGCCCTGACGGTCCGGGCCCCGTCCGACCTCGGTCCGGCTTCGGACTGGGTTGACGGCGACCGCGCCAAGCCGCTGCTGATCGACGCCAAGGTCACCAGCGGCCCCTCCTGGTGGCTGGAGGAGGCGTTCGCCGGGCACTGATCCGACTCGGTCCCCCCGAGCTCAGGCAGACGCGGTCGGATGGAGGACAGGGATGTAACCGTTGGTCAGAGCCGTCACCGAGGTGGGAGGGGTGAGCACCTGCACCTGGATGCTTCGAGGGCGCGGCGTGGGGCCGGCCCAACCGGAGAACGTGAAGAGGAGCTGTCGGCCGTCGAGGAGCAACTGCGGCCGGCCCTCGCGATCGACGATCACGGTTCCGGATGGCAACCGATCGATCTGCTCCGTCCACATGATGCGGTCGGCTGCGCGATCGATGCCCCGGCCCCGACCTAGCCGCTCCAAGGCGAGACGTCGGTTCAGGTCCTGGGCATCGAGAGTTCGGCCCGACGCTTCGGAGCTGCTCACCGCATCCCGGTATGCCTGGTACCGGTCGCGACGGCAGAGACCACAAGGACGGTGGCCGGCCGCCAGGGCCACCGCCTCGTCGAGGAAGAAGATCGGGGTCCAGCGCCCGGGTCGGGCGAGTGCGACCCGCCAGCCCCGGTACTCGGTCAAGCAGGTGATCCAGAGCTGCCCCCGGTGATGACGCACCACCTCACCGTCGTCACCAACCAGACAGCCACGATTGCCGGTGAACATGCCCCTATCGGGCACGGCATGGAGGTCACCGAGCGGGTCGACCCGGTTGCGACGTGGCATGTCCCTACCCGAACTCGATGACGGTCTTCACGTCGTCGGGCTCACGCTCATATGCCTCCTCCCACCGGTCCAGCGGGACCCGGCGGTTGATCAGGCGGTCCAGCCAGGAGTGATCGGTCTCTGCCAGGACCCGGGCCGCTTCCTGGTAGTGGCGGCGATTGGCGTTCACCGTGCCGAAGACGGTGTCGTTCTCCAGGACCAGCTCCCGGGTCAGGTCACTGGTGACCATTTGGCGCCCGGCGCTGGTGACGCCCGTGAGACAGACGATTCCGTTGGGACCGGTGTGCCCCATCACCGCACCGACCAACTCCGGTGCGCCGGTGCATTCCAGCACCACGTCGACACCTCTCTCGATGTCGGGCAGACCGCCACTGTGATAGGTGGCCCCCAGATCCTCGACGAGTGTCGGCTTGGGCCCTTCCGTCACCCGGTCGAGGACGTGGACTTCGTTGCTGTGACGGGTTGCGAACAGAGCCGCGAGCAGCCCGATCGGACCTGCCCCGGTCACCAGGACCCGGGTCGGCTCCCAACGGGCCCGGCTCCCGATGTGAACGATGTGCTCCCAGGCCTTGGCGACGACACTGGCCGGCTCGACGAGGACCCCCAGCCGGCCCAGGCTGGGCTCGACCCCGATCCCGAACCCGACGGGAAGGGTGAACCTCGCGGAGGCATAGCCGTCGAGCCCCCTGATTCCGGCCTCGGTGAAGCGGCCGTTGCGGCACATGTCCCATTCCCCGATCGCGCAGTTGGGGCACGGGACCGGGTCGGGGCGTCGCACGACCGGCGCCACCAGGTCACCGTCGAAGAAGCCGCTGCCGGCCGGGGCCGCGATCACGCGGCCCAGGGCTTCGTGACCGATGATCAGCCGGTCACTCCCGGAAGGGGAGGAGCCGATCCCTCCTTCGAGCACCTCGTGATCGGTCCCGCACACACCTACAGCCACCGTCTCCACCAGCATCTCCCCGGGCCCTGGGTCTGCTTCCGGGAGGTCGTCGAGACGGAGAGACGCGGTGTCCCCCGGCGTCACCGTAATCGCCTTCACGAATCCGAGGCTCGATCCTTGGCAGGCCCCCTGCCCTCGGGGCTCAGGTTGTAGGCGGAGGCGATCAGCCCGAGATGGCTGAATGCCTGCGGGAAGTTGCCCAGCATCCGCTTCGCGACGGGGTCGTATTCCTCGGAGAGCAACCCCACGTCGTTGCGCAGGCTCAATAGGTACTCGAAGCGTCGCCGCGCCTCATCGCTCCTCCCGGCCAAAGCCAGGGCGTCGACCATCCAGAACGAGCAGAGGAGGAAGGCGCCCTCGTCGCCGGGCAAACCATCGTCGGTCTCCTCGGTCCGGTAGCGAAGCAGCAGGTTCTCGTCGATGGAGAGCTCGCGCTCGATGGCATCGATAGTGCCCAGCATCCGCCTGTCGGTTGCCGGGAGAAATCCGACCTGGGGGATCAGGAGCAGGGAGGCATCCAGCGCCTTGGAGTCGTAGGACTGGGTGAAGGTGTTGCGCTCGGAGTCGTAGCCGCGCTCTTCGATCTCGAGCCGCACCTCCTGCCGGAGCTCGCGCCACCGGTCCACCGGACCGTCGAACGCCCACTGCTCGACGCACTTGACCGCCCGGTCGAAGGCGACCCAACTCATGAGACGGGAATGCGTGAAATGGGCGCGCTCGCCCCTGACCTCCCACAATCCGTTGTCCGGCAGCGCCCATTTCCCTTCCAGGTTCTCCAACAAGAGGTTCTGGAGATCCCAGATCGTCTCGGCGTGGTCCAGGCCCATCCGTCTCGCGGTGTAGATGGCGTCCATCAACTCCCCGTAGACGTCGACCTGGAGTTGCTGGTGTGCCGCGTTGCCGGTGCGAACCGGAGTCGACCCCGCGTAACCGCCGAGCCAATCCAACTCGAGCTCCGGAAGACGGCGCTCTCCCGCCACCCCGTACATGATCTGCAGGTCCTCGGGGTCGCCGGCCACCGCCCGCAACAGCCAGTCCCTCCAGGCGAGCGCCTCGCGCCGGTGTCCGGCCAGGAGCAGGGACTGGAGGGTGAAGGTGGCGTCGCGCAGCCAGACGAACCGATAGTCCCAGTTGCGTGACCCGCCGAGCTCCTCGGGCAGGGAGGTGGTGGGAGCGGCGACGATGCCCCCGGTCGGCTCGTAGGTCAGCGCCTTGAGCGTGATCAGGGATCGAGTGACGGCCTCTTCCCATTCACCGCTGTAGCTGGTCTCATCGCACCAGTCACGCCACCACTTCTCGGTGTCCTCCAGGGCCACCTCCGGCTGGACCTCGGCCGGGGCCGGAAGATGAGAGGGGTGCCAGGTGAGGACGAACGGGACCCGGTCGCCTGCCGAGACCGAGAATTCGGACACCGTCGAGAGGTTCTCGCCGTGGAACTCGACCGGTGTGCGCAGAGTGAGGGCATCGGGGCCGCCCACCGCCATCAGACGATTGCCCGAGTGGGTCACCCAGGGGATGAGGTGGCCGTAGTCGAAGCGGATGATCAGGTCCATGCGCATCTCGACCCGTCCCCGCACCCCCTCCACGATCCGGACCACGTCGGCGTTGTTGCCCCCGTCCCGTCCCCGGATCGGCATCAAGTCGATGAGACGCACCGTCCCGCCGTCGGCGTCCATCTCGGTCTCGAGGACCAGGGTGCCGGGTCGGTACTGTCGTCGGACCGCCCTCACGCCGGCGGCCGGGGAGATGCGCCAGAACCCGTTGTCCTCGTCTCCGAGCAGAGCGGCCAGACACGACCCTGAGTCGAAGCGGGGAAGGCACAGCCAGTCGATGGACCCGTCGCGGGCGACAAGTGCTGCCGTCTCGGTGTCGCCGATGACGGCGTAGTCCTCGATCGGCTTGCTCACTCGGGCCCAGGCTAGGTGAGTGTCAGCCCCATTCCCCGGGCGGGCTGAGCCGCCCCTCGCCCACCGCGTAGTACTCATGGAGACTCCGGCACAGACCGTCTTTGTCGAATTCGAGCAGCAGGCAGCCGGCAAGGGTGATGTCCGCACCCGAGTTCTCCATGGTCGTCCAGAACTCCACCGACGCCCGGCCGCCTTCGACGATGGGGCGGCCCATCCGGACTTCTATCTCCATTTGCGTCGATGTGGCCTGTCTCCAATAGGCGCTGATCCCCTCGCCCCCGACGTGAGGATCCTCGAAGATGTTCGACCTGTAGGTCGCATCTGCGGTGAACAGCGCGGCCGCCATCCCGTCGTCCGACTGCTCCCACGCCTGGCGATAGCTCTCGGCCCAGGTCTCGACATCGAACATGAAAGGTTCCTCCTGGCCGCCAATTGACTCCGTGGCGACTCGAGCCAAGAGTAGGCGACGGCCGGTACCGTTCGGCCATGACCTCCGCCGACCCGGCCCGGCTCACACCGCACCTGAGCTCGAGCCTCCTGCGCGAGTTGGAGGCGACCGCAGGCTCGGTGGATAGCGACCAGATCGAGGTGGTCGCCCCGTTCACCATGGATGTGATCGGTCGGGTCGCCCAGTCGACACCGGCCGACGTCGAGAGAGCGGCCCGGGTGGCCCGCGAAGCCCAGCCCGCCTGGGAAGCCCTGGGCGCGACCGAGCGGGCCCGGATCCTGCTCCGATTCCACGACATCGTGCTGTCACACGTCGACGAGTTGACCGATCTGGTCCAGCTCGAAGGCGGCAAGTCGCGGATGGATGCCTGGAAGGAGGTGGTGGACACCATCGGGGTCACCAGGTACATCGCCAACGTCACCCCCGGGGCGACGAGACGACGACGGCATCAGGGCGCCATGCCCCTCTTCACCAAGACCTACGAATATCGCCATGCCAAGGGCCTGGTCGGTTTCATCAGCCCATGGAACTACCCGTTCATGCTGGCCGTCAGTGACGCTGTCGCCGCCCTGGCCACCGGCAACGCGGTCCTGATCAAGCCCGACGAGAAGACTCCGTTCTCGGCGCTCGCCGGGGCTCGGCTGCTCGGGGAGGCGGGGGTCCCGGGCGACCTGGTGCGGGTGCTGACCGGGGCAGGGGCGCCAATCGGCGAGTCGATCGTTGCCGCTGTCGACTACATCATGTTCACCGGCTCCACCGAAGTGGGCCGGTCGATCGCGGAGATGGCCGGCCGCCGCCTCATCGGTTGCTCGATGGAGCTGGGCGGGAAGAACGCAGCCATTGTCATGCCCGACGCCGACATGGAGCGCACCGTTCGAGAGCTGGCCTCGGGCAGTTACGCCAACGGAGGGCAGACCTGTGTCGCGATGGAGCGCGTTTATGTTCACGAGTCGATCCGGGAGGAGTTCACCAGACGCTTCGCCGACCATTCCGCCTCGCTACCGGTGAGCGCAGGGTTCGATTTCTCGAGCGAGCTCAGCTCTCTGATCGACCAGACACAGCTCGAGCGGGTCCATGGTCACGTGGAGGATGCCGTGGCCAAAGGCGCAACCTTGCTCACCGGAGGAAAGCCACGTCCCGACGTTGGGCCGCTGTTCTATGCGCCGACTGTTCTCTCTGACGTCACCGAGGACATGATGGTGTGCCGTGAGGAGACTTTCGGACCGCTCGTCGCCATCTACGGCTACACCGACCTGGACGAGGCCATCGAGAGGGCCAATGACTCGGACTTCGGGCTCCATTTCAGCATCTGGGCCGGCGACACCGGCAAGACTCAGGAGGTCGCCACCCGGTTGGAGGCGGGCTCGGTGACAGTCAACGACGGTCTGGTGGCCAGCTGGGGCTCGCATGAGGCCCCGATGGGCGGGATGAAAGACTCGGGCCTGGGCCGACGTCACGGTCTCGACGGGATCCTCAAGTTCACCGAATCGCAAACCGTGGCCATCCAGCGGCTGATCCCGGCCTATGCCCCGTTCGGTGGCATCCCGCCCGAGCGGTTTACCCGCACCGTCGAGGCCCTGATCAAAGTGTTCAAGCGATTGCCGTTCTACAAGTGACGCGTAGTGCGGGGAACGTCGAACGCGGTGGATTCGGCTTCGTCGTCCTCTAGGTCATAGACGTAGTCGAGAGTGGCACCGAACAGTCCCATGAACGAGTCACGCCGCTTCTTGCTCCATCCTGACCCGGCGGCGGGCAACTGGCGGAGTAGGCCCACGAGGGCCGGAGGGACCGAGTCGTCCTGAATGACCTCGCCCGTCCGGCGCGGGGATCGCGGAGCGGCGGGTTTGGGCACAGCCTTGGTGGGTGGGGGAGGCGTGACGGTCTCGTCTGCGATGCCGGCCCGCTCACAGAGGCCCATGAACAAGGTCACCATGCGGGCCCGCTGCCCGTGCGGGTGAAAGCTGCGAAAGGCATCCTCGATTCGGTCGATGGAATCGGTCTTTGGATCGACGAATGCAAAAACCTCCTCGTAGACCGCGCGGAGATGCTCGGCCAGCCGGTTCGGGTAGTCGGCATTGGAAGCCTCCCGGATCTCGGTGAACGCCCGCTCGGGGTTTCCTTGGTCGTCGATCAGGTCCAGGAGTCGGAGCGCCTGCAGCGTTCTCGGGGCGAGGCTCTCCACGACTCCGGCGAGTTGGATCACGTCGAGGTCCACCGGGGTCGTCATCGAGAAGTTGCGATAGCGGTCGATGACATCGAGGACCGCCGACGGTGGCGCGTACGGCGCCCGGTCACCTTTGATCAGGGGCATGGTCCACTCTTTTCGTAGGCCCACTCAATGTAACATAGGTGGTTCATTGAAACACACCTGGGTTTGCTTTGTTACAGAGAATTAGCGGCGTGACCTGGGCTTATGCGACAGTTGTATCACTAGCGCAAAACCTAAGCCGTAGACGTAAAACGTAAAATGCCTACCTCTCCGACATCTCGGTGAGGTCGGCCTCGAGGACATCCCGGTCTTCAGGGTCCTCGATCCCGGTCAGCTTCTCTTTCGCCGCCTCCAGGTGTTCGGTGAACATCTCGATGTCGTCGACCTCGGCGGCGGCCCTGGCGATCGCCTCGTGCGCGAACCCGGTGACGAAGGCATCGAGGTCGTTGTCGAGGCAGATCGCCAGGGATCTCTCGCCAAAGCGGAGAGCGAGGTCGGCGTAGCCGAGCACCGCGGCGACACGTGAGATCTGCCAGTCGGAGATGGCGCGGTTGCGGGGGCTGCCGACGACGTACCAGTGGTAACGCTGGGCGAAGGCGGAGGCCAGCATCTCCTCTTCTTCCTCGCGCGTCGGCTCCTCGAGATCGAGCAGGCTCCATGTCTCGTTGAAGGCGCGGGGAGCGAACGTGCGATGCCAGGCCTCGAGGTCTGTCGTGTTGGGATTCTCCACCGGGTCGGTCATGTCTCTATCTCCGCAGGCTTGGGGAACCACCGAAGGCTCTCGGCGGCGGGCCCGAGGTCCGGTGCCTCGACACCGGGAGCGGGCTCTTCGGCCAGGATCCGCTTCGCTTCGGCCAGATAGCCGCCCAACTCCTCGATGCGAGCGGTCATCGGCGGGGCCGCTTCCTTGCCCGCGAAGTCGAGATCGGTGAGCGAGGTGGGCGGTCTGGGCAGTCCTTCCCGATGTCGCCAAATCGCGGTCGTCGGCTCGTAGCTGTACAAGGGGAGCAGACGCCACCCCTGGTCGGCGACCAGGTGCACCGCCTCCAAGAGGTAGGTGAACTCCTCCTCGGCAATGAAGTAGTTGAAGTTGACCCGCACCCATCCCGGCTTGATCACCTCGCACCCGGTGGCAATCACCTCCTCGAAGCGCGAGCTGGTCTCCAGGTCGATCCCGAGGAGCCGATGCCCATAGGGCCCGGCGCAGGAGCAGCCACCCCGAGCCTGGATGCCGAAGAGGTCGTTGAGCAGGGCGACGACGAAGTTGTGATGCAGGGTCTTGTCACCGTGCCGGATGAGAAAGCTGACGATGGAGAGACGTTCCGCCTCGGGGTTGCCAAGGATCACGATGTTGGGGTTCTCCGACCACGAGACGATGGCGCGATGGATGAAGTCGTGCTCCAGGCGGCGGATCGTCTCCACGCCGACCGCCTCCTTGAGGCTAAAGGCGAGACCTGCCCGGATCGACTCGATGATGGCCGGTGTTCCCCCCTCTTCACGATGCTCGGGGTCCTGTATGTATTTGTGGTGATCGGGCGACACATATTCCACAGTGCCTCCGCCCGGGACCACCGGGACCTCGTTGCGGAGCAGATCCCGTCGCACCACCAGCACCCCAGGAGTCCCCGGGCCTCCGATGAGTTTGTGGGGCGAGAGGAAGATGGCGTCCTTGAAGTCACCGTCCCCGTCGTCCGCCGAGCCCATGTCGACATCGACGTATGGGGCGGAAGCGGCGAAATCCCAGAAGGAGAGGGCGCCATGGGCGTGGAGCATCCGGGATATCGCAGAGGTGTCGGAGATGATCCCGGTCACGTTCGATGCCGCGGAGAACGAGCCGATCACAAGCGGGCGCCCGGCGTGCCCGATCAGTTGCGTCTCCAGCTCGACGAGGTCGATGTGCCCGTCGGCGTCTTCCTTGATCTCGATCACATCGGCTATCGACTCGCGCCAGGGCAACTCGTTGGAGTGGTGCTCGTAGGGCCCGACGAACACCACCGGGCGCTCCGACCCGGGTATCCGGTCTTCGAGACCGTAGGTCTGGCTCAGTCCCCTCGGAATCCGAATCCCGAGCAGGCCTACCAGGCGGTCCACGGCGCCGGTTGAGCCGCTGCCCGCGAAAATGACCGCGTGGCCGTCCCTGCTGGCGCCGACCGAGCGGCGGATGACCTCACGCGCTTCTTCTCGAAAGCGGGTGGTCTGTAGACCGGTCCCCGAAGTCTCGGTGTGGGTGTTGGCGTAGAGGGGGAGCACCTGGGCCCGGATGAAGTCCTCGATCATCGTCAACGACCGGCCCGACGCGGTGTAGTCGGCGTAGGTGACCCGGCGCAACCCGAACGGGGTGTGCACCGCGGTGTCCTTCCCGATCACCGCCTCCCTCACATTGTCCACGAGCCCCATATGGCACCCTTCACGACTTCCGCGATGATTCTGTGAACCTGCGTGTGTCGAATATGCACATAGGTTCACAGAAGTGAACACAACCTTAGGAAGCCGATGAGCGACGAGACCACTGTCAGCGTGGGCGGGGAGGAGGTTCGGATCTCCAGCCCGGGCCGCGTCATCTTCCCCAAGCAGGGTTGGACCAAGCTCGATGTGGCGGATCATTTCGTCCGCGTGGCCCCGGGGGCGATCAGGGGGATCTTCGGTCGGCCGACGATGTTGAAGCGGTTCCTGGGCACCGTCGACGACGACCCGATCTATCACAAGCGCGCCGCCAAGAACACACCTTTCGAGACGGTTCAGATCAGGTTCCCTTCCCAACGTCCCGGCATGATGAACGTGCCGAGGACCGAAGCCGACATCGTCCGGCTGGCCCAGCTCGGCTGCCTCGACTTTCACCCGTGGCCGGTCCGGGCGGAGGACATCGATCATCCCGACGAGCTCCGATTCGACTTCGACCCCACTCCCGGGTTCGGATTCGACAAGGTGAAGGAGGCGGCGGCCGGGATGAAGACCCTCCTCGACGAGGTGGGCTTGGTGGGATGGCCCAAGACCTCGGGAAGCAGGGGGATTCACGTCTATGTCCGCATCGAGCCGTTGTGGGACTTCTTCCAGACCCGTCGGGCGGTGCTCGCGGCCGGGCGCGAGCTGGAGCGGCGGATGGAGGGCCTGGTCACCACCAAGTGGTGGAAGGAGGAGCGGACCGGGGTGTTCATCGACTACAACCAGAACGCCCGGGACAAGTCGGTGTGCTCGGCATACGGGGTGCGGCCCACCGGCTTCGTGTCGACCCCGATCGCCTGGGACGAGTTGGCCGATGTGGCGATCGAGGACTTTCCCCTTGGCTCCTTCGCCACGCGTTGGGAGGCGGTGGGGGACCTGACCGAAGGCATCGACGAGGCGGCAGGGCGAATCGACACCCTGATGGAGTGGGTGGTCCGCGACCAGGAGAACGGGATTGGTGACGCCCCCTGGCCGCCGATGTATCCCAAGATGCCCGACGAGCCGCCTCGGGTGCAGCCTTCCAAGCAACGACGCCCCGACGACGAGTACTGAGCCGGGGTCCCGGAAATGGTTCTGGCGCGAAGTTATCGACCTATAGGTCGATAACTTCGCGCCAAAACGGAGGGGCTCACAGCGCGTCGCGCTTGCGAAGGGCCCAGGTGAGGGCGGCCAGCCCGACCAGGAAGATTCCGGCCAGCTTGATCACTCCGCCGCCCACGCCAGGAGTCACCGG
>Ga0299907_10000338_pt1 | contig 21983 bp, 19 predicted proteins | sample RVTome_16_FD_198680 | JGI IMG/M metagenome (GOLD analysis project Ga0299907, IMG submission 198680) | Soil microbial communities from uranium-contaminated site in the Upper Colorado River Basin, Wyoming, United States - RVT152D67 (version 2) ...
CGATCGTGGCGGTGGGGAGAGTTCGCGATCAGCTCGCGGGAACGTTACGGGAACTTCGTCCGGCCATGGTGGAAAGGGACTACGGTCCGAGGGACGCGACTGCGGGCCAGACCTCTTCAGCGACACGCGTCGGAGATTAGGGCCGGGGAGGGCTGATTCATCGGGGAAGGCACAAGCAGCGGGAAATCCTCCGCGCGCAAGGCACTCCCTTATGAGCGTGTCGCGTTCGCTCACAACAGTGAGCGCCAGTTCGCTAAGCTGCTCGATTTCTATGAGATCGCGTGGGAGTACGAGCCGACCTCGTTCGACGTCGAATGGGATCGAAGCGGCACAGCAACGCAGAGGTTCACGCCGGATTTCTATCTGCCGACGTTCGATCTCTACATCGAGATCACGACTCTGAACCAGAAGCTCGTCACCAAGAAGAACCGGAAGGTTCGCCGTCTAATGACCCTCTATCCGGACGTTCGCTGCAAGGTCCTCTACCAGCGCGATTACCTCAACCTCCTGATCAAGTACGGCCTCGAGGAGCCCTCGCAGAAGAACCTGCTGGCAGTTTCGGGTAACGACGGCGACCCCTCGCTCGGCGGGATCCTGGCGGGCTAACCTCCCTTCATGACGACCGAAGTGAGGTCCACGCCCCTCCTCGATGCGCACGTCCGCCTCGGCGCGAAGCTCATGGACTTCGCGGGGTGGTCGATGCCGCTCCAGTATTCGGGCGTCATCGCCGAGCACAACGTGGTTCGGGGGGCGGCGGGTGTCTTCGACGTCTCCCACCTCGGCAAGTTGAGGGTGACGGGCGACGGCGACGCACTCCAGCATGCACTGACTGCCGACGTCACCGCACTCGAGATCGGGCGCGCCACCTACTCACTCGTGTGCACCGACGAGGGCGGCTGCGTCGACGACGTTTTTGTCTACCGCCTGGCGGGCGATGAATGGCTGGTGGTGCCGAACGCAGCGAACGTCACCGCGGTAGCCGACGAGATCGAGCGATCGGGCGGCGAGCCGGTAGACGAGTGGGACCGGTGGGCCATCCTCGCCCTCCAAGGTCCGAAGTCGTTCGATATCTTCGAGGCTGCCCTTCCGGGCACGCCGGCGGCCGATCTGAAGCTGCACGCATGGTGCCCGATCGACGTTCTCGGCGAGTCGGGCCTCGTCGCACGCACCGGCTACACCGGGGAGCGCGGCTTCGAGCTCTACGCGCCCGCAGCGAGAGCCGAGGCCGTCTGGGACCGTTTCCTCGACGCCGGAGCGGTTCCGGTCGGCTTGGGTGCGCGCGACACATTGCGCCTGGAGATGGGCTACGCCCTGTACGGGCACGAACTCACGCGCGAAGTGAATCCGCTCGAGGCCGGCCTTGCCTGGGCTATTGCATGGGACACCGACTTTCGGGGCCGCGGCCCGCTGCGCGAAGAACGTGCCCGGGGTCCGCGCCGGCGGATCTTCGGGCTCCGGTGTACGGAGCGAGGGGTGCCGCGGGCCGGCTACGAAGTAGTCGGGGACTCGGGGCCGGCGGGCGTCCTGACGAGCGGCAACTATTCCCCAACCCTCGGCACGGGGATCGGCCTCGCCCTCGGCCCGGTGCCGGTGCCGGAGCCCGGGAAAAAAGTTTCCATAGCCGCGCGCAGCAGGACGATTCGCAGCGATATCGTGAAGCCACCGTTCGTCAAGAGGTGATCGACTAGACGACTTGTCGACTTGTCGATGAGTCGTGGGGAGGGCAGCCTTGGACTTCCTGCCGCATACGGACGACGACGTCCAGACCATGCTTCAAAAAATCGGGGTCGACTCGATCAATGACCTTTTCGAACCCGTCCCCGCCGGCGTGCGGCTCGATCGGCCCCTGGACGTACCGCCCGAAATGAGCGAGGTCGAGCTGATCGACCACATGGCCGAGCTGGCGGCTGCATCGAAGGGTGCAGCGGATCTCGTGTGTTTTGCGGGCGGAGGGGCGTACGACCACTACGTCCCGGCGGCCGTGCGGGCGCTCGCGGGGCGCGCCGAATTCGCAACCTCCTATACGCCGTACCAGCCGGAGCTGTCACAGGGAGTGTTACAGGCGATCTACGAATTCCAGACGCTCATCTGCGAGCTCTACGGTTTGGAAGTCGCCAATGCTTCCCTGTACGACGGGGGAGCCGCCCTCGCCGAGGCGGTGAACCTCGCCGTGCGCGTGACCGGCAGGGAGCGCGTGGTGGTCGGCGGGACGGTTCACCCCCACTACCTGCAGGTACTTAATACCTATACCTCAGGTTTAGGCATCGAGGTCGAGGTCGTACCCATGGACGCCGACGGCGTGGTGGCGTGGTCGCCGGTCGACGCGTCCGAGGCGGCCGCGGTCGTCGTGGCCTCGCCCAACTTCTTTGGTCGGCTCGAGGATGTTGCCGGTGCGGCGGCGACCGCCCATGACGCCGGTGCCATCGCCGTCGGAGTGACCGATCCGACGGCGATGGGCGTGCTTCGGTCTCCCGGCGATGCCGGTATCGACGTGGCGGTTGGCGAGGGCACGGCACTCGGCAACGCTCTGTCCTACGGCGGCCCGAGTGTCGGTCTCTTCGCGACGAGGCTGGACCTCGTCCGCCAGGTCCCCGGCCGGATCGCAGGGCAGACCGTGGACGCCGATGGTCGCCGGGCCTTCGTGCTGACCCTCCAGGCGCGCGAGCAGCACATCCGGCGCGCCAAGGCGACCTCGAACGTCTGCACCAATCAGACGCTCATGGCGATAGCGGCGGCGGTACACCTGTCGTGGCTCGGCCCCGGCGGCCTCCGGCGGCTGGGCGAACTCTGCCTGCGGCGAACCGCAGTCGCGGCGGAACGGCTTGCCGAGATTCCCGGCTGCCGCGTCCGGTTCGCCGGTCCCAGGTTCAAAGAGTTTGTGCTCGAGACGCCGCGCGACGGCGCGGAGCTGGCGGCGGGGCTCGCTCACAGGGGTTACCTCGTTGGGCCCGGACTCGGGCGCTGGTATCCCGCCCTGGCCAACTGCCTACTGGTGGCCGTCACCGAAAGGCGCACCGAAGCCGACATCGAAGGACTGGCCGAGGCAGTGGAAAAGGAGCTTGCCGGCTGATGACGACGTCACTGGAACCATCCTCAGGTACGCGGCTCGGCACCGAAAGAGACTTCCCCCTGATATTCGAGTTGTCCCGCTCGGGACGCCGGGCGTGGTCCCTTCCTGCCGTCGAGGACGGCGCGCCCGACGTCGACGATCTCGTTCCCGAAGAACACCGGCGAGCGGCGGCCCCGCGCCTTCCGGAGGTCAGCGAGCGGGACCTCGTGAGGCATTACACGCGGCTTTCGCAGAGGAACTGGGCCATCGATGTGGGTGCCTATCCACTCGGCTCCTGCACCATGAAGTACAACCCCAAGATCGCGGAGGACGCCGCGGCGCTCCCCGGATTCGCCCGCTTGCACCCCTTCGTTCCGGACGACCTGGTTCAGGGAGCACTGGAGCTGCTCGGCGAGCTCGGCCAGGCTCTGTGCGCCGCGACGGGCATGGGCTGGCTCACGTTCCAGCCGGCGGCCGGTGCCCAGGGTGAGCTCACGGGGCTGCTGATCATGCGGGCGTTCCACACGGCCAACGGTGATGCCCGGCGCCGCGTCATCATTCCGGACTCGGCTCACGGGACTAACCCCGCAAGTGTCACGCTCGCCGGGTACGAGGCTCAGGAGGTCAGGTCCGACGACCGCGGCCTCGTCGATCTCGGTGCCCTCGAGGCGGCGCTCGACGACGACGTCGCCGGCTTGATGCTGACCAATCCGAACACGCTCGGGTTGTTCGAGCGTGACATCGAAGCCATCGCCACCATGGTGCACGATACCGGTGGTCTCCTGTACTACGACGGTGCGAACTTCAACTCGATCGTCGGCATCGCGCGTCCGGGCGACATGGGCTTCGACATCGTCCACCTGAACCTGCACAAGACGTTCGCAACTCCTCATGGGGGAGGGGGGCCCGGCTCCGGGCCACTGGCCGTTTCGACCGAGCTCGAGCGTTTCCTCCCCGCCCCCGTACTTCGGTGGGATGACGGTGCCGAGCGGTGGAGCTGGGACCACGACCGGCCCGATGCCATCGGCCGGATCCACTCCTTTCACGGGAACTTCGGCATCAACGTCCGTGCCTACGCTTACCTCCGCTCCAACGGTCCCGATGGGCTCCGTCGCACGGCCGAGAGGGCGGTGCTGAACGCCAACTACCTCCGCGTGCTGACCTCGGATGCCTTCCCGACCGCGTTTGATGGGACGTGCATGCACGAGTACGTTGCCTCCGCCAAACCGCTCAAGAAACACGGAGTGCGGGCGACGGACGTCGCCAAACGTCTGATCGACCTCGGTTATCACCCCCCGACCGTCTATTTCCCGCTCATCGTCGAAGAAGCGTTGATGGTGGAGCCGACCGAGACCGAGTCAAGGGAGACCGTCGAAGGTCTCGGCGCAGCTCTCAACCAGATCGCTGCCGAGGCCGCCCGGGATCCCGAGATCCTCCACTCGGCCCCCGTGACCACCCCGGTGAGGCGTCCGGACGAGGTCAAGGCGGCGCGGGCGCTTCAGGTTCGCTGGAAACCCGAGCCTTAGATCAATGAGCCGCCTCGCGGTGGGGCCCCAGGTCCAACCCGGCGCGGATCCCGAGGGCGGTCGCCGCCGGCGAGGCCCCGATCGGAGGGCGTGGACCGAAGCACTCTTGATCGTCCTGTCGGTGCGGGTTCTGTTGGTGGCGGTGGCGTTCGCGGCGGCATGGATGCTTGCCCCCGGGACCGGGCCGCTGAACGAGGGCTTCTTCGACATCTGGGTGCGGTGGGATGCTCGTCACTTCCTCCAGGTGGCGGAGTTCGGGTATACGGACGCTCGAACCGACCCCCACGCGACCGCGTTCTTCCCCCTCTACCCGTTGTTGATCAAGGCGCTGGGCGCAACCGGCTTGCCCCTGTCGGCCGCCGGCATGCTGGTTTCCACCGCCGCCACAGTAGTTGCGTGTGCGTACCTGCACTGTTTGGCGGAGGAGGAGATGGGCGAGGGAGCGGGGCGGCGCGCCTGCCTGTACCTGGTGCTCTTCCCTACGGCGGTCTTCCTCATCGCCCCCTACAGCGAAGCACTGTTCCTCGCCGGAGCGGTGCCGGCCTTCTATTACGCGCGCAGGGGCCTGTGGCTGCACGCGGCGCTGCCCGCAGCGATTGCCGTCGGATCGCGCGCCGCCGGGCTGTTCCTGCTGTTCGGACTGGCGCTCGAGGTGCTCCGGCGCGGGGACTTCCAGCGCGCCGTGCTGGCGCGAGCCGGGGCTGCACTGGCTGTGGCGGCCGCCCCCGCGATCGCGTACGCGGGCTATCTGCTCGCCGTGAAGGGAAACGCCCTCCACTTCCTCGTGGATCAGCGCGAGGGCTGGTACAGGGACTTCGTCGGACCCGTGCAGTCGTTCATCAACACATGGAACCTGACCTCGTCGGAGGGATCGCCGACCAACTGGATCTTCACCTGGCGGATGGAGATCATCGCCGCGGCGGTCGGAGTGGGACTGGTGATCTGGGCGCTGGTGAAGCGGGAGTGGGGATACGCCGGATTCATGGGATCGATGATGGTGGCCCTCCTCACCTCGACGTGGTATTTCAGCATCCCCCGAATGCTTCTCACGATGTTCCCGGCAGTGCTCGTTCTTGTGGAGCTAACGGCACGGAGGCCGATCCGCCACGAGCTTGCCATCGCCGTGATGGCACCGGTCGCTGCTCTGGGAGTTCTCGTCTTCACTCGGGGCGCCTGGTTCTACTGATCCCTCTGGGCAAGGCCGTCAATCTGGGTTGACAACATCCAGATCGTCAACGTACATTGACAGCATGAGCGGAACCACCAAACTTGCGAACGCGGCCGGAAGCCGCGACCCGGCCGTCGGCCTTCGGGCCGTTGCATCCCTCCGGCAACTCGTCGAGGAGCTTCAGGAGCTTCAGGTGACAAATGCACGCGATCGCGGCTGGTCGTGGCAGGAGATCGCCGACGCTCTCGGCGTGAGCAAGCAGGCCGTGCACAAGAAGTATGCAGATCGTCGCATCATCCGGAGGGGGAAGTAGCGATGTTCGAACGGTTTACCCGTGGGTCCAGGGACGTCGTGGTGCGGGCCCAAATAGAGGCTCGGTACATGGGCGATGGAAGTATCGGGACCGAGCATCTCCTTTTGGGGATCCTGGCATCGGTCGGTCCGGCGGCGGCGGCGCTCGAGGAATGTGGTCTCTCGGTCGTGCGCGTTCGTGCCCTCCTTCCCGCGATTCCAAGAAAGACATCGTTTTCAGGCGAGCCGGATCCCGAAGCACTTGCGACGATCGGGATCGACATCGACGAGATCCGCCGCAACGTCGAGGCCGCCTTCGGTCCCGGAGCCCTCGACTCGACCAAAGCTGCCAGCGCGCGTCTGACCCGTCGGGGGCGCCGGCACATACTGTTCAACGCGGCTGCGAAACGAGCCCTGGAGGCCGCCGTGAGGGAGGCGCTGGAGCTCAACCACCGTGAGATCGGCCCCGAACACCTCCTCCTCGGGGCACTGCGGAACCCGGACGCGGCCGCGGACGCCGTGCTGCGCGAGGCAGGCGCCGATCCGGCGGAGGTGCGGCGCATTCTCCTCGCTAGGATGGCCGCCTAGTCTTCGGTCGATCCAAAGGAGTCGATCCAGAGGAGGGGCATGGGTTCCAACGATTCTCGAATCCGAGATCTCGCGCGCATAGCACTCGAAGTTGGGATCAATCTTCAGCCGGGCCAGGATGTTGCAATCGACGCAATGGTCGAACACGCGCCGCTTGCGCGTGCCGTTGCGGAGGAGGCCTACGCGCGTGGAGCGCGCTACGTCGATGTGTTCTACAGGGATATGCACGCCCGCAAAGCGCGCATCCAGCACGCGCCCGACGAGTCGTTGTCGTGGATCCCGCCGTGGGTGGACGCTCGATATGACTACATCGGGCGAGAGCACGGTGCCACCATCACGATCGGCGGCGATCCGGAGCCGGATTTGTTGCGCGACGTCGATCCGAACCGCGCCGGCGAGGAACGGTCGATGCAGTTGCCTTCAAAGCTCCGCCTTCACGTGTCGGGCGATGCCACGTGGACCATCCTGAACTTTCCCACGGAGGGGTGGGCGCGCGCTGTTTTTGGAGAGCCGGATACGGACCGTCTCTGGAAGCATCTGATGGAGTTCATGAGGCTCGACCGGGATGATCCCGTGGCCGCGTGGAAGGACCGCGTCACCGAACTTGTCGAGCGAGCGGAACACCTGAACGAAAGAGCCTTTGACGCAGTTCATTTCCGGGGTCCGGGAACGGATCTTCATGTCGGGCTCCTCCCGGCTTCGAGATGGAAGGCAGCTGAGCTCGAAACGAATTGGGGCTTGAAACACCGTCCCAATCTGCCGAGCGAGGAAGTCTTCACAACACCCGACTTCCGGCGCACCGAAGGAACCGTTAGATCGACTCGCCCTCTCGCACTTGCCGGAACGGTCGTGCGGGATCTCGAAATGCGGTTCTCGGGGGGTCGCGTCACTGAGGTAAAGGCGTCTTCCGGGGAGGAGATCATCCGCGCCCAGCACAGCCGGGACGCCGGCGCCGCACGTTTGGGAGAGGTCGCGCTGGTCGACGGAACGTCACCCATTGGGCAGTCCGGTGTGACTTTCTTCGACACCCTGCTGGACGAGAACGCCACGTGTCACATTGCATACGGTCAGGCCATTGTGTTTGCGGTCGATGGAGCACAGGGGCGGTCGGCGGAGGACCTCGAGGGCGACGGAGTCAACGGATCGTCGGTCCACACCGACTTCATGATCGGCGGGCCCGAGGTCGAGGTCGACGGGATCGAAAGGGGCGGCGCGGCGGTTCGCATTCTCCGCAACGATGAGTGGCAGCTATGAAACGAGCACTGCTGGTTGTGACGCTGGCGGTCTCCGTGGCTGGGTCCGCCGCCGGTTTGCCGGCCTCTGCCGGCGACGGCCGGCAGCCTCATCCGCCACGCCCTGTCCCACCGGCAGTCGGGGCGAAGGCCGGGCCGTTGGCGCCGTGCAAGAACGTCTCGGGAGCAAAGTGCGGACGGGTGACGGTGCCGCTCGACCGGCTCGATCCGTCCGTCGGGACGATTGACATCGCCTTCGAGCTTCATCCCCGCCGGAACAGATCAAAGCCCTCGCTGGGGACCATCGTCGCGGTCGAGGGAGGTCCCGGATACTCCACTACCGCGAGTCGTGACTACTTCATCGACCTGTTCCGCCCGCTGCTGGGGCGCCGCCGCTTGCTGCTCGTGGACAACCGGGGGACCGGGCGTTCGGGCGCAATCCTGTGTCAGCCGCTCCAGTCGTACAAAGGCGACTACGTCAATGCCGTCGGCCGGTGCGGCGAACAGCTCGGCCCCGCGTCCGATCTCTATGGGTCGGGAAATGCGGCCGACGATCTCGCCGCGGTGCTCGACGAACTCGGCATCGACCGCGTCGATCTTTACGGAGACTCATACGGGACGTTCTTCGGTCAGACCTTCGCCCTGCGCCACCCCGAGCGACTGCGTTCGCTGGTGCTGGACGGTGCTTACTTCGTCGCCGGGACGGATCCGTGGTACCGGGATACGAACCGCGCGATCAAAGACGCGTTCGAGTATGTGTGCGAGCGCAGCCCGACCTGCGAGGCGCGCCGGGGGACCTCCGTGAGGCTGATCGCCCGCCTCGCTCGGCACCTGCGGGAGCGTCCGATCTCGGGTCGGGCGGCGAACGCCGACGGCGAACTCCGCAAGGTAAAGGTGGATGTCGGAGGCCTGATCTATCTCGTTACTGCGGCCGCTACGAGCCCAACCATCTACCGGGAGCTGGATGCGGCGGGACGCGCCGCCCTGCGGCCGAAGAAGCCGTACAACCGGCCCCTACTTCGTCTTGCGGCCGAGACTTACTACGTGGGCGGTGCCGGGCCGGTCCGCCAGTACTCGGAGGGGCTGTATGTCGCGGTTGCGTGCAACGACTACCCCCAGCCGTACGACATGACGGCGCCGATCGGAGCGCGCCCGGAGCAGTACGAAGCGGCGATCGAGGACCTGGAGTTGAACGATCCCAAGGCCTTCGAGCCCTTCACGGTTCGGGAGTGGGTTACCTCGCCGGTCGAGTACTACGACTCGTGTCTGAAGTGGCCGGTCCCGAGCCGGGTGGATCCGCCTGTGCCGCCGGGCACGACGTGGCCGGACACACCGGTCCTCGTGCTCAACAGCGATCTCGACTCGCTCACATCGCCGGAGGGCGGGCGCGAGGCAGCCAATGCTTTCCCGAACTCAACCTATGTCGAGGTGGCCAACATCACTCACGTCACGGCCATATCCGATTTCGGGCGCTGCGCTTCGCGGATCGTCGTCCGTTTCGTGAGAACGCTCGACGCCGGCGACACCAGCTGTGCGGCGGAGTATGCGGAGATCAGAACAGTGCCTCGCTATACCCGGCGCGCCGCCGGCTTGGACATGACCGGTCGTCGCCGAAGTGTCGCGATTGCCGGAGCGACGGTCGGGGACGTCATGGCGCGCTGGCTGAACATGTACGGGACCGCGGGCGTCGGACTTCGTGGAGGAAGCTTCACCACCTGGGGGCTCCGGGACGTGAAGTTCAGGCTGGACCGCGTGCGGCTCCTGAAGGATGTCGTCGTGAGCGGCGACGTCTCGTGGCACCGCCCGACCGGCGGCGTTCGAGCTACCGTGACGGTCGGCGGTCGGAACACGAAGTACGGTCGTCGCGCTATCAAGTCGGGGCGGCTGCGCCTCAGCTGGAACCACGACCGCCCGCTTGCGACGATGCACGCTCGGGGCCGGATCGGCGGCCGTGAGGTCAACCTGGCTATGCCGGCCCCGTAGCCCGAACCGTCTGCAACGCCACGGCGTGGAACGGTAGTTCCACGCCGACGGTTCGCCGGGTCAGGCTTTTGAGACGTCGAGGGATTTCAGCATCCCGCGGAAGTCGACGGTGTTGTCACCGCACGAGATGTCGGGGCAGGCGAGGACAAAAACGAAAGCACGCCTGCCCGAGGCCGGTAATGCCATCACAACGTACGCCTGGCCCTGTACGCCCTCGATCGTGGGGGTGTCGATCCTTAGTTCGTAGACGGCGGGATGACCCTCGATCGTGATGTCGCTCTCGCGGAGTTCGCTTATTGAGAATCCCGCCGGTGCGAAAGATCCGAACGCCTGCATGTTCCGCTGCATCGCTTTCGGCGATACTCCCGGAGGCATGTCGACTCTCGCCGCCGTCATGAACCCTCCGCTGCCCGTTGTCAGAACGAAGTCGGTGGTCATTCCCGGAACGACACCCATCTCCTCGAGCTCCTCCGATCGCTCCCACCGGGACGGGAAACGCAACGAGTACGCGCCGTCATCCGGCGAGAAGACTTGTGCCGGACTGAACACCATGTAGGCGGCCGCGATCACGATCGCGAAGTTCCAGCCTGCATGAGCACCGATCGTGAACCACAGAGGCTTCGAGCCGCGCGCAAGAGCAAGGCCGACGGCGAGAACCATCAATGCCGGGATGATGATCGCTCCGTGTGCGGCAACGAACAAGATCGATGTGACGACGATGGCCGAGGCGCGGCTTTTCCGGGCGAGCTTCTCGTAGAGCATGCCGCGGTAATAGATCTCCTCGATCAGTGGGGCCCCGATCACAACGACGATCGCGGCCATAGCCAGTCCGATCTGCGACGTGTCGCCGATGAGGGAGGTCACGAGGCGATCCATCTCCAACTTGCCTCCGCTCAGCACCCAGGCGATCGCGCTCCACACGGCGAGCAGGAGAAGGCCGTAACCGAATCCGGACGTGAGCTGCATCGGGGTGTCCTCGGAACGGGACAATCCGAGCGTGCTCCAATCTCCGCCCTGCCACTTGCTCACGAAGACGATTGCCACGATCACCGCGAGGATGTAACCGAGGATCTGGAACGCCAGGGTGGCGCTCAACATCTCGCTCCAGGTGCTGTCGGCCGAGACGGTTTCGCCGAGAAGGCGCGGGATGCCCCACGCGAACAGCCCGAACACGAAGAGATGTCCCCACCGCCATCGAACCGGCTCGAGTTTCGGCCTAGAGATGAGGAACTCCTCCGGGCGGGGAACCGTGGCGCGCATCGCCGCGTGGATGTCGAAGGCGGGCGGCCCTCCGGAGGCGACAGCCGGAGCGGGAGGCGCAGGAGGAGCGGAGGGCGGCGGGGGAGGCGCTCCGCGGAGAACCGGGCCACCCCCGAAGGTGCGCGTCTCACCGGCCGCCAGGGGCAGCACCGGGTGGAAGCACTGGCCGCAGAAGTCCGATCCCACGGTGTTGAGCGCGCCACAGTAGTTGCAGGAGATTCGCTCCGCCATGACCATTTCCGTCGGCGAAAACGTCGCGCGACTAAAGGCTTCCAAGCAGGGTTGACTGGTAGGTTTGCGCCTGTGGCACGTGTGACTCTTCCGGCGACACTCAAGGAGCGGGCCGGAGGGCGCGCCGAGTGGGAGATCGAAGGCGGGAATCTAGGCGCCGTTCTAGCCGGGCTCGAACGGGATTGTCCCGCGCTCAGCGGATGGATCCTGGACGAACGGGGGCAGCTTCGCCGGCACGTAAACGTCTTCGTCAACGGCGAACGTGTGCCTCTCGATAACTCCGTGGGCGCCGACGATCTGATCCGGGTTATCCCCGCGATCTCCGGTGGGTCGGACGAGGCGGAGGTGCTCGTCGGAACCCGCAAGGGTCTCGTCGTTTTGAGGGGGGAGCGGGGCGGTCCGCTCGAAGTCGCGGCCCGGAGGTTCGAGGGTGAGCCCGTCGAATTCGCGATCCGGGACGATCGAACCGGGGCCTACTACGCGGCGGTGACTCACGGTCACTATGGGCCCAAGGTCTTCTTCACGCAGGATGCGGCGGGGGAGTGGACTCAATCGCAAGGACCCGTGTTCCCGGATGGGACGGATGCCTCGGTCGTGCGCGTCTGGTCGATCAGGCCGGGAGAGGAGGACGGGGTGCTGTGGGCGGGAGTCGCTCCTGCGGCGCTGTTCAGGAGCGATGACGGAGGGGTTACGTGGTCGCTCAACCGTGCCCTGTGGGAGGTGCCGGGCCGCGATAGCTGGCAGGGTGGAGCAGGGGGTCTCTGCATGCACTCCATCTGTCCGTGGCCGGGTGACCCCTCTCGGCTGGCGGTGGCCATTTCCGCGGCGGGAGTGTGGATCACCGATGACGGAGGTGAATCATGGCGTTGGGGGGTTGAGGGTCTCGTCCCCAGGTACATCCCCGAGGAGGCGCGGGAGAACACGACGGCTTACTGCGTCCACAACCTGCACCGGGCCCTGCTGCGACCCGAGACGATGTTCATGCAGTTCCACGGAGGCGTCTATCGATCCGACGATGAGGGGGAGACGTGGGTGGACATCGGGAGCGGCCTGCCGTCGGACTTCGGTTTCCCCCTGGTCGCCGATCCAAATGATCCGGACCATGCCTACGTCGTTCCCCTCAAGGGCGCGGAGGACCGTGTCCCCCCCGACGGGCGCCTGCGTGTTTATGAGACGCGCGACGCCGGGAATTCGTGGGCCCCGCTGACCCAAGGACTCCCGCAGGAACACGCTTATCACACGACGCTGAGGCAGGCCTTCGGTCACGACGGCAATGATCCTCTGGGCCTTTACTTTGGCACCGAGCAGGGAGCCGTGTTCGGCTCGGCCGACGGGGGAGCGTCCTGGACGCTGGCGGCCGACGGCCTTCCTCCGGTCCTGTCGGTCCGCTGCTCCTAGGCGGCCGGCCTTCCCGCGGTTACTAGCCGTGGGATTCGGCTATGCATAACGCATGACATCGTCCTTCACGCTCATCACAGTCCGCGGCATCCCGATCGGAGCACATTGGTCGTGGCTGTTTGTTTTTGTCCTCGTCATTTGGTCTCTGTCGGCTCAGCTTTTCCCCATCACGTATCCCGGCCTCTCGGACAACACCTACCTCGCCATGGGGATCGTTGCGGGGGCTCTCTTCTTCGTGTCGGTGCTCCTGCACGAGCTCGGCCATGCGTTCAGGGCGCTGAGCGAGGGGATGAAGATCGATGGGATCACGTTGTGGCTTTTCGGAGGCGTCGCTCGCTTCACCGGAAGCTTCCCCTCGCCGGGGGCCGAGTTCCGGATCGCGGCGGCCGGACCGGCCGTCTCAGTGTTACTGGTAGGGGTGTTCTTCGTTGCCAGCCGCCTGGCCGACGCCGCATCGGCTCCGGAGATGGTCACGGCGGTCGCCGACTACCTTGCGCGCATCAACGCGATCGTCGTCGCCTTCAACCTGGTGCCGGCGTTGCCCCTGGACGGCGGCCGGATTCTGCGCTCGTGGCTGTGGCGGCGTCAGGGCGATTTTGTTGCGGCCACGAAGTCGGCAGTAAAAGCGGGGATGGCGTTCGGAGTGCTGCTGGCCGGTGTCGGGCTGCTCGACTTCCTGACCGGCGGTGGCGGGGCGGGCGGGCTGTGGTTCGTCTTTCTCGGTTGGTTCATCATCCAGGCGGCCCAGGGCGAATCGTCGTTCGCCACCGTGCAGCAGCTCCTCGCGGGGCGGCGCGTCCGGGAGTTCATGACGCCCGATCCGGACGTCGTCGATCCACGCACCACGGTGATGGACCTCCTGGAGACCGCGATCGGCCCGCGCGCCCATTCCTCGTACCCGGTCGTCGAGGGAGAACGGCTCGCCGGCATGGTCGGCCTGCGGCGCGCCGGCTCGGTCCCGCTCGAGGAGCGCGCTCACATACCCGTTGCCGAGGTGATGGTGCCGATCGAGGAGGTCGAGATCCTTACCGCCGACGCCGAGATGATGGACGCGATACCGACGCTCCAGGGGGATCCCAAACGAGCTCCGGTGGTCGACGACGGACGGCTCGTCGGGATCATCTCGCTGTCGGACGCGATGCGAGCCATCGAGATCGAAAGTGTAAGAAGGCCTCCCGAATCCCGGCGCGCCCGTTCGTCCGGCGTCGCCGTGTGGCTCATCGTCGGAGCACTCATCCTCGCGGCGGCGGGGTATCTGTACCACCCTCCCGTGGTTGTGTTGCGGCCGGGGATCACACTCGACGTTGCTCAGGACATCACGATCAGCGGCGTTGAAACGACAGATGTCACCGGCGAGTACCTATTGACGTCGGTCCGGTTAGTTCAGCCCAATGCGCTGGGCGCGCTGTGGTCGATGGTCTTCACGGATGAACAGGTGGTCTCGGCGTCCGAGGTCATCCCGCGCGGCGTCGACGACCGGGAGTACTTCCAGCAGCAGCGCGAGATATTTCGTCAAAGCGAGATCATCTCCGCCGGCGCGGCGGCACAAGCCGCCGGGATGGACGTCTCCGTCACCGGGACTGGAGCTGAGGTGAACGACGTGGTTCCCGGTACGCCCGCCGCGCGGGTGTTGGAGCCGGGCGACGTCGTGGTGGAGGTCGATGGGGACCGCATACGCCTGTCGACCGACTTCCAACGGATCGTGAGGTCAAGCCCCGCCGGGACCGAGTTCGACGTTACCGTGGAGCGGGAGTCGCGGCGAGTCCAGGTTCAGATGCAGAGCACGAGGCTCTCGGGAGCCGCAGAAGGCACGGTCGGCGTTGGGGTATTCATCACGACGCGCGATTTTGACGTGGACCTGCCTTTTGACATCGAGTTTCGTGCCCGGCAGATAGGCGGCCCGTCCGCAGGGCTGATCTACGCGCTTGCGATAACCGATCTGCTCGACGAGCGGGATTACGCGGATGGGCGAACGATCGCTGCGACCGGAACCATGGATATCGATGGATCGGTCGGCGCCGTAGGAGGAGTCGCACCCAAGGCCGTTGCAGTGGACGATGCGGGAGCCGATGTATTTTTCGTCCCGGATCGTGAAATGGACGACGTGATTATCGATTCGCTGAATGTGCAGGGTGTCTCCGATCTCGAGGGCGCACTCGAGGCGCTCGAGCGCACGGCCACGAGTTCGGTATCTCTACTCTCATAGCGGAGCGCAGTTGCCAGAAGGAGGTCGTGGTGATCTATCGCAAACTCGGCAGGACGGGCGTCGAGGTGAGCGCCTTTTGTCTGGGGACGATGATGTTCGGCGCGTGGGGGAACCGGGATGTCGATGATTGCGTTCGAATTATCCATTCTGCGCTCGACGCAGGGATCAATTTCATCGACACGGCCGACGTCTACTCGAAGGGCGAGGCGGAAGGGATCGTTGGGAAGGCGCTCAAGGGCAGGCGCGATGACGTTCTGCTCGCTACCAAGGTCCACGGTCGGATGGGGGAGGGGCGCAACCGAAGCGGCAACTCACGTTTGTGGATAACCAAAGCGGTTGAGAGCAGCCTCGATCGTCTCGATACCGACTACATCGATCTGTACCAGATGCACCGACCGGATCCGTCGACCGATATCGAAGAGACGCTGGGAGCACTCAGCGACCTGGTGCATGCGGGAAAGGTCCGCTACATCGGATGCTCGACGTTCCCGGCCGCGGAGATCGTGGAGGCGCACTGGGCGAGCGAACGGAACGGGTTCGCGCGGTTCGTTTGTGAGCAGCCGCCGTATTCCATTCTTGTGCGCGGCATCGAGCGCGACGTCCTGTCCGTGACACAGAGATACGGCATGGGAGTGATCGCGTGGAGCCCTCTCGCCGGCGGGTGGCTCACCGGCAAATATCGCCGGGGTGAGGAGATCCCGGGGGACTCCCGCGCGGCGCGGATCGCCTCCTATAACCGCGCGATTGCCCCCCGGTTCGACCTGAGCCTGCCCGTCAATCAGAGAAAGCAAGACCTGGTGGAAGAGTTGGAACTGGTGGCGGAGAAGGCGGGCATGTCCCTTACGCACATGGCGAATGCCTTCGTCCTTGCGCATCCCGCCGTAACTGCGTCCATTATCGGGCCCCGGACGATGGAGCAACTCCTCGATCTGCTCGAGGGAGCCGACGCCATCCTCGATGAGCCCACCCTCGACGCAATCGATGAGATAGTGCCTGCGGGCACGGTGGTCAACGACGTCGACCGCGGCTGGACGCCCCCGTGGATGCAGGCGGACGCTCGCAGGAGGTGACTCCGACCTTCACAATCAGATCCGCCACGCGAGCCGGGCCGTGCGAAATGGCAACCAGCTCCAACATATTGGAGCTAACTGCCATCTCAACGAGAGGCTAGCAGTTCGCAAGCACCGAGCTCAGCGTCGACTTCTCGGCACTGTCGACGGACAGGTCATATACGTGTTTGACCCAGACCCATTCTCGGACGTAGATGCACCACGTGTTGGTGTTCGGCGGCATCCACTCCGACGGGTCGCGGTCGCCCTTTGAGGCGTTGCTCGATTGGGAGACCGCAATCAGCTGCGCGTGCGTGAGGTCGTTCGCGAACGCCTGCCGCTGCGACGTGTTCCAGGTATCGGCGCCGGACCGCCACGCCTCTGCCAGCGCCACAATGTGATCGATATCTACATCGGACGAGCTGCTCACCCATACGGCGTCGTACACGCTGTACCAGCTTCCACTTACCGGCTGACACGCATTATCCACCGTCACCCCGGTCCCATCGCGCTGGAGCACGACCTCACGGGTGTTGCAGTTCCCGCTTTGTCCGATCCAGTGCGGAAAGAGATCGCGGTCGTACCCGCTGAGCGATCCCTCAGTTTCGACCGTAAGGTCGGCCAACATGATGCGGGCCTCGCTTGCCGGTGGGGGCGTTGGCGGGTACGCGGACGACGGCTCGGCCCCGATGAGGATGAGTGTCGATGCAAAGAACGACACTGCGACGAGGACGGGCGCGCGACGAAAGACTCCGGACGATCTGCCGTTCACGGTGGCACCTCCGTGAGCGCGGATACGGCCCGCCGGACGGGGCGGCTGGTCGCCACTGTACTCGGGTACGCGCGGCCCCTCCCGGACATCGAGGCGAAGTCTTTGTGACTCTCGTACTAGATTCAGTCCTCGCTACACAGATGCAGGGGCGGGCCTCTGCCCTAGCGGGCCTCTGCCCTAGCGGGCCTCGATCCGGCCCTCCATCCCCGAGTGATAGGTGCATCGGAACCTGGTCGTGCCGTCCGGCACGGTGAACCGTGCGGTGGCGACTTCTCCCGGGTCGATGTTTGCCGTGTTGAGGTTCAGGTCATCGATGGCGAAATCGTGAGGTCTTTCATCCTCATTGGTTATCTCGACAGCGATGTCCTCACCAGGCGAGAGTTCGAGAGTGCTCGGCTCGAAGCCGCCGTCCACGATGACGATCCGTTCGGCGCTACCGCCGGCCGGTCCGGCGTCGACGTTTCCCGACGGATCGGAGCTTTTGGCGCACGCGACCAACAGCGCGGTGGCGACCACTGCCGTTGCGGCAAGCTTGATTGGAGACAGAGACATCGGGTTCCTTTCTGGGTGCTTTCTCTCGGGGTCACTTCCGGGAGGGCCTGTGACGGCGCCTCCACGACCGGCACGCTAGGAGAAGTTCATCGCGGCGTCGTCGGCCGAAGGACCGATCAACCGGTTGATTCCGTTGCCGGTGCCCCCGAGCGGGGGAAATGGGTGGCCGTTCAGCCCTCTTGGACGAGTCCGTAGGAACGCGCTCTGGCCACGGCCTCCGTACGATTCCTGGCTCCGAGCTTGCGGCATATGGCGTTGACGTGCGACTTGATCGTTCCGTTGGCGACAAAAAGTTCGCCGGCGATCTCGCCGTTGGTGCGACCCGTGCTGAGCAGAGCGAGGACTTCACGCTCGCGATCGGTCAGGTCGTCAACGAGAACCGCGCGGCCGTTTCCGTTTGCAGGCACGATGCCGGGAGGAGCATCCGCCCGGTGCGGGGGAGATTGACGATCGGTCGCCGGGTTCGACGGCCGGGCATCGGACAAGGATGCCTTGATGACCCGGTCGACGCTCACCAGTACGGCGATCGCAGGAACAGTTCCAAAGGGGAGGACCATCCACCACATCGGAGTGGTTTCCGAGAGGGCAACGGCGATGCCGAGCGCGGTCACAGTGCAAGCGAGCGACAGCGCCGCGGCGATCCCCCACAGGACCCACGCCGGCACCGGGACGGCGGCGCGGGCCAGGATCCTGCGCGCAGTGCGCAGTGATCCGAGCAGTCTTGCCTGTGATTGCGGTTCCGCGGCTGCCACCGTGGCTCGACCTCCCCGTTGAGAGAGCTGTCCTGCCCTCAGCTAAGCGGGTAGGGCGGCCGCAAGCAATCCGGGGGACCCCGGAGTTGGACCCCGAGACCTCCCTGAGTCCGAAGGCAGAGGGATTCCAGGTTTTGCCATGACTAGTGCAAGACAACCGTTGCAAAAGCCACCCGCAATCCTCCTAGGAACGCCGATTCGTTAATGACATCCTCGTCCGCAAGTAAACGAGGGAGGTTCGAAGGGAGGTTCGGCACGTGGAGGACATCCGCGTTCTGGTGGGCAAGCAGGGCAGGTCCTGGTCATAGCCCTGCCGGCTTTGGTGGGGCGCCCCGTGGTGGGGCGCCTCACCCGGCCCCTCGATACCCCCGGCGCCGCGCCGATCTCTTCGACCTTTGAAATGGGTGCCCACCGTCTATGTCTGTAGGCAAAGAAGCTGCGGAGCACGATCTCCGCGTAACGATCGATCTGACCGACCGGCAAGCCGTCGCGCCTGCTCCGGTCAAACATCCCCTCGGGGCTGATTTCGTACGGCTGTGGTCGGCGACGGCCGTCTCGAGCATCGGCGACGGCATTCGCATCGCCGTTTTCCCCCTGCTCGCCGCGGCAATCACGAGGAATCCGTTGCTCGTATCCGGCGTCCTCTTCGCCACCCGGCTGCCGTGGCTTCTGTTCTCGCTCCATTCCGGAGCGATCATCGACAGGGTCGACCGACGGAAGTTGATGATCGTGGTGGCCGTCATGCGAGGAGCGGTGATGGCCGCTCTGGCGACGGCGTTGCTCACCGGCGTCGAGAGTCTGAGCCTTCTCTACGCGGCTGCTTTCCTTCAAGGAACGGGCGAGGTGTTCTCGGACAATGCTGCGTTCGCGCTCCTTCCCAACGTCGCGCCGCGCGATCGTCTCGAGGATGCGAACGGACGGCTCGAGGCTGCCGTCATCGTTCTGAACGAATTCGCCGGTCCGGGAATCGGAGCCCTCTTGTTCATGCAAGCCACGGGACTTCCATTCGTTGTGGATGCCCTCACGTTCCTATTGGCCGCCGCCCTGGTATGGGCGATCCGCCACCGGACGCCGGCCGCGCCGATTAGGGATGCCAGGCCGAAAGTCTCCGCCGACATCGGCGAAGGGCTCCGATGGCTCCGCCGCGAGCGCTTTCTCTTGAGGCTTTCGGTTATCGGCGCGCTGACGAACTTCTTCTTGCACGCCACGTTTGCCATCGCGGTGTTGTTCGTTCTTGAGACTCTTGATGCCGGTGAATTCGGATTCGCGGCTTTGCTGGCCATCGAGGCCGGGGGAGCGCTTGTTGGAGCACTTATGGCGGGGTCGGTGCGACGGCGCCTCGGATCGACGACGACCATCGCCGGAGCACTCTTGCTTGCTGCCGCGGCCAACCTGGTGATCGCGGTAACGGGCAGGTATCTGACAGTCGTCATCATGGCTGCACTCATCAGCCTCAGCGGGGCAACGTGGAACGTCGTGACGAATTCCATGCGCCAGCAGCGCGTCCCGGATCACTTGATGGGCAGGGTACAGAGCGCCCACAGGTTGCTGAGCTGGGGAGCGATTCCGCTCGGCGCGCTCGCGGGTGGTCTGCTCGGCGGAGCTCTCGGTCTCCGGGCGCCGTTCCTCGTCGCCGGACTCGCACTCCTGTGCCTGACGGTTTCGGCTCGCCGGCTGCGAGTCCCATCCGAACCACTGGGAGAGGCCTCTTACCCGGCTTGAGCCGTAACCAGGATCGGAATGCCGTCGGGATCCTCGAAGATCGCCATGCGTTCACCCCATTCTGCATCCCACGGGGGAGCAACCTGACGCACACCCGCACCCAGGAGCCGCTCGCACGCCCGGTCGGTATCGTCAACGTACATGCATAGTGTGCAGCGGGAGGGGCCTGCGCTCGTCTCTGCCTCATTGGGCGACCCCAGTGCGATTGCGTGGACACCCAGCTGCAAATGGGCGAACTCGATCGGTCCCTCCTCCGGCCACCGGTAGGTGAGCTCGAAGTCAAAGTTGTCGGCATAGAACCGGACCGACCTGTCCGGATCCGTGACGGTGAGGATCGGGAAGGGTTCCCGGAACATCGCTGCCTGCTGATCTCGTGTGCCCAATGCCGGCCTCCTTTGAGTGTGGACCCAAAAGTAAGACGAAATGCGGTCGGGGCGATCGACACTTGTCGGCGGTCTCCTTGTGGTGAAGGCTTCCGTTGCGATGGTTGAGCTCGATGCAAGTGCCGTCTCGACGCGGCTGTCCCTCGGCGAAAAGTACGAACCCTGGCTCGAGGAGCTTCAGGCCTGCGGTCCGGCGGAGAGGCAGTGGCGCCGGCCGTCTCCGGCCGAGCTTGCGGAGATTCTCGAGCGGCTCACGGTGGCTCCCTCCGACGCAGCGGAGTTGGGCGAAGGCCTGACACGCGCCGAGACCGAACCGGCCTTGATGTGGCTGGTCGAGCGCTGCCGCCATCGTCTCGTGCGCGATCTCGGGAGGTTCGACGCGGAAGTGGGGGAGTGGCCCGGCCTGCCGGACACGCTCGGAGCGGCCGGACGGTATTTCTACGCCTACGTCTTTCTTGCCGCCCTGGATGACGTGCGTGCCTGGCACGTGCAGCGGGGCATTCCGGACGGCGTGTCGTGGGCGACCCTGTCCGATCTCGGGCGCCAGATGGCGCTGTTCAGGACCATGTATGGGCGCGGAGGGCTGGATACACAGTGGTGGTTGGTCCGCCACTGGCGCGGGGCGTTGTTCGAGCTCGGCCGTCTCCAGTTCGCTCCGTACCGGATCGCCGCCGGAACCGACGAATCGGAGGTCTGGTACGAGGAAGGAGTCGCCGCCGGGATGGGTGCGGGATTCCGTCGGGGGGACGCCGCCCTCGGGGTTCACATCCCGGAGACCGGGCCGCTCGACCCGACTGCTTGCGATCGCTCGTTCTCGTGGGCGCGGGCCTTCTTTGCCCGGCACGGGCCGGAAGAGGAGATTCGCATTGCTACATGCATCTCGTGGGTACTCGACGATCAGCTCCAGGAATATCTCCACGAAGAGTCCAACCTGGTGCGCTTCCAGCGGCGCTTCGAACTTGTTCCCGGAGCCGTGCAGAACGACGTCGAGGTGTTCAAGTTCGTGTTCAAGCGAGAGAATCCGACAACGTCGGGTGTACCGCAGCGGACGACGTTGGAGCGTGCGATCGTCGCGCATCTGCGCGCAGGGCGACAGTGGCGCGTTCGAACGGGGTGGCTCTACCTGTAGGGGAGGTTCTGCCTATAGGGGAGTGCAGCCAGTCACACCGGCTCGATTTCAGGTGTAGGAGTGCGTTCCTTGCGGCTCGTCAACCAGGCTCCGACCATGACAAGCGCCGTTCCGGCGAGAGACATGGTCGCGACGGACTCGTCCAGGAACACGACTCCCAAAACGATTGCGACCACCGGAAGGAAATAGATCGCCACCGAACCGCGCGTTGCGCCGACGCGCCCTGCAAGCGTGGTCATCGCAACGAATGCGAGTCCGGTGCCGAATATGCCAAGGGGCACGGTGGCGAGCGCGGCCGACCAGCTCCATTCGGACGCGGGCAGCTGTACCGCAGCCACCGGTGCCATGGCCGCCATGGCAAAAAGCTGCGCACGCAACAGAATGGGCAGCGCGCCGTAGCGCTGCTGGAGCGGCACGGCCAAATTGAGGGACAGCCCGTAGAGGATCACGGCGACGAATACGAGTAGAACGCCGACTGTTGTCACCCTCGCCCCGGCAAGAGCGGGCCATGCGATCGCAAGGACTCCACCGAAGCCCACCGTCAGTCCCGCAAGCTGGAATCGTCCGGGCATCCGCCTGAGAAGGATGGTCGCAAAGAGCGCTGCGAAGAGGGGAACGGCGCCATTCATCATTCCCGCAAGCGCGGACGAGATCCGCTGTTCCGCAAGGGGGAAGAGAAAGAACGGAATCGC
>Ga0299907_10000339_pt1 | contig 21927 bp, 18 predicted proteins | sample RVTome_16_FD_198680 | JGI IMG/M metagenome (GOLD analysis project Ga0299907, IMG submission 198680) | Soil microbial communities from uranium-contaminated site in the Upper Colorado River Basin, Wyoming, United States - RVT152D67 (version 2) ...
CGAGCGGCTGGGCGCCGTGCTGGCCCGTTATTCGCGAGCGGATGCACCCAGGCGTGTGCTCGTCGTCGAGGATGACGACGAGGCGCGCGCGCTCATACGGCGCACTCTCGAGGGCGAGGGATGGGAGGTGGTCGAGGCGGAGAACGGCCGGATCGCTCTCGACCGGCTCGCGGCTTCGGAGCCGGCGCTCGTGCTGCTCGACCTCATGATGCCGGAGATGGACGGTTTCGAGTTCCTCGAAGCCCTGCGCGGCGACGGCTCGCACGTGCCGGTCGTGGTGATCACGGCCAAGGAACTGACGAATGACGACCATCGGCGGCTCAACGGGGGGGTGGAGCGGATCGTGCAGAAGGGATCGCGTGACGAGTTCCTGCGAGAAGTGCGTGATCTGGTTGCCCTGCACGCACGGCCCGCGACCGGCGGGGCGGCGGCGTGACTCGGAACCGCGCGGCTCGTCGCTCAGCACAGGCCCATCGTCAGGCCGCGCTCCTGCGGCTGACGACGAGGATTGTTTCGGCTCATAGCGAAGACGACATCTATCGGGCCATGGTCGACGGCCTCCACGACGAGGCCGTCGGCTACAGCTTCCTGGGGGTCTTCATCCTCGACTCGGAGGATGGCGACCGTGTCCTGCGGGCGAGCGCGGGCTGGCCGGATGCGCCCGAGCACTGGCGTGTTCACAAGGGAGAGGGTATCAGCGAGCGCGCTATCGAGGATGGAACCCTTCACTACACGCCCGATGTGACCCGCGAGTCGCGCTACCTGCCCAGCCGCGTGCGCGGCTCCGAGGTAGACGTCCCGCTCCGGATCGACGATGAGACGATCGGCGTCCTGGTCGTCGAGAGCGACGAGCGTGACGCCTTCGACGAAGAGGACTTCGAGATCCTCGGGGCAGCCGCCGATCAGGCGTCGATCGCCATTGCGCGGGTACGGCTGCTGGAGGCCGAGCGTCGCCGCGCCGACGAGCAGAAGGCGTTGCTAGACACGCTCGCGGACCTGTCTTCCGAGCTCGAGCTCTCGCGCGTTCTGCAGGCGGTCATCGATCGTGCGGTCAACCAGCTCGGCGTGACCGGCGGCGAAGTTGCGATCTACGACCAGGAGCGAGAAGAGCTGCTGGTCGTCGCCAGCCGCAGCGTCGGCAAGGATTCGACCGGCACACGGCTGAAGCTCGATGAGGGAGCGATGGGTGCAGTGGCCCGGGCGCTCGAGCCTCTGATCATCCCCTCGTATCACGAATGGATGGGCCGCTCCGCGAAGTACTCCGACATCACCGTCCATTCGGTCATGGCGGCCCCGCTCCTCATCGGTCGCCGGCTCGTCGGAGCGATCGCCACCGTCCACTCGGATCCCGAACGCGTCTTTGTGGAGGAGGACCTGCGGCTGCTCAACATGTTCGCGCCTCAGGCGGCGATCGCGATCGAGAACGCGCGCCTCTACACGGAGGCCCAGCGGCAGCGGCAATACTTCGAGTCGCTGGTGCTGAACAGTCCGGTAGCCATCGTCTCGCTCGGCCTCGGTCACGAGGTCGTCTCCTGCAACCCCGCCTTCGAGAAGCTGTTCGGATATTCCTCCGATGAGGCGGTCGGCCGCCCGCTCGACGACCTCATCTCCACCGCCGACACGCGCTCGGAGGCGGAGGCGTACACCCGCGAGGCGCTGGACCATGCGGTTCACGGCATCGGGCGTCGCCGCCGCAAGGACGGCGCGTTCGTGGACGTCGAGATTCTGGGGGTACCCGTGGAAGTCGACGGTGAACGGCTGGGCCTCATGGGTCTGTATCACGACATCACCGAGCTGCTCGAGGCGCGCCGGGAAGCGGAGGCCGCGAACAGCGCCAAGAGTCAGTTTCTCGCCAACATGAGCCACGAGCTCCGGACGCCGCTGAACGCCATCATCGGCTACAGCGAGATGCTGCAGGAGGAAGTCGCCGACTTGGGTCAGACCGAGCTGGTGCCCGACCTTGGCAAGATCCACACCGCGGGCCGGCACCTGCTGGCGCTGATCAACGACGTGCTCGACCTTTCGAAGATCGAGGCCGGCAAGATGGAGCTCTATCTCGAGGAGTTCGATGTCCAGGCCATGGTCGAGGATGTCGCCACGACGGTCCGGCCCCTGATCGGGAAGAACGGCAACCGTCTCGAGGTGCACTGTCCACCCGCGGTGGGGGAGATGCGGGGGGACCTGACGAAGATCCGGCAGATGCTGCTGAACCTCCTGTCCAACGCGAGCAAGTTCACCTCCGATGGGAAGATCGACCTGGACGTCGCGCGCGAGCGGGATGGGGGTGACGAAGCGCTGGTCTTCCGCGTGCGGGACACGGGGATCGGCATGACGCCCGAGCAGCAGCAGAAGGTGTTCGAGGCATTCGCGCAGGCCGAGGCGTCGACCGCGCGCAAGTTCGGTGGGACGGGGCTGGGCCTCGCGATCAGCAAGCGGTTTTGTGAGATGATGGGCGGGGGCATCGAGCTCGAGAGCGAGCCCGGAAAAGGCTCCACGTTCACGATCCGGCTCCCGACGGCCGCAATCGCGGCGGCGGAGCCTCACGCATAAGACGGAGGAGGTTTCATGGCGAGGATCCTTCTCGTCGAAGACAACGAGATGAACCGCGACATGTTGTCCAGGCGGCTGGCGCGGAAGGGATACGAGGTCGCCCTTGCCGTCGACGGGCGGCAGGGCGTCGAAATGGCGAAAACGCTCGACTACGATCTCGTGCTCATGGACATGAGCCTTCCAGAGGTGGACGGTTGGGATGCCACGCGCCAGCTGAAGTCCGACCCAGCTACGGAAGCCCTGCCGATCATCGCGCTCACCGCCCATGCCATGTCCGGCGACCGGGAGAAGGCGCTCGAGGCGGGCTGCGACGACTACGACACCAAGCCGATCGAGATGGGACGTCTGCTGGGCAAGATGGAGACGTTGTTGACCCGCTCCGGAGGTGCGAAGACATGAGAAGAGCCGGAAACGTGGTGTGGTCGGTGGCGATCGTCGCGATCACCGTCTGCACGGGTGCCAACACCCCGACCTCCGACGGCGGAACACCGGCGAACGGCTCGCCGCGGGAGGGCGCGGTGGTCCAGGACGGCATCGAGTACACGGGCGACGTGGCAGTCATGGAGTCATTTCCCGTCCAGCTCCGCGGCCGGGTCACGATCACCAACCGCTCCGGGGAAACCCGCACGGTCACCTTCCCCGACGGGTGCGTGGCGCTCCTCCGTGCCTACCGGCCCGGCGAGCCCGAGCCGGTCTGGGACCAGGCCGGCGAGCAGGCGTGCACGATGGCGCTGGTCCCAGTCGAGCTCGCCCCCGGAGCCACCCAGGAGGTCCCGACTCCGACCGCCAGCGGCTACGACATCCTGGGCGAGGACCTTCCCGACGGCGAGTACCGGATCACGATCTATCTGCGCCCGGACGGCGGGGTGGTCGAGATCGACGCCGGGACGACGGATCTGGCCATCCCACGCTGAGGACACCGATCGGCCCTCAGCGATGATCGCGATCGGCCTGACCGGCAACGTCGCGAGCGGGAAGTCGACGGTTGCCGACCGCTGGCGCGAATCCAGTGTCCGCGTCATCGACGCCGACCGGCTGGGGCACGCCGTGCTCGGGGAGGACGAGGCCGCGAAAGAAGCGCTGATCGACGCGTTCGGCGGGGACATCCTCGCGGCGGACGGCTCGATTGACCGGGCCCTTCTGGGGGAGCGGGCGTTCGCCGCCGCCGACGGCGTCGGGCGCCTGAACGCGATCGTCCATCCGCCGCTCCTCGAGCGGCTCCGGGGCCAGCTGGAGCGGGCGGGGAGTGAGGGCGAACCGCTGGTCGTGGTCGACGCCGCCCTCGTCTTCGAATTCGGCTTCGATCAGGAGCTCGATGCCGTGGTGCTCGTCACCGCCCCGCCGGAGGTCCGCGCCGAGCGCCTCCGCCGGACCCGTGGCCTCGACGACGAGCGGATCGCTCGCATCATGGAGGCCCAGAGGCCGGATGCGGAGAAGGAGGCCATGAGCGATTATGTTGTCGTGAACGACGGATCGCTCGACGAGCTCGAGGCTGCCGCGGACCGTACGCTGGCCAAGATCCGCGCCGATTTCGGCCTCGCCTCGAGCGCTCTCACCACCAAGGAGAAAGGTCATGCGTGACTCGGAGAACGGATTCTTGGGAGGCCTTCTCGTCGGGCTCGCGATCGGCGGACTTCTGGCCCTCCTCTACGCCCCCGAGCGGGGCGACAAGACCCGCAAGCGGCTGGTCAAGAAGGGCGGCGCCTGGCAGGAGAAGGCTTCTGGCGCACTCGGGAGCGCGAGCGAGATCGTCGACAAGGGCCGGAAGAAGATGGGGATCTAGCACCTGCGCCGGGTCGGGCTCATCGTTCTGGACGGCTGGGGGCTCCGCGACGCGCGTGAGGGGAACGCGATCGCGCTCGCCCGAACGCCCGTGTTCGACAGCCTGTGGGAACGATTCCCCCGTACCCGCATGGACGCGTCGGGGAGGGCCGTCGGGGTGGCCGACGGACAGATGGGGAACAGCGAGGTCGGCCACCTGAACCTGGGGGCGGGCCGGGTCGTCAAGCAGGACATCCTGCGGATCGACGAGGCCATCGAGGACGGCGGCTTCTTCGAGAACCCCGTGTTCCTGGACGCGATCCGCCACGTCCGGGGGACCGGCGGCACCCTGCACCTGATGGGGCTAGTCTCCGACGGCGGCGTCCACAGCCATCTCCGACACCTGATCGCGCTCCTCGAGCTGGCCCGGCGTCAGGAAGTGCCGGGCGTCGCGATCCACGCCTTCACCGACGGCCGCGACACGAGCCCGACCGGCGGCGCGAAGTATCTGGGCGAGGTCAGACGGGCGACCGAAGAGGAGGGAGTGGGGCGAATCGCCACCGTCGTCGGGCGCTACTACGCGATGGATCGCGACCGGCGCTGGGACCGGACCCGGGTCGCCTGGGAGGCGCTGGTCGCAGGCCGCGCGTGCACGACCACGGCGGACCCCGAGGATGCCCTCCGTGACAGCTACGCCCGCGAGGTGACCGACGAGTTCGTGAAGCCGATCGTGGTCGAGGGGACACCCCGAGTCGGGGACGGGGACGCGGTCATCTTCTTCAACTTCCGCGCCGACCGCGCCCGACAGCTCACCCGGACCTTCACCGATCCTGGTTTCGACGAGTTCGAACGCGAGCTTCCCTCCGAGCTCCACTACGTCACCATGACCCAGTACGACCGGACGCTCGACCTGCCGTTCGCGTTCTCTCCCCGGGTCCTGACCGAGGTTGCGGGCGAGGTCTGGGAGCGGGCCGGATGCTCCAACCTGCGGATCGCCGAGACCGAGAAGTACGCCCACGTCACCTACTTCTTCAACGGCGGCCGGGAGGAACCGTACGACCGGGAGGAGCGAATCCTGGTGCCATCGCCCAAGGTGGCGACCTACGACCTCCAGCCCGAGATGTCGGCGCCGGAGGTGACCGATCGGCTGGTCGAGGCGATCCGTTCGGGGCGATTCGACTCCTTTGTCCTGAACTACGCCAACCCCGACATGGTGGGGCACACGGGGGTCCTCCAGGCGGCCATCCGGGCGGTCGAGGCGGTCGACGCGGGTCTGGGGAAGGTGGTGGAGGCGTTCCGCGCGACCGAGCCGGATGGCGCGCTCCTCGTCCTGGCCGACCACGGGAACGCCGAGACGATGGTCGAGGAGGACGGCTCGCCGCATACCGCCCACACGACCAACCCTGTCCCCTGCATTCTCGTTTCCAGCGAGGAGCGGGCGCTTCGGGAGGGAGGCGCCCTGTGCGACGCGATCCCGACGCTGCTGGCGCTCCAGGGGATCGACCGGCCAGCGGTCATGGGCGGCCGGGACCTGCGGGAATGATCGACCGGCCCGTGACGGCGCGAGCCCTTTCGGACCTCGTTTGCGCTATATAGAGGCGGACCGCATCTTTCGACTTGGAGCCATCATCCCCGTGGACCACATCATCCCCATCCGCTATCGGGGCCGGCTCACGACCGCCCTCGCGGCGGTCGTCGGGCTCGCGCTTCTCCCCACCGGATCCGCGACCGCCCAGCAGGCGGCGTTCGAGGTCCTGCCTCTGGCGCTCGGCAACAGCTGGACCTACGACGGAACCGTCTGGTGGGTCCCGCGGAACTCGCGGCGCGTCCTTGAGGAGCGGGTCCAGCTGGAGATGCGGGTCGTGGACCTGGTCGAGCGCCCGGGCGCCCGGGCGGCCCTCCTTGTCGGCTACCCGCGCGACCTCGTGACCGCGATGCCGAATCGCTTCGACGGCGAGTTCACGCTCCTCCAGATCGGCCCCGCCGTTTACGTCCTGCGTGGCGAACGGGCGCGGGAGGCGCTGCGGCGTGTCGCGGATCCGGCGGACTCGCTGGCCGATCTCCTGCTCGGATCGGAGGTCGTCCTCGACCTGCCGCTCGCCGAGGGCAAGACGTTCTGCTCGTCCCAGGGCGAGGCGCGCGAGGTGGGACCATGCTGGTTCGTGAGCGGAGAGCGGCCGGTCGAGCGGATCCCGGTGGTCGGACTTGACGAGACCTTGGGGCGCCACCGCTATGTCCTCGCCCTCCAGTCGGGCCGAGAGCACGAGGTGCGCGGCTTCCTGCCCGGAGTCGGCTTCACCTCCTTCGCGATCGGCCACTTCGGGGATCCTTCCGCGATGGAGGTGGAGCTGGTCGACGCCCGGCTGGCGACCCCCGCGCGACGCGCGCCCGGCATCTTCCTGAAGACGCTCGATCTCTCGGACGAGCAGGTGATCGAGGTGGCGACCGCGTCGGACCGGGTCGAGCGGCTGGCCTACCCCGGGCCGGCGGAGCCGTCACCGCCGCGGCCGTCGCGACCGGCGGCGACGGCGGAGCCCCGGCGCCGGGAGACCTCGCCGGGCCCTGTCGGATCACCCGGGCCCGAGAGAGACGCGCCGGCCGAGCCCGTAGGGATCGTCGTCGAGGAACCCTCGGTGGAGCCGGTTCGGGTGCCTTTCCCGAGCCCGGAGCGCCTGCTGCCGGCCCGGCGTACCGTCCAGACCCAGCGCCCCGCCCGGCCGCTCGCGATCGAGGTGGCGCCCGAGGATCTTCCCGTGCCGGTCTGGGAGGAGACCCGGCCGGCCTGTGTGGACGCCCGCGAGTGGTACGTCGGTGGCGCGCCGATCCATGTCGACGGGCGGCAGTACGATCCGGTGGGAAGCGCCGAGCCGATCGATCCCGTCAACCTGATCAACGTCGGCGAGTTCGACGGGGTCCCCGCGTTCGCCGGGCGGCTCTCGGAGCTCCCCCACACCAATCTCTGGCTCCCGCTCTGCGAGACGCCGGGCAGCTATCGCCTGTACGCTCACCTGAGCGGGGGTTGACCTCGGGGCGGGCTCAAGCCGAGCCGCCTTCGAAGACCTCCGCGGAGATCCGGAGGACCCGCTGCTCTCCCGACGGGCCCGCCGCGACCATCAGCCCCACCGATAGCCCGCCGGCCGTCCTCCCGCACGGGACGCTCGCCGCCGGCCAACCGAGGAAGTTGAAGATCTGGGTGTTCCGAAGGACGCTCGCGTTGGCCTCCATGTACGCAGGGTCGGAGACGAGATCGGCGATTCGGGGCGGCAGAATCGGGACGGTCGGCGCCAGGACGGCGTCGTAGGAGCGGGCGATCGCCTCCACCTCGCGGCGGACCCGCTCCCGCGCCTCGATCAGGCGTGCGAGGTCGTCCCGGGTCCGGGTCCCGTACGCGAGGATGCGCGACGAGACACGGGGATCGATCCGCTCGCCGCCCCGCTCGAGGAGCTCCCGATGAAGGGCGAGCCCTTCGATCCCGGCGAACGTGCCGTGCCGCTCGTACAGCTCGGCCACCCGGTCGAGGACGGGAACGTCGCGCCGCTCGATCCGATGCCCGGCCGCCGCCAGCCGGCCGGAGGCCTCGTGGAAGGCGCGGTCGACCTCGGCGTCGAGCCCGGCGGCGAGGCCCTGCGGGACGAGCAGGGACAGGGGGCTGTCCGGAGGCCCCGGGAAGGGAGCGGGCGGGAGGTCGGCCAGGGTCCGCCAGACGTGCCATGTGTCCTCGACGGTGCGGGCCAGGGGGCCTAGGGTGTCGAGGGTCGGGGATAGCGGAACGCATCCCGCGGTCGGAATCGCGCCGTCGGTCGTCTTCAGGCCGACGATGCCGTTGAACGCGGCCGGGATCCGTACCGATCCGCCGGTGTCCGACCCGATCGCGGCGCACGCGAGACCCTTCGCGACCGCGACCGCCGACCCCGACGAGGAGCCCCCCGGCACCCGCCCGGGGTCGAGCGCGCAGCCGGGCGTGCCGAAGTGGGGGTTGAGGCCGAGCCCGCTGAAGGCGAGTTCCGTCATGTTCGTCTTGCCCAGAAATACCGCGCCCGCCTGGTCGAGCCGCGCCGCGGCCGGGCTGTCGCGGCGGGCTGGCGGGCCCTCGGCCAGGACCGCGGATCCGGCGGCGGTGACGTCGCCCTCGGTGTCGATCAGGTCCTTCAGCGCGATCGGGACGCCTTGAAGAGGTCCACGGTCGACGCCGGCCTCGAACAGCGCGTCCGCCCGCGCGGCCTGCCGCCGTGCTCGCGCCGCCGTCACGACCCGATAGATGGGTCCCGCCTCGATCCGCTCCAGCCAGGCCTCGACGGCGTTCGCCGGTCGTAGACACCCTTCCCGGTAGGCGGCCGCGAGCTCGACCAGCGTCAGCCCGGTCGGATCCATCGTTCCCCGTGACGTCAGCGGAAGAAGATCGGCACGGCCCTCCCCGGCCTCAGCGCGCGGCCGGCCCCTCCACGACCAGGTTTCCGTCCGGATCGAGCACCCGGATCGGTCCCCAGCCGAGCTCCCGGATGCCGTCCTCGATCTTCTGGCGATCCCCCACCACCACCCAAAGCAGGTCGTCGGGATGGACGGTGGCCTCGGCGATCGCCGAGACCTGAGCCAGCGAGAGGCCGCGCACCTTCGCGGCGTAGGTATCGTAGTAGTCGAGGCCGAGACCGAACCGGACGATCTCGGCGATGGCGTCTGCCAGCTCGGCGGAGGTCTCCCACTGGCCGGGCAGCATCAGCGTCTGCCGCGCCTGGGCCTTGGCCAGCTCCTCGTCGGTGATCGGGATCTCTCCGCGGATCCCGCGCATCTCCCGGGCGATCTCGACCATCGACTCGCTCGTCCGGTCGGTCTGCACCGGGGCCCCGGTCATGAAGGGGCGTGGGCCGGCAGCTTCGAAGACGACCGTGCGAGCGCCGTACGACCAGTGCTTGTCCTCGCGCAGGTTCATGTTGATGCGCGACGTGAAGGAGCCGCCGAGGATCAGGTTCATCGTCTCGAAGGGGATCTCGTCGGGATTGCCCTTGGGGGGCGCCAGGTCGGCGGCGAAGATGAGGCTCTGCTCGGCCCCGGGGCGGTCGAGGATGTAGACCGCCGGGTCCGGATCCAGCACGGCCGGGCCGATCTCCTTCTCCGGCACCTTCCCGGGCTGCCAGCCGCCGAACGCGCTCTCGAGTCGCGGGCGGAGATCCTCCAGTGTGACGTCTCCGACGACGATCAGCGTCGCACTGCCGGGCCTGAACCACGTCTCGTGCCAGCCGGCGAGGTCGTCCCGCGTCATCGCCTCGACCGAGGCGATGGTGCCAGTCCCGGTCAGAGGTTGTCGGTAGGCATGCCCTTCGGGGAAGAGGAGCGCGGGGAGGATTCGGAGGCCCATCGCCCCCGGCTCGACCATCTCGCGCCGGATCCGGGCGACGGTCTGCGCCTTCAGGCGCTCCATCTCGGCCTCAGGGAAGGACGGTTCCAGGATGACCTCGGCGTAGAGCTCGAGAGACGCGTCCAGGTTCTCCCGGAGCGCGCTCAGGGTGACCGAGGAGGTGTCGAGGTCCGAGCCGGTCGATAGCTCGGCTCCGAGCCGGTCGAGCTCCTCCGAGATCTCGAGGGCGTCCCGGCTCGCCGTTCCTTCGTCCAGCATCTCCATGGCCAGATTGGCGGTCCCCGGTGCGGCGCCCTGATCGGAGGCCGTGCCCGCGTCGAGTTGGAGGACGAAGCGCACGAGCGGCAGGTCGTGACGCTCGACGAGCAGGACCTCGAGACCGTTGGGGAGGGGGACCTGCGCGACGTCCGGGAAGACGGCGGCCGGGATCGAATCCGGGTACGGAAGGCCGGACCGATCGACGTCGGAGGGTCCCGTCGCGTAGTCGGGGAACGGATGCACGTCGAGGACGTAGACCCCGTCCGACAGCCATTCACGGGCCGCCGCATGGACATCTTCGGTCGTCGCGCCGGCGAGCCGGGCAAGGACCGCCTTGTAGGCGTCGGGGCTCCCCCCGTAGACCTCGCTCATGGCCAGGACGTCGCTCTTGCCGCCGAAGCCGCCGATCCGCTCGATCCCGCTCAGGAAATCGGCGCGGAGCATGGTCTGGATCCGCACCAGCTCCTCCGCGGTCGGTCCCTCGGCGAGAAACCGCGCCAGCTCATCCTCGATCGCCAGCTCGACGGCCGCCAGGTCCTGGCCGGGCTGGGCCGTCACCTGGATCCGGAACTGGCTTCCGATCTCGCGTCCGATCACGAACGCCGCCACCTCGGTCGCGATCCGGTCGTCGTAGACGAGTCGCTTGTAGAGTCTCGATGTCTTCCCGGTGGAGAGCACGCCGGCAGCCAGGTCCAGGTAGTCGTGATCGGCGGTCCCGATCGGCGGCACGTTCCACGTCATGTAGATGCGGGCCTGCGGCACCCGGTCCTGGACGCGCTGGCGGTGGGCGCCCTCCATCTTGGCGATCCAGACGTCCTGCCTGGCGATCGGGGGTCCTGACGGGATCCAGCCGAAGTATAGCTCGACCTTGGCCCGGACCTCTTCGGGCTCGACGTCCCCCGCGACCGCGATCACCGCGTTGGCGGCGCCGTAGTACGTCTCGAACCACTCGTGAACGTCCTCCAGCGAGGCGGCGTCGAGGTCTTCCATCGATCCGATCGTCGTCCACGAGTAGGGATGGCCCTCCGGGTAGGTGTTCTCGGACAGGAGCTGGCGGGTGACCCCATAGGGCTGGTTTTCGCCCTGGCGCTTCTCGTTCTGGACGACCCCCCGCTGCTCGTCCAGCCGGGCCTGGTCGACCACCGGCAGCATGTTCCCCATCCGGTCCGACTCCATCCACAGCGCGAGGTCCAGCGCCGGCGTGGGAACGTTCTGGAAGTAGTTGGTGCGGTCGGGGTTCGTGGTGCCGTTCATGTCGGTCGCGCCGACCCGCTCGAAGGGCTGGAAGTAGTCGTCGTTGAAGTTCTCGCTCCCGTTGAACATGAGGTGCTCGAAGAGATGGGCGAAGCCGGTCCTCCCCGGATTCTCGTTCTTCGATCCCACGTGATACCAGACGTTGACCGCCACGATCGGCGCCTTGTGGTCCTCGTGGACGATCAGCGTGAGGCCGTTGTCGAGGACGTACTTCTGGTAGGGGATGTCGATGGCGCCCGTGGCCGGGGCGGACGACCCGGCCTGCTCCTGTGCCCGTGAGCTCCGCGGAGGAGCGGCGAGGATGGCGAGCACACAGAGGACTCCGGCAAGGCGTGGCTGAACGCGCATGGAACGATCCTCTCTGGGGTTGCGGAAGGGAAGGTGAGGCGTGACGAATATGAGAAGCGCTACGGCCGATCGCCAGACTCGCGTCTCCAGTGCTCCGCCATCCCGATCCGCTCGAGGACCGGAGGGTGCGTGAAGAACCACGCCACGATCCAGTCAGGCGACGTGATGGGCGCCAGGTTCGTGCGGGCGAGACGCCGCTCGACGGCCACGAACGTATCCGGGTCCTGCGTCAGCTCCAGAGCCAGCCAGTCCGCATGGGCCTCCATCCGCCTGGAGATGGCGCTCTCGATCGGGCTCGAGACGAAGAGGAGCAACGTGACCACGAGCCAGAGGAACGGAAGCCCGGCCGGGTCGCCCGGACCCGCCAGCCGGGGGTCGCGACACGCCCGCCAGCGCGCGATCCGGGCCAGAAGCCAGGCGCCGAAGACGATCCCCGGAACGGCCCACAGGAGCCCCTTCCGGACGTGGTGCTCGGCGGCGTGGCCGAGCTCGTGCGCCACCACGAGCAGGAGCTCGTCCCGCGGCGCCCGCTCGAGCAGGTTGTCGTAGAGGACGACCTGCCGGGTCGCACCGAGCCCCGTCACGTACGCGTTCAGCCGCCGCGTTCGCCGGCTCGCGTCGACGACCATGACCCGGTCGACCTCCAGGCCCGCCCGCGTTCCCATGGCCACGATCTCGGCCTCGAGACCGTGGTCGGCGAGCGGCGTGAAATCGGCGAAGAGGGGATCGACGACGACGGGCGCCAGCGTCGCTCCGGCGACGGCGACCAGGATCCCACCGAGGGAGGCGACGAGCCACCCCCGCCGGGGCCATCCCCGCAGGCACGCCAGGAACCCGGCCGTGGCGGCCGCGTACACCGCGATCCAGAACGCCTGCCGGCGGGCCGTGTCGAGGAGCCAATCGACGGCCGACTGGGTCGAGAGCCCGTACAAGTGCTCGACGTGAAAGCCACTCGCCAGGGTCACCGGGAAGGCGACGACGGCGAGAATGAGGAAAAGGAGGAGCGCGGTAAACAGAGCCGACGGGAAGTCTCGTCCCCGCCCCAGCCGCCGGCCCAGGCCTGCCAGGACCGGACCGGCGCCCAGGGCAATAAGCCCGGCCAGGGCTCCCCAGCGCAGGATCGTCCCGGCCGCCCACAGCGCGTACTTGGTCTCCGCGTACTCCGCCGACAGGCGGCGGAAAGCGGAATCGAACAAGCCGGCAGGCTCGAGAGACAGGACCCGGGGGTCGGGTCCGGCCAGGAGGAGCGCAGCGACGACCGCGATCCCGAGGAGTCCGAGGCCCGCCAGGACGGACCGGCCTGCCGATGTGTCCAGGGGGACCTCAGTCGCCGGACCGGTCAACCTCTCCCCCGGTCATGGGGACGAACCTGACCCCGATCAGGTTCTCGGAGACAAGCCCGTTGGGTGTCCTCCGCCACCTGACGATCCGCTGGCCGCCGCCGCGGCCGACGGGGGCGACGAGCCGGCCGCCCGGCGCCAGCTGCTCGAAAAGAGCCGCCGGGACGTCCGGCGGGGACGCGGTCAGGACGATGGCGTCGAAGGGGGCCGCGCGGGGGAGCCCGACGTGGGCGTCTCCCGCCACGACGTGGACGTTCCGGTACCCCAGGCGCTCGAGCGTCCGCGCCGCCCGCCGCGCCAGCATCGGCACGATCTCGATCGAGAAGACCTCGCGCGCGATCTCGGCGAGGACGGCCGTCTGGTAGCCCGACCCGGTGCCGACCTCGAGCACGCGGTCGTCGGGTCCCAGCTCCAGGGCCGCGGTCATGTAAGCGACGATGTACGGCTGGCTGATCGTCTGGCCGTCGCCGATCGGCAGCGGGCGATCCTCGTAGGCCAGGTCGAGGTACTCGATGGGGACGAACTCGTGGCGCGGGACGCTGTAGAGGGCGCCCAGAACGGCCGGGTCGCGGATCCCCCGGTCGGCGATCTGACGCCTCAGCATTCGCTGACGGGCGTCCTCGAAGTCGATCGCGGCGCCTCCCTTCGGGCGTCGAATCAGCGGACGGACGCGAGCAACCGCGCCGCCCGGTCTCGCCATTCCGGGTACGGCCCGAGCAGGCTCTCGGCCTTCTCCAGGACCCCCGCCGCCGCGGCCGAGTCCCCGGCTTCGACGCGGGACCGGCCGAGCCAGTAGAAGGCAAACCCATTGGTGGGATCGATCCGGGTCGCGCGCTCGAAGCGGCGCTCCGCCTCGGGGGTCCGACCGGTGATCAGGTACCCCTTGCCTTCCTCGACCACCTGCTGGCTCGCCTCCCGCTCGGGCGTCCCCGCGCCGGCATCGTCCGCGATCGCGGTGTCGGTCGAGATCTCGCGCGCCTCGGCCTCCGCCGCGGATCCGTCTTCCGTCCGCTCCTCGGGCGCGCTGCGCCGCTCCGGGCCTGTGCGCGGCGGCTCCCGGTCCGCGCCCCCGCACGCGACGACGACCGCGAGGAGGGCCATGCTCAGCGCCCTCGAGTTCAGAAGATCCACCATCCATCATCGCTGTGTCCGTGCAGGCTGCACTCCCTCTGCGGCTCCGTCCCCTCCACGAACACTTCGAACCGCGTGACCGGGCATCCCGGCGTAGCCAGCTCGCCGGTCTCCGGATCCACCTCCACCAATACGATGTTCCGCGGCGCCGGGAAGTCGGGGCTCCGGTCCCCATAGCCGGAGCCCTTCATGAACTCGACCCAGATGGGCAGGGCCGCGCGGTCGCCATGGAGGCCGATCGGGCTGTTGTCGTCGTAGCCGACCCAGACCAGCGCGACCAGCTCGGTCGTGTATCCCACGAACCAGGCGTCGCGGGTGTCGTTGGTGGTCCCCGTCTTGCCCGCGGCGTGGCCGCCGTAGCCCAGGTTACGCGCGCGGCGCGCTGTCCCGCTGTCGAAGACGTCCTGCAGCATGTCGTTGACGAGGTAGACGGCGTCGGCGGGGAGCACCCGGTCCATCTTCACCTCGCGGTGCTGGACGACCTCGCCGCCGTCGTCGACCGCGGCCAGGATCGACAGCGGCTGGGTCCGGATCCCGCCGTTGGCAAGCGTGGCATAGGCCGAGGCGAGCTCGAGCGGGGTCACCTCGAACGCTCCGAGGGCGAGGGAGGGAAGAGGCCTCAGGCGACTGTCGATCCCGGCCTCCTTCGCGGTCCTGCTCACGCGGTCCAGGCCCACCGATAGGGCGAGCCGGCTGGTGGCCACGTTCATGGACTGGGAGAGGGCGTTCCGCAGCGAGACGGTGCCGTGGTAGGTGCGGTCGTAGTTTTCGGGGGACCACGTCTGTCCGCCGCTGATCACCTCGAACGGCTCGTCGTCGATCGTCGTCGCCGGGCTCCACCGGCCGGGGGTCAGGAAGGCGGTGAGATAGACGAACGGCTTGAACGTCGATCCCGGCTGCCGGCGAGCCTGCTCGGCGCGGTTGAACTGTGATTCCTGGTAGTCCCGGCCGCCAACCATCGCCCGGACGAACCCTGTCTGGGGGTCGAGCACGACGACCGCGCCCTCGAGGTCTCCCTTGCGCTTCGCGAGGCGCGGATACCCCTCTTCGAGGTGCGCGACGCCCTTCGTCAGCGCCTCCCGGGCGGCGATCTGCTCGCCCATGTCGAGCGTCGTGAAGATCCTGAGGCCCCGGCTCTGGAGGAGCTGGCGCGGGTAGCGGTCGGCGAGTTCGCGCAGCACGTAGTCCACGAAGTACGGGGCGTCGTTGACGCGCGCATCGCGCCGGCGAACGGCCAGCCTTGCCCCACGGGCACGGGCGTACTGGTCGTCGGTGATTCGTTCCTGATCGTGCATGAGCTTGAGCACGAGGTCGCGCCGCTCCTGAGTGGACTCCGGACTCTGGGCGGGATTGTAGCGGCGTGGGTCGCGGATCAGGCCGGCCAGCGTCGCCGCCTCGGCGAGGTCGATCTCGCGGACCGACTTGCCGAAATAGTGCTGCGCGGCCTCCTCGATCCCCATGATGGAGCTCGCTCCTCGCTGCCCGAAGTAGATCTCGTTCACGTATGCCTCGAGGATGTCACGCTTGGAGTATTTGAACTCCAGGATCGCCGCCATCAGCGCTTCCTTGACCTTGCGCTGATAGGTGCGCTCTGCGGTCAGGTAGTAGTTCTTGACGAGCTGCTGCGTGATCGTGGATCCGCCCTGGACGGTCTGCACCGCGCGCAGGTTGGCGAGAGCGGCGCCCACGATCCGGATGGGATCGATCCCCGGATGCGCGTAGAACCGGGCGTCCTCGACGGCCAGGATGGCATCTACGACGTGGGCCGGGATCTCCTCGAGGTCGACCGGGGTGCGGTCCTCCATGTGCTGGTCGAAGATGACGCCGATGACCTCGGGCTCGAGGGCCGCGCTGGCCAGCGACTCGCGGCTCCGGGCGTGAGTCAGTGCGCTCACCCGGCCGCCGCCCATCCGGATCCGGATCGGTAGCGGGGGGTTGGCGCCGTCCGGATAGTGGAACGCGTGCAGGTAGACGAGCCACTCGCCCTCCTCCCGGGCGTACTCCCCGGGATCGTCCACACCCCCGGCCTGCTCGAGATACCCGAGCCGGCGGAGACGGGCCTCGAAGTCCTCGGCGTCGAGCCGCCGTCCGGGGTAGACGAGATACGCGTCCGAGTAGACCCGGGAAGGGAGGCTCCACTTCCGGCCCTCCCACTTCGAAGTCACCTGCCGCTCCAGCACGACCACCCAGGCGGCCAGGCCGAGCAGCGCCAGGAAGAGCGTGACCGGGACGGCGACGAGGACCCAGCGGGGCGGCCGGCGGAGCGAGGGAGGGAGGCGTCGGGCCATGGGCGAGCGTCGGGATGGGGCAGGTTGTCGTGGGCGAACCGGAATCGACGGCTAATCTACACCCGATCCGGGGAAAAGATGCAGCTCGGCGCCGGTCGCCGAGTCAGGCCGTCGATTCCGTACCCTCCAGCACGCGCAGCCAGTTGCCGCCCAGGACGGCCACGAGGTCGTCTCCCGTTACGCCACGGCGCTCGAGCTCGGCGGCGATCCGCGGAAAATCCTCGGCGCCCGCGAAACCGCCGGGAAGGTGCGGGATCCCGTCCAGATCCGAGCCGAGCGCGACGTGCTTGGGCCCGGCCACCTGGATCGCGCGCTCGAGATGGTCGACGATCGCGGTCCAGTCGCAGGTCCCGGTCCGTGGAGCGAGGTAGCGCGGGAAGAAGTTCACGCCCACGAGGCCGTCCCGTTCGGCGAGCGCGCGGAGCTGCAGATCGGAGAGGTTTCGGGGATGCGGTCCCAGGACCTCGGTCGCCGAATGGCTGACGATGGGGGGCCGGGCGGAGCGGTCGAGGACGTCCCCAAACGTCTCGACGGAGGCATGGGAGAGATCCACCAGGAGGCCCACCTCGTCCAGTTGGTCGACCAGCCGGCGGCCGAGCTCCGAGAGGCCGCCGTGGACGCGCTCGCCCCCAGCGGCGTCGGCGAAGACGTTCGAGTTCATCCAGGTCAGGGTCAGGTAGCGGGCGCCGAGCGCGTGGAGCCGGAGGGCGTTCTCGAGGTCGCCGTCCAGGGCCTCCGCGTTCTCGACGCCAGCCAGGAGGGCGATCCTCCCCGTCGCGGCCGCCTGTCGAACCTCTGCGGCGGCGGTGGCGAAAACGGCGCGGGTCGGGTGCGCGACCGCGACACCGCGGATCGCCCCGAGGAGCCGCTCGGCGCGCTCCATCCTCCGCCCCTCCGGGATCGCGGGATCGACCCACGCAGCCATGAAGACCGCGTCCACCCCGCCCTCCCTCAATCGCTCCAGGTCGGCATGACCGTCCGCCAGCCGGGTGCCGATGTCGACGCCCTCGTCCAGCGTCCGCAGAGGCGTATCCATGTGACCGTCGAGGAGGAGGGCGTCGCCGTACATGAGCTAGGTTCGGTGCGCGGGGCGAAACCCATCCGCGTCCGGCGCCGTTTGAACGCCTGGCCGCGCGGTCTCGTTGTCGGAGAAAACGGTGGGCGCCTCTTGGGTTGACACCGAACTATTAGGTATCATATAATAGGATCCCCATGCAAAATCCCCCATCTCCCGACGTCGGGGCGACCCCTCGTGAGCAGGACGATCGCCTCGGCCCGACCATCCTCTGCCTGGGACGGGTGTTCGAGCGCCGCCTGATGCGCGCCCTCGCGCACGCCGGCCTGGGCGTCACGCCGGCCCAGGCCCGGATCGTCATGAAACTCCATTTCCTAGGGCCGCTGAGCCAGCAGGAGCTCGCCTCGCGGACCGACGTCGAGCCTTCGACCCTGGTGGGGACCCTGGACATCATGGAGCGGGAGGGACTCGCCAGCCGCGAGGCGAACCCGCAGGACCGCCGGGCCCACGTGGTCCGGCTGACCGGGGCCGGAGAGGCGCTCGTACCGCGCCTCCTCGGGCTCATCGACGTCGTCGAGGGGGAGATCGAGGACGTCTTCCCCGGCCGCGAGCGGGAGCGGCTCCGGGAGTCGCTCGAGCGCCTGATCGAGAGGCTGTCGATGGGGGACGAGACGTGCTGACCCGCCGGGCGACGCCCAAAAAAAGGCGGCCCGCCGATCGGTCGGGCCGCCCGGGTGCGGCCCCTGCCGGGTCAAACAGGAGCCGCGTGGATGACCCCCGGAAGGGGGGCTTCCGGGAATCGGGCCAGGCTGTGGACTTGGCGCCGTCGACAGGGCTGTCTAGGGCGCCCCTGGCATGCATCAAAGAGACGCCGGGCCGATCCGGTTTATTCAACGAGACGAGCGAACGATGATGGTTCGAATCCGAATCACGGGGTGGGCGGTCGGCCTGCTCCTCATGACCGCCGGAGGGGCCGCCGGACAGGCGGCGGCCGAGAGAGACGGAACCACCCAGGTGCGGCTTTCCGTCGAGGACGCGATCGGGCAGGCCCTCGCCGAGAACGAGCAGACCCGGATCGCCCGGGCGGTCGTCGACAGGACCCGAGGCCTGGTGCGCGAGGCGTTCGCCGACGCCCTGCCCACGATCGACGGGACCTATCAGCTCGCCCACAACCTCCAACGCCCGGTCCTCTTCTTCAATCAGGACGGCGAGACGCAGCAGATCTCGATCGGCGAGGACAACGAGCACACGTTCGGGATCAGGGTCGAGCAGACGGTGTTCGACAGGAGCCTCGGCGCGGCGGTCTCCGCGGCCCGGCACGGGCGCGCCGCCAGCGAGGCCCTGTACGACAGGGCCCTGGCGGACGTCGCGCTCGAAACCCGTCAGGACTACTACGCCGTGCTGGTCGCCGATGCCACGGTCGTCGTGCGCGAGGGCGCCGTCCGTTTGGCCACGGATCGCGTCGAGCAGATCCGGCTCTTCCGCGACGTGGGCACCCGGTCGGACTTCGACGTCCTGACCGCCGAGGTCGACCTCGAGAACCTGCGGCCGGGGCTGATACGGGCGCGTAACGACTACGAGCTCGCCGTGAACGGTCTGAAGCGGACGATCGGGATGCCTCTCGAGGAGGAGATCGTGCTGGTGGACACGCTGGCGTTTCTCCCCGTGACCATCTCCCTCGAGGAGGCCCAGGAACGGGCGCTCGCCGAGCGCGCCGATCTCGAGGCCCAGGCCCAGACGGTCGAGCTGAACGAGGAGCTGGTGAACGTCGAGCGGGCGGAGGCGTTCCCTACGCTCCAGCTCTCGCTCGACCTGAGCCGGCGCTCGTCGTCGCAGGACTTTGTGCCCGAGGAGAGGGACTTCAGCCAGTCCACCACCGCTGCCGTCGCGGTCGAGATCCCGGTCTTCGACGGGCGCCGCACGGAAGGCCGGGCGCTCCAGGCGCGGGCCGCCCACGTCGAGTCCCAGGAGACGTACCGGGCGCTCGAGCGGGACGTCCGGCTCCAGGTGCAGGACGCCTGGCAGACGGTCCAGGCGACGTCGCTCGAGGTCGAGGCCACGCGCGCTACCGGGGAGAGGGCCCAGCGCGCCTACGAGATCGCCCGGGTGCGATTCCGGGAAGGGCTCTCGACCCAGCTCGAGCTGGACGAGGCCGAGCAGACCCTGACCGAGGCGCGGCTCAACGCCGCCCAGGCTTTCCATGACCACATGATGGCGGTCGCCCGGCTGACCCACGCGATGGGGGGACGATGAGGCGGGCTATCGCAGCCTGGCTCGTCGGGATCCCCGCGCTGCTCCTCCTGCCGGCCACTTTGCGCGCCCAGGACGTGGCGGAGACCGTGCCCGTCCCACCCCCGAGCGGGATCACGCCGTCGGAGCCCACTTACGCGCTGGGCATCGGCGTGGGGGTCCTGACGTGGGACGACGATGCGCCGTACGAGGGAGTGACCCTGGCTAGCCTCGGCATCGAGCGACGGCTCTGGCAGGCGATCCGCGGACGGGCCCGTCTGGGTCTCGGCGAGTCCGAGTTGCTGGGGGAGGGGAACACGGACGTGACGGTCATCCTGATCGACCTCGAGGTCCTGGTCGCGCCGGTATTCGGACCTCTGCGCGACCTGCCGGTCCTCCCCTACGCCGTAGGTGGGCTGGGCGCGGTCGTCACCGATCCGACGGGAGAAGGGGATACCGATCCAGCCACCCACAGTCAGTCGCAGTGGTCGGTCGGCGGCGGTGTCCGAGTACGACCGTTCTCGCGGTGGGAGATCGAGGCGGAGGGTGTACGCAGCGGCATGCGCCTCCTCGATCCCCTGGATGCGGAGAACCCTGATTCGAAGACGATCCACAATCTGCGATGGGAAGGACGACTCAGTTGGACGTTCTGAAGAGATTCGTATGGCCGCTCTTGACCGGGCTCGTCCTGACCGCCTGCGGGGGCGAAGCCGAAGGGGGCGGCCCCCAGGCCGCCGTCGTGGACACGGTTCACGTGCGCGGTCAGGACGTGCCGAACATCGTGACCGCGGTCGGCACGGTCGAGGCCGACCACCAGACCGAGGTGATGGCCGAGGTAAGCGGCCGGGTAGTTGGGATCCTGCGTGACGAAGGCAGCCCCGTCGCGGCCGGAACCGCGGTCATCCAGCTCGACCCCGACGAGTACCGCAACCAGGCGCAGTCCGCGGCGGCAGAGCTGTCCCGTGCCCAGGCCCAGTTCGAAGCCGACTCCAGGCAGCTCGAGCGGTTCGAGAAGCTGCTCGAGGCCGGGGCGGTCGACCAGGCGACCTACGACGACCTCGTGGCCCGCGTCGAGAGCGGCAAGGCCGCCGTCGAGCAGGCCCGGGCGGCGCTCGGGACGGCGAGGCTCGATCTCGGCCGCTCCACGCTGCGCGCACCCTTCGCAGGTACGGTCGGCAAGCGCCACGTCCAGCTCGGCGAGTACGTGAGTTCCGGTGGCGATGGAAGCGCGGTTTTCGACCTGGTGGACGACGATCCGCTCAAGATCCGCTTCAGTGTCCCCGAGGTGTACGCCAACGACGTCAAGACCGGCGACCAGATCACGTTCCGCGTTCGCACCGACACCGTGGCGTCGCGGCAGGCGCAGGTCGACTACGTCAGCCCGCGGATCGATCCGGCCACCCGGACGCTCGAGGTGACCGCCGTCTACACGAACCCCGATCAGGCGGTCCGTCCCGGCGCCTACGCCGACGTGCAGGTGACGACGTCGGTCCTCGAGGACGCCGCTCTCGTCCCCGAGGTCGCGCTCTACACGGAGGGGACCGACAACTATGTCTACGTCGTCCAGGACTCGACCGCCGAGCGGCGGGCGGTCGAGGTGGGGCCGCACATCGATGACCGGGTCGTCATCCTGAGCGGGGTCCGCCCCGGCGAGGCCGTGATCACGGCCGGCCACACCGGCCTCGAGGACGGCGCCCTCGTGCGGATCGTTCCGCGTGAGGAGCGGGAGCTCAGAAGGGAGAGCTGACCATGCGCACCGCCGATACCGCCATCCGGCGACCGATCTTCACCATCATGCTGATGACCGCCCTCGTCCTGTTCGGGGTGCTGGGCTACCGGGCGCTCGGGATCAACCAGTTCCCCGATGTGGACTTCCCGACCGTCACGGTAACCACCATCCTGTCGGGGGCGAGCCCCGAGGTGATCGAGTCGGCGGTCACCGACGTCATCGAGAACGAGCTCAGCTCGATCGAGGGGATCAAGCACATCACGTCGACCTCGCGGCTCGGCGTATCCAACATCACGGTCGAGTTCGAACTCGACCGGGACATCGACATCGCCGCCCAGGACGTGCGCGCCAAGGTCAGCGTCGCCGAGGCGGATCTCCCCAGGGACACCGAGCCGCCTACGGTGTCCAAGCTCGACATCAGCGCCCAGCCCATCATGTGGATCGCGGTCAGCGGGCCAGATCCGCAATCGATCGGGGAGTTCGCCCGCTGGACCCTGAGACCGCGCCTCCAGACCGTCGAGGGCGTGGGAAACATCCTGCTCGGCGGCTATCGCGAGCGGGAGGTCCGAATCTGGGTCGATCGCGACAAGCTGGAGGGGTACGACCTGACGGCCGGCGAGCTGGTGACCGCCCTCGAGCAACAGAACGTGGAGGTCCCTGGCGGGAACCTC
>Ga0299907_10000340_pt1 | contig 21846 bp, 20 predicted proteins | sample RVTome_16_FD_198680 | JGI IMG/M metagenome (GOLD analysis project Ga0299907, IMG submission 198680) | Soil microbial communities from uranium-contaminated site in the Upper Colorado River Basin, Wyoming, United States - RVT152D67 (version 2) ...
CCACCCGCACCGTGACCAGCCCCATCTCCGCGTGTAGCATCCCTCGTGAGAGGCGATGACGGGAACGAGTACGAGGGATCCCGAGCCCGAGCGAGCCGGGGACGGTGTGAGCCCGGCGGCGAGGCCCTCGGAACATCCTCCTCGAGCCGCCGCCCGAACCGGGCGCGAGCCGCGCGCCCACAGTAGACGCGGCCGGGTCCGCCCGTGACAGCGGTGGGCTGTTCGGCAGCCGATGAGCGGCCGGGACCGTGAGGGTTCCGGCAACGCGGGGTGGTACCGCGGGGTTCGCGCCTCGTCCCTGCACCAGAGGGACGAGGCGTTTCGCGTGTGGGAGGTGGAGATGTTCGAGCCGGTGGACCCGAAGGCGAACTTCCCCGAGCTCGAGCGGCGGGTGCTCGAGTTCTGGCGCGAGGCCGACGTGTTCCACCGACAGCTCGACCAGCGGCGGGACGGGGAGCTGTGGACCTTCTACGAGGGGCCGCCGACCGCGAACGGACAGCCGGCGATCCACCACACGGAGTCGCGGACCTTCAAGGACGTCTACCCCCGGTTCAGGGCGATGACGGGTCACTACGTCCCGCGCAAGGCGGGGTGGGACTGCCACGGGCTCCCGGTCGAGCTCGAGGTCGAGAAGGAGATCGGCACCAAGAGCAAGCGCGACATCGAGGCGTTCGGGATCGCCGAGTTCAACCGCCTGTGCAGGGAATCCGTCCGGCGCTACGTCGGGGAGTTCGAGCGGCAAACCGAGCGACTCGGGTTCTGGATCGACACCGACGACGCGTACTGGACGATGGACGCGGAGTACATCGAGAGCGTGTGGTGGTCGCTCAAGCAACTGCACCAAAGGGGGCTCCTGTTCCAGGACGATCGCATCACGACCTACTGTCCGCGTTGCGGGACGCCGCTGTCCGACGCCGAGGTCGCGATGGGCTACGCGGACGTCGAGGACCCGAGCGTCTTCATCAAGTTCACGGTCGTGGAGTCCCAGGACGATCGACTCGTCGGGGCGCGCCTGCTCGGGTGGACGACCACACCCTGGACCTTGATCTCCAACACGGGGCTGGCGGTTGCCCCACAGGCCCCGTACGTCATGGTCGAGCAGGAGGGCGAGCGGTACGTCCTCGCGAAGGATCGTCTCGAGGACGTCCTCCCCGATGCACGTCCCGTTGGTCGGGAGTTCGAGGGAGCCACGCTGGTCGGAGCTCGGTACGAGCCGCTCTACCCGAACGTCGAGGGCGCGCATCGGGTGGTGGCGGCGGACTTCATCTCGCTCGAGGACGGCACCGGCGTCGTCCACCTGGCGCCCGCGTTCGGCCCCGAGGACCTGGTGATCGGAAGGCGCGAGGGGTGGAGGACGTTCAAGCCGATCGACGGCGAGGGGCGGTTCACCGGCGAGGCTCCGACGTTCGTCCGGGGCCTGTTCTTCAAGGACGCCGACGAGCCGATCACGGCCGATCTGCGTTCGCGCGGCCTGCTGCTGCGCGCGGAGACCCTCGTGCACGCCTACCCCTTGTGCTGGCGCTGCGACACGCCGTTGCTCTACATCGCGAGGAGCTCCTGGTACGCGAGGACCACGGCGGTCAAGGATCGGCTGCTCGCGGTCAACGAGAGCGTCGCGTGGTACCCCGACCACATCAAGCATGGCCGTTACGGCGACTGGCTCGAGAACAACGTGGACTGGGCCCTCTCCCGGGAGCGCTACTGGGGGACGCCGCTGCCGATCTGGCGGTGCACCGGAGGCCACGACACGGCGATCGGCTCGCTGGACGAGTTGTCCGAGCGGGCGGGACGCGACGTAACAGGCATCGACCCCCATCGGCCGGCGATCGACGAGGTGACGTTCGCGTGCCCCGAGTGCACCACGGAGGCAAGGCGTGTCCCCGAGGTCATCGACACGTGGTACGACTCCGGCGCCATGCCCTACGCACAGTGGGGCTACCACCCCGATCTCGGTCGCGGGCTCGAGACGTTCGAGGAGCGCTTCCCCGCCGACTTCATCGCCGAGGCGATCGACCAGACGCGCGGGTGGTTCTACACACTGATGGCCGAGGGGGTCCTCCTGTTCGATTCCACGGCGTATCGAACCGTCGTGTGCCTCGGACTCTTGGTCGATGCCCAGGGCCGCAAGATGTCGAAATCGCTCGGGAACACCGTGGACGCGTTCGAGGTGATGGACCGTCAGGGAGCCGACGCGCTCCGCTGGTACCTGCTCACGGGCGGTTCACCGTGGTCCGCTCGAAGGGTCAGCATGGAGGTCTTCGATGACGTCGTTCGGCGATTCATGCTGACACTGTGGAACGTCTATTCGTTCTTCGTGACGTACTCGAATGCGAGCGCATTCGAGCCATCAGGTGCCAAGGTCCCGGTAGCTGATCGACCGGCGCTCGACCGATGGATCCTTTCCCGCCTCGCCCGGACGATCGAGACCACACGTGAAGGCTTGGAGAACTACGACGCCACGGGGGCCGGCCGACGCATCGAGCTCTTCCTCGACGACCTTTCCAATTGGTATATCCGACGCGCGAGACGACGATTCTGGGATCCAGACGGATCGGGCGGCGACAGCGCGCGAGCCGCCTTCCTCACCCTCCAAGACTCGATCGTCACCACCGCGCAGCTGCTGGCGCCCTTCACCCCCTTCATCGCCGAAGAGCTGTGGCGGAACCTCGCCGCGGGCCGGAAGGGCGCTCCCGACTCCGTGCACCTCTCCGACTACCCCGTACCACGTCCCGAACTTCGCGACACCACTCTTGACACGGCGATGGCGAACGTTCGAGCCATCGTGGAGCTCGGGCGAAGGATCAGGACCGAGGCGAAGATCCGAGTGCGCCAACCCCTGCTGGAGGCGGTCGTCAACTTCCCGGGTGACCACGAGATCCTCCGGCCGCTTCTCGATCTCGTCGCGGACGAGCTCAACGTGAAGCAGGTGCTGTTCGCCGAGTCGGCGGAGCAGCTCGGGCGCTGGCGCGCGAAGCCGAACTTCAAGGTCCTCGGCCCGCGGCTCGGACCCCGCGTCAAGGACGTGGCCGCGCTCCTCGAGCGGGACGATGGAACGCTCGCCGCCGCACTCGCCCACGGCGAGCCCGTGACGCTCGATACCTCGGGGCCCGGCCCCATCGTCCTCGCGCCTGGGGACGTGGATCTCGTGCAGGAGACGCGCGAGGGCTGGGGGGTCGCCGGCGACGGCGGCGTCACGGTCGCCCTCGAGTTGGAGCTCACGCCGGAGCTCCGGCTCGAAGCGCTCGCGCGCGAGATGGTGCGCGTGGTCCAGGACGCCCGGAAGGCGGCGGGCCTGGACGTGAGCGACCGGATCGCGCTCGGTCTCGCCGTGGAGGGCGAGCTCGCCGAGGCGCTGGCGATCCACCGCGGATGGATCGGTGCGGAGACCCTCGCCCTCGATGTCGTCGACGAGGCGGCGACCGACGCAACGTTCGAGCGGACGTTCGAGATCGACGGTGCTCGGGTCGGGGTCAGCCTGCGCCGCGCGTGAGGCGGCGCGGCGTCGTGCGGCTCAGTCCTCGCCCCAGAACAGCTCGCGGAGGGAGCGCTCCCGGCGCTCGCTCGCGGGTGAGCCCTCGGTGGAGAAGACCGGCTCGGTCGCAGACTCCACCACGACCGGGTGGGAGACCTGAGGCTCGGGCGTCTCGTCCTCGTCGGGCAGCGTGATCTCCATCGGCGGTTCGGTGGCCTGGAGGCGCTCCCGGATCTCGGCCGCGGAAGCGGGCTCGAACGCCAGGGGCGGGGCCGCAGCCGGCCCATCGGCCGTCGGCGAATCGCGATCGGCCCGGACGGCGGCGTCGCGCTCGCGGATCGCCATAACCATCTGCTTGATCTCCTCCGCGTGCGTCTGCACGAGGCTCCCAAGGCTCTGCAGGAACTCGCGCTCCTTGTTCAGGAACGGCGCGACCGCCCCCCGGGCGTCTCCCGCGCCACCCTCGGCGGCTGCCCGGATCCCGGCGGCCTGCTCGTGCGCACGCCGAACGATCTCCTCGGCCTCGGCGCGAGCACGGGTCACGATCGCATCCGCGTCGCCGCCGGATGCTGCCGTCGCCGCCGGGGCACGGCCGGTGCCGGAGCGGAGCCGCTCGTTCTCCTCGAGGTGGGAGGACAGACCCTCGGTGATCCGGTCCAAGAACGCGTCGACGTCGCGCTCGTTGTAGCCACGGAACGCGAGCCGGAACTCCGCCTGCTGAACCTCTTCCGGCGTGATCCGGGCGTCGCCCGTCGTCGGCGCCTCCTCGGTCCCCTTCTTCCTCCGCATGCGGTTTCCCCCTCCGTCAGCAGTTCAGCGCTTGTCGCAGGACCGCAAGGATAACGAACGCGATGATGATGGAAAGGTCCAGCCCGACGCCACCCGCCCTGATCGGTGGGATGAGCGACCGGAGCGGACGCAGCACGGGCTCGGTGACGTCCTCGAGCAGATCGAGGACCGTGCGGAGCGGCCCCGAGTATGGGGGACGGAACCCGAACATGGTCGCCCACGAGATGATCACGCGGACGAACAGGAGGATGGTGTACACGGTCAGGACGACGCACAGGATGTTGAGCAGCGCGTTCTCGGCGGCGGTCATCGCAGACGGATCGGACGCGCGAGCGGCGTCAGAACTGGTTGTAGAGGTCGCCGCCGGCGATCCGCTCGCGGTCCTCGGCGGACACGTCGACGTTCGCGGGCGTCAGCAGGTAGACGCGGTTGGCCACCATCTCGATCTTGCCGCCGAGCCCGTACACGAGTCCCGATGCGAAATCGACGAGCCGTCTGGCGATGGTGTCGTCGGTGCTCTGCAGATTCATGATGACCGGGATCCCGTCCTTGAACCGGTCCGCGATGTCCCGCGCCTCGTTGAACCTGCGCGGCTCGGACTTGTGGATCGATCCCGCGGTCGCGGGGCGGCTCGACGGGATGGTGCGCACGATGCCTTCGTGCTCGGGCTCGAGCTCCACCTCCCGAACAGCCTGGGGCCGCTGGAAGCGACGGACCTCGGCGTTCTCGGGCGCGGCGCCGACCTCGTCGAGCTCTTCGAACTCGTCGTCTTCCACGAGCCCGAGATAGGTGAGCGTCTTCTTCCACACGCCTGGCATCACGTCCTCCCTGTATCCTCCGGGCGCCGTGCCCCGAACAAGGCCGTGCCGACCCGGACCATGGTAGCGCCTTCCTCCACCGCAACCGGGTAATCGAGCGACATTCCCATCGACAGCTCCGTGGCCTGGGGGTGACGCGCCGCGACCCCCTCCAGGAGTTCCCGGAGCCCACGGAAGAGGGGCCGGGAATCCTCGGCGGCGACCGGCAGCGGTGGCAGGGTCATCAACCCGATCAGGCCGAGTCCGTCGGTGTGCGCCACCTGATCGGCTGCGTCGTCGACCCCCTGCGGTGCGACCCCCGTGCGCTCACGCGTGAAGTCGACCTCGATCAACACGGGGATCGTCCGTCCGCTCGTGTTCGCGCGGCGTGCGAGTCGTTCCATCGCGCGACCCGGTGTGACGGTCTCGACCACGTCCGCGAGATCGGCCACCTGGTGAGCGGAGTGGCTCTGCAGCGTCCCGATGTAGTGCCACACCACCCCGTCCACCTGGTCGCGCTTGGCGCGGAGCTCCTTCACGTAGTTCTCCCCCACCTCCCGAACCCCTGCGTCTCGAACCCGGGCGATCGCCTCGGGCTCGACCGTCTTGGCGGCGGCGACGATGCGCACGCCGTCCGGGTCACGTCCCGACCGCTCGCACGCCCGAGCGATCTCCTCTCGGATCGTCACGAGGTTGGCGACGAGGGCTTCGGGGTCGTGGTCCTGAGGCACGCGTCGAAAACTAACAGAAGCGGACAGTCATGGACAGGAACAACAGGACGAACAGGTGCACCACGCTAGGCCGGCCCAGATCAGCGTGGCGAGATGGAAAGGGGCGGGACCGGGGCCCAGAGGCGGGGGAAGGGCGCCTCTGACCCTCGAACGATCCCGCCCCCACCCCTCGGGGCGAACGTCCGCCCTCAGCTCTTCAGGAAGTCCGGGATGTCGAGATCCGAATCCGCATCGAACGTGACTCGTTCCTGCGCGGGTTGGAAGATCTCGTCCTCGTCATCCTCCAGGATCGACGGCATCGGCATGACGTCGTCGTCGCCCTGGACGTCGGAGGCCACCGCGGGGACGGGTTCGAGTGCGGCGGCGAGGGGCTCCGGCTCCTCGAGCAGGCTCGAGAGCCGGCTCCCGGCGAACCGTGACGTGGTGGGCGCCACCAGCACCTTGTCGAACCCGGCCGCGATCACCGTCACGCGGACCTCTTCTCCCAGGACGTCGTCGACGACGGCGCCGAAGATGATGTTGGCGTCCGGATGCGCGACCCGCGTGATCGTGTCCGCGGCCCGGTTCACCTCGTGCAGCGTGAGGTCCGTGGGACCGGCGATCGAGAGCAGCAAACCGCGCGCTCCCTCGATCGACGACTCGAGCAGCGGAGAGGAGATCGCCGACCGCGCGGCCTCCTCGGCCCGGTCGTCGCCGGTGCCGTGGCCGATGCCCATCAGGGCCGAACCCGCACCGGTCATCACCGAGCGGACGTCCGCGAAGTCCAGGTTGATGAGGCCCGGGGTCGTGATGAGCGACGTGATGCCGTCCACACCCTGATACAGGACCTGATCCGCCGTGCGGAACGCGTCGATCATCGGTGTGCTCGGATCGGAGACCTGGAGCAGGCGATCGTTCGGCACCACGATCAACGTGTCGACCGCCTTCTTCAGCTCGGTGATGCCGAGGTCGGCCTGGGTCGCACGGAGCCGGCCCTCGAACCCGAACGGGCGGGTCACGACGCCGATGGTGAGCGCGTCGAGACCGCGTGCGATCTCCGCCACGAGGGGTGCGCCGCCGGTTCCGGTGCCGCCGCCCTCGCCGGCGGTGACGAACACCATGTCGGCGCCCTTGAGGATCTCCTCGATCTCGTCGCGGTGCTCTTCGACCGCGCGGCGTCCGACATCGGGGTCGGATCCCGCCCCGAGGCCTCGTGTGGTCTCGCGGCCGATGTCGAGCTTGACCTCAGCGTCGGACATCAACAGCGTCTGCGCGTCGGTGTTGACCGCGATGAACTCGACCCCCCGCAGACCGCCTTCGATCATGCGGTTGACCGCGTTCACACCCCCCCCGCCGATCCCGACCACCTTGATGACGGCGAGGTAGTTCTGAGGAGAATCCATCACCGAGACCTCCGCTCCCCGGGTGAAGCCCCCCGGTCTACCTGGGGAAACGCCGTTGTGTCTCCCTTGGGACTGAACCTCAACTGGACGTTTATTGTTATATCTACTTGACGTTGATTGCGCAACGCTACTATCAAAGCCCAGGTCCGTCAATATCCACAGGGGCCCGGTTATACGCGCGCGTAACAACGACCGGGAGGTTTCAGTCCGCGAGCGTTGCGGCCGGTGCGGGCGGCGAGACCACGATCAGCGTTCGGATCACCGTCCCCTTCGCCCGGGCCCACGCGAGCATCCGTTCGATCGTACTGGCCTTGCGACGAGCGTCGTCCGGCGTCCCGAACAGGACCGTCGGGCCGCCCCGGAGACGGAGCTCCAACGTCCCGTCGAGGAGCACACGGACCCGGGCGACCTCCGCGCGCAGGGAGGGCGCCATCGCTCCGAGGGCTCGCGCGGCGGGGACCGGGCTCGACCGAACACCCTCGAGGGGTCGCGGGGCTCCGAGCTCGATGACCGGAAGCCCGCGAGGTACCTTCCCGGGGCCGAGCGCGGTCCCGTCGGCGGCCATCAGCGAGAGCACGTTGCCTCGGGCGACGGCGACCGGCGATCGCTCCGTGACGGCGATCTCGATCGTGAGCGGGAACGCCACCCGGACGTCCGCCGCGGCGATCCATGGTTCGGCCTCCAGCCGCCGTTCGGCCTCCGCTTCGTCGAGCCACACCGCGTTGGTGGCCTTCGAGATGCCGGCGACCTCGATGAGGTCTCCGCGACGCAGGTGGTGCGCGCCGGACACCTCGAGCCGGCGCGCGTGGAACGCCGACGAACGCGATGCGGCGATCCCGCCGGCCACGAGCACGACCGAGGCCGCTGCCGCGGCGATCAGCAGCGCGCGGCGCCTGCCGGACATCGACCGGAACGACTCAGCGGGACGCGAGGTCGAGATCCCCAAGCAGATGCACCTCCGGTTCGAGAAGGACGCCTGATCGCTCCTCGACGAGATCCTGGACCTCACGGACCAGGGTCAGCACGTCGGAGGCGGTCGCGCCGTCGGACGCCACGATGAAGTTCGCGTGCTTGGTCGAGATCGACGCCGCCCCGACCCGCCGGCCCTTGCCGCCCGCCTCTTCGATCAGCCGGGCCGCGTGGTCACCGTGCGGGTTCTTGAACACGCTGCCGCAGTTCGGTTCGGCGAGCGGCTGCGTCCGGCGGCGCCAATCGCGCGCCTCGTCCATCCGGGCTCGGATCTCCGCTGGCTCGCCGGCTCCGAGGCGCACGGTCGCACCGACCACGACGCCGTCGGGTGCCAGGGCGGAACGGCGGTACGAGAAGCCGGCCTCGTCCGCCGGCACACGGCGGCTCGACCCGTCGGACAGGCCGAACACGTCCACGCTCTCGATCACGTCGGCGAGCGATCCCCCGTGAGCTCCGGCGTTCATCCGTACGGCGCCGCCAAGGGAGGCCGGGATCGCCACCCCGAACTCGAGACCCGCGAGACCGTGCGCCAAGGCGACCCCGGCGAGGGCCGGCAACGGCATCGCCCCGCCGGCGGTGAGCCGATCCCCGTCGCGAGCGGACCAGCGGTAGCCGCGGCCCAGGCGCAGCACGAGCCCCCCGTAACCCTCGTCGGCGACGAGGACGTTCGAACCCTTGCCGAGTACCGCGACCGGGATGCCCGTCTGACGCACCGCCTCGGACACCGCCACGAGATCTCGCTCGGACTCGGGCTCGAGGAACAGCGCCGCCGGCCCGCCGATGCGGAACGTCGTGAGCGGCGCCAGGACGAACCGCGTTCGGACCCTGTCCCCGCAGGCGGCTCGAAGGATCGCCTCCGCCTGCCCAACGACCTCGTCGGGACCCCTCACGAAGCCTCCCGGATCCGCTCGATGGCGGCGTCCCCGAGCATCCATACGTCGCCGCACCCCATCGTGAGGACGAGGTCGCCCTCGCGCACCTCGCGTTCGAGGAACTCCACCACGTCGTTGCGGTGCGGCAGGTACACGACCCGGCGGTTCCGAGCGGTTCGGGCGATCCCCTCGACGACGAGCTTGCCGGTGACGCCGGGGATCGGATCTTGGGCCGCGCCGTAGACGTCGGTGACGACGATGACGTCGGCTCCGACCAGGCTCTCGCCGAGCTCTCTCCACAGCGCCTGCGTCCGCGAATAGCGGTGCGGTTGGAAGACCGCAACCACACGGCGGTGGCCGGTTCGGCGGGCGACGCCGAGGGTGACCTCGAGCTCGGTCGGCACGTGCCCGTAGTCGTCGTAGAAGTCCGCCCCGCGGACCGACCCCCGGTGTTCGAACCGCCGGTGCACCCCGGTGAACGCGGCGAGCGCTCCGGCCGCCACCGCGGCTTCGACACCCACCGTTCCCGCGACCGCCACCGCCGCCGCGGCGTTCAGCAGGTTGTGGGCACCGTCGACGCCGAGCGCGAGCGCATGACGTTCGCCCTCGATCACCAGAGTCGCCCGGGCGCCACCGGGACCGACCGACGCGATCTCCACTCGGAGGTCCGCGTTCGGATCGATGCCGTACGTGAGGACCGGGCGGCCCGAAGCCGCGACCGACCGCATCGCCCGAAGATCGTCGGCGCACACGACCAGCAGGTCGCATCGCTCCGCGAAGGCCGTGAACGCGTCCTCGATCTCCGCGAGGCCGCCGCCGTAGAAATCGAGGTGATCGACCTCGACGTTGGTCACGACGCCGATCGCGGGCCCGCCGAGCAGGAAGGAGCCGTCGCTCTCATCTGCCTCGGTGACGAACAGCTCGCCCGATCCCGCGTTCGCCCCACTGCCGGACTCGTTGGGGTCTCCTCCGATCACGAACGTCGGATCCATGCCGGCGCGCTCCAGGACCAACGCGATCATCGCGGTGGTCGTGGTCTTGCCGTGGGTACCGGCGATGGCGATCTGTCGGCGACCAGTCGCCGCGGCCGCGAGCGCCTGCGCCCGAGCCCAGGTCGGGATCCGGCGACGGCGCGCCTCGACCAGCTCGGGGTTGTCGTCACGGATCGCGGTGGAGACGACGACCGCGTCCGCGTCGCCGAGGTTGCGCACGTCGTGACCCACGGCGACCGTGGCGCCGAGGCCCCGGAGCTCCTCCACACCCTGCGAGTCCTTCAGATCCGAGCCGGTGACGCTCACTCCCCGCGCCAGGAACAGCCGCGCGAGGTTCCGCATGCCGGCGCCTCCGATCCCGATCATGTGCACCCGGCGAAGCCCGGAGACGTCGGGCACCTCCAGCGTGGGGATCGATCCCGGAGGCGGAACGTAGGGGCTCACGACCCGCCCCCCGCCTCGACCACGGTGCGCGCGAGGGAGCTCGCGGCGTCGGGCCTCGCCCATGCCCGAGCGCGATCCCCCATCGAACGCAGTCGATCGTCGTCGGCCAGCAACCATGCGATCCGGTCGGTGAGGACGCCGCCATCGACCTCGTCGTCCAACAGCATCGTCGCGGCACCCGCACGTTGGAGCGCCCGCGCGTTCGCCTCCTGGTGCCCCCCCGTCGCGTGCGGGTACGGGATCAACAGCGACGGGAGCCCGCAGACCGCGATCTCGGCGACCGTCGTGGCACCGGCGCGAGCGATCACGACGTCGGCGACCGCGTAGGCGAGCTCCATCCGTTCGAGGAACCCGAGCACCCGGATCGCTACCGAACCGCTGGAGGGCAGCGAGGCTCGAACGGTCTCGACGTGCGCCGGCCCGGCGAGCAGGAGCACCTGCAGATCCGATCGGTCGAGCGTGCGCATCGTCTCGGCGATCGCGCGGTTCACGTGGAGCGCTCCCTGGCTGCCGCCGAACACCACGACCGTCCTCTTCCCTTCGTCGAGGTCGAACTCCGTGCGTGCCTCCTTCGCGAGCCGCTCCCGATCGGCCGCGACGGCCAGGATCTCGGCGCGGACGGGGTTGCCGGTGAGCACGGTCCGCGCCCGGCGCGGCAACGCTCGTCGCGCCTCGGCGAACGCGAGGGCCACCACGCGCGCGGGTCGTGCGAACGTCCGGTTGGCCAGACCGGGAACGGCGTTCTGCTCGTGCAGGACGACCGGGCGTCGGGACCGGAGCGCCGCGAGCACGACCGGCACGCTCACGTACCCGCCCATCCCGACCACGATCTCGGCCGCCTCGACGAGGGGACGGCACGCCTTCACGGAGCGAACGGCGGCGAGCGGAGCGGCGAGCGCTCGGAGCGAGAAGGCACGCTCGAGCGGCCTGGCTTCGACGATCGCGAGCTCGAATCCCGCATCGCGGACGAGCCGTCCCTCCTGCCCCGCCGATGTCCCCGCGAAGCGCACCTCGTGACCCGCCGACGCGAGCTCGTGCGCGAGCGCGATCGCTGGGAACACGTGGCCAGCGGTGCCTCCCCCCGCGACGAGCACCCTCATCGCGACCGGCCTCCGGTCGGAGCGGGCGTTCGGCGAGCGGGTGGGTGGCGGGGAGACGGGGGCCGAGCCCTCGCACCGCGAACAGGGGTCGAGGCGGTCTGGCCCCGCTGCGTCCGGCCTCGCCGGGCGAGCCCGTTCGCGGGAGCGCGCGCGATGCTCACCAAGACGCCGACGGCCGCGAGCGAGACCACGAGGGAGGATCCGCCGTAGGAAAGGAACGGGAGCGGAACCCCGGTGACCGGGAGCAGGCCGGTGACCGCTCCGAGGTTGATGAGCGTCTGCAGGCCGAACCACGACACGATGCCCGCCGCGAGCAGCCGTCCGAACACGTCCTTCGTGTTCGCGGCGATCCTGATGCCGGCGAAGATCAGTCCGCCGAACGCGACGAGCACGACGATCTCGCCGAGCAGACCCAGCTCCTCGCCCAGGATCGAGAAGATGAAGTCGGTGTGGGCGTTCGGGACGTACTCCCACTTCTGACGCGAGGCGCCGAGCCCGACGCCGGTGAACCCACCCGAACCGAGGGCGTAGAGCGACTGCGCCAGCTGGTACCCCGTGTTCTTCACGTCCTCCCACGGATGCAGGAACGCGAGGAAGCGCACCCTTCGATAGTCGGCGCTCATGATGAGACCGGCGCCGATCACGGCGCCGACCAACCCCGCGACGGTCAGGTAGCGGAGCCGCACGCCGGCCGCGAACAGGAGGAAGAACGAGGTGACGGCGAGGATCACCGTGGTCCCGAGATCCGGCTGCATCATCACGAGCCCACACACCAGCACCGAGACCGGCAACAAGGGGAGCGCGAGGTTCTTGAGGTCGTCCAGGTTCTTCCACGTGCGAGCGAGCGTGGCGGCGCCGAACACGACCAGGGCGAGCTTCGCGATCTCCGACGGCTGGACCGTGACGGGGCCGAGACGGAACCAGCGCGACGCGCCGTACGCCTCGATACCGTGGGTCGGGATCAGCACGAGGACGAGCATCGCGAGCGTGAGGATCAGGAAGGGCCCCGCCAACCGCTTCCATGCGTCGTACCGCATGCGAGACGTCACGAGCAGCGCGAGGACCCCGACCACCGCGTAGGTCGCCTGCCGCTGCACGAACAGGAAGCTGTCTCCGTACTCGGCGAACGCCCACACGGAGCTCGCGGACAGGATCATCACGAGGCCTGAACCGACGAGGAACGCCGTGGAGCCCAGGAGCAGCGCGACCGTACGCCGCGTGAGCACGTCGGCTCGCGCCCGGGAGAGCGGACGTTCGTCCGGCCGGACCAACCGCAGGGTTCGCGGTCGTGGGGAGGTGGCGCCAACGCTGCTCACGTCCGCGCTCCCTCCTTCTGGAGCGCCCTCGCGGCTGCAGCGAACCGCTCACCGCGTTCGGTGTAGTCCGCGAACATGTCCCAGCTCGCGCACGCGGGCGCCAGCAGGACGGTGCCGCCCGAAGAAGCCATCTCGAACGCGATCCGGGTCGCGTCCTCGATCGACGTGGCGTCACGAACCAAGACCCGACCCTCGAACACGGATCGGATCTGCCCGGCCGCCGCGCCGATGGCGACCACGCCCGAGAGCCGCGGGGCGAGCGATCCGAGCGGAGACAGATCGACGCCTTTGGCGTCTCCGCCGGCGATCAGGACCACGCCGTCGCCGTCTCCGACCGCCGCGATGGATGCGTGCGGGTTCGTCGCCTTCGAGTTGTCGACGAACCGCACGCCCTCGACGGTCACCACCGACTCGCCGCGGTGAGGTTCGGGCCTGAACGTCGAGATCGCCTCCGCGACCGCCTCGTCCTCGATGCCGAACGCGTGCGCCGCCGCGAGGCACGCGGCCGCGTCGGCACGCACCCCCTGTGTGTCGATCGAGACCCGACCGAGATCCGCGCCGCTCCAGCCGGCGACCAGGCGCCCGTCGCTGACTCCGGCATCCTGGGCCGACGGTTCGCCCGTGGTGAACCACCGCACCTCGCAGAGCGCCGAGCGGGACACGGCTGCGGCCCCCTCGTCGTCGCGGTTGCCGACGTGTACGTCCCCGGGACCTTGGCGTGAGAAGATCCGCGCCTTCGCCGCCGCATAGGCCTCGAACGACCCATGCCAATCCAGATGGTCGGGTGCGAGGTTCAGCAGGACGGAGACCCTCGGCCGGAACGACTCCTGGGTCGCGAGCTGGAAGGAGGACGCCTCGACGACCAGGACGTCGTGGTGCTCTCGGGCCGTTGTTGGGAACGCCCGGCCGATGTTGCCGCAGGCCACCGCGTCCAGACCGGCGGCCCGAAGGGATGCGGCCAGCAAGCCCGTCGTCGTGGTCTTCCCGTTGGTCCCGGTGACCGCCAGGTACGGGACCCGAGCGAGCCTCGCACCGAGCTCCAGCTCGCCCCACACGCGGAGGCCGCGTTCGCGCGCCCAGATCAGGATCTCGGCGTGGGGCGGGACCCCCGGGCTCGGGACCACGATGGTCGCGCCGTCCAGGTGTTCGAGAGCGTGGCCGCCGTCGGCCACCTCGATCCCCTCGGCCCGGAGCTCGGCCGCGCCGGACCGCTCCGGCGAGGACTCGCTCACCCGGACGGTCGCCCCCTCGGCGACCAGGACCCGCGCGGCCGCGGAGCCCGCCACGCCGGCACCCACCACGACCGCCTGCTCACCGTCGAACGCGCCCATCACTCGAGTCCGAGTCCGCCGCGGCTGATGAAGTCCGTGTAGAACAGCCCGATCCCGACGGCGACGCAGAGCCCGGTCACGATCCAGAACCGAACGATGACGGTGAACTCGGGCCAGCCGGCGAGCTCGAAATGATGATGGATCGGCGACATCCGGAAGATGCGCCGCTTGAACCCTCGGAACGCGATCACCTGTGCGATCACCGAGGCCGTCTCGATCACGAAAAGGCCGCCGAGCACCACGAGCAGCAGCTGGGTGCTCGTCGCGATCGCGAGCGCGCCCATCAGCCCACCGAGGGCGAGCGAACCGGTGTCCCCCATGAAGATCCTCGCCGGTGCGGCGTTCCACCACAGGAACCCCGCGGTCGCCCCCACCCCGGCGCCGGCGACGATGGCGAGGTCGAGCGCCGCGTTCACGTCGATCGGGTAGCACGCCGCGCTCGGGATCAGCTCGCACGTGTGTCGGAACTGCCAGAACGCGATGAACACGAAGGCCGAGAGCACCAGGATCGACGCGCCCGACGCCAGACCGTCGAGCCCATCCGTGAGGTTCACGGCGTTCGATGAGGCTGCCAGGATCACGAAGACCCAGAGGTAGAACAGCAGACCGAGCTCGACCCCGGTGGCTCGCATGAACGTCAGCTCGGTCGGAACCCCGGCCGCCCGGACGGCGATCATCCCGAAGATGAGGGCGACCACGGCCTGACCCACCACCTTCGCGGTCTTCGACAGGCCGAGCGAACGCCGGCGACGCACCTTGATGAAGTCGTCGACGAAGCCGAGCACGCCGAGGAGCACCGTGGCGACCAGAACGGCGACGCCCCCTGCGGTAACCGTGGGGAACGAGATGCGCGTGGCGATGTAGCCGGCGACGATGCCGGCGATGATCACGGTGCCGCCCATCGTCGGCGTGCCCATCTTCTCCAGGTGCGTATGCGGGCCGTCCTCCCGGATCCGCTGCCCCCATCCCCACAATCGGAAGAGGCGGATCGCGACCGGCGTTCCGAGCAACGTCACGGACAGGCCGACCGCGGCGGCGATCAGGATCTGCCTCACGCGCGCCCTCCACGTCGGATCCGGACGATCCTCATCGCAGGGCATCCGCCGCGCGTTCCAGGCAGGCGACCCGAGATCCCTTCACCAGGACGACGTCGCCGGGGTTCGCCCAGGCCCGCACGTCGTCCGCGGCACCCATCGGGTCGTCGTAGGTCGCCACGTCCTCCGGCAGCTGCCCCTCACGGATCGCCGCGCGCGCGATCGCCCGAGCCTCGTCGCCCACCGTGACCAGCCGCTCCACGCCGATCCGCACCACGAGCTCGCCGAGCCGCTCGTGCTCCTCGAACGCGATCGGCCCGAGCTCGGCCATGTGACCGAGCACCGCGGCCAGCCGTGTGCCCTCGGCGATCCACCGCGCGGCCTTGAGGGCAGCCGCCATCGACTCGGGGTTCGCGTTGTATGCGTCGTTGACGACCACGATGCCCGAGGCGCCGGTGAAGGTCTCCATCCGCCAGCGGGCGACGCCGGCGCCCTTGAGGGCCGCGGCGCACTCGGCGAGCGTCAGCCCCGCCCACCGTCCGACGGCGGCCGCCGCGAGTGCGTTCGACACCATGTGTTCACCCGGGACCGCGAGCGCGACCGGCTCACGTTCGCCGGCGGAGTAGAGGGTGAAGGTCGCTCGCGCGTCGGCTGCGAGCTCGACGTCCTCGGCGCGCACGTCGGCTCCGGGGTCCACGCCGAAGGTGATCACGTTCGCGTCGCTCCCGTCCGCGTACGAGCGCGCGACGGGATCGTCCGCGTTCAAGATCGCGGTGCCGTCCGTTCCGAGCCACTCCACCGCTTCGGCCCCTGCGCGAACGATCGCGTCCCACGACCCGAAGATCCCCATGTGCGCCAGCCCGACGTTGGTGACGACCACCGCGTCGGGTCGGGCGACGTCGCAGAGCAACCGGACGTCTCCCTCGCGCCGTGACCCCATCTCCGCCACGACCACCTCGACACCGGGCGCCGCGCCGAGGAGCGTCAGGGGGAGCCCGATCTCGTTGTTGAAGGACGCCGGGCTCGCGTGGGTGCGTAGACGCGTGCCGACCACCGCGGCCGCGAGGTCCTTGGACGAGGTCTTGCCGTTCGACCCGGTGATGCCGACCACGCGCGCGCCCCTCATGCGCCCGCGCTCATCCGTGGCGAGGTCGCGCAGCGCGCGGCCCGTGTCGGGCACCTCGATCACGGGTCCGGCGATCTCGGGCCGATGCACGACGGCGGCGACCGCGCCGCGTTCGAACGCGTCCGCGACGAAGTCGTGCCCGTCCACACGTTCGCCGGCGATCGCGACGAACAGGCTGCCGGGTCCGACCGCTCGGGAGTCGATCCCGACGGCGGAGACGACGGCGTCGGGTCCTCGGAGCGTGCCGCGCACCGCGGCAGCGATCTCCGAGAGCGGGCGCTCGATCACGTCGCCTTCCCGGCCCGACGCAGTTCTTCCTCGGCGACCCTGCGATCGTCGAACGGGATGGTCCCGTTCGCGAGTTCTTGATAGGTCTCGTGCCCCTTGCCGGCGATCACGACGACGTCGCCGGGCGCGGCCTCGCTCATCGCGAGCCGGATCGCCGCTCGCCGGTCCGGCTCGACCAGGAGGCGAGCACCCCGTTCCTTGGCGCCGCGTTCGGCTCCTGGCGTGATCTCGGCGATGATCGCCAGCGGGTCCTCGCTCCGGGGGTTGTCGCTCGTGATGATCGCGAGGTCGGCGTTCGCCGTCGCCGCGAACCCCATCTCCGGACGCTTGGCCCGGTCGCGGTCGCCCCCGCAACCGACGACCACGATGACCCGGTCCTTCGCGAGCGATCGCGCGGCGCGCAGCACGTTCTCGACGCTGGCCGGCGTGTGCGCGTAGTCGACCATCACGAGGAACCCCTGCCCGGCCTCGACCGTCTCCCCGCGGCCCGGGACGCCCCGAACCGCGGAGATCGCCTTGGCCGCCACGAGGTCGTCGACCCCGAGCGACCGCGCGGTGGCAAACGCGGCCAGGCAGTTCTCGACGTTGAAGGATCCTCGCAACGGCGAACGGATCGGCACCCCATCCGCGAGGAAGGCGACGCCCTCGGGCGTCGACCCGACCTGCGTCGCGCGGATCTCTGCGTCGACCGCGAGCCCGTACGTGATCGTCGGCAGGTCCGAGCCGGCCAAACGACGTCCGGCATCGTCATCGAGGTTCACGACCGCCCGGTCGCTCATCGCGGGGGTGAACAGGCGCGCCTTCGCGGCGAAGTACTCCTCCATCGACGCGTGGTAGTCGAGGTGGTCCTGCGACAGGTTGGTGAACACCGCCACCGAGTAACGGACGCCGTCGACGCGGTGCTGCTGCAGACCGTGCGACGAAACCTCCATCGCGACCGCGTCGACGCCCTCGTCTGCCATCGTCGCGAGCAGCCGCTGCAGATCCGGCGCCTCCGGCGTCGTCCGCGGGAGCGGTTCCGGGCGGCCGTCGATCCGGATGCCGGTCGTCCCGATGATCCCGGGCGTTCGCCCGTCCGCGCGGAACACCGCCTCGAGCAAGTACGTGGTCGTCGTCTTCCCGTTCGTGCCGGTGACGCCGACCACGGTCATATTGTCGGCCGGACGTCCGTAGAACGCGGCCGAGACCGGTCCCATCGCTTCGCGAACGTCCCGAACGAGCACCTGCGTTACGTCCGAATCGACCCGATGGTCCACGACGAGCGCAACGGCCCCGCGCGAGACGGCCTCGCCGGCGAAGGCGTGTCCGTCGACCGCGCTCCCCCGGACGCAGAAGAACAGGGCGCCGGGCCCCACGTCGTCCGAGCGGTACCGGACGCTCGACACCGGGAGACCGGCGCTGCCGCGGATCTGCGCATCGGGAAGGTCGACGATGAGATCGGCGAGCGTGCGGGAAAGAGGTGGGGCCACGGCCCCTGAGCCTATCGCCTGGGTTCCGGCGAGCTCCTGCGCGCGAACGCTCATCCGACCGGCAGGGCGTGCGGGGGAAGGTGCACGCGCTCGGCCGGCGTGATGCCCAGACGCGTGATCGCGGCGAGGGCGACCCGGCGGAACAGCGGAGCCGCGGCCAGGCCACCGTAGACCGAGGCGGGGCGATCCAAGATCGCGGCGACCACGACCTCGGGATCGCCTGCCGGGAGGTAGCCGATGAACGATGCGATGTACTGGCCCTCGAGGTAGCCGGAGCCGTCGCCGGTGGGGATCCGGGCCGTCCCGGTCTTGCCCGCGACCTGATAGCCGGGGATCTGGGCCTTGGAGCCCGTGCCGTGGTCGACCGCGTAGGCAAGCATCCGCGTGACCATCTGCGCCGTCGCCGCCGAAACGACCCGTCGGGATGCCTGGCCGTCCGCCTCGTCGAGCGGCCCGTCCGGAGCGATCGTCCCGCGGACCAGCTTCGGTTGGATCCAGCGACCGTCGTTCGCGATCGTCGCGAACACCGTGACCATCTGGAGCGGCGTCGCACCGATCCCCTGGCCGTACGCCATCGTGGCCAGGCTCGTGTCGTTCCACTGGTCGAGCGGGAGCATGATGCCGTTCGACTCACCGGGGAACCCGACGCCGGTCGCCTGGCCGAGCCCGAACCGCGCGAGGTACGTCGCGAGCGTTGCCGAACCCAACCGGTCCGCGACCTTGACCGCTCCGATGTTGCTGGACTCCGCAACGATGTCGCCGAGCGTCATCTGCATCGGTGGGTGCGGATGGGAGTCGTGGATCACGTAATCGCCGACGGGCATCGTCCACGGAACGGTGAGCTGCACCCCCGGATCAAGCGCGCGTTCCTGGATCGCGGCGGCCGCGGTGATGACCTTGTTGGTCGAACCGGGTTCGTACGCGTCGGTCACCGCTCGGTTCCGGTACGTGGTTCCGCGCGCGTCCGCGAACGTGTTGGGGTCGAACCACGGGTAGCTCACCATCGCGAGGATCTCGCCGGTCTCCGGATCCATCACGATGACCGTGCCGCCGCGTGCCCCCTGTTGTTCGACCGCGTCCTCGAGCGCGGTCTGCGCGTGGAACTGGAGGCCGCGATCGATCGTGGTGACGACGGACGATCCGGCGATCGCCGACCGCTCCTCGTCGACCCCGCCGACGATCGCCTGCCCCGAAAGACCGAGCTCGTGGGTTCGCTCCCCCGGCGTCCCGGCGAGGGCGTCTTGGTACGCGAGCTCGAGGCCGGTGAGACCGACGCCGTCCGTCCCGACGAACCCCAGCACCTGCGAGGCGAGCGGCCCGGCCGGGTACGAACGCTTGGACGTCGGGAGCAGGCCGATCCCGGGAAGCGCCATCTGTTCGACGCGTTCGGACACCGGGCGGTCGAGCTGGCGCGCCAGGTACACGAACGTGCCCTGGGACGTCAACGCGTCGACGAGGTCCGGGACGGCGATGCCGATCGCCGGCGACAGACGCGTCGCCGTCCCCCATGGGTCGACCACGAGCGTGGGGTCCGCATAGACGTCCGCGGCCGGGGTCGACAGGGCGAGCCCGGCGCCGCTCCGATCCAGGATCTGTCCGCGCTGGGCCGGCAGGGCGTTCGTCCGCACGCGCTGGTCGAACGCGCGGTCCTGGAGCTCCTGGGCCTGGCCGACCTGCAGGACGACGAGCCTGACCGAGATCGCCGCGAAGGCGAACGCCATCACCGCGAACAGGGCGACCAGCCGTCTCGCGGGCGGCCGGCTCACGTGGGTGGCTCGCCCGTCGATCCGGACGGCTGGTCCGTCGTCTGGGTGGGGCTGTCCGCTCCGGCCGGATCCGCCGGGCCCGTGCCGGGCGCGTGGAGGATGCGGATGTCGTCGGGGAGACGCATGCCGTGCCGGCTGGCCCAAGCGGAGATCCGGCCGGGAGCGGACAGGGTGGCCTGCTCGCGCACCAGCTCGAGGTGCTCCTCGGTGAGGCGCTCGAGGTGTCGCTCTGCTTCCTCGATGCGGAAGGACGTCTGTGCGAGCAGGACGTTCACGACCACGATGCCGAACACCATCGACCCGAGGATCGTCGAGGCGAGGAAGACGAAACCCCTTGAGCGTCGTCGCTTCGGGCGTGGGCGCCGAGCGACGACGGGCCGATCGATGGCGGGCGCGACCGGCTGCGCTCGCTCGCGCGGAGCGGCGGGGCGCGTTGCCGGCTCCAGCCGGCGTGCGGGCTGGCTCACGCGGCGCGGCTCCGCTCGGCAGCTCGAAGCTTCGCGCTCCGCGCCCTCGGGTTCCTGGCTGCCTCGACGGCGGACGGTCGGAGGGGCTTCTTCGTCAGGATCTCGAGGTCTGGAGCGTCGTTGAGGAACCGCTTGACGATGCGGTCCTCGAGCGAGTGGTACGCGATCACGATCACGCGGCCACCGGGAGCGAGGATGTCCACCGCTCGAGGCAGGGACGCGGCGAGCTCCTCCAGCTCCCGGTTGACCGCGATGCGGAGCGCCTGGAACGTCCGGCGCGCGGGGTGGGGGCCGCCCCGCCGCGCCCCCAGGGCGCTCGCGACCACACCGGCGAGCTCGTCGGTGGTCTCGATCGGCGAGCGGGACCTCGCGCGGACGATCGCCGCCGCCACCCTGCGCGAGCGTCGCTCCTCGCCGTACTGGAAGACGATCCGGGCGAGCTCTTCCTCCGGCGCCGTGTTCACGATGTCCATCGCGCGCTCGCCGTCCGGTCCCATCCGCATGTCGAGCGGTCCGTCGGCGCGGTAGGAGAACCCTCGCTCGGGCCGGTCGAGCTGCATCGAGCTCACGCCGAGGTCGTACAGGACGCCGTCGACCCGGTTCTCCGCGTGCACGTCCGAGAACCGGGTCTGCACGGCGGCGAAACGTTCGCCGAACCTCGCGAGTCGCGCGGTCGCGAGCTCGATCGCCACCGGGTCGCGGTCGAGACCGACGACCCGCTCCACACCGGAGGCAAGGAGCGCCTCCGCGTGACCGCCCGCCCCGAGGGTCATGTCCATCACGGTCGTGGCCTGCCCCAGGAACCGGAGCACCTCGTCCACCATGACCGGCTCGTGGCCGCGCTCCGCCACCGTTCCGCCCTCATCCCAACAGGTGGGCGGTGATCAGCCCGAGTCCCAGGAACGTAGCCGCGGTCAGCGCGGTCATCGCGATCAGCGAGAGGCTTTGACGGAGCTCTCCCGGGAGCGTCCCTTTCGTCGTCCTCCCTTTCATCCCTTGGCTCATCCCTTGGCTCATCCCTTGGCTCATCCCTTGGCCCCCGGTGCGAGCGTGCCTGCCTGGTAGGCGCCCGAGTGGGCCGCCTCGTAGCGCTCGTGGGCGGACCGGTCCCAGATCTCCATCCGGTCCGAGACCCCGAGCACGACCGCCTCCTTGCCGATCCCGGCCTCGTTCCGCAGCCGCTGCGGGACCAGCAGGCGCCCCTGCCCGTCGAGCGTCAGCGACTCCGCCTTGCCGAAGAACATCCGCGCGTACGCGCGGCCCTCGGTGTCGGAGAGGGGGAGGTCGCGGATCTCGGCGGCCCTGGCCGTCCACTCGGCCCTGGGGAAGCAGAAGAGGCAGCCGTCCTGCCCCAGCGTCAGGACGGCCCCGTCGGCGAACGCCTCACGGAACCGACCGGGCAGACTGATCCGCCCCTTCGGGTCGAGCTGATAGCTGTGCGTGCCGAGCAGTTCGGCCACGCGTTCCTCCCCTTCTCCTCCACTACCGCCCACCTTTATTC
>Ga0299907_10000341_pt1 | contig 21799 bp, 20 predicted proteins | sample RVTome_16_FD_198680 | JGI IMG/M metagenome (GOLD analysis project Ga0299907, IMG submission 198680) | Soil microbial communities from uranium-contaminated site in the Upper Colorado River Basin, Wyoming, United States - RVT152D67 (version 2) ...
TCCAAGCTTCCTTCACCCGGCGAGCTGCCCCCGATGATCGAGAGCGCGGTCTTCGACCTGACCCATGTTGCCCGGGATCCCTTCGCCTCACAGTTCGAAGTCGACCACTCGATCAGCTACGAGACCGCGGTCCGGGTGCCGGCCGACGAGTTGGGCCCGATGCTCGGAGAGCTGAAGGTGCCGATGGGCCTAGACCGCGGGCTGAGGGCACGTGGCGTTGACCCCGACTCGATCAGCGGGCCGGAGTTCATCCTCGCCTTGCTCGAACTGTTCGGGTACAAGCTGGTTTCTCAGGGTGAGCCGGACGTATACATGGCCAGAAAGGGCCCAGTCGACACCTTCATTCGCACCGACATCTACCGCCCCGGCCAGCATCCCGAGCTCGATGAGGCTGTCATCCGCAAATTCGTCGTGGAGTTCGGCATGTCGGGGGCAGCCCGCGGGCTGTTGATCAGTGACAAGTACGGCCCATTCATGACCCATGACATCGAAGACAAGGACCAGCGGATTCGATTTGTCACCCGGGAGCGAGCCCAGGCATTCATCGACTCGATGGCGCTGGGATAGCTGATGACCTCTCAGATGCCGGGGCGGGTATGATGATGGGAGAAGGAGGACTCGTTTGTTCGGTGGATTAAGAGCTCAAGAGCTGCTGATCGTCCTGCTGATCGTTCTCCTCGTGTTTGGAGCGAGGAAGCTTCCAGATCTGGCCCGTTCGCTGGGGGCTTCTGCCAAGGAGTTCCGCAAGGGAATCGCAGAAGGATCTGAGACCGAAACGGACGTCCCGGCTTCGGACACGCAAAACCCGGATTCCTAGGAACCCGACCCGCCATGGCGGCGTTGTTGAGGTAGGTCTCCTATGACGGAGTCCGTCCCACTCACCTGGGAAGAGGTCGCGCGGGTCTATGGACGGAAGATCTACAACTTTGCCTACCGGCTCACCGGTAACAGCGATGACGCGTCCGATCTGGTCCAGGAGGTGTTGCTGCGGGTCCGCAAGGGTCTTGCCTCCTACCAACCGGGAAGCTTCGAAGGCTGGCTGTGGAGGATCACCCGTAACGCATTCCTCGATGACGTCCGTCGCAGGAATCGGCGTCCCACCGCCCCATTGCCGGATGAAGTCGATCGTTGGGATTTGGCCAGCGCCCCTTCCGCCGACACCGAGTACGCACGCATCTCCATCGGCGACGATGTCCAGAAGGCCCTACTCGAGCTCCCGGTCGAGTTCAGGGAAGCGGTGGTGCTCTGTGACGTCGTCGGGCTCTCCTACGAGGAGATTGCCCAGGCGGTCGCGGTCCCGGTCGGCACCGTCAGGAGCCGTATCCATCGGGGCCGTAAGTTGTTACGGGAGTTGTTGACGTGAACCATGCCGGCGAGCTGATCAGCGCCTATCTCGACGGGGAGCTGTCCCGTTCCGAGGTGGAGGGACTGTTTGGCCATCTGGGCAGTTGTGGCAAGTGCTCGGCAGAGATGGAGGCACTGCAGAGTGTGCGCTCTGCGGTGCGTTCCTTGCCCCAACTTGATCTGCCTCCCGGTTTGATCCCCGAGGCGGACGCCGAAGTGATTCCGCTTCACCGCAACCGCGGATTCTTGGTGGGTGCGGCCGCGGCAGTGGTCGCACTGGTGATCGCGGTCGCGGCCATATTCACCCCTTCCGCCGCCACCATCTCAGTCGAGGAACTGAACAGCCGATACGGGGCGAGAGCCTCGCTCGACCCTGCGTTCGGTCCGGCCAAGGTGGTTGTGCCCTATGTTGTGAACCTCCCCGAATGAGACGGACGTTGGCGTTGGTAGTCGTCGTGGTGATGGTCCCGTCCGCGACCGCTCTGGGGACAGATCTCGACGAGCTGCTCGACGAGAGCCGCGAAGCCTCATACACCGCGGAGCAGGTGATCAGCTGCTCCACGCCCGAAGGTGTCCGCGACGCCGTGGTCGAGCTGACTCAGTCAGGTGGGGAGCTGCATGTGGCGGCACCTGCCGATCCCGATGTCGAGATTGCTTCTGGATTTGGGGGGTGGAGCCTGGTGCGAGAAGGCTCGGTGGTCTCGAGCACCAACGTGCAAGGGACTGATGAGACGCCAGAGCCCCGGTACACCGTCGACGATGGAGCAGAGACCGAGTACCTGGGTCGGCCGGCCACCTCGTACCGCATGACCGGCGAGGGCGTAGTGCGCGCTGAACTGGTGGTCGACGCCGAGATTGGGGCTCTGCTCAAGGTCGTGACGTTCGTCGAGAATGGGGATCTCTACTGCGAGCGGAGATTCATCGCCTTTGATCCCGAGCCACCGACATTCAGCCAGTCGAGCACCGGGTCTGACGTCGAGTTTTCGGTGAGTGTCGTCGACTCCGACCTTCCCGCGAGTCTGGCCGGCTTCGAGCGCCTCGATGTGTATGAGGACGACGAAGGCTTCGTCTTTGCGTATTACTCCGACGGGTTCTTCTCTTTCGCCGTGTTCGAGACACCGGCGGTCGTCGTTCTCGGTGAGGGATCCGTGGCCACGTTTGCCGGACGGCCCTATGCCCGTTCCTTCAGCCCGGGTCAGGTCACCCTCGTCTGGGAGACACTCGAAGGGGGAATGGCTCTCGTCGGGGACCTGCCCCCGGACATGCACCAGGAGGTCTTGGAGGGCCTTCCTCCGCCTCAGGACCCGGGTCTGTTCCGCCGTCTCTGGCGCAACCTCTTCGGCTGATGCCTCAGGCCCACCCGTCGAGCAGCACTCGCGCCGCCCAGGTGGTCGGGTCTCTGAGCTCGACCGCGGTCGGCATCCGTGTGGGATCCGACCACAGCGTCTCCAGTGCGTCCTCCCCGTACCGGCGCTCGACCTCCTGATTGAAGGCGTCGCCCAGTTGGGTCGCTTCCACCGGTACGGGGCCCACCCCGATCGTGGGTGGCGCCTGGGACTCGTCCCTTGTGTCGTCTCTTCGCTGGGAGATCAGGTCGAAGTTCGGTGAGAGCTCACCTATGGCGCGGCGCGCCAGAAGCCGGGCACATCCGGTGATCGCTCCCAAGAATGCCTCGAACTCGAGCCGTGGTGCTTCCGCCTCCTCGCCGCCGATCAGGCCCTCCAGACCGCCCGCCTCGTCGATGGCCTGCTCGATTGCCACCGGGTCTGCCCCACCGGCCATCAAGCCACTGAGCAAGGTGGGGTCGATCTTGACGGCGCTGGCATAGGCGGTCGACAGCTGGTGGAGGTGATCGTGGATCCAGGCGAGTTGGGACACGGCCCTGAACGCAACCTCGTTGGCAACCACCCACAATCTCACCTCTCGTTCGTCGAGCCCGCCGTCTCGAGTGAGCCGGGCGAGATTGGGAACGATGAAGGTCAGAGGTCCCGGGTGCTCCTGGGGGAGCCCGGCGTCGAATGAAGCCATGACCCATGTCGAGAGGGCACCAACCAGTGAGCCGATCTGTAGCCCGATGATGGCCGGGGACAGCTGGGCCATGAGAGGAGCAGCCGGGCCGTCGGCCGCGACCGACGAGGCGAACGGCTCTACCAGGGTGCCGAAGGTCTCTAGATTGCGATCGGTCCATCCTCGGGGATCCACCGGCAGGACATCGGAGGCGGGCACCACCCGGAAGGGGGCGATCTCCTCGATCCGGTATTCGGCGAGGCGCGCCAATTCGCGGAACTCCTCGGCGGTCCAAGGCTCGACCGGCTCTGTGTCTCCCGAGAGGTGTCGTGCCACCTCGGCCGCCAGCTTCCAATTGATCGGACCCGGCTGGTCGAACAACTCGAAGAGCTTCGAGAAGATGTCGTCGCTCATGGCTCGAGTGTTCCCAGCGTGATCTCCAAATCCAAGTCGGCTTCGGATCGGGAGACGGAGATAGTCACTTCGTCACCTGATCTCTTGGTTCTCATCACGGTCAGCAGACCGTCCATAGTGGCTATTGGAACCCCGTCGAGGTCGGTGATGACATCGTTGATTTGGCCACCTCCGACCTGGTAGGAAGACCCAGTGGTGATGGTCTCGACGAGGACACCCACGGGGTATTCCGCGCCGCCCTGTTCCACCAGAGCCGTCTGGCCCTGGATCCCGAGAACTGCGTGGCTGACCACCCCGTCGGCGATCAGGTCATTGGTCGCCCCGATCGCAATGTCGATCGGCACCGCAAAGCCGAGCCCTTCAGCGCCGACGTCGGAGACGGCGATGGCGGTTGTGATCCCGATCAGTCTGGCCGCACTGTCGAGAAGCGCCCCACCCGAGGAGCCCCGGGTTATCGGTGCGTCGGTCTGGATCAGCCCGTAGAGCCTGCTGCCGGCGTCGATGATCAGGGACCGGTCGAGGGCGCTGACTATCCCGGAGGTGACGGACGGGCCTCCTTCGAGCGCGAGAGGATTGCCTACTGCGATTGCTCGCTCGCCGATGGTCAGCCCGGCCGAGGATCCCACGTCGATCGGGGTGAGATCCTGCCGCTCGATTCGGAGCACGGCGATATCGGTCAGCGGGTCGGACCCGATCAATTCGGCCGCCCATCTTCCGCCATCTGCAAAAACCACGGTGACCTGAGACGACCCGTCCACCACGTGATGGTTGGTGATGATGTACCCGTCGCTGCTGTACACGACACCGCTCCCACCGCCGTCGCCGAGGAAGCCGCTGACCTCGACGGCGACGATGGACGGTCTCGCTCGCAGGGCGACCTCGATGGCATTGCCAGTCTCGACGACAACGGGCGGGGCGGAGGTGGGAGGGGGAAGTGTCAGGGTCGGAGGCGGCGGGTTGGTGGGCGGAGTCGGCTCTTCGAAGACGCCGGCGAATCCGAGGACGGCAAGGGTGACGCCGGTGCCCAACAGGACGCCGCCGAGGATCCCCATGACGATGGTCCATGCATCGACCTTCGACTTCGTCGGCGGGGCCGCGGGAGTGTCCTCATAGCCGATCCGGCTCTCATCGGAAGGGTCCCAGAGTTGCGGCCCATTTGGGCCGTTGTCCGTCATAGGCTTTGGATTCTATGGAGGCTTCGGGACAAGTCATCAGGGTGTCGGTTGGCGAGAATCCGATCGACACCGCCGCGCTGATCGATGAGGTCCGCCGGCCGGACTCCGGAGCGACAGTGTTGTTCCTCGGAACGGTGCGCGAGCGATCCCCCGGCAAGGAGGGGGTGACCCATCTCGACTATGAGGTATATGCCGAGCAGGTCGAGCCCAAGATCAGCGAGATCATCGCCGAAGCGGTCCGACAGTGGCCGGTCCTCAGCGTCGTTGTCAAGCATCGTGCCGGCCGAGTCGATCTTGGCGATGTTTCGGTTGCCGTGGTTGTCTCGTCCGCGCATCGCGGCGATGCCTTCGCCGCGGCGAGTTTCGTCATCGACGAGCTCAAGACTCGAGCACCGATCTGGAAGAAGGAGCATTGGCCCGGCGGCGCCGAATGGAGTCAGGGCTCCTAGTGCACCGACTCGCAAGTCTCACGCATGTCCCGCCGGCCCTCGCCGCCCCTGCCTGCGTCCTCGTCCTCAACGCACCGCACCGGGTGCGCCTTCGTCCTGCGTCCTTGCCAGGAACGCCGATGGCTCGGCGCTACACGCACGGAACTTACGACTCGGAGCACCAGGGCCCCGAAGATTTTTGATCGGTCCGGCAAAGTTCGTCGCCGATCTCTATTGTCCCCACCGACCTGTGAGGAGGCAATTGGATGACGACCGTCCTGGAGCGAGCCGAGCCTTCCTCGGCTGACGTCGGATTCAAGACACCGGCCGCCTATGTGCGTGACTGGGCCGAACGCACCCCGAACGCGGTGGCGATGCGCGAGAAGGACTTCGGCATCTGGCAGGAGATCAACTGGGCCCAGTTCTGGCAGTCGGTCCTCGATGCCGCACACGGTCTTCTGGCCCTTGGTGTCTATGAGGGCGACAGGGTCTCGATCCACTCAGAGGACCGTCCCGAATGGGTGATCCTCGACATGGCCATCGTTGCTGTGCGGGCGATCACGGTAGGGCTCTATCCCACCAACCCCTCGCCCGAGGTCGAGTACCTCCTTTCGGACTCCGGCTCGGTTGTCCATCTCGCCGAGGACCAGGAACAGGCCGAGAAAGTCATGGAGGTCATCGAATCCCTCCCCGACGTGCGCAAAATCATCCACATCGAGCCACGCGGCTTCAGGAAGTGGCGCGATGACGAGAGGTTCATCTTCTGGGACGACTTTCTCGAACTGGGCCGGGGGCACCGGGCGGCCAACCCGGGCATGGTGGAGCAGATCATGGCTCAGGCCACCGGTGATGACGTGATCACCCTGGTCTACACGTCGGGGACCACCGGCGCACCCAAAGGAGCGATGCTCACCAACGCCAACTTCGCCTCCAATACCGAGATCCTGATCAACTCGGCAGGACGGACGCCGGACAACAAGCCGGTGGGCCCTGAGGACCTGATCCTGACCTATCTCCCGCTGTGCCATGTCGCGGAGCGGATCTTCTCGACCTGGACCTCGGTGGCGCAGGGCCCTTCTCTCAACTTCGCCGAATCGATCGAGACGGTGCAACAGAACTTGAGGGAGATCCAACCCACGATCTTCTTCGCGGTGCCACGCATCTGGGAGCGGATTCATGCTTCGATCGCGATCAAAGGCCGGGACGGGACCTGGTTCAAGAGAGTCTGGTTCGGCTTCGGGATGAAGCTGGCGGCGATCATCGGCTCCGACAGGGTCGCCAACGATGGTGAGCACACCTTGCGTAGCCGCCTGCTCTACCTGATCGGCTATCCCATCGTGTTCAGGGCGCTCAAGGAGCGGATTGGGTTTCGTCGGGTCCGCTATGCGGCGAGTGGGGCGGCACCCATCGCCCCGGAAGTCATTCGCGACTTTCTCGGACTCGGGGTGCCGGTGTTCGAGCTGTATGGCATGACCGAGAACTCGGCGGTGGCCACCTGCAACTTTCCCGGCTCCAACAAGGTGGGAACCGTCGGTGTCCCCTACCCCGGGACCGAGTTGCGCATCGATGAGGACACCGGCGAGATCCAGACCCGCAGTGCCGGCACGTTCAAGGGCTATTGGAACAAGCCTGAGAAGACGGCGGAGGCGTTCACCGAGGACGGATGGTTGAAGACGGGGGATGTGGGGGAGTGGGTCGACGGGACGCATGTCAAGGTGGTCGACCGGATCAAGGACGTCATCATCACTTCCGGCGGGAAGAACATCTCGCCTTCGGAGATCGAGAACTCCCTGAAGACATCGCCGTACATCAAGGAGGCGATGATCATCGGTGACCGTCGCAAATATTTGAGCTCATTGATCCTCATCGAGTCCGATGTGGTTGGTGACTGGGCGACGAGACATCAGATTCCCTACACCACCTACCGGGACCTGACCGAGAAGCCGGAGGTGATCGAGTTGATTCGCGGAGTGGTGGCCGAGGTCAATGCGAAACGCTCCCACCTCGAAGCGATCCAGGCTTTCCGGCTCATCCCCAAGGAGCTCGACCACGAGGACGGCGAGCTGACTGCTACGCAGAAGTTGAAGCGCAATGCAATGAGCAGCATGTTCGGTGAGTTGATCGAGGACATGTATCGATCGTGACAGGCCATTTAGTCGTGCTGGCCCAGGTAGCGGTCCCCAACGAGTTCGCCCAGACACTTGTCGATGGGGTCAGCTTTGGGGCCATATACGCTCTGCTGGCCATGGGGTTCGTCATCATCTTCAAGGCGACCTCGGTGATCAATTTCGCGCACGGTGGGTTGACGGGTCTCGGCGCGTTCCTGGTAGCCGCTTTCGTCACGGTGCTCGACTTCCCCGGTCGATACCTGACGGTCTTGCCCGAATGGGCCCAATGGACGCTGAACGTCCTCACCGCTCTCTTGGCCGCCGCACTGATCGGCGTCATTCTCGAGCGAATCTTCCTCAGGCCGATGGTCGGTGAGGCCCTTTTTGCGGTCGCCATCGTCACCCTCGGACTGGATATCGCTGTTCGCACAGTCACAAACGACTGGATCGGGACCAATCCCCGGCCCCTTGGCGCACCTTGGGGACTCAACGTCGTCGACCTCGGTTGGGTCAGGATCGCATGGTCTGAGATCGTCCAGATCCTGGTCACCGTGGTCCTACTGGCCTCGATCGCCCTCTTCTTTCGGAGTCGGACCGGGGTGGCGATGCGGGCAACTGCGTTCGACCAGGAGACAGCGAGGGCGCAGGGGATCAACGTGGGACGGATCTTTTCCGTTGCGTGGGCAATCGGCGCCTTCCTGGCCGCCATTGCCGGGATCTTCTTCTCGGTGTTTCCGCGTCGGGCCACCGGTGTGGACACTGCCACGGCCTTCATCGCCTTTCGGGCCTTTCCTGCTGTGATCATCGGGGGACTCGACTCGATCCCGGGGGCGGTGGTCGGAGGGTTCGCCGTTGGAATCGCCGAGGCGGCGGCCAACACCTACCTCGGCTTCGAGTTTCTTGGCTCGGGTTTCCCGGGGATCGTCGGCTATTTGCTGATGCTGGTGGTCCTGCTCATCCGACCCTACGGCTTTTTCGGCACACCGGAGATAAGAAGAGTATGAGAGGTCGTCCTCTGCTTCACACAACCTACGAGTCGGACCAGGCGCTGCTCAACACGACCGCCAAGAAGGTGATGCTCGGGGTCTTCCTCCTGCTGCTGGTCTCTCTCCCCTTCCAGCTCGTTCCCGGCCTCAAGTTCCTGGGGCAGGCGGACTGGCTGCGCCTACTTTCCACGACCGCCATCTTCACCATCGGCGCCCTCGGCCTGAACATCCTCACCGGTCTCGCCGGTCAGGTATCCCTCGGTCACTCCTTCTTCATGGGAATCGGGGCATACACCGCGGTTTGGCTCGGCGCCCCTGCCGGGGGGCCACTCATCGGGTTGGGCCTGCCCATATGGATCTGGCTCCCGGCAGCAGGGATCGTTGCCGCCTTGATCGGTGTCGCCGTGGGCCCGACCGCGGTCAGGGTCCGCGGGCTCTATCTGGCGATCGTCACGTTGGGTCTCGTCTTCATCGGGGAGTATTTCTTCCGCAACTGGAACTCGCTCACCGGTGGAGCTCAGGTCGGCCGCGACTTTCCTCGGCTCCAGGTTCGACTGTGGAAAGAGGAAGCACCGCTCATCGATTTCACCACGGCCGGGTCGTGGTTCGGGCTCGATATGACGGGGATCGCAAAGTCGTTCTTCTTCCTGGTTCTGTTGGCGGTTATCTTCACCGTGCTTGCCAAGAACCTGCAGCGAACCAGGATCGGCCGGGCCTTCATGTCGATCCGGGACCGGGACATCGCCGCCGAGATCATGGGGGTTAACGAGTTCGCCCACAAGCTGCTCGCCTTCGGGATCTCCTCGTTCTATGCCGGCATCGCCGGTGCCCTGCTCGCCTCGTTCGTATCGAGGGTCATCCCGGAGCGATGGGATCTCTTCCTCTCGGTCCAATTCATCGCCATCATCCTGATTGGCGGTGCTGGGACAGTGACCGGCACCCTGCTCGGCTCCGCCTTCGTCGTGTTGCTCCCTCGGGTCGTGCAGAACTTCACCCTCTGGCTCCAGTCGGCGGCAGTCCAGGGCGAGGGGATACTCTCCTCGGTGGCCAACGTTTTCATCGCCACCTCTTCCAATGACTTCGGCCTGATCAATACCTTTGCCGGGGTCGGGCCCGGATTGTCGGTGGCCCAGCTCAATCTGGTCCTCTACGGTCTGTTGATAATCGGCTTCTTGATCTTCGAGCCACTCGGTTTGTACGGCATCTGGCTTCGCATCCGCAACTATTGGAAGGGTTGGCCGTTCACATATTGAGCGGTCTCCGGGGGGGTGTCTTCGGGCACTCTCACAACAAAGAGGAGGAAGGAAGAGAATGAGGAAAAAGTCCAAGTGGCTGGCGCTTCTGCTGGTGCTCGGTCTCGTCCTCGCCGCCTGCGGTGACGGTGAAGGTGGCGACACCACCACCACAGCGGGTGGTGAGGAGCCGACGACCACTGCCGGCGAGGAAGAAGAGCCGACGACCACTGCCGGCGAAGAGCCTATGGAGATCGCGACCGATGTCGGTGTCGACCTCGAGGCGCAGACCATCACCATCGGGCTGTTGTCCGACCTGAGTGGGCCTTTCGCCCCGTTGGTGCAGGTCATCAACTCCGGTCACGAGATCTACTGGGACAATGTCAATGCCAACGGCGGGATCAACGGTCTTCAGGTGAATCTCGAAGTGCGAGACACCGGTTACGTCGTCGACACTCATGTCCAGCTCTACGAAGAGTTGAAGACCCAGGTGGTGGCGTTCGGTCATTCCACCGGGTCTCCGCACACCGTGGCCATCAACCCGCAGCTGCAGGCCGACGGGATCCTTGCCATCCCGCTCACCTGGTACTCGGGCTGGTCCGATCCGGCGCTCAACTCCAACCTGGTGCCGCACGGTGTGCCCTACTGCATCGAAGCGTTGAACATGATCGAGTATCTGACGCTGGAAGCGCCTGATGCAACGACCATTGCCATCGCCTCCAGCCCTGGTGACTATGGCGAGGACTCCAACGCAGGAGCCCGGCTCGCCGCCGAGGCACTCGGCCTCGAGATCGTCTACGACGGCACTGGTCTGATCAATGCTGCCGACGAGGCCACATTGGCCGAGGTCGCCAGCGGGATCGCTGGATCCGGGGCGGAACTGGTTTGGGTGACCACGTCGCCGACGCCGTTCGGGTCGATCTTCGGGCAGGCATTGGCCGCCGGGTTCACCGGTGCGCTCTGGTCCGGGGCAGGCCCGACCTGGAACCCGGCTCTGGTTGGCCCGGATTCCCCGATCAACGAAGCCCTTGCCAGCAGCTTCTACGTCTCGGCGTATTACGCCCCTTGGGGGGCGGACAGCGCGGGGAACCAGGAAGTGCGTGAACTGGTCGAGGCAGCTGGGGCACCACCGCTCGACTACTACGCCGAGGGTGTGATCGAGGCCAAGATCATGGAGCAGGCCCTGCGGGCTGCCTATGACGCCGGTGACATGACCCAAGCGGGTGTCTTGGCCGCGGCCAAGAGCCTGGAGACGGTCAGCTTCGACGGGCTCGCTCCTGACGAGACCTATGTCGGGGAGCCCAACGATCGGGTGCAGAGGGCCCAGTTCATCTCCCGTCCCGACCCGGCGGGTCTGGCCGACGGGACTTCGACGGGTGTGACCCTGATCGAGTCGATGTACACGTCGGAACTGGCGGCAAGCTACGAGTTCACCGAGACCTGTTTCAGTCTCGGTTGATCTCAATTGTGGTGGGCGGCTTCGGCCGCCCACCACAACATTGGAGTTCAGACAGATGAGGGAGACCGATTGCTAGCGGTGGAGAACCTCGAGGTCGTCTACAACGACGTCGTCCTGGTTCTGCGCGGCATCTCGCTGGAGGTGCCCGACGGCAAGATCGTCGCGCTGCTTGGAGCCAACGGGGCGGGTAAGACCACCACCCTGCGGGCCATCACCGGGTTGCTCGACGTGCACGAGGGAGACATCACCAAGGGGGATGTCTCGTTCGAGGGGGTCGACATCACCGACGAGGACCCTTCGGTGCGGGTGCGCCGGGGGATAAGCCAGGTGATGGAAGGCCGGCGCGTCTTTGCCGAGATGACCGTTGAAGACAACCTTCGGGCAGGTGCCTACGCCAATCGCGATCGGTCCAAGGTCAGCGAAGCCCGGGACCGGGTGATGTCCCTCTTCCCCCAGCTCGAAAAGCGGAGCAACGCGACGGCGGGCTACCTGTCGGGCGGAGAGCAACAAATGCTGGCAATCGGGCGAGCTCTGATGCAGGACCCGAAGCTGCTCATACTCGACGAGCCATCGCTAGGGCTGGCACCGCTGCTGGTGCAGGAGGTGCGCGACATCATCGTGGAGATCAACAAACAGGGGACATCGGTGCTGCTCATTGAGCAGAACGCCAAGATGGCCCTGTCGATTGCTCACCACGGCTACATCATGGAAACCGGGAAGATCGTGATGGACGGCGATCCGGCCAAGCTGCTCAAAGACGACGACGTCAAGGAGTTCTACCTCGGGGTGCAGCCAACCGGCGAGCAGAAGTCGTTCCGGGACGTAAAGCACTACAAACGTCGCAAGAGGTGGCTGTCATGAGCGGCAAGCTTCTGGAGAGACGGGCCGGGCGGTCCGGCCCCAAGACGTACGAGCACTTGCTCGTGATCGACGACGTGCATCTCGCCTTCAAAGGGGTGAAGGCGATCGACGGGGTCTCCTTCCACGTCGACGACGGTGAATTGTTCTCGATCATCGGCCCCAACGGGGCCGGGAAGACGTCGCTGTTCAACTGCATCAATCAGGTCTACATCCCCCAGGAGGGTGACATCCTGTGGAAGGGCGAGAGCGTGATGGGTCTCAAGCCGAACGAGACGGCCGAGCTGGGGATAGCCAGGACGTTTCAGAACATCGCCCTCTTCCCGCACATGACTGTCATCGAGAACCTGTTGACCGGTAGACACATCCGCATGCGGAGCGGGTGGTTGGCCGGAAGTGTCTGGCTGGGCAAGGCCAAGGCTGAGGAGATCGAGAACCGGGAGATCGTCGAGGACATCATCGACTTTCTCGAGATCGAGCAATGGCGCAAGTACCCGGTGGGGCTTCTCCCCTACGGGATCCAGAAACGAGTGGAGCTCGGTCGGGCCCTCGCCATGGACCCCGAGCTGTTGATGCTCGACGAGCCGGTGGCCGGGATGAATCTGGAGGAGACCGAGGACATGGCCCGGTTCATCCTCGATGTCAAGGACGAATTGGGGATTGCGATCATCCTGGTCGAGCACGACATGGGTCTGGTCATGGACATCGCCGATCGGGTGCTCGTGGTCGACTTCGGCAAGCCGATCGCCATCGGCCCCCCGGCAGAGGTCCAGCAGAACCCAAACGTGGTCAAGGCCTACCTCGGCGAAGAGGTCGAGACCGTCTAGCGCCCCCCCTTGCGCTTACCTGAGGTACGTGGCGCCATATATGGCGCCACGCCAACACAGAAGGGGGGAGTACCGGCGTAGCCGGGAGGGGGGCCTTCCTGGCGCCACGCCAACACAGAAGTAGAGCCAGGGTGAACCACGTGGCGCTTCTCTGTCCGGCTAGCGCCGTATACGGCGCTGCCTACCTCAGGTAAGCGGGTTAGGGGCGGGGGTGCTCGCCGACCAGTTTCCAGGCGCCGGGGAGGAGGAGGCCGGCGGCGGCGGCCTTGATCACGTCGCCGAGGACGAACGGGACGACTCCTGCCGCGATCGCCTGGCTGGTGGTCATGTCGAAGGACAGCATCAGCCCCACCACCCCGAAAACATATATGACAAACGACCCGAGGATGAAAGCGGTGAACATGGTGGGGAACTGCCGGTCCTGGCGACGCTCGGCCATGAACCCGACCAGGGCTGCGGCGATTATGAAGCCAATTAGATAACCGGCCGTGCCGGCAGCGCGCGCCGTCTCCCAGCCGGCAGCGCCGCCCGAAAAGATGGGTAGGCCCAGCGCGCCCCCCGCCACATAGAGAAGCTGTCCGGAGGCTCCTAGCGTCGACCCGAGGGCCGCGCCGGTGAGCAGGACGGCGAACGTCTGACCCGTGATCGGCACCGGGGTGAAAGGAAGGAGTATCTCCCATTGCGCGGCGAGAGCGGTCAGGGCGGCGGCGGCAACCACCAGCACCACCGAGGCGACTCTCGATCTTGGCAGTACCCGCTGAGAGATCACTGCTGACGTCATGATCCTTTTAGCTCCTCGAAACCAGGGTTGTGCAACCTTACGTTAAAGACCGCTACGCGGAGGCCACAGTTACTCTTTTTCGTGTGGAAGACCACAACGAGCGCGGCTCCTCCGGGCCGCTTTACCTGATTGGGGCTCTCTTTGTCGCGGGCGCCATGATTCTCGGGGCATGGAACCTGGAGTTGCCTTACCTGGCCTTCTCATCCGGCCCGGTTTCGGACGCCGCCGACTCGATCGATGTCAGCGAGGTGGACGAGTTTCCGCCTCAGGGGGAGCTCTTGATGCTCACTGTGGTGAGCCAGGACGTGAACATCCTTGAAGCGGTCATCGCCGGGATCGACCCCACCATCGACCTGGTTCGCAAGGAGGCGTACCGCCAACCCGACGAGTCGGATGAGGACTATCGGAGACGGGTCCTCCAGCAGATGGACGACTCGCAAACCCGGGCTATCACCGTTGCCCTCGCTTATCTGGGATACGAGATGATCCCGGTCGATGTCTTGATCACTGATCTGGTGCCCGATAAACCGGCTGCGGAGATCCTCGAGATCGGCGATCTGGTCAACTCCTTCAACGGCAGCGAGATCACCAGGAGCACCGACCTGACCGATGCCCTCGATGGGTTCCAACCCGGTGATGTGGTCGACGTGGGCATCACCCGCGAGGGGACGACCCAATTGCTCCAGGTGGAGTTGGCCGAGAAGGACGACGAAAGCGGCGGTGCCATGATCGGCATCATCGTCGGCGAGCTGACCGAGCCACCGTTCCCGGTCACGATCCAGGCGGGCAACGTCGGTGGCCCGTCGGCGGGAATGATGCATGCGCTGGCGATCATCGACACTCTGACCCAGGGTGAGATGACCAGGGGTCACATCATCGCCGGCACCGGAACCATCCAGTTCGACGGATCGGTGGGCAGCATCGGGGGCATCCGACAGAAGGTGGTTGGTGCCGAGGCGGCGGGCGCCGAGTACATCCTCGTGCCCGAGGGCAACTACGAGGAGGCGCTCACAGCCGAGCGCGAATCGATCGGGATTGTGTCCGTGGCCACTCTCCAAGACGCGATCGACTTCCTGGACACGCTGGACGAGGTGTGACCAAACCCGGTTGCGAGCGGAATCTGTAAGTATCTTCTAAGGCTGATGGCTTCTGACATCGTCCCCGAGGATCTTCGACGAGCTGAGTTCAGCACGGCTCGGCGGGGTCTGGACCCGAGCGAGGTCTCCCGGTTCCTCGACCAGGTCGCGAGCCAGATCGAGGTGCTGCAAAGGGAGAATGAGCGGCTGGCGTCGAGATTGGGAGAGTACGCCGACCGCGACCTCGAGACCGAGTTCGAGAGTATCGGACGTGAGGTCGCCGCAGTTCTCCAAGCGGCCAGGGAGGCCGCCGACTCGATGCGGGAGCGCGCGACGTCTGATGCCGAGCGCTGGCGCTCGGAGGCGATGACCGAGTCGGCGACTCTGCGCAACGACGCCAAAAACGATGCCGAGGCGCTCAGAGGCGACTCTTGGACTACCGGGACCGAGCTGCTCAGCCAGGCCGTGGCCGAGGCTCACCGTATTCGTCGTGATGCCGAACGGGATGTGCTCACTGTCATGGGCGAAGCCGAGCGTGAAGCACATCGCTTGATCTCAACAGCTCGGAGAGATGCCGAGGAGGTGGTCCGGGCAGCGACGATGGACGCCGAGAAGCTGGCATCGGAGGCCAAGAAGAACCACGACCAGCTCATCGATCAGGCTCATCGGCAAGCCGAGGCCGCCCAGGAGCGCACCCGAGCCCTCGAGCAGCGGCGTGACGAGCTGATGGAAGAGCTGGAGAGTGCGCGTGCCACTCTCGACCGACTCGAGGGAACATTGGACGAGCAGCGAGAGCACCTCGATGCCTCGTCCGAGTCAACCAGTGTCAAGGTCGTCCCAGCCCCTGGTTGGGATCCGGTCGAACAGACCTGGGAGCTGGGCGAGACAGTAAGGGTCATCCCACCCGGGGAAGTCGATCCATCTCGCACCGGGCCGGGTTCTCGGGTCCCGCCGGCGACTCCTGAGCGGGCCGATCCGCGGCCATCGGTGGAGCAGCACCCTGAAGAGCCAGAAGATGTGCCCAATGTGATGCCTCCCGAGCCTGAGGTGCGCCCTGACCGACAGGAAGAGGAGGGCGAAGTCGCTGAGCAAGTCCAGCCTGAGCCAGGGAAGGAGCAAGGCTCAGAATCGGTAGAACGAGAAGAGCTGGCTTCGGTCGGCGCCGACCGGCGAGGAGCGCCTCGCCCCGACGACGTCGGAGCTCTGTTCGCAGCTTTGCGTTCCAGGCCGGCAACGTCAGCGAAAAAGACGGCAGCGTCGAGGCGGACGACGACCGTGCTGACGCCGGATCAAAGCAGCGATGACGAGGCGGCTTCGGCTGAGCCTGTGCCCCGGCTCTCGACCCGAAACGAGGTAATCGAGCTGCGCGATGCGAGGCTCTTGCCGATAACCAACCGCGCTCTGCGAGGGGTCAAGAAAGCGGTCACCGACGCGCAGAACGTCGCCCTGGACAGTCTGCGCACCGAGGACCAGTGGCATCCTGATGCCACGGCCCTTACCGAGATGATGCGGGCCGACCTCATCGGGCTCTGGGCCGAGAGCTACTCGGCCGGTCACACGGCGGCCGAGGAGATGACCGACACCAAGCTGAAACGAAAGGTCACACCGCACTCAGACGTCGCCGAGACCATCGGCGAAGACCTGGCGGGCGCGGTGTCCGACGCCTTGGTCAACGCGGGCGACGGTCAGCGCGAGAGACAGTCGGCTGCATCGCGTGTCTTCAGAGGATGGCGCACCGACGAAGCCGAGCGTCGGGTGCGCGAGCTCGCCCTCGTGGGGTATCACCGGGGTCTGGTCGACTCTGTGTCGGAGGAAAGCGAGCTGGAGTGGGTGCCCAGTGGCACTCCGTGCAGCGCCTGCCGGGACGCCTCTTCCGATCCGGCCTCTCATCTCCCGCCGGTCCACGCCGGGTGTGAGTGCACCCTGGCCCTCGCCTGATCGCAAGGTCGCGATCGAGAGCCTGCCAGGTGCGCTAGACCCCAGAGCCGTTACTCTCAAGGCCGATGTTCACCAGGGTTCCCTCGGACTTCAAGTCTGATCGTCGTCGGCCACTCACCTTGGTCCTGATGGCGGTGGCTGCGGTCTATTTGGTGCTGACCGCCTTGGGCACCCTGTGGACCGACTACCTGTGGTTCGAGTCGATCGGTTTCGAGCAGATATGGCAACGGCGATGGGGCCTTTCGATCCTGCTCGGGGCGAGCGGCATCGCCGTCGCCTTCCTCATTATCTGGATCAGCCTCCAGATCGTTGATCGCACCTCTCCCCGCTGGGCGCCGTTCGATCTGACCGAAGAAGAAGAGCTGATCGAGCGTTTCCGCGAATGGCTGGAGCCCCGAATCCGCCAGGTCCGGTTCTGGCTGACCGGGGGTTTGGCGGTCCTGTTGGGGCTGACCGTGTCGACCTGGCGCGACGACGTCTTCTTGTTCCTCAACGCCCAAGAATTTGGCACTGCCGACCCGATCTTCGGTCTGGACGTTGGTTTCTACATGTTCCGACTGCCACTTTTGGACACCGTCACCGATTGGGTATTCAACCTTCTGGTCCTCACCACCCTGGTGGTGGCGGTAGCTCACTACTTCAACGGAGGGCTGCGTTTCAACGGGCGTCGTATCTCGACCACCCGCCCCACCAAAACTCACATCTCGGTGCTGCTCGCCTTGCTCGCCTTGGTCCGAGCGGTCGTCTATCGGCTCGACATGTACGAGCTCTTGCTCTCGGACCGGGTAGCACCAACCTTCTTCGGACCTGGTTTCACCGACATCACCGCCCGGTTGCCCGCTTACCGCTTGCTCATCCTGGTGGCCCTGTTGGCGGCGGTCCTGTTCATCGTCAACGTCTTTCGACCCGGCTGGAGCCTGGCCCTTGTCGCCGTGGGCTCGTGGCTGGTGGTGGCCATCATCGCCGCCGCCATCTACCCGGCCATCATCCAGAGATTCCAGGTCACGCCCCAGGAATTCGAGAGGGAAGCGGAGTACATCCAGCACAATCTCGACTTCACCCGTTCGGCCTGGGGTCTCAACCAGGTCGAGGTTCGGGTGTTCCCGGCGGCCGACGACATCGAAGCCTCGGACATCGAGAACAATCGACTCACCATCGAAAATCTCAGGCTGTGGGACCCATCGGTGCTGCCGCGGACCTATCAGAACTTCCAGGAGCTGCGCACCTATTACACCCTCGGGGTGGTTGACACCGACCGCTACCTGACCGACGGAGTGCCAACGCAGGTGATGATGGCTGTCCGCGAGCTTGAGGAGGTCAACCTTCCCCGTGACGACTGGCTGAACCAGCGCCTCCTCTACACCCACGGGTTTGGGGCTGTGGTCAATGCTGCCAATTTTGTAGCCAGCGACGGTCAGCCACGTTTCCTGCTGAGCGGCGTCCCACCCCAGGCCTCGGTCGAGAACTTCGAGCTGGACGAGCCCAGGGTCTACTTCGGTGAGACCTACCAGGAGGGTCGGCCGATCATCGTCAACACCGGGGATCAACCCCAGGAAGTCGACTTCCCACTGGCCGGCGAGGGAACCGAGTACAACGAGTACGCAGGCGATGCAGGTGTGGTGCTCGACAGTTTCTGGAAGCGGATCGCCTTCGCCTTCCGATATCGCGACCTGAACCTCCTCATCTCGGGGGAGGTTCGCGATGACACCCGGGTCCTGGTGGAGAGGAACGTGGGACACATCGTCAAGAACGTGGCCCCGTTCCTCCAGCTCGACACCGACCCCTACCCGGTGATACTCGACGGCCAGATCCTTTGGGTGGTCGATCTCTACACGACGAGCACGTGGTATCCCTATTCCCAGCCTTTGACCAACGATGCGATCTTCCGGCTGGCGCGATCCTCGGAGCTGAGAAGTGGCGTCAACTACATGCGTAACTCGGTGAAGGCGGTCGTCGATGCCTTCGACGGGGACGCCACTCTCTATCTGGTCGATCCCGACGATCCGGTTGTAGCTGCCTGGTCCGAGGCGTTCCCGGGGCTGTTCACTCCCGTCTCAGAGATGCCCGAGGGTTTGCAGGATCATCTGCGTTATCCCCAGGATCTGTTCAGGGTGCAGGGCGAGCTCTACCTCGAGTACCACGTCACCGACCCCAATGAGTTGTTCCAGGGCAACGACGCCTGGTCCCTGCCCGCGGACCCCTCCACCATCAGCCGCGGTACCTCGCCGGGCGCGGAATTGCTCTTCGGTGACCGACCCGACCCGACCACGAGCAACCTCAGCTACAAGGCCGAAATCCTCCCCTATTACCTTCTTACCGAGCTTCCCGGGGAGGAGGACCTCTCCTATCTGCTCCTCCAGCCGTTCACGCCGAAGGATCGGAAGAATATGTCCTCCTTCCTGGTCGCCGACTCGACGCCCGGACGTTACGGGCGGCTCATCGACTTCAGGATGCCCCAGGGGGACTTCGTCGACGGAACTGAACAGATCGGCCAGCGAATCGATCAGGATGGCGAAATATCTGAGCAGTTCACGCTGTGGGACAACCAGGGCTCGAAGGTGATCAAGGGCGACCTCCTGGTGGTGCCCATCGAGGATTCCCTTCTCTATATCCAACCGATCTTCCTCGAAGCCGAAGGTGGTGGCATCCCCGAGTTCCGCCGGGTCATCGTGGTCCATGGGGATCAGGTCGAATGGGCGCAGACTCTCGATCTCGCTTTGCAGCAGGTCTTCGGCGCCGGGACCGGCGGCGAGCCCGTCGACCCTGCTCCGCCGACCCCAGGCGGAGACACCGTGGCCGAGCTTCTGTCCGAAGCCGCAGCCGCCTTCGACCGGGCGGCTGAAGCGCTCACCGCAGGCGATCTCGCCGAGTATCAGCGGTGGGTCAACGAGGCGCAGGATCTGATCGAAGAGGCCCAGGCGATCATCGAGGGCGCGGTCGAGGCACGGGCGGGAGTCGCCGGCTAGGGCAGTCGACCGGGTATGAGTCTCCATTGCCGACAGCCCGGGTCTACCTCCTAGACTGTCCCCTTCTCCAAGGAAATCATGGCAAAAGACGAAGAAGAATATATAAGGATGCGGGGCACGGTCCTCAAGATGCTGCCCGACTCGACGTTCGAGGTGAAGCTGGACAGCGGGTTCGAGCTGTTGGCCAAACCGTCGGGGCGGATGCGGCGGGGACGTGGTATCCGGGTTCTCCCCGGGGATACGGTCGACGTCGAAGTCTCGACGTATGACCCGACTCGAGGCCGCATCGTCTGGCGTTATCGGTAATACCAGCTGAGTCCCGCCGCCATCTGAGGGCTCGAGTGAGTTAGCTTCGCACGATGAAGCTGAGCCATGTGATCCTGCGTGTCTCCGACATCGAGGGCGCGATTGCATTCTGGAGCGACCTGGTCGGTCTGCAGTTGGACTGGTCAGGCGAGGAATTCGCTTTCCTGTCCCTCGGTGACAGCCGGCTGGTCCTCAATCACCCCGAGCATTTCGAAACCCAGACCTCGGACACCGAAATCGTGCTCGAGGTCGACGATGTCAGGGCTGTTTTCGAGGAGATGCAACAGAAGGGGGTACCGTTTGCCGTGGATCTCCGACCGGTCACATCGGACGGAGCCAGAACTCTCTTGGCCGCCCATTTCCGTGATCCCGACGGTCATCTCGCCAGCGTCACCGGTTGGGTCGACGGCGCCGACGACGCCGACTAGGACGTGGAGGGTGTCACCGGGATGACACCCTCCAACGGCCCCACCCGGCGTTAGCCGGCGGCGGTAGTGGTCGTCTCGAGGGGAACGGTCGTATCGAGGGGAACGGTCGTCCCGAGAGGAACGGTCGTCGTGACCGCCGGATCCACGGGATCGTTCGGGTCGGTGTCGTCGGCACAGGCACTCACCGCGAATACCAAAGCTAGCGAGGCTACGAGGGCAGCCGGCCTGCGCAGTTTCCGTGTACTCATTCGGTACCTCCATTTACAGGAGCATGGCCTCCTGCTCTTTCGCTGGAGGTCACACGCTCGACGCCGGGGCAGTTACCACCTCTGGCACCACCTCAAACCGAAACGAGGGCAGGTTTTGGAGTGCATGGCGGTCGCCGAGCCCAGGCTGGATTCCGCCGTCTTCGCCAACATCGATCGGAGTAAGTTGTGAGCGTGACTACCGCGAGCGGCGCAATCTCGGGGGTCCTGTGGAAGGCGTTGTTGGTTGGCGGTGCGGTGGCGGTGGCGGCCGGTGTCTACGGCTCGGTCCACGACCCGGCCGGGCAGCAGACGATCTCGCTGTTCTTCGCCAACACCCTGAGTTTCAAGGCGTGGACCACCACGCTGATCCTGGTGTTTGCGCTCTATCAGCTCTACTCGGCGTTGCGAATGTGGGGCAAGGTGAGCTTCCCCCGGGAGATGCCGTCTTGGTTTGGCGACGCACACCGGCTCTCCGGGACCCTGGCTTTCGCCCTCAGCCTGCCGGTGGCGTTCCACTGTCTCTGGGCGCTGGGCTTCGAGCCCGACTTCAGTGAGCTGCGTCGCTTCGCTCACTCCTCACTGGGTTGTCTCTTCTATGGCGCGTTCGCCGCAAAGGTGACGCTGGTTCGCTCAAAGGATGCGCCGTCTTGGGCCCTGCCCGTGGTGGGGGGAGTCATCTTCACCACGCTGGTGGCGATCTGGCTGACCAGCTCGCTTTGGTTCTTCACCACAGTTGCCTTCCCGGGGCTCTGATGTTCAAGCGTTTCGTCGACCTGGTGCAGATTCTGGTGGCGGTAGCGGCGGTGGCGACGGTGGTCTTGTTGTCCACGGTCTCGCCGACAGTCGCCGAAGTGGAATCACCCGACACTGCCCTCGGCGCCGACCTGTTCCGAGCGAACTGCGCTGGATGTCACGGAGCCGGGGGAGAGGGCGGGATCGGCCCGGCGTTGGCCGGGGGCCTCGCCCGATTCGGGTCGCTCGAGGAGGTGGCCCGGTTCGTGTCGACCGGTGTGCCAGGGAGGATGCCGGGCTTCGAAACGAGACTGGACCCCGACCAGGTCAACGCGGTCGTCCAGTATGTGTGGGCCGACCTCGCCGGCCGCTAGGAGTCTGTTGGATAATGCCGGTGCCCAGATTGGCGGCCAGGCGCGCCAGTCGCAAGGCCGAGGTTTCGCCATCCTCGGGCCGGAATGGCGGGGCCGAGAACGCAGCGAGTGG
>Ga0299907_10000342_pt1 | contig 21798 bp, 25 predicted proteins | sample RVTome_16_FD_198680 | JGI IMG/M metagenome (GOLD analysis project Ga0299907, IMG submission 198680) | Soil microbial communities from uranium-contaminated site in the Upper Colorado River Basin, Wyoming, United States - RVT152D67 (version 2) ...
CGACCGACGGCGATGGTGGCTGGGGGCGACGCCCTCGCCCACGAGACCTCAGGTCGCCCGGTCGGCGAAGCTCGACCAAAGGGCAAGGTCGTCTTCGTGACCGGTGCGCTGCCGGGCGAGGTCGTGCTCGTGGAGGTGGACGACGAGCGACGCGACTTCGCGCGCGGCCACGTCATTGAAGTCGTCGACGCGCCGTCGCCGGACCGTGTCGCGCCGCCGTGCGTCAACGTGGCTGCCGGCTGCGGCGGCTGCGGTTGGCAGCACGTCGCGCTCGACGGCCAGGTGCGGTGGAAGGAGGCGATCGTCGCCGACGCGCTGCGGCGGATCGCCCGCCTCGACGGGGAGGATGGCACGCTGCCGACGATCTCCACGGTCCCCGCGGCGACGGGCGGCTACCGCACCACGCTGCGGCTGGCGGTGCGCGACGGGCGGGCCGCGTTCCACGAGCATCGCGGCCACGGCCTCGTCGACGCGGCGGGCTGCCTGGTCGCGCACCCGTCGCTCGCCTCGTTGCTCGACGCGCCGTTCGGGCAGGCCCGCCGGGTGATGTTGCGGGCGTCCGTTGCGACGTCCGAACGCGTTGCCTGGTGCCGGCCCACCGCGCGCGGCGTCGAGCTTCCGCGCGACGTGGTGGTGGTCGACGACCGCGCCGTCCGCCGCGGGCACGGCGCGATCGCCGAGGAGGTGGCCGGCCGCCGCTTCCGCATCTCGCCGGGGTCGTTCTTCCAGTCGGGCCCGGCCGCCGCGAGCGCGCTGGCCCGGGCCGTGCTGGATGCTGTGCCGCCGGGCGTCGCCTCGGTGGCCGACCTGTACGCCGGTGTCGGCCTGTTCGCCGCGGTAGTGGGCGAAGCCACGGGCGCACCGGTCGCGGCCGTCGAGACGGACCCGTCCGCGGCTGCCGACGCCAGGGTGAACCTGGCCGACCTCGACGCCACCGTCGTCCACGGCGAGGTGCGGGAGTGGTCGCCGCCTGCACCGGTCGATCTGGTGGTGGCCGACCCCGCCCGGCCCGGGCTTGCCGCGCCGGGCGTCGCTGCGGTCGCCCGCTCGGGTGCGGCCCGGGTGGTGCTCGTGAGCTGCGACCCGGCGTCGCTTGCCCGCGACACCCTGCTGCTGGCCGGCGCTGGCTACCGCCTCGACCGGGTGACCCTCGTCGACACCTTCCCGCACACGCCGCACGTCGAGGCGGTGGCGGTGTACGACGGTCATTTCTCACACGATGCGTAGTTTCTCTCCCACGAAGCGTGAAGATCCGCTATGGTGACCACGGTATGGGGACGGCTAGCCACGCCATGTGGTCGCCGGCATGGGCTGGGGCCAGCGAGCCGCGCCGGTCGGTCGCACCGCTCGCGAACGCAGGTCCGTCAGGCGCGCCGCTGAGGCAGATCCTGCGCGACGGGCTGCGCCTCGCCGCGCCCGTGGCCGCCACCGCCCTCGCCGTCGCCGCGCTGGCTGCACCCACCACGTCCCGCCTCAAGGATCTGTCGACGTGGATGCCCAACCCCGTCGCGGCCACGCCGGCCGGCCCCGGAGCCGCCGCCGCTGGGCCGGCCGGCGACGGGCACGTCACGGTCCGCATCAACCGCCGCACGCCGCGACCGGCGGTGGGCGGGCCGTTGACGCTCTCCGCCTCCCCGTACATGGCTGACCAGGGAGCCGGTTCCCGGGCTCAACCGGCCCGGTGGCTCACCGCCCCGAGAGCCACACGGCCGATCCCGCCGAGCGGGCCCGTTGCGCCACGGCCGGCGCCTGCCTCTCCCGCCCCCGCCCCCGCCTCCGCCGCACCCCCGGCGCCCGAGGCGACGGCAGCGGCAGCGGCACCGGTGCCGCCGGCGCCGACCAAGCGCAGCACGACCACGGCGAAGGCGAAGCCCAAGGCGGCGCCGGCAACGACCGAACAGCAGTACACGGCCGCGTCCTCCGGCACGGGCTCGACGTCCCCCTCCGACGAGCACAAGAGCGACAAGGCCACCGGCAAGGCGGACAAGGGCGAGGGCAAAGCCGACAAGGGCACCGGCAAGGCCAAGAACGACCGCTGACTACTTGACCAAGCGGTCAAGTAGCCGGCTAGCGTCGGTTCATGGCTGTGCCGGTCACCGACGACGACGAGCGGCTGCGCGACGAAGTCGTCGACTGGCTGCGCGACCACCTCCCCGCCGACTGGGTCGAGGGCATTGAGCACGACGACCCCGATCGCGCGCGGCGGGCCCGCACGGGCTTCGACCAGCAGCGCTTCCTACAAGAGATCGGCGAGGCGGGGTGGGCCAGCCGGCGTGGCCCGCGACCTGCGGCGGCAAGGGCCTCGACCCCGCACAGGCTCGCGTCGTCGAGGAGGTGAAGGCGCGCTATCGCGTGCCCCGCTCGACGAACGTGATCGGCCTCGGCATGGCTGCGCCCACGCTCCTGCAGTGGGGGAGCGACGAGGTGAAGGAGCGCTTCCTGCCGCCGATGGCCCAGAGCCGCGAGATCTGGTGCCAGCTGTTCTCCGAGCCGGGCAACGGCTCGGACGTCGCCGGCCTCGCCACGCGCGCCCTGCGCGACGGCGACGAGTGGATCGTCAACGGCCAGAAGGTGTGGACGACGGTCGCTCACGTCGCCAGCTTCGGGCTGCTGCTGGCCCGCACCGACCCCGACGCGCCCAAGCACAAGGGGCTGACGTACTTCGTCGTCGACATGAAGGCGCCAGGCGTCGAGGTGCGGCCGCTGCGGCAGATGACGGGCGACGCGGAGTTCAACGAGGTGTTCTTCTCGGACGTCCGCATCCCTGACGCGTGGCGCCTCGGCCCGCTCGGCGAGGGCTGGGCGGTGGCCACGACCACGTTGATGAACGGCGCGTCGCGCTGTCCGGCGCGGGCTCGGGGCCGGTCGGCGGCGAGAACGTGGGCGGCGGGCCCGTGGCCGGGCTGGTGCGCTACGCGAAGGAGCTGGGCGTGTGGGGCGCCGACCCGGTCATCCGCCAGCGCCTCATCCAAGCGGTCATCGAAGGGCGCATCATCCGGATCACCAACCAGCGTTCGTCGGCGCAGCGCAGGGTCGGCCGCCAGCCCGGCCCCGAAGGCTCGATCACGAAGCTGTTCCAGGCCGAGCACAACCAGCGGCTGCAGAACCTGGCCGTCGATGTGATGGGCGCCCGCGGCATGGCGTGGCCGGCGGGCGACACCGACGCCGCCCAGCGCGTGCGCGGCTTCCTGCGCAGCCGGGCCAACACCATCGAGGGCGGCACGTCCGAGATCATGCGGAACATCCTCGGCGACCGCGTGCTCGGCCTGCCCCGCGAGCCCGACGCGTCGAAGGACCTGCCCTGGAAAGACGTTCCGCGCAGCGCCTGAGGGGGTAGGGGGCGCCCATGCCTTCCGTCGAACGCGGGAAAGCCAGGCGCGGCGTCAACGGTGCCGTGCGCACGCTCCTCCTCTGGACCCTGGTGTTCTGCCTCGTCGAGCTCGCGCTCGGGCTCCTCGAGGTCGACACCGAGCTCCTCGTCCTTGCCGGCGCGGCCGTGCTTGCCGCTGCCGCCTACGACGTGTTGCGACAGGTGACGATTCCCGGCATTGCCGCTGGCGTCGCGACGGCAATCGGCGTCGTCGGCCTGTTCATGGCCCTCGACGAAGCCGACGTCGCACCCCGCATTCTCAACACGCTGTTCCTCGGCCTCGTGCTGACGGTCGCCGGCATCGCCATCGTGGCCGTGGGCGGTGGCGGCATCGAGCCGATGCGGGCCCGCTGGGAACAGGCGCTGGCACGGTGGCCGCAGCGCTCGATCACGCCTCCGGCCCGTCCCGAGCGGGACGTCGACCTGCGCGAGCGCGCCGCGGAGCGCGCTACGGAGCGCACCATCGAGCGGGCGCCCGACGACACGACGCTCGTGCCCAGCGGTGGCGGCTCGCTGACGCAGGAGCGCATCCGCGCCGAGATCCGCTCGGAGACCGACACGCTTCCGTGAACGCGCGCCTCGCGCAGTAGCGTCGGGGTCATGCCGGACGAGCCTCTCTGCTTGCTCAGCGTCCACGCCCATCCCGACGACGAGGCGTCGAAGGGCGCGGGCACGGTGGCCAAGTACGCAGCGCAAGGCGTTCGCACGGTCCTCGTGTGTTGCACCGGCGGCGAGGCCGGCGAGATCCTCAACCCGGCGATGGACACCGACGAGGTGCGCGCCGACCTGTACGCGGTGCGCATGCGCGAGCTCGAACGGTCGACGTCGGTCATCGGCTACACGAACGTCGAGCTGCTCGGCTACCGCGACTCGGGCATGCCCGACACGCCTTTCAACGAGGATCCCGCATGCTTCGCGAGAGCAGACCTCGACGAAGCCGTCGGCAAGCTCGTCGGGATCATCCGCCGCACTCGCCCGCAGGTGATCATCACCTACGGCGACGACCAGCAGGGCTACCCGCACCCCGACCACCTGCGCGTGCACGACATCACGCTGCCCGCGTTCGACGCCGCGGCTGACCCGTCGAAGTACGGGGGCGCGGGCGACAGTGCCGAGCCGTGGCAGCCGTCGAAGCTCTACTACTCGGCTTGGTCGCGCGCCCGCATGACGGCGATGCACGAGAAGTTCCTCGAGCTCGGCATGGAGAGCCCGTTCGACGACCGCTGGTTCAGCCGGCCGTCGCAGGACCACCGCATCACCACGAAGATCGACGTGGTCGACTTCATGGACGTCCGGCGCGAGGCGTTGCTCGCGCACGCCACGCAGATCGACCCGGACTCGCCGTTCTGGTTCGGGCTGCCGGCCGACGTGTCCCGCACCGTGTACCCGGTGGAGGACTACGTGCGGGCGCGGTCGCTCGTTCCCGTCGACGACAGCCGCATCGAGGACGACTTGTTCGCCGGCGTGCGCACGCCGGTCTCTTCGTAGGACCCGAGGACTGAGGAGAACGACGACATGGCCAAATGGCTCACGCAGGAGTGGCTCGACGAGCAGACGCGCCTCTCCGCCGACCAACCCGAGCGTCCCGGCGCGTCCGCCCGCATGCAGTACAACATCACCGGCGGTCCCGACGGCGGCGTGCAGTACTACTGGGTGCTCGAGGACGGCAAGGTGCTGGAGAACAAGATCGGCACGATCCCCGATCCCGAGCTCACGCTCACGGTCTTCTGGGACGACGCCATGGCTATGCAGAAGGGCGAGCTCGACGAGCAGGCCGCGTTCATGCAGGGCAAGATCAAGGTGGAGGGCAACATGGCCAAGCTGATGGCCTTGCTGCCCATCACCTCGTCGCCCGAATACCGTGAGCTTCAGCAGAAGCTGCGCGAGATCACGGAGTACTGAGCTTCGCTGTTACAGGCCGGTGCCGGGCGCGATCGCGCCGTCGGCGGTGAACGCCGCCTTCGCTGCAGGCGGCTGGTGGAGCAGGCCGGCGAGCACGGCCGCGTGGCGCGCGGCGACACCACCGGCTGACATCGTGGCCCGGTTGAGGCCGGCGTCCTTGAATCGACCGACGCTCGCCAGGTACGTGGCCAGCGTGGTGTTCTCGACCTGCAGCGCGAACGCGAGCACCGCTGGCTCGTCCTTGGCTTGGGCGAGCGGGCTTTGGAGCGCTTGCGCGACGACGGTGTTGGGTTGGGTGACGGCCTCGCCGTCCGCTGCCTTCGCGGCGCCGTTGAACAGGTCGGCGTGCTCGCGATGGTGGGCCTGGAACTCCTTCGCCGCGTCGGCCGTTGCCGTCGTCAGCAAGCCGCCGTCGATCGCCCGCTGGTAGAAGTCGACCGCCGCGAGCGCGACCGACGCAGAGGTGCGCAGGATCGTGACGTCGCGCTCGTCGCCCAACGCTGCTTCCTCGTCGCCTTCGCCGCCGCCGGTGGCGTCGTTGCCGTCGTTGCCGCACGCGGTCGCGGCGAACAATGCGGCCATCGCGATCGTTGCGCCGCCGAGCTGCAGGAAGCCGCGCCGTTCGAGCAAGGGGTCGTCGTGCATGCCTTACTCCTCGGGCGCCGTCGTCGACGTAGTGGTCGTGCTGAGCGGGAACTTGGTGGGGTCGAGAGCGCGGTCCTGGTTCTCGAACGCGGGGATGATGTCCGTGAGGGTCTTCCCCAGCAACTGGCCGACGGCGACCGCGTGCTGCGCCTCGGCCGGGAGGTACGACGCCGCCGTCGTGAGCGCGCGTTCGCCCTTCGTCGCGCCGAGCGCGTAGAGGTACGTCGCGGCTGCCGCGTTCTCGAGGTCGAACAGGATTTGCAGCACTGCCTTCTCGCCGGGCGCGCCCTGGAGCTGGCCGGCGACGATGTCGGAGAACTTCGGGTGCGGCCGGCCCTCGGCTTTGCTGCCGGCGAGCGATGCGAGCGCCGACGCGTGCTCCCGGTGATGGGCAGGGAACGCGGCGATCGCCTGCGCGGTGCCCGCGCTCAGCTTCCCGCTCGCCGTCGCGCTCGCATACGCGTCGATCGCCACCAGCTCGACGCTCTCGACGAACGCGGCGACGTCCTCGTCGGTGAGCTCGGGCGCAACTTGTTGGGCGACCGCTCGCCCGAACGGCAGCAGGGTCGACAGCGGCACGGCGGCGGCGCCGATGCCGACGGCCGCGCCCGCCTTTGTCAGGAAATCGCGTCTCGACGACGTGTTCACGTTCTCTGGGGCTCCTCGTGCGGTCGGCTCGACTACTGGACGGTGATGGTGCCCGTCATCGTCGTGTGGATCTTGCAGTGGTAGGCGAACGTGCCGGGCGTGTTGAAGGCGCGCCCGTAGCCTCGGCCGGGGCTGAGCTCGGCGTCGAACTCGCCCTTGTCGCCGGTGACGGTGTGCGTGACGCTGTCCTTGTTGTTCCACGCGACGATCACGCCGGCTTTGATCGTGATCGGGTTGGGTGTGAACGCGAAGTCCGAGATGGTGAGCCTGTACTGCTGGCCCGGCTCCGGCCCGCTGGCCAAGGTCGGCTGGGAGGTGGGGGCCGTCGTGGCTGTCGGCTCGGTCGTAGCTGTCGGTGCGGTCGTGGTCGTGGTGGCGCTGGACGAGTCCTCGGCCGGGTCCTCGACGGTCGGGCTGTCGTCGTCGCCGCACGAGGCGGCGATCAGCGACATCGCGACGGCTGCGGCGAGGGCGCAGCGGCGGGCGGCTCGGCTGAGCTGGGCGAAGCGTGTCGACGGCATTGCATCACCCTATTGGCGTTGCCGGGCCCCGTTGGTCGCGGCGCTAGCTTCCGCCGGGTGGGGGCACAAGCACCGGGTGAGCGGCAGGCTGAGCGGTGGGGCGAAGAGCGCATCGCCGACGTCATGGCCGTGGTCGACGCCGCCCTGCCCGACGAGCGCCTCACCGAGGACGAGATCGGCACGATCCTCTTCGACGACCCCGAACCCACGTGCCTGTTCGGCATCCCCGGCACCGGCGTGGCCGCTGGCGTGCTGCGGCCCCACACCACCAGCCCGAACCTCGTGCACGTGCAGGTGGTGGCCGTCACGCCGGACGCCCGGCGCCGTGGTGCGGGCGCTGCCCTGCTGGGCGAGCTGCACCGGTGGGCGTTCGACGACCAGCGCGTGACGTCGGTGGTGGCCGGCGGAGGCGCGCCGTTCTACCTGTGGCCCGGCATCGACGTGAACGCGACCGGCGCGCTGTGCATGTTCGAGTCGCTCGGCTACGACGTCGATCGCGGCTACCTGGACCTCACGTTCCCGTCGCGGTTCCGGTCACCGGTGCCCGAAGGCGTCGAGGTGCGGCGGGTTCTCTGTGACGCCGATGCCGACAGCGCGCTCGCCTTCGTCGCCGCCCACTGGCCGACCTGGGTGGCCGAGTGCCGGCGCGGCATCGAGCACGGCGCCTGCCACATCGCCGTCGCCGCGAGCCGTGGCGACGCCGGCGACGGTGACGGCGATGTGGTCGGCTTCGGCTGCCACTCGGTGAACCGCCTCGGCGTGCTCGGCCCCATCGGCACCCACCCGGCGCGCCGGGATGCCGGCGTCGGCAGCGCGGTGATGAGCGCGATCGCCACCGACGTCATGGTCGCCGGCCTCGACGAGGTGCGCGTGTCGTGGATTGGCCCGTACCGCTTCTACGCCAAGGCCGCAGGCGCGAGCACGGCGCGCGCCTACCTCAGCTACGTGCTGCGCCGGCCGGCAGCTCCGAGCGCATGAGGTCGCGCAGCTCGCGGTAGCCGATCATCGTGACGCCGACCCGCTCGGCCAGCGCCGCGATCGTGGCGTCGTTGGTGAGCAGGTCGTGGTCGTCGACGCGGTTCGGCCAGTCGGGCGCGAGCGCGCGCATCTCGCCGGTGTCGGTGGCGGGATGGAACATCAGCTCGGTCACCCCCGGCCGCAGGTCCGCCAGCGTGCGCTCGAGCGGCCGCCGCGCGCTCTGCCCCGGCGCGTAGACGAGGTGGTCGGGGAACACCACGCCCTCCTCCGCGGCGAGGCGGCGGAACGGGAACCCGATGGCGGCCTCGCTCGACGCGCCCGACAGTCGCATCGGCAACCGGAAGTCGACTGCGAGCTCGAGGTACACGTCGAAGAACTCCGGCCGCAGCTGCAGCGTGCCCAGGTGGCTGTCGAGGTGGCTCACGTCGAAGCCCCAGTAGATGGCGCGCTCGATCTGGGCCCGCAGCTCCTTGCGGACCTCGTCGACGTCGGCGTGGTCCCACACGTCCGCCACCGTGCGCGGGAACCCGCCGTCGCCGTCCAGCAGCGACGGGGCGTGCGTGATCGGACCCCACCGGTAGAGGTCGTACTCCGCGTTCAAGGTGAGGTGGACGCCCACGTCCTCTCCCCGGTACCGCGACGCAGCCTCCCGCGCCCACGGGCACGGCACCATCAACGTGGCGCTGGTGGCGATCCCCTTCCGCAGCGCCTCGTACACGCCCACGTTGGCGGCGTGGGACAAGCCGAGGTCGTCGCAGTTGAGGATCAGGAGCTTGGCGTCGGGGGCGTAGCCGAGTCGGTCGGCCAGCGTCGTCACGGAGGGGAATCTACGGCCACGTCAGGACTCCCGCATCGTCCCCACAGCCCCCGGTCGGCCGCGCGGGCTGCAGCCGCGGCGGCCACGAAGTCCTGCTCGTGCGTGACGTTGGGTGGAACGGTGAGCGCCGCGGCGAAGCCCTCGCGGGCCAGCGTGAGGTTCACGAAGAGGTCGTCGCTCGCCCTGTACACGTACGCCAGCAGCCGGCCGTAGCGGTCGCGCAGCTCGGCGTCGCGTTCGAGGCGCACCTGGGTGCCAGGCGGCAACAGCGCGGCGGTGCGGGCGGCAGCCTCCCTGCCGAAGCACTCGCGCAAGCCCCCGGCCCCGTGCGTCTCGGGGGTGTCGACGCCAATGAGGCGCACCCGCTCCTCCTCGCCGCCGCGGCCGGAGAAGCGGACCCGCACGGTGTCGCCGTCGACCACCGTGGTGATCACGGCTTGGCCTTGCCATGCTGCCGCAGGAGGGCCGGTGGAGCCGCTGGGGCCCGAGTCGGCGGAGAGGCGGCCGCAGGCGACGGCGAGCAGCATCGCCGCCGCCATCACCGCGGCCACCGTCGCGACCGCCGTTCGACTCATGCGGGCCATCCCGGCCGTCCGGGTCATGCGGCCATGTTGCCCGAGGGGTGCGACAAGAATCCTGGCGTGCGACGCCGCCACGCTCTGGCCGCTGCTGCCTTGGCGGTGGCGGCCGTTCTCGCCGCTTGTGACGAGGGGGTGAGCGGCGGGAGCGGCGCCGCGTCCGAAGACGGCGCGGCGTCGAGAGAGTCGAGAGAGACGATCGGGCTGGTGTGCCGTGCTGCTGAAGCCGCTTCGGAGGGAGACGTGGCGGGCGCGGGGGAGGCCTTCTCTGACGTGCACGGGTCGCTGCACGAGCTGGCGGCGCAGCTCGGGTCGCACGACGACCGTCGGGCGGACGCGGCCCGCTTGTTGGAAGCCAAGCAGCAGGTCGAGGCCGGCCTGGGTGCCGCCGGTGCTTTCGCCGACGGGCCACAGTTGGCGGGGCACCTGCGCGCGCTGGCGGGCGTCGTTGCCGACGTGACCGGTCGGCGTGTTCCGTCTGCGTGCGGTTGATGGGCGAGACTCGGCGCATGTCCGTGCTCAGACGTGTGCGGGGTCGGGCCGCGATCGCCGGTTTCGTCGCAGCCGTGGTGCTGGTCGCGGCCGGCACCGGCGCGTGCGGTGACGGCGACGGCGACGGCGCGTCGAGGAGCACCACCATGACGACGGCAGCCGGCTCCACAGGGCGGGAGGGCGAGATCGTGGCCCAGGTCGCCAGCTACGAGCTGCTTGCCGGCCCAGGCCGCGAGCAGCGGTTCCTCACCGGTCTCGTCGTGTCCGGCAAGGGCACCGTGGTGAGCTTCGGCTCGGTCCGCATCGAGTTCTTCTACCTCGGCACGAAGGACAAGCCCATCGACCCGCCGCAGCCGAAGTCGTCGACCACCGCGCAGTTCCTCCCGATCGCCGGGCAGGACGCCGCCGTCGTCGCCGCTGCCGCCGAGGAGGGGGCCGAGCCGCGCGTGGTGCGGCCGTCGCAAGGCGTCGGCGTGTACAAGGCCGACGGCGTCGAGTTCGACCAGCCCGGGTTCTGGGGCGCGCGCATCACGGCGAAGGTGGACGGCAAGGACGTGGAGATGGACACCGCGTTCGAGGTCGTCGCGACGCCGTCCATCCCCGCGCCCGGCATGCCCGCGCCGCGCACCGAGAACCCGACGGTTGCCATCGCAGGCCAGAACGACCGTTCGTTGGACTCGCGTGCCGGGCCCGACTCGCCGCTGCCCGACGCCGAGCTGCACGGCACCACCATCGCTGCCGCGATCACGGCACGGCAGCCGCTCGTGGTCGTCGTGTCGACGCCGGTCTACTGCGTGAGCATGTTCTGCGGGCCGATCACCGACTCGGTCGCCGCGCTGGCCAAGGGCAAGTACAAGGGCAAGGTCGCGTTCGTGCACCTCGAAGTGTGGAAGGACTTCGAGGCCAAGCAGATCAACCCCGCCGCCGCCGAGTGGATCCAGCGGCCGGGCGGCGAGGCCCAGGAGCCGTGGGTGTTCACCGTCGGCCGCGACGGCGTGATCGCCGACCGCTTCGACAACGTTGCCTCGGATGCCGAGCTCGACGCAGCAGTGCAGCGCATCGTCGGTTCGGGCTGAACTCGGAGGAGCTCAGTCGCCGCGCTCGATGACCGTCCCCGTGCCGAGCCCGCCGCCGCAACACATCGACACGAGGGCGCGGCGACCGTCGATCCGCTCCAGCTCGTGCAACGCGGTGGTGATGAGACGGGCACCCGTGCAACCCACGGGATGGCCGAGCGCGATGGCGCCGCCGTTGACGTTCACCTGCTCCAGGTCCGGACCGCACTCACGCGCCCACGCCAGCGGCACCGATGCGAACGCCTCGTTGACCTCGAACACGTCGTAGTCGTCGATCGTCGTGCCCGACCGTTCGAGCAGGCGGTTGGTGGCATCGATCGGCCCGGTGAGCATGAGCACGGGGTCGACGCCGACGAGGCATTGGTGCGTGATCCGCGCCCGGGCCCGAAGGCCGAGCGCGCCCGCCTTCGCCGCGCTCATCAGGAGGACGGCCGCGGCGCCGTCGGAGATCTGGCTCGACGTGCCCGCCGTGTGGATGCCGTCGGGTCGCGCCACCGGCTTCAAGGTCGCCAGCTTCTCGAGGGATGTCTCGCGCAGCCCTTCGTCCTTCGGTACGACGTACGTCTCGCCCGTCGGCTTGCCGTCCTCGCCGAGCACGGGCGCAGTGATCGGGTGGACTTCGCGCTCGTAGCGGCCCTCGTCCCACGCCCGGATGGCGCGCCGCTGGCTCTCGAGGCCGAAGCGGTCGGCGTCCTCGCGGGTGATGCCCCACTTGTCGGCGATGCGCTCGGCGCCCTCGAACTGTGACGTGAACTCGTACTGCTGGAAGTACGACTTCGGGATCGCCCGGCCCGGCCCGTTGGCCGTGTTCGACCCCAGCGGGATGCGGCTCATGGACTCGACGCCGCACGCCACGACCGCGTCGACCGCGCCGCTCGCGATGAGGCCGGCGGCGAGGTTGGTGGCCTGCTGGCTCGACCCGCACTGGCTGTCGACCGTGGTGGCGGCGACCGTGAGCGGCAGGCCCGCGGTCAGCCACGCCGTGCGGGCGATGTTGAACGACTGCTCGCCGACCGCGGTGACGCACCCGCCTACGACCTGGTCGACATCGGCAGGGTCGATGCCGGCGCGCTCGATCAGCGCCTTCTGCACCTGGCCGAGGAGGTCGGCGGGATGCAGCGTGGACAGGCCGCCGCCGCGGCGACCGATCGGGCTGCGCAGTGCTTCGACGATGACGACGTCGTTCGTGTCCATGCGCCGAGCCTATGCCCGGGCTTTCCCGTCAGTTGCGGTGGTTGACAGCCCCGGAGACGAGGAGGAGCACGACCGCGCCGAGGACCGCGATCAGGACGGACCGCATGCTGAGCTCGGTGATCTTCGTGTCGTCGAGGCCGGCGGCCTTGGCCAGCGCGCCACCGACGAACGCGCCGACGATGCCGACGGCGATCGTGAAGATGCAGCCCTGCCCGCGCCGGCCGGTGACGAGCCCGGCGATCCATCCGGCGAGGGCGCCGAGGACCAGCCACGAGATGACACCCATCGACGCCTCCTTGTCGGGCTCGGGTTAGGCCGCGCCCTCATCATGCTGGACGCGGCCGCACCCGCAGATGGTTGCGCCGACAACCGTGTAACACCAGCCGCGAGTACCGAGACTCAGTCGCGCAAGAATCGGCAACAGCGACTACGCCGCCGGCTGCTTCCTCGTGGCGGCGGCCTCGCCCTCTGCCGCAGCCGTTGCCCGCCGGGCCCGCTCGTCGGCCAGCCGCAGCACCTCGCGAGCAGCGGCGACGCCCTTGCGGCCGGTCTCACGGGTGTGCTCGTCGAGCCGCCAATCGGCGCCCGTCGTGGGGATCAAGACCAGCTGGCCACTCATGGTCCGCAGTGTGCCCGGGGGGTGTGACACAAACCCCTGACCTGGGCTTTCGCGCCTACGCTCGGCCGCCGTGCCCACTCTGCCCTCCGAGACCACCGATGCCAGCAGCGCAACGACCGGCCCGAGGCGGGGCTACGGCATCACCATCCCCTTCGACGACCTGCCCCTCGCCGACCACCGCGACCGGCTGAAGGAGTGCGCCGACCTCGGCTACACCGACCTGTGGTCGAGCGAGGCGAACGGCACCGACGCCTTCACGCCCATCGCCATGGCCGCGGCGTGGCTGGCCGCCGACCACCCGACGCTTCGCTACGGCTGCGCCATCGTCCCCGCCTTCACCCGGGGACCGGCGCTGCTGGCGCAGTCCGTTGCCGCCATCGTCGAGGCCATCCCCACCCAAGGGAGCTTCGCCTTCGGCATCGGCACGAGCAGCGACGTGATCGTCGAGCGGTGGAACGGCATCCCGTTCGAAGAGCCGTACAAGCGGACGAGGGACATGGTGCGCTTCCTGCGCCAGGCGCTCACCGGCGAGAAGGTGGACCAGCCCTTCGACACGATCACCAGCGCGGGCTTCCGCCTCGGCCGCAAGCCGTCGGTCACCGCAGCCACCGCGAACCCGCCTTCCATCCTCGTCGCCGCGCTGCGTCCCGGCATGCTGCGGCTGGCCGGCAAGGAGGGCGACGGCGCCATCATCAACTGGCTCGGCGCGGACGACGTCAAGCAGGTCGTGCCCGAGGTCGGCAACGCCGGCGGGAACGGGACGAAGGAGATCGTCGCCCGCCTCTTCGTGTGCCCGAGCGAGGACGTCGAGACCGTGCGCACCTTCGGCCGCATGGCGATCGCCGCGTACCTCAACGTGCCCGTGTACGCGGCGTTCCACGAGTGGCTCGGCCGCGGCGCGCAGCTGAAGCCGATGTGGGACGCGTGGAAGGTGGGCGACCGCAAGGCGGCGACGGCGGCGATCCCCGACGAGGTGGTGGACGACCTCGTCATCCACGGATCGCCAGCGCAGTGCCGCGAGCACATCCAGCGCTATGTCGACAACGGCGTGACGACGCCCGTCCTCGCGGTGCTGCCCTTCGGCGTCGACATGTCCGACGCCATCCGGCAGCTAGCGCCCGCGTCTCGCATCACTGCGTAGCCGCCGCCGCCTTCAACGCCGCGACCCACAAGCGCGTCCGCTCGACGTACGCGCCGGCAGCAGCCGCGGCGTCGACCACGCCGTACGCGCCCGCATACGTCGAGTAGCACGAACCCGCGGTCAACGTGCAACGCGGGGTGGCGGCTTCGATCTGCGTGCCTTCGTGCCATTCGTTGTACGACGTGATGCTGACCACGTCGGCGCCCGCGGAGAACGCGCCGCGCCAGTACGCGTCGTAGCGCCCGCCGCCGAGCCGGTCGCGTACGGTGCTGCCGCTGGACGGGCGGATGCGGCGGTCGTCGTAGCCGGGGTTGACCGACGGCGAGCACAGCAGTCCACGAGCACGGGCCTGCGCGCACACGCGCGAGAACGACTCGGGTGAATACGGCAACGAGTCGTACGTGTAGACGCCGTCGAAGCCAGCCGTCGCTGCGTACGACGCGAACAAGCTCGACGTCGCGTTGGCGGCGCGGTGGCTGTGCGCCCAGAAGCGGGCCGCGGGATACGTGTCCGTGACGACGCGCCACGCTTCCGCGGGAGGGCCGTCCGACACGTAGATCCAGAACTCCGTGATGCCCCGCTGCGCGATCAACCGGCCGATGTTGACGCTGGCGTGGTCGACGGTGCGCCCCGCGTACGGCTCGACGTGCACGGCCGGTGTGAGCCCGTGGGCGCGCGCGGCGGCGACGACGCCCGGCAGCGCGGCGTCCTCGGCCGAGGCCGGTCCCCACCACGACACGACGACGGTGGACACGCCCATCGCCTTGATCTCGGCCATCTGCGCGTTCAGCACTGCGGTGTCGCGGCTGCTGTACAGGCCGCGCGCCGGATAGAAGTTGGCGGCGATGTCGTCGGGCGGCGTGAACGGGCCTGGCTCGTCGTCGGGGTTGGGGTCCTCCCAGTGCCGCCACTCGCCGTCGACGTCTTCGGTGCCGTACCACGGGTAGTAGAAGATCGCCGAGCGCCCCCCGCTGAGCGAGCGGGGGTGCACTGCCATCGCCACGACCGGCGACGCGAGCTGCAGGTTGCCGGTCGACCCGTGGAACGCGGCGTCGCCGAACGCGAACACGCCGCCGTCGCTCGCCACCAACCAGTAGCCGCCGCCGAAGCCGGTGACGGCCAGGTTGACGATGGGCTTGTTCAGCTTCGTGCCGCCGGTCGACCCGTGGAAGGCGGCGTCGCCGAACGTGAAGATGCCGCCGTCCGTGGCCACCAACCAGTACCCGTTGCCACCGACCGACGGCGCCATCGCGACGATCGGCGCGTTGAGCTTGCGGTCGCCGGTGGACCCGTGGAAGGCGGCGTCGCCGAACGCGAAGATGCCGCCGTCGCGGGCGACGAGCCAATACCCCTTGCCGGACGGCGTCGCGGCCATGCCCACGACCGGTTGGTTCAATGCGATGGCGCCCGTGGAGCCGAAGAACCCGGCGTCGCCGAATGCGAACACGCCGCCGTCGCGGGCGACGAGCCAGTAGCCCTTGCCGGACGGTGTGGCGGCCATGCCCACGATCGGTTGGTTCAGCCTCGTGCCGCCGGTCGAGCCGAAGAACCCGGCGTCGCCGAATGCGAACACGCCGCCGTCGCGCGCCACCATCCAGTAGCCGCCGCCCGAAGGCGTCGCCGCCGCGGACACCACGGGGGCCGCGAGCTGGAGGTTGCCGGTGGAGCCGTGGAACGGCGCGTCGCCGAAGCTGAAGACGCCGCCGTCGCCGGCCATCATCCAGTAGCCGGTCGCCTGGCGCCGCAGCACGGGCGCGTCGAGGGGCACGTCGGCCGGGGCCGCCGACGCAGGCGCCGACCACGGCAGGACGAGCAGCGTCGCAGCCAGCACGGTCGTGACCGCGAGCGCGACGAGGGAAGTGGGCGCGCGTCTCATGTTGGACGCGAAGGTAGCGGCGAGAACGGTGGTCAGAACAACGGCAGCTGCTCGGCGCGCGACGCGCGTGACAGCAATGGCTCCCACGTGCGGGCGCCGCGCCTGCCCGAAGCCCGCACGAGCACGTCCGCGAGGGGCACAGCTCTCGACGCGCCCGATTGGTCGCGCACGCCGAGGCTGCCGTCACGCTCGACGCCGACGACCACGCCGTCCTGCCAGCGCGAGCGGTCGACGCGGCGGAACCGCACCGCCTCGCCGAGGCGCAGGCCCAGCCGTTCGACGTCGATCGCGCTCACGAACCGGGACCCACGGCGCCGCCGACCCGCTGCGCCAACCGGCGCATGCCCCGCAACCAGCGTTCGTAGTCGTCGCCCTTGCGCCGGAAGAACTCGCGCACCTCGGGATGGGGGAGGATGAGGAACTCCTCCGCGCGCAACCCCGCGATCACCGCTTCGGCCACGTCCTCGGGCTCGATGGCCGTGGGATCGAGCAGGGCACTGTTGGCCTCGCCCAGCATCGGCGTGCGCACGCCTTGCGGGCACAGGCACGACACGCGCAAGCCCGCGTCGCCGTAGGTGACCGAAAGCCACTCGGCCAGCGCGACCGCGGCGTGCTTCGTGACGGCGTACGGCGCGGAGCCGATCTGTGTCAGGAGGCCGGCTGCGGACGCCGTGTTGAGCAGGTAGCCACCACCGCGCGCCAGCATGCGCGGCACGAGGTGGCGCGCGGCGTACACGTGGCTGAGGACGTTGACGTCCCACGTTCGCTGCCAGTCGTCGTTCGACGCGTCGATGCCGCCGCCTGTGGCGATGCCCGCGTTCGAGCAGAAGAGGTCGATGGGCCCGTGGGTGGACTCGACCGCGTCGATGAGCGAACGCATGTCGCCCTCGTTGCTCACGTCGCAGGCTGCCGCGTGGGCGCGCTCGCCGATCTGCGCAGCGACCGCATCGGCCCCGGCGGCGTCGCGGTCGGCCACGACCACTGCCGCTGCGCCCTCGGCGGCGAGGCGGGTGGCCAGCGCTCGCCCGATCCCGCTCGCCCCGCCCGTGACCACGACGACCTTCCCCCCGACGTCCACGGCGGGCGATGGTAGATGGCAGGCTTCGCGCCATGGACGACTGTGACGCGGCCGCGACCCGGAAGGGCTTCGTCGAGGCGCAGGCCGCCTCGCTCGAACCGCTCGACTTCGTGGTCGTCGGTCTGCCGCAGCCGCCGTTCGACGCGATCCAGCTGAGGCGCGAGGAGGACGGCACCTTCGTGGTGGAGATCGCGGGCCGTGACCCCGCCGCGCCGTTCACCGACGTGCAGGCCAAGGCGCTTGGCGACCTCGGGTTCGCGGCCGGTGACGAGACGTGGGCCGGGCCGGCTAGCGCGTCGCCGGCAGACGCGGTCGCGCTCGTCGAGCGCGTCCTCGACGAGGTGCTCGGCATCGAAGCGGCCACGCCCATCGACGTGCGCCACGGCACGCTCCGGGAGGAGCGCGCCGCCGAGGCGAGGCTCGCCGAGATGCGCACGTTCATCGAACCCGTGCTGAAGACGATCCTCGGTGGCACGGACGCGCCCAAGGACGGCGACGGCGACTACATCGTCGACGTGCAACGGTCGCGTGTGTTCGTCGCGCCGCGGGCGCTGCCGGGGCGGCCGCCGATCATCCGCGTGTTCGCCATCACCAACGCCGGCCTCAACCTCACGCCCGACTTGGGGCTCTTCCTCGCGCGCGTGAACTTCTCGCTCGCGTTCGGTCGCTTCTCGATCGACACCGACCACCGCGCCGTGTGGCTCGACGAGACCTTGCTCGGCGAGCACGTCACGGCCGACGAGCTCACGTTCGTCGTCGGCGTTGTCGCGCAGACGGCGGCCGAGTGGGACGAGAAGATCGCGTCGCTGTTCGGCGGCACGTACCGCGAGTCGGGTGCTGCCGCTGACCAGCAGGGTGACGGCAGCGCCGCGCAACCGCCGGCAACGCCCAGCAAACCGGGCGAGGGCGGCTACCTGTAGGCCCGTTTTGTCCCGTGGATGAACGCTGTAGCTACAGCATTCATCCACGGGACAAAACGGTCAGAGGTTCAGTGCGAGGAACTCGCGGAACGACTCGTCGATGCAGTCGCGCAGCAGCACGGGCGCGTCGACGGCTGCGGTGTCGATGTTCAACCCGAAGTCGAGCTGGCCGCGGTAGGACAGCACCGTCGCGTTGAACGCGGTGCCGGCCGTCGGCCCCATCGGGTGGTTGTGCAGCACCTCGGCGCCGGCGACGAAGAGGTCGAAGGGGGCGCCGCGCACGTTCGACACGGCGAAGTCGATCGTCTCGGCCTGCTGGCGGGCGACCTTGGTGACGACGGACGTCGGCAAGAGATTGAGCGCGCCGGACAGCGCGTCCACCAACCCGATGGCGCGCTCGCGCCTCGTGGTGCCCAGCCGCTGCCGCACCGCGTGGAAGCGCTCGACCGGGTTCTTGGTGCCGGCCGGCACGAGCACGCGCGTCGGCGCGAAGGCGTTGCCGCCAGCGGAACGGTCGCCGCGAGTCGACACCGGCATCGCGGCGCGCAGCTCGTCGATCTCGACGCCGCGCTCGCGGTGGTACGTGCCCGCGCCGCCGGCCACGCACGACACGAACGCGTCGTTCACCGTGCCGCCGAGCGCGTTCGCCTGCGCCTTCAACCGATCGAGGTCGACAGTGAGGACCTCGAAGCGGCGCCCGAGCGAGCGGCGCCCGGCCCACAGCGGCGAGCGGGCGCCGTCGGTGACGAACAGTTGGCGCAGCACGGACTGCGCGGTGTCGCTAGCGACGGCTGCGAGCGACGGCAGGTCCTGCGGGCGCAGCGTGAGACCGACGATCGCCGCCGCGGCGCGCCAGCTGATGCCGAGTTGGCGCCGCACACCATGCGTCACCGCGCGCAGTACGGCGTCCGTGAAGCCGGGCATGAGCGGGCTGGCCTCGGTTGGCGCCGGCAGGTCGGGCGCAGGCGCGTCGCGTTCGAGGTCGAGGAACATCGCCGACAGCCGCACGCCGCCGACGCCGTCCGTGACCGTGTGGTGCATCTTCGCCAACAACGCGGCGCGCCCGCCCGCGAGGCCGTCGACGATCGTGAACTGCCACAGCGGCCGGGCGCGGTCGAACGGGTCCTGCATGCCGAGGGCGGCGAGGTCGAGCAGCTCGCGATCAGCGGCCCCGCCACCGAGGGAGATGCGGCGCACGTGGAAGTCGAGGTCGAACGCGGGGTCCTCGACCCACTCGGGCGGCGCGAGCCGCGCCGGTGCTGCTTGCACGCGCTGGCGCAAGCGCGGGATCTCGATGGCGGCGCGCTCGATGCGGCGGCGGAAGCCCTCGTGGTCCGGTGGCCGGTCGAGGAACGTGACGTTGAGGAACGTCGAGCGCAGCGCCGGGTCCTTCTCGACGTTCCACATGAGCGCTTCCGCGTCCGACATGCGGCGATCGGAGCGCACGTGCCGCTGCTGCCCGTCCACCTCCGTCGCCGCCGTCATCGGGGGATCGACGTGTGCTTGAACTCGTTGAGGTCGGGCCATCCGCCAACGAGGTCGACAACGCGTTCGATGGTGGTGCGCGCGAGCTCGGCGTCACCCGCCCGCCGGCTCATCAACCGCACGAACACGGCCTGCCCGTCCTTGACGAACGTGGGGACGCCCCACATGCTCGTCTCGTTCACGGCGGTCTCGTGCTCCTTCCGGAACGCCTCGAGCGGCCAGCCGTCGTCGATCTCCGCGAACACCACGGCAGCGTCGACGCCCGTCGCGGTGAGGACATCCGCGAGCACGTCGCGCTCGCGGATGTCCTTGCCCTCGTCGTGGCGCGCCGCGAAGAGCGCGGCGTGCGTGTCGAGGAAGCGCTCGGTGAACCGGTCGCGCACCACGATCCCCACTTGCATGGCGAGCAGCCCCGGTGCCTTGGTGGCGTCGTCCCACACGTCGGGCTCGCCTTCGTGCACGTGCACCTGGTTGAGGGAGAACGGGACGAACGTCACATCCCAGTCCGCACCGGCTTGCAGCGCGGTCACCACGTGCTCGTGCGCGTTGCGGGCGAACGGGCAGCGGTAGTCCCAGGAGACGGAGAAGGAGAGCGTCATATGCCCTACAACTTCCGGCTCACGCCGTGCATTTCCTCTTCGAGCGATTGCGGCGCCGGCGGCAGCGGCAGGAGGCGGCGGCCGACACGCCCCAGCACGGCGCCGATCGCCACACCGCCCACGACGTCCGACGCATGATGGATGCGCACGTAGATGCGGCTGGCGGCAACCACGACGGCGGCCGCGTAGTAGAGGGGCCACAGCTCGTCGTCCTCGCTGAGCAGGGCGGCAGCGGTGAACGCCGACGTGGCATGGCCGCTCGGGAAGCTGCTCGTGCGGGGCTGGCGCAGGCGCAGCGGCCGCGGCGCTTCGTGGACGGGCCGCGAGCGGCGGAACAGCGACTTCACGCCGAGGTTCACGAGAGCCGACTCGGTGCCGACGCCGACGCCGACGCGCACGGCGGCCTTCCAGTCGTGCTCGCTGCGCAGGCCGCGGATGGCGCCGAGGATCAGCCACAGCAGGCCGTGGTCGCCCAGCGCCGACGCGCCGTAGAACAGCCGGTCGAGCTTCGGATTGCCGCGCAGGCGGTCGAAGGCGCGGTCGACGGCGTCGTCGAAGGCGCGGACCGTGTCGGTGATCGCGCTCGGGGGCCTCGTGGCGCGAGCCATTGCGTTGGTCACGCTACCCGCCGGACGCCTGCCTCACTTCCTCACGTCAGCGGATAGCGGCGATGCCCACGATCGGGTGGGCCGGTGTGCTTGCCGGCCGTGGGAACGCGGTCGCGTCGCCGAACGCGTAGGTGGTGCCGTCAGCCGCGGCCAGCGTGTAGCCGTCGCCCGTCGGGGTGGCGGACATGCCGATGGCGGGAGCTGTCGTTCGGGACGCGGCCGAGCCGCGGTAGCGCGCCGCGCCGAACGTGAACACGCCGCCGTCGGCCGCCACGAACCAGTACCCGTCGCCTTGCGGCCGCGCTGCCATGCCGGCGATGGGTTGGTTGAGCCTGATGGCGCCGGTTGACCCGAGGAACGGTGCGTCGCCGAAGGCGAAGATGCCGCCGTCGCGAGCGACGAGCCAGTAGCCGTTGCCGGTTGGTGTTGCGGCCATGCCGACGATGGGTTGGTTGAGCCTGATGGCGCCGGTTGACCCGAGGAAGGGTGCGTCGCCGAAGGCGAAGATGCCGCCGTCGCGGGCGACGAGCCAGTAGCCGTTGCCGGTTGGTGTTGCGGCCATGCCGACGATGGGTTGGTTGAGCCTGATGGCGCCGGTTGACCCGAGGAACGGCGCGTCACCGAACGCGAAGATGCCGCCGTCCCTCGCCACGAACCAGTAGCCCTTGTTCGTCGGCGTCGCTGCCAGGCCCACGATCGGTTGGTTGAGGCGGGTGGCGCCCGTCGACCCGAGGAACGGCGCGTCGCCCGCGGTGAACACGCCGCCGTCCGTGCCGACCAGCCAGTGACCGGCCCGTTGCCTCGAAGTCGCCCGTGGTGGCGCCGCCGTGGTCGTCGTCGTCGTGGGAGCGTGCTGGCGCGCCGCGACCGTGGTCGTGGTCGGTCCCGGCGCGACGGTCGTCGTCGTGGTCGTGGACGACGCCGATGGGGTGGAAGTCGTGGTCGTCGTTGTCGTCGTGGTGGTGCTGGACGCCGCCGGGGTGCTCGTAGATGTCGTCGTAGTGGTCGACGTCGGGGTGGTCGTCGTCGGTGGCGTTGCGGCTTCGCCACACGCAGCGTCGCACCAGGCGAAGCGGAGCATTCCCGTATAGCCCGACGTGTCTGCCGCGTAGTCGACGTACGCGATCCGGGGCCGCTCGCCGTCGGTCACCACCACGGGAGTGGTCGTGTAGTCGCCGGAGAAGGACGGCTGCTCGTCCGTCCAGTTCGCGGCCGAGTTGCAACCGCTGTCGCACGTTGCGTATCGCACTC
>Ga0299907_10000343_pt1 | contig 21781 bp, 19 predicted proteins | sample RVTome_16_FD_198680 | JGI IMG/M metagenome (GOLD analysis project Ga0299907, IMG submission 198680) | Soil microbial communities from uranium-contaminated site in the Upper Colorado River Basin, Wyoming, United States - RVT152D67 (version 2) ...
GGATCGGAGGCGTTGAAGGTCGAGGAGCTCTGGAACGGCGAGGTATCCACCGTAGGTAAGGAGGTCTTCGTCTGCAGGCTCGGTGAGCCGCCCCATCCGTCGAACCGATGCGGGGCGTTCCTCAGGGGGATCCATCTCCGCCATCGTAGTCACGCCGCACCGCCAGAAGACGTCAGTCGGCGAGCGCGCGGGAGAGCTCCTCGAGGCTCTCGAGGTTGTGACCCGGAAGGAACACGTCGATCGAGGGCAGCGCCGCGGCCATCCCTCGTGCGAGCGGTTCGTACCTCGGGCTCCCCTTCAGCGGGTTCACCCACACGACCCGGTGCGCGAGCCTTCGAAGCCGCGCCATCTGAACGCGCACCAGATCCGGTTCGCCGCGCTCGAGCCCGTCCGAGCAGATCACCGCGACCGAGCCGCGCAGCGCCGCGCGTTGCCCCCACTCGTCGAGCAGGGTCTTCAGCGACGCGCCGATCCTCGTTCCACCCTCCCAGTCCGCGACCTGCCGTCCGATCTCGTGCATCGCCCGGTCGGGGTCCTTCGTCCGCAGCGTCCGCGTCACCCGAGTGAGTCGGGTTCCGAAGCAGAACACCTCGACGCGTCGTCCCGCCGCCATCGCCGCGAAGGCGAACTGCAGCAGCGCGCGCGCGTACGGCGACATCGAACCGCTGACGTCGAGGATGAGCACGAGCGGTCTCGTCCTGACGCCGCGATCGCGCCAGGCGCGATGGAACGGCTCACCTTGGGTCCGAAGCGAGCGACGCAGCGTTCGCCGCACGTCGAACCGCGCTCCGCCGGGCGCCGGTCGGAAGCGTCGCGTCCGTCGTCTGGGGACGGCAACGGCGAGCCGGCGGATCACGCGGGCCACACGCACGCGTTCCTCTTCGGTCAGATCGGCGAACGACTTCTCGCGAAGCAGTTCGACCGCGCTTGCGACGATTCGGATCGCGGCCTCGCCCTCCGGCTCGTCGCTCGCGTCGAGCGCGTGCCACTCCGTGGCGACCACGCGGTCCTCTTCGACCGTCGGGCCTCGAAGCTTGTCGAGGTCGCGCTCGATCCCCGCTCCGGGAACGTGCGTGCCGAGATCGAGCTCGATCCGGATGCCCTCGTGGAACCACTCATCGAAGGCGGCGTCGAACGCCTGGGTGTCCTCGGCCCTCGAGATCAACGAGGAGCGGCCGGCCCAATACAGACCGGTTCGGTCGAGGGCTCCGAGCGCGGCTGCGCTCCTGCAGAACGTGACGATGCGGCCCGTTCCGACGTTGAGGCCCCGGCGGCGAAGCTCTCGTCCGAACCCGATGAGTCGCTCGAGCGCGTCGGCCTCGACGCCCATCGGCTACTCGTCGGAGCCGACGACCTCGGCCAGGCGCGGCGCCGCGAGCTCCTGGTCGTCGTGGTCCTTCAGCACCGCTCCGAGCGTGGCCATCGCGGTGTCCTCGTCCAACCGCTCGACGCCGAGGAAGGCCACCGCGTTCGCCCAGTCGATCGTCTCGGCCACGCCGGGCCGTTTCGCGACGTCGAACCCGCGGATGCGCATCACGGCCGTCGCGACGTCGCGCGCGAGCGCCTCGGGAACCTCGGGCGCACGAGTTCGGATGATCTCCATCTCTCGATCGAGCGCGGGATGGTCGATCCAGTGATACAGGCATCGCCGCTTCAGCGCGTCGTGGAGCTCGCGGGTGCGGTTCGACGTGATGACGACGACCGGTGGCTCCTCGGCTGCAATGCGTCCGATCTCGGGGATCGTCACCGCGAACTCCGAGAGGATCTCGAGCAGGAACGCTTCGAACTCCTCGTCGGCCCGATCGAGCTCGTCGACGAGGAGCACCGCCCTCGAGCCCGCGCGGATCGCGGACAGCAGTGGACGTTCGACGAGGAACTCCGGACCGAACAGGTCCTGCACGTTCGTCTCGGCGGTCACGTCCTGCATCGCGCGAACCGCGATGAGCTGTTTCGAGTAGTTCCACTCGTACAGCGCCTGCGAGGCGTCGATGCCCTCGTAGCACTGGAGCCGGATCAGCTCACGATCGAGCAGCGACGCGAGCGCCTTGGCCACCTCGGTCTTGCCTACACCCGCCTCGCCCTCGAGCAGGAGCGGCTTGTCGAGCGAGACGGCGAGGTAGATCGCCGTCGCGAGCCCGCGGTCGGCGAGGTAGCGCTCGGCGGCGAGCCCCTGTTGGAGCTCCTCAACTGATGCGAACGTGGCGTTGGGCACGGCGTCAGCGTACCGGCCGCCGTCCTTACGCGCTGTCACCCGCCGACCGTCGCGTTGTCACCCGGCCGTCCTCCTGTTGTCACCTGCGTTCGCGCGTGGTGTCCCCCGCGCTGCGGCCCGTTCATCACTCTGAGAGGGCGTGATGCTCTGGACCTGCCCATTTTCGTCGACGGTGTGATGCATCTCACTGCGTCGCGAACGCGCGTTGCCTATCGTCGTTCGTGCGATGAGCACGCTTCGATCTGCACTCGATGAGCTCCGGTCCACGGAAGTACTCGCCCTGAGTGAGGAGCAACTCGCATCGGACCTCGACGAGCTGGAGCATGCCACGCGCGTAATCGAGGTGGAGCGTAGCCGTCGGGTCGCCGAGCTGGAGCGACGCGGCACGTATGCACGCGACGGCCATCTCTCGTTGGCCTCGTGGCTGACCACGAGGCATCGCGTCGCACCATCGACGGCCGCCGGTCACGTTCGGATGGCTCGGGCGTTGGAGGCGATGCCGGTTGCAGCGGAGGCGCTCGCCACGGGCGACGTCTCATCGTCGGCGGTGTCACTGCTCGCGTCCGTCCGCGAGGAAGCGCCCGAGCAGTTCTCGCGCTCCGAGGAGTCGCTCGTCGATGCCGCCCGAACGCTCTCCGTCGACCACCTGAAAGACGTAGTGGCACGGTGGCGTCACGACCACGCCGACGAGGCCGACGACGATCGACAGGAGCTGTTCCTGACACCGACCCTCCGCGGCCGAGGCAGGCTCGCCGGCGATCTGAACGCCGAGACCACCCAGGTCATGATCACCGCGCTCCGGACGGTGCAGGACGCGGACGTGCGCTCGAACGACCGGAACGACACCCACTCCCCCGCCCGCCGCCGGGCGGACGCCCTGGGGGAGATCTGCCGGCAGTGGCTCGACGCCTCAAACCGGCCGGTGGTGGCCGGGGAGCGTCCCCACGTCATCGTGACCATCGACGTGGAGAGCCTCGGTCGAAGCGAGAGCGCGCCGGGCACCGCTCGCCACGCCGGGGCGCGGCTTGGCGGGCGGCTCGCAGACGTCGGAGCGATCTCGGCCGCGGACGCGCTGATGTGGGCCTGCGATGCCCAGGTCACCCGGGTCATCACCGACGCGGCCTCGAGACCGCTCGACGTGGGACGGACCACCCGGATCACCCCGCCGTGGATCCGAAAGGCGCTCCTCGTCAGGGACGGTGGGTGTGCCTTCCCCGACTGCGGGAGGCCGCCGTCGTGGTGCGACCCGCACCATGTTGTCCACTGGACCAACGGCGGACCGACCGCACTTTCGAACCTCGTGCTGCTGTGTCGGCGACACCACCGGCTGATGCATCACAAACGGTTCTCGGTGGAGATCGTGGATGGACTGCCGCGGTTCCGTCGGGCAGACGGAACGGTACTCGAGACCGCGGACCGCGCGCCGCCGTAGCGGTCGAGCTCCGTGTCGACCCAGCCGTCACTACCGCACGCCGTCAGGCGCGGTCAGGCCGCGGGGTCGGTGTGTCTCTCTCCAGTCTCTGCGGTCGCCGTGGCTCGAGTGTTGACCGTTGATTGTGCGGGCGGAGGGACTCGAACCCCCACGCTCTCTCGAGCACCGGCACCTAAAGCCGGCGTGTCTACCGTTCCACCACGCCCGCGCACGACGATGGTACAAGTCCCGACTTTGCCGCCACGTGCCATCATTCGCTTGGTCAAGGGGGGAGCGATGGGCGAAGCCGACCTGGTGGTGCACATCGACGAGACCGGTCGACGCGCCGGTGCGCCGACGTCGGGGATGCGGCGAGAAGAGGCGGTTGCCACCGACAGCACGTGGGGCGGGCTCGTGCACACAGACCCCGGCATGGTCTCGGGTTGGCACCATCACGGCGACTACGAGTCCGTTATCTACGTGATGACCGGGCGGTTGCGGATGGAATCGGGACCGGGTGGAACGAACGTGAGCGAGGGCGGTCCCGGTGACTTCCTGTTCGTGCCGCGTGGGTCGGTGCATCGGGAGTCCAATCCGTCCGATGTCGAGACAACGGCCGTTGTCGTTCGTTCCGGACGCGGCGAGCCAGTGGTGAACGTGGAGGGTCCCGCGTAGCGGTGCGATGATGCTCGCGTGCGTCGCCGGTCGTCCTCGCTCGTCCTGCTCACGCTTCTGTTCATTGCGTGCTCGTCCGCAGGAACGCCACCGCAGATAGCCGGCTCACCCCAGCCCCAGCCCGAGCCCGAACTCGAATTCGAGTCAACGGAATCGCCTCAACCGGCCGCCGAGCCCGCGCAGGAACACGAACGCGTCCTGCCCGAGCAGGGCGATTTCGTCGCCGTGCCGCGAACGCGATACACGCCGATGTGGGAGAAGCCCGGACAAGGCGGGGCCCCGGACTTCTCGTTCGACACGCAGAACCCGATGGGTCAGCTCGCGCCGCTGCTGATCGACGGTGCCACCCGCCGTAACGGCGTGGAATGGCTCGAGGTGCTCCTGCCACTCCGGCCGAACGGCACGTCGGCGTGGGTGAAGGCCGACGACGCGGAGATTCGCAAGCGCGAGGAGCGGATCGAGGTCGACCTCTCGCGTCGTGTTCTCCGTCACTACGTGGGCGATGACCTTGCCAATTCGTTCCGCGTCGGCGTGGGAAGCGAGCAGTACCCGACCGGCGTAGGCCGGTTCTACATCTGGGTGAAGGTCCCCTACGAGAACCCGAACAATCCGTACGGGATCATGGCGCTCGGACTCTCCGGATTCTCACCGGTTCTCTCGGATTGGCCCGGACAGGGCCGGATGGCGGTCCACGGCACGCCGTATGCGAGCAACCGCGGGCAAGCGGTTTCGCACGGGTGCGTGCGCGTCTACAACGACGACATGCAGGCGCTGCTCGACCTCCCGCTCGGCACGCCGGTCGAGATCAGCCGGTAGCGTCTGCACAACGGCTACTCGATCAGGAGAGGAGCGATGTCCGAACGGGTACACGAGATGCGCGTCGTCGTCACGGCCGAGGACTACGACGAAGCGCTCCGCTTCTATCGCGACGTGCTCGGCCTTCATGAGCACGCGGAGTTCGTGTCGGGCGGCGGCGGGCGCGTCACGATCCTCGACGCAGGTCGCGCGACGCTCGAGCTCGCCGATCCGCTCCAGGCCGACTACATCGACGAGGTCGAGGTCGGTCGCCGCGTCGCCGGACACGTGCGCATCGCGTTCAAGGTCGATGACAGCACAGCCCTCACGGCTGAGCTCGCTGCGGCCGGCGCGAAGGTCCTCGCCGAGCCGACTCGAACGCCGTGGAACTCGCTCAACGCCCGACTCGAGGCGCCGGCTGGGCTGCAGCTGACGCTCTTCAGCGACCTCACGGGCTGACGCCGGCCGATCCCGACCGTCTCGCCGAGCTACAGCTCGCGACCCTCGACTGAGGACGTCGATACCTTTCGCGCTTCGAGGGCGCGGTCGAACCCGTCCTCGTCGCGGTGCACCCCGATCGCCTCGAACCCGAGGCCGCGCAGCCGTGCTTCCACGGGATTCGCCTGGGTTCCGCCGAGTTCGAGGAGCACGCTCCCGCCCGGCCGCACCAATCGAGCGGCCGCTTCGGCCGCGCGCACGAGCATCGCCGTCCCGCCGTCTCCACCGTCGAGGGCATGGCGAGGTTCGTGCGCCAGCACGTCGCGCGGCAGCAGGTGCAGCGCCTCCGTCGGCACGTACGGCACGACGGCGGTCATGACGTCGACGCGACCGTACAGCGAATGGGGGAGTGGTTCGTCGAGGTCGCCGAGCCGTGCGTCGACGCCGTTCTCGCGAGCGCATGCGACGGCCACAGGGTCGATGTCGGTACCCACGACCGTCGCTCCCGGATGCGCCGCCATCGCCACCACGGCGACGGCGCCGCTCCCAGTGCACAGGTCGACGCAGATGCCTTCGTCCGGCAACAACGCCGACGCACGGATCGCGAGGGTCTCGGTGTGGAGGCGCGGCACGAACACGCCGGGCCGCATACGGATCTGTGCCCCGCCGAACCGGATCGATCCGGTGATCCACGCGAGCGGCTCCCCACCGAGTCGCCGCCGCACGAGCTCGTCGAGCGGGCCGACGCCTTCCCCCGCGGCTGCAATGAGCGCGTCGGCCTCCGCATCCGGCGAGACGAAGCCTCCCCGCGCAAGCGAGTCGACGACGCGAGCTCGCACAAGCTCGTGATCGGCCATCTTCCCGTCGGCGATCGTCACCGTGGCGCATTATCGGTCAACGCCATTCGGACGCTGCGGTCCGCTCGCGAAGCACATCACGTACCGTGTCGTCCGATGAGCGGCGGAATCGATTCCAGACCGTGCGGTGGGAGGGAACGAGCTGCCGACGGACCTGAACGCGAGCGCCTCCGTCGAGATCGAGGCGCCCGTCGCCGAGGTGTGGCAAGCGTTGACGACGCCGAGCGTCATCAAGCAGTGGTTCTTCGGCGTCGACACGCAGAGCGATTGGACCGAGGGAAGCGACATCGTCCATATGGGCGAGTGGCGGGGCAAGCCATACGTGGACAAGGGAACGATCGTCCGGTTCGAACCGGAGCGGCTCCTCATCCACACGCACTGGAGCGATCTCTCGGGACTGTCGGACCGCCCCGAGCACTATCAGGAGGTCACGTGGGCGCTGGGCGAACGTGCCGGAACGACCGAGCCCACCGTCTCCGAAACGAACCTCCCCGAGCAGGCCAAGACAGTGTCCGAGACGAGCTGGACGACCGTCCTGGGGAACCTCAAGGAGTTGCTCGAGGGCTGACGCGACGGGAGGGGGGACCGGACATGGCGATGGAGCCACTTCCGCGGGTCGTAGACATCAGCTCGTACCGATCCACCACCCCCCCATAATCCCGTTCGTGGGCCTCGCGCTGAACGGGCCACGTGTCGTGCTTCGCCCGGCGCGGACCGACGACGTCGACGAGCTGCTGTCCATCCTTCGTGAGCCCGAGGTGGCGCGCCGATGGGGACGGTTCGAGCGCACGGACGTCGAAGACCAGTTCGTCGGCCACGCGAAGGTTTTCGTCATCGAGGTCGACGGCGACGCAGTCGGAGTGATCCAGTACGACGAGGAGGACGACCCGATGTATCGCCATGCGAGCATCGACATCTTCCTGACGACGACACGACACAAGCAGGGCATCGGCTCCGAGGCGATCCGCGTTCTCGCCAAGCACCTGATCGCCGATCGGAGCCATCATCGGTTGACGATCGATCCAGCGGCGGACAACCACGCGGCGATCCGCGCCTACGAGAAGGTCGGGTTCCGCAAGGTCGGCGTGATGCGCTCGTACGAGCGTGGCCCCGACGGCACGTGGCACGACGGCCTGCTCATGGAGATCCTGGCGGACGAACTTGTTGAACCCTGACGCGGACCGGGTCACGCGTCCTCACGGCGCGGAACGGGGATTGGACCGCCGAGGGACATCGGTTCAGTATCGACGCGGTCCGTCCAGTTCGGTCCATAGAACGCACTCGAACGGAGGCACACGAATGACCGAAAAGGCCAAGCCCGGACCAGATCGGGAACGTCCGAGGGGGCCCGCGCCGCCGCCGCCTCCGGCCTGGCGGAACTGGCTGCTCGTGGCCGGACTTGTCGCGTCGATCCTCATCTTCTTCTTGCCGAGCATGGGTGAACCGGCCTCGACGGAGCTCAGCTACTCGAACTTCCTCTCGCGCGTGCGCAACGGCGACGTGAACACCGCGGTGATCGACGCGAACGGCGCGGTCACTGGCACGCTGGCGGGCGGCGGGAACTACGAGACCCAGATCCCCACCGCGATCCAGGACCAACGGCTCGCGGAAGAGCTGGAGGCCAACGACGTCGAGATCACCGCAGAGGCGACGCCGGGAACGACGTTCCTCGGCGTTATCTTCAGCTTCCTTCCGTTCCTGTTGCTGATCGGCGTCTACCTGTACATCGGCCGGCGCGCGCAGCGGCAGATCGCCGGTGGCGTCGGCGGCATCCTCGGCTCCCGAGCGAAGGTGTACGACGCCGAGGCGCCGTCGACGAGGTTCAGCGACGTCGCGGGCTACGAAGGCGCCAAGCAGGAGATCAGCGAGGTCGTCGACTTCCTGAAACAGCCCGACCGGTACGCGAAGGCCGGCGCGATGGGTCCCCGCGGCGTCCTCATGGTCGGACCGCCCGGCACGGGGAAGACGCTCCTCGCGCGCGCCGTCGCCGGCGAGGCAGGCGTGCCGTTCTTCGCCATCACCGGTTCGGGCTTCGTCGAGCTGTTCGTCGGCGTCGGCGCCTCGCGCGTGCGTGACCTGTTCGCCGACGCGAAGAAGCGTGCCCCGGCGATCGTCTTCATCGACGAGATCGACGCCATCGGACAGCGACGCGGGGCCGGGTTCGCCACGAACGACGAGCGCGAGCAGACGCTGAACCAGCTCCTCGCGGAGATGGACGGCTTCGACCGTTCGACGGGAATCGTGGTGCTCGCGGCGACGAACCGGCCCGAGATCCTCGACCCCGCGTTGCTTCGTCCCGGCCGTTTCGATCGCAACGTCGAGATCCCGCTGCCCAACCAGAAGGAGCGAGCTGCGATCCTAGCCGTGCACTCGCGGGGGAAACCCATGGGGGACGACGTCGACGTCGACGCCGTGGCACGGGCCACGCCGGGCTTCTCAGGGGCAGACCTGGCGAACCTCGTGAACGAGGCGGCGATCTTCGCCGTGCGAGGCGGACGCGATCGGATCTCGGAGAACGACTTCTCCGAGGCGCGCGACCGCATCCTGCTCGGGCGACGAGAGGCGTCGAACGCGCTGCTTCCCGAGGAGAAACGCTCGGTTGCCGTTCACGAGGCGGGACACGCGATCGTCGCGGCACTCTCGAAGAACGCCGATCCGGTGGCGAGGGTGACGATCCTTCCGGCGGGACGTGCCCTCGGCGTAACCGAACAGCTCCCGGAGAACGAGCGGCGGATCTACCCCGAGAGCTATCTGCGCGATTCGCTGGCGATCAGGCTCGGCGGGCGGGCGGCCGAACAGCTCGCCATCGGCGAGATCTCGAGCGGCGCCGCGAACGATTTGGCAGGCGCCACGCAGCTCGCAATACGGATGATCCGCGAGTTCGGGATGAGCCCGCGTCTCGGACCGATCGGTTACTCGGACGACGGCCCGCAGTACCTGGGTCCGCAACAGATCTCGTCCCGGGGGTACGCCGAGGAGACGCAGCGGCTGATCGACTCGGAGGTCGAGCGCTTGTTGAAGGAGGCGGATGAGCGGGCGGCGGAGCTGCTGCGGTCGCGCCGCACGGCGCTCGACGAGGTCGTCGGCCTGCTGCTCGAGCGGGAGACGATCGACGGCGAGGACGTCATGGCCATCGTCGGCGGCACCGCGTCGCGCCCCACGACCGTCGTCGTCCCGGAGGAGGCACCCAGCAGAATCTGACGGAATGCCCCGTCCGGCGAGACGGTTTTTCTGTTCGTGGAGAGGGTTTTTCGTCCGCGCCGCCTGACGTTCGGCCGTCCGTCACCCTGACGCGAGATGATGCTCGGGTGACGACGTCAGCCGCGCCACCGATGTGCGCCGTCTGCGGGGAGCCGCTCTCCGAGCGCGCCCGGTTCTGCGCCAATTGCGGCGCGCCGGTCGAGACGTCGCTCGGGACCGACGAGCGGAAGATGGTCACGGTCGTGTTCGCCGACCTGGTGGACTCGACCGGCCTTGCCCAGCGCCTGGATCCGGAGCGCGCCCGCGAGGTCCTCGGACGATTCTTCGACGTGGCCAGCGAAGAGCTGCTGGCGCTCCGGGGCCGACCCGAGAAGTTCATCGGCGACGCCGTGATGGCCGTGTTCGGGCTGCCCACCGTGCACGAGGACGACGCGCTACGCGCCGTTCGGGCCAGCCTGGCCATCCGGGGCCGGATGGGAAGGCTCTCCGAGTCGCTGGAGCTGCCCCAGCAGATCGACGTTCACATCGGGATCGCATCCGGCGAGGTGGCCATGGGGATCGGCCCCGCCGGGCAGCTCCTGGTGACCGGACCGGTCGTGAATGCCGCGGCGCGCCTGCAGGACGCCGCGGATCCGGGGGAGGTTCTCGTCGGCGAGACGACGTTCGCGCTCACCGATCCCGCGGTCAGCTATGGGCCTCGCCGGGAGATCGCGGCCCAGGGATTCGCCAGTGACCTGATCGGGTTCCCGGTCGAGGGGATCTCGATGCGGTCGCGGCGCCGAACGATCCCCTTCGTGGGCAGGGGGAGCGAGCTCACGATCGTCCGCGAGACCCTGTCGCGTGTTTCGAGCTCCGGTCGTCCGTCGCTCGTGACGGTTGTCGGCGAGCCCGGCATCGGCAAGACCCGCCTCGCCGACGAGATCGTCGCCGGTCTCGGCGACGACGTGACCGTCGCGCGTGGCCTGGACCGCGCGTTCTCCGACACGGCCACGTTCGCGCCTGCGGCGGCGATCGTCGGCGATCTGGCCGGGATCGACGAGAGCGATTCGCCGGACGTGATCCGTGTGAAGCTGCGCGAGCTCGTCGGATCGTCACTCAACGGAGCGGACGCGGACTCGACCGTCGAGAGATTGTCGCTTCTGTTCGGGACGGCCGAGCGTCAACAGGCGGCGTTCGGTCAGGCGGTGCAGGGGGGCACGGTCGCATTGCTTCACGCGCTCGCGCGCGACCGGACGTACGTGTTCGCCTTCGAGGACGCGCACACCTACAAGCCGGCGATGCTCGATCTGATCGAGCGCCTGGCGACCACGCCCCACACCGGCCGGCGCCGCGTGATGATCCTTGTCCTCGCGCGACCAGAGCTGCTCGACAGACGATCGACTTGGGGAGCGAGCCTCGTGAACGCGGTCACCATCCGGCTCGATCCGCTCACGATGGAGGAATCGATCGACCTCGTTCAGGAGGCGGCGGGCGGTCGCATGGAGGACGACGAGGCGAGCCAGATCGCCGAGCGCGCCGGCGGCAATCCGTTCTTCATCGTCGAGACGACGGGGATGCTGTTGCCCGATGCGACGGGTGTGCCGTCGCATCGTGGGGCCATCCCGCCGACCGTGCACGCGGCTGTGTCGGCGCGCCTCGACGCGCTTCCGCCGAGGCTCCGTGATCTCGCGCGACGCGCGTCCGCGTTCTTCGTCTCGTTCGACCTGGACGAGCTGCTCGTCGTGGATCCCGGCGCGACCCGGGAGGAGATCGCTGCGCTCGAGGAGGCGGAGATCCTCGTTCACGAGGAGGGCAAACGCGCCAGCAAGCGCTGGCGCGTTCGGCATACCACTGTGAAGGACGTGGCGTACGCGAGCCTTCCCAAGCGGGAGCGCGTTCGTCTGCACGAGGCCATCGCCGACCGGCTGCTGTCGACCGGTCATCCGTCGTGGGCCGCCGACCACCTCGAGCTCGCAGCCGTCGCGTCGCTCGATCTGTATCCGGACGACCGGACGACGCCGGAGCGGGCGGCGGACGCACTGGTCGCCGCCGGCGACCGCGCCAGGCGACGGATGGAAAGCCGTTCGGCGCTCGACTACTACGGGCGCGCGCTCGCGCTGAGCGGACCGGAGGACCGGTGGGGAGTTCGCGAGGCGCGTGCGTTGGCGGGGATGGGGGAGGCGCACTACTGGCTCGGCGAGTATCGCGCGTCCACCGACAAGTGCCGGCGTGCGGTCGAGCTCGGTACGGAGCTCAACGATCCGTTCACGCTCGCGCTCGCGCTGCGGTTCCTCGGCGACATCGCCATCAACGTCGAGGCGGATTTCGAGCAGGCCGAGGAGCTGCTCGACCGCTCGCTCCAGGCTGCCGAGCGCATGGATGAACCCTGGGCGATCGCCCGCACGTTGCTGTTCGCGGGCTGGGTCCCGTGGAACCGGAGGGATTTCGACGAGGCCGAGGCGATCTGGCTCCGTGCGCTCGACGTCGCGGATCCCGATGACGGGTGGTCGCGCGTTCGCGCGCTGAACTCGCTATCGATCAGCCGTGACAGCCGAGGCGATCTCGACGAGGCCCTCAAGCTGAGCATGGACGCGATGACGCTCGCGGAGCGGATCGGCGACCAGTTCAGCATCGCGATCACCTGCGTTCAGCGCGGTCGGGTACTGGAAGACCTGGGCAGGTTCCGGGACGCGCTCCCGTGCGTCGAGCGCGGGATCACGATCTTCGAGGAGTTTGGTGCGCGGTGGGAGCTTGCGGACGCCACCGCGGAGCGCGGCGACGTCCGCCGCGAGCTCGGTGATCTCGATGGCGCCGAGGAGGACCTCATGAAGGCCGTCCGGATCACCGAGGAGCTCGGAGACCGTCAGCTCGGGGGGTGGCTGTGGCGTTCGCTGGCCAAGGTGTCCGATCGCCGCGGCAACGAGCACGAGGCCGCCGAACGGCGGCGACGGTCACGCGAGGCCCAGACGTTTCTCGAGCGCTCGCTCGAGCGCGTCGCCACGTCGCAAACCTGATCGCAAGTCGGATCAGCTCCCCGTCGCCACCTTCCACAGGTATCCGTCGGGGTCCGCGAAGTAGCCGAAGGACCCCACTACGTGGCGGCGGCCTCCTTGACCGTGTCACCGCCCGCCGCCACGGCCTCGCGCGGGTAGAGCGCGAGCGAGGACGATCTCTCGCCGAGGTTCAAGGCGACGAAGTGCGGGTAGTCCTGCGCGATCTCGCAGCCGAGTCCCTCGACGTAGAACTTCTTGGATCGGACCAGGCTCTCGACCCCGATCATGACGGTAGTGAGCTGTGCGGCCATGGCCTCTCCTTTTCTTCAGACGTCGCACGCATGACGGAGGGCGGCGAGAGAATGTGACGAGGCATCTCGACACGGTTTCAGTCGGCGAACGTGCTCTCGAGTGGCCGATCGGGTCGCCACGTCTGGATCAGCAGGTGGGGCGGCGATCCGTCCAGCTTGATCCGAACGACTCGCTCGATGTCGAGAACGAACAGTGGGTACGCGGTGGCCGGAGTGTCGGTGAACCTCGAACGCTCGGCCGCATCGGTGATCTCTCGCGCCCGCCCGGAGATCCGAGCGTCTCCCGGCCACGCCAGCTCCTCACCCTCGGGGAGGACGGACATCGAATGGAGCTCCGTTCGCTGGTCCCGACGGAGGTCGTCGCGCTTCCTCGATCTCGGCATCATCCCGAAGCTCACGTCGCCGGCGGTGAACTCGAACTCAATGCCGCTGATCCGAGGCGATCCATCCCGGCGGAGGGTGGCGATCAGTTTGTGCTTGTGCGCATCGAAGATCGCTTGAACCTCTCCCGCCAGCTTCGGCTCCGAATCGATCACGTCCTGCCAACGCGCCACGGAACCTATTCTTGCTCGTGGTATCTCGGGGGAACACTGACGCGACCTCCTCGCCCTCGGAATACGAGACCAGGAAGAGCGGTCTCTTCTTACATCGGCCACGACATCACACGAAGGGGTGCGCCAGCGTTGTTGCGTACGGAACCCCATGGCTGAGCGAACGGACATGCGCCGGCGCGCGTTGATCGAGACCGCCGCCGGGACGCGGCACGAGGCGTTCGGGCTTCAGGAGTGGGGTCTGCTCGGCGCCGCGGCGTTGATCTGGGGCTCCTCGTTCCTGCTGATCGAGATCGGCCTCGATCACTTCGGTCCGGGACTGATCGCGTGGGCTCGTGTGGCCGTGGGCGCCGCGGCGCTCGCCGTGTTGCCGAAGGCTCGCCGGCCCGTCGACCGCACCGACCTCCCGAGGATCGCCCTCCTCGGCGTGGTGTGGATGGGCGCTCCGCTGCTGCTGTTCCCGATCGGGCAGCAATGGATCGACTCGTCGCTCGCAGGGATGATCAACGGAGCGGTCCCGATCTTCGCCGCGATCACCGCGGCGATCCTCCTTCGAAAGCCTCCGGGTCGTCGACAGCTCGCGGGCGTCGCGATCGGCTTTGCCGGCGTGCTGGCCGTGCTGTGGCCGACCGCGCGCGACGCCGAGGTCACCGCGCTCGGCGCGGCGCTCGTTCTCCTCGCGGTCATGTGCTACGGCATCGCGCTGAACATCGCGGTGCCGTTGCAACAGCGGAACGGAGCGCTCCCCGTGTTGCTTCGCGCTCAGCTCGTTGCGCTCGTGGTGCTGGCGCCTGCCGCGCTCTACTCCTTGCCCGACTCGGAGTTCGCATGGTCGAGCACGCTGGCGATCGGCGCGCTCGGCTTCTTCGGAACGGGATGGGCGTTCGTGGCGATGGCGACCCTCGTGGGTCGGGTGGGCGCCACTCGTGGGTCGGTAGCGACGTACCTCATCCCCGTCGTGGCGATCGCGCTGGGCGTCGTCTTCCTGGACGAGATGATCGAGCCAATCTCGCTCGTGGGAACGGCCCTGGTTCTCGCCGGCGCGTATCTCACGAGCCGTCGCGAGCTGTAGGAACGGGCTCGGCGCTCATCAGGGACGCGGCCGTTGGATATCCACGATGAGCCGATGAGTTCTCGAGTCACAGGGAGTCGTGTTGCTGTGTCCTGGTGTCGACGACACCTTCCGACGAAGCTGGTGCGGATGACCTCCGGGAGTGAGGGGAGACGAGGGGCATGGTGAAGACCAAGCGACCGGGGAAGGCTCCGACTGCGGTGTCATCGCGGCGCCGTCGATGGCCACGCCGTGTCGCGGTCGTGGCGATCGTCGTCGTGACCCTCGTGCTCGGTGTGTGGGTCTGGGCCTGGTTGTCGGTCGACAGGTCCACGATGGCGCGAGCGATGTGGTGGATGGAGGCGGACATAGACGATCAGTACCGGTTCCCCGCGCGGACGATCCCGGCCGGTGACGATCCCAGCCCGCTGCCCGAAGGTCCCGAGGTCGATGGACTCGAGTCGCCCGCTGACACGACGGCCCGCGACTTCGACGGTTTCCTTCGCCGAACCGGTACGCGCGCGTTCCTGATCCTGCACGACGACCGATTGGTGTACGAACGCTACTTCGACGGCGCCGATCGACGGAGTCGGCACACCTCGTTCTCAGTGGCCAAGTCGTTCCTGTCGACGCTGGTCGGCATCGCCATCGACGAAAGGCTCATCGGAGGCGTGACCGATCCCGTAACCGAGTACGTTCCCGAGCTCGTGGAACGAGATCGCCGGTTCGAGTCGATCACGCTTCGGGATCTCCTGGCGATGTCGTCGGGACTTCGGTACCAGGAGCAGGATCTCCCGGTGCCGTGGGGCGACGACATCAACACGTATTACGGCGTCGACCTTCGAGCGCTCGCCCTCGAGGACACGGAGATCCTCGGCCCGCCCGGGGAAGAGTGGCTGTACAACAACTACAACCCCTTGCTCCTGGGGATGGTGATCGAGCGCGCCACCGGCATGTCCGTTTCCGAGTACATGAGCACCAGGTTGTGGATCCCCCTTGGAGCCGAGTACGACGCGACGTGGAGCCTGGATTCGGACGCGTCGGGCTTCGAGAAGATGGAGAGTGGTCTCAACGCGACCGCGGTCGACTTCGCGCGGTTCGGCCGGTTGTTCCTCCACGAGGGTGAGTCGAACGGCACTCGTGTCGTCTCGAGGGACTGGGTGCGCGAGGCGACCGCGGCCGACGTGACGACCGACCCGGCGGGGCACTACCAGTACTTCTGGTGGATCGACACGCAGCGGCTCGATCGGTTCTACGCGCTCGGCAACTTCGGTCAATACGTGTACGTGGCACCCGACGCCGATGCCGTCATCGTCCGCCTCGGACGCGACTGGGGAGTGGAGAACGACACGTGGATCGCCACGCTTCGCGATATCGCGAATCAGCTGGCGGCCGACGCGTCGTGAACGACGTCTAGTCGGGGAGCAGCGGCACCGACATTCCACTGTCTCTGCCGAGGAGCACGGCGCGGGTGATCGCTCCTGAACCGAACCGCTCGCGAACGCCGTCGAGCGCCGTATCGATCGGATGGGCGAGCGCACGGTCGAACGGCAGCGCGAGCTGGATCGCGTCGTCCCGGTCGAGATTGCCGAGCGTCACGCCGATCAGCGTGATGCCCCGGTCTCTGATCATCGGCGTGGCGCCGGCGAGGAGTTCTCTCGCCGTGACGAGGATCGTTCGTGTCTCGGCGGTCGCCTCCGGCAGCGTGTGCGATCGCGTCGCGCGCGAGAAGTCGTCGAACCGCAACCGGAGAACGATCGTCCTGCACACTCGGTGCGCCGTTCGGAGCCTTCGTCCAAGTCGATCGACGATCGCGACGAGGTCGGCGTCGAGCGACTCCGGCGACCTTCGCCTGCGTCCGAGCGCGCGCTGCGACCCCATCGAATGACGGCGGCGTCCCACCTGCACGGGCCGAGGGTCGCGGTTGTGCGCCAGCGCGTGCAGGTGGCGTCCGGCGGCCCTCCCGAGCATCCGCACCAGCGACGCCTCGCCCAGTCGTGCGACCTGCTCCACGATCGTGATGCCCTTGTCGTTGAGCTTTGACGCGGTGACCGGCCCGACGCCCCACAGCGCGTCGACCGGGAGCGGGTGCAGGAACTCGAGCTCGGCTTCCGGCGGCACGACGAGGAGCCCGTCGGGCTTGGCGACGGCGCTGGCCACCTTGGCGAGGAACTTCGTCCTGGCCACGCCGACGGTGATCGGCAAGCCGACCTTCTCCCGGACGTCTTCCCGCAGGCGGATCGCGATCTCCGTGGGCGTGCCCGATATCCACCTCAGACCGCCGACGTCCAGGAAGGCCTCATCGATCGAGATGCCCTCGACGAACGGCGTGGTGTCGTCGAACACCTCGAATAGGGCCTTGCTCGCGTCGCTGTAGGCGTCCATCCGGGGCCGAACGACCACGGCGTGTGGGCAGAGATGGCAGGCGAGCGCCTCGCCCATCGGCGTGCGGATGCCGTAGGCCTTGGCTTCATAGCTGGCTGCTAGCACCACGCCGCCGCCGACGATGACCGGCCGTCCGCGCAGACGCGGGTCGTCCCGCTGCTCCACCGATGCATAAAAGGAATCGACGTCGGCGTGCAGGATCGTCGCGTCGCCGGGCACGAACGTATGTTCGCATGACGTGACGACGCCCCATGGCTCCGACGAGCGGCGACAGATGGCTCTCCGTCGAGCGAGTGTCACAGAAGAGCGAGCAGGCGCTCCAGCGGTCGCGGAACGCGGGTCAGATCCAGAGCCTCGACGAGCAATGGCGCGATGCGACGGCTGTCAGTGGACCGGCACGGGCGATGCCATGGGGACGCTCCGGCCGATGGGGGATGCCGGCGCGCGGCCGGCAGGTCCTCTCCCGTCGTAGCTCCACTCGGGGAAGTTGAAGTCCGCGGTCACCGAGGCCGGAAGCAGAAGTGCCGCTTCGAGGAACGACTCGAGGTCCGGCACGCCGTACAAGTTGATCTCCCATCCCAACTGCTCGACGACGTCCAAGACGTCGCGGGCACCGGGCGTTCGCCAGTCCAGGGAGACGCGAGTGATCCCCCATCGCCCGATCGCGGCCAGGACGTCCTCGGCGAGCTCGGGGGCGACGAGCAGGAGCGGCACGAGGAAGTCGATCGGTGACTGCAGGATCGCGCCCGGGCGGGCACCGCGAAGGCGCCCGAAGCCCTCGGGGCCGAGGGCCTGGATCGAGCCGTTGAACCAGAGCTCGTCGTCCGCGAAGCCGATTCCGCCGACCAGCTCGAGGACCTCGTCGACGACCTCGCCGCCCTCCTTCATGTCGACCTTCACCGATCGCCCGGTCCGCCGCAGCTCCTCGAGGCAATCGCGCAGCGGGATGAGCTCCTCCTCGCGCGTCCACGGCGACCCGACGAAGGAGTCGTGGCGCAACACGAGCCGGCCGAAGGGATCGCGGCGAACATCGAGCTCGGCCCACCGGACCTCCGACGCGACGAACTGCCGGAGGTTGTGCCGGTCGTTCACCCCGTGCCACACGAGGGTGACCCGACGCCCCACTTCGGCCTCGTCGACCAGCCCGGAGAGCCGGTAGCTGGATCCTGCGGCCGTGCTCGGCGTCGGTTCGCGCCGAGAGGAGAAGATCGTGTCCGCGTGCAGGAACAGGATCTCGCCGGTCTCGTCGCGGTCGGCCATGGCCCGGATCATGGCCGGCTCGTTGTCGACCACAGCGACGATCCGGTAGCCGGCCAGCCGCAACCGCCTGAGCGCGTCGACCTTCCCCGCGGCGACGTCCTCCTCGAACCCCTGCCGGTTCATGAACAGCAGCTCGGGCGCGAACCTGACCCGGTGCAACGCCCCCAGCGCGTTCAGCGAGGCGAGCGTCACCTCTCGCATCGCTTCGGGGCGTCCGGTGTTGATGGCCACGCTGGTCCGGGGCTGGAGCTGGAACCATCGGATCACGCCGAGCACGCCCTGGTACGGCCGGTGCGAGGCCGCGACGGCCTCCGGGTCGCGGAACAAGCTGACGTACCAGGCTCGAACGTCGCGGCGGACCCGCTCGGGCAGGGCGAACGGGGCGAGGATTTCGTCGACCCTCGTCTCGTGATCGACCACGTCATCCGCGGTGATCCCTCGGAAGTGCTCCGTGTGGTGGTGCCGGTCGAACGCGAGTAGGACGTGCACGACGAGGTGCCGGGTATCGACGATGGTGCCGTCGATGTCGAAGACGACCGCGAGCTCTTCCTAGGGATAGGCAAGCCGCATCCGCTCGACGTGCGCGGCGAGGGTTCGCATCCAGTCGTTCTGCGTCACGGCGCGCCCACTCGCTGGAGAGATGCCCGGCGCGGCTCTGAGGCCCGATCGAGGACGGCCTCGTACGTGGCGAGCGTCGCGGCAACGAGCCCGTCGATGCCGTGCTTCGAGGCGGTCGCGCGACCCGCTGCACCCATCGACGCGGCCAGGTCGTCGTCTCCGAGGACGCGGTCGATCGCCACCGCCAGAGCTCCGGCGTCGCGCGGGGGCACCAGAAATCCGTTCTTGCCGTCGAGCACGGTGGCGGGGATCCCTCCGGTTCGGGATGCCACAACGGGCGTGCCCGCGGCCATCGCCTCGAGCAGGATCCGGCCGCGCTCCTCGTACCAGGAGGGGAGCACCACGACGTCCGCGTGCTCCAGGTACGGCCGAACGTCGGGCTGCGGGACGGCCCCGACGAACCGAACGCGGCCGGCCGTCCCGAGCCGGCCCGCGGCGATCTCCAGCGCGGCTCGATCGCGTCCATCTCCGACGATCAACAGGCCGGCTCCCTCGAACGAGAGCGTGCCGAAGGCCTCGAGCAGCTCGCGCACACCCTTCTCGCGGACGAGACGGCCCACGTAGACGATCCACCGGCCTTCGTCCATGGCCGGCGGTCGGGGGAGCGGCCCGCCGTTCCCGAGGTCGATCCCCATCGGCACGACGCGTACCCGCGATGCCGGGATGCCAGTGCCGATCAGCCGATCGGCGAGTCGATCGGTCAGCACGAGGACGGCGCTTGATGCTCGAAGGAGCCGAGACTGCGCCGGGACGCCGATCGCGCGAATGATCGTCGAGCGCGCGTCGTGCCCCACGAGGGTGTGTCGCACGCTGCAGTGAACGGTCGCCACGAGGGGCAAGCCTCCCCTCGAGGCGGCCCAGCGGGCGAGCGGCGCGATGGCCACGTCCTCTCCGAGGTGGACGTGGACGAGGTCGACACCGCCCGTCCTCAGCACCTCGGGCACCGAGGCCACGCCGTAGAGCTGGCGGAACCGTCGGATGTGCGCGCCGGTCCGGATGACCCGCGAGCGCGCGCCGACCCGCTGGGTGCGTGGGGCCCCGGGACGGTAGGCGGTGATCACGGTCTGCTCGACGCCGAGCGCGTCGAGTCCCTCGGTCAGCCTTGCGGTATGGACCTGCATCCCGCCAAAGGCGTCGAAGGCGTGGCTGCCGTGAAGGGTTTCCGGCGGGGCCTCGTACACGGAGCACAGGCGCAGGACACGCATCTCGTCCTCCCGGGCCACGCCGCCGCCAGGATGCACGACCCGCGTTGCCGGACGGCGAACGCATCGTGAACGCTGCCCGAAGCTTCCCACGCCCGGGGTCGGCGCGTCCGCGTCGGGCGAGCCGGTGGGTGCTCAGTCCCGGAGGAGCGTGGTGGGCAACCGTTGATGCCGCTCGCTCGCCACTTCGGTCCAGCGCGTCGATGCCGCTCCGTTCAATCGTCGTGGCACCGTCGTGATGGTGAAGCGATCGGGCGTGATCGACCGCAACTCCTCGGGGAGGACGGGGAACGACACGGTTGCCTCGGCCCGCGCGCGCGGCGAATAGGGAGCCACGATCGTCGCACCGGGGCCGTTCCGAGATGGATCGAGCATGACGCGTCCCTTGCGATTCACCTTGCGGAACTCGGCGGTCACCAGGTCGGGTCGCCGGCCGGCGACGATCGTGGTGAGCCCCGTCGCGGCGCGCCGGAGTTGCTCGGGGGACGTGTGCCGCACGATGGGGACGACGACGTGAAGTCCCTTGCCGCCAGTCGTCTTCACCAGCGCTGTCAGGTTGAAGTCGCCGAGGACCTCGAGGACCAGGAGCGCGACCTCCACGGCGGCGTCGAACGCGTCGTCGGGCGGATCGATATCGACGACGAACAGGTCGGGTCGCTCCAGCCGGTCTCGCCGGACCGGCGCCGGATGGAACTCCAGCGCGGCCTGGTTGCCCAACCACGTCAGCGTGGCGGCGTCGTTGCACACGGTGTAAGCGACGTCGCGCTTGGCGCTGGGGGCCGGGATAGTGACGGTCCGGATCCACGCCGGCGCATAGGACGGCGTCTGCTTCTGGAAGTAGCGCTGACCCTCCACGCCGTCCGGTGCTCGGATCACCGTGAGGGGTCGCTCTCGTAGCCACGGGAGCATGTGCTCGGCCACGGCGTCGAGATAGTCGACGAACGCCTGCTTCGTGATGCCGAGCGCGGGCCAGAGCAGTTTGTCTGGACGAGTGATCTCCACTTTTCGTGTCATGCCGTCACGCTCGCTCGCGGACGACCTGCTCCGGCCGCTTGTCGTCGCGGAGACCGAGATAGCGCGGATGTCGCAGCTTTCCGTCGGGGGTCCACTCGCTGAAGCCGACCTGGGCGACCAGCTTTGGTTTGACCCAGTGCACGCCCTTCATCGTCAGTCCTTTCGTTTCGGCGACCGACGGAGTCGCCTGTTCGAGCGGGGCGAGACGCCTCGTGAGCATGGCGAGCTCGCGCTCGCCGAAGCCGGTCCCCACCTTCCCGCCGAACCGTAGTTCGCCGTCCTCGTGGTAGCCGACCAGCAACGCCCCGAGGCCGGAGCGCGATCCGTGGGGCTCGGTCCAGCCGACGACGACGAACTCCTGCTCGTTCACGCATTTGAACTTCAACCAGTCGCTGGAGCGCGCATGGGTGTAGGGCGCCGCGGCGCGCTTGGCGATGAGGCCCTCCCACCCCTTCGCGCATGCGGCCCGGAAAGCGACTTCACCGTCCTCCTCGAGATGCTGCGAGTAGCGGATCGGGTCCTCGAACGTGATCACCTGGTGCAGGACCGATTTCCGGGCGACCAGGGGCAGCGCCGAGAGGTCGTATCCATCGAACCAGATCAGGTCGAACAGGTAGAAGTACACGGGCACCGCCGCTACGAGCGCCGCGCTCGGTCTCGAGTTCTGCATGCGCTCCTGCAAGCGCGTGAACGATGTGACTTCTCCTTCGAAGGCCACGATCTCGCCGTCCGCGATCAGCGGCGCGCTGTCGTGGCGGAGGATCGCGCCCACCAGATCGGGGTAATGCGACGTTCGGTCCTTCTCGTTCCTCGTGATCAGCCGAACCG
>Ga0299907_10000344_pt1 | contig 21777 bp, 16 predicted proteins | sample RVTome_16_FD_198680 | JGI IMG/M metagenome (GOLD analysis project Ga0299907, IMG submission 198680) | Soil microbial communities from uranium-contaminated site in the Upper Colorado River Basin, Wyoming, United States - RVT152D67 (version 2) ...
CGTCGCGCCGCCAGCGCAAGCGCGGCCCCCAGGACCACCCCGAGCGTGAGCGCCCGCACGACGCGCTCGCGCTCCGTCTGCACCGAACGACCGCTCCCGCTGAGATCGGAGCCCGTCATCGCGACGTGCATGGTACCGCCGGACGCATCCCGCGAGTGCTGGTTGAGGGTTGACATCGTCACACCGAGCGGCCTCAAGGGAGAGCCGTCTTGTTCCGATACCGCGGAGGAGGCCAGTGTTAGCCTGGCGTTCACCGCATGGCCGAACTCTCGATCGACCCTTTCGTCGACCTCTACGCGCACCGTACCCGGGGGATGACGGCATCGGAGGTGCGGGCGCTGTTCGCCGTCGCCGCTCGTCCGGAGGTCGTTTCGCTGGCCGGCGGGATGCCGTACGTGGAGTCGTTCGCGTCCGACTATGTGCTCGACGTGGTGCGCGAGACGCTCGTCGAATACGGCGCCGCAGCACTCCAGTACGGCGGTGGACAAGGTCATCGGGACCTCCGTGAGCGCCTGACGCTCCTGATGGCGGAAGAGGGCATCGAGGCCGACCTCGAGGACGTGGTGGTCACCACCGGCGCGCAACAAGCCCTCGACTTGCTCGGAAAGATCTTCGTGGAGCCGGGCGACACGATCGTGGTCGAGGCACCCACCTACGTGGGAGCGCTGAGCGCGTTCGCGATGTACGAGCCGCGCTACATCGCGATCGACATCGACGACGACGGCATGGTCGTCGATCAGCTCGAGCAGGCGCTGATCCGTGGCGAACGCCCGAAGTTCGTATACACGATCCCGAATTTCGGCAACCCGAGTGGTGTGACCATGTCACACGCCCGCCGGGAGAGCCTGGTTGCGCTCTGCCGGGAAGCCGGCATACCCATCGTCGAGGACAACCCGTACGGCATGCTCCGCCTCGACGGCGAGCCACTCCCCACGTTGCGAGCGCTCGATCCGGACAACGTCATCTACCTGGGAACGGTGTCGAAGGTCTTCTCTCCCGGCGTGCGTGTGGGCTGGGCCCTGGCGGCGCATGCAGTGGTGCAGCGCCTGGTGCTCGCCAAGGAGGCCGCCGACCTGTGCGGCTCCTCCTTCAACATGATGCTGACCGAGCGATATCTCGCCCGCCCCTCGTGGAAGGAGAACCTGGCGGGCCTCTTGGACACCTACCGGTCGCGTCGCGATTCGATGCTGCAGGCGCTCGACGAGCGATTCCCCGACTCCGCGACCTGGACGCATCCGGCGGGCGGCTTCTACGTGTGGGTGACCCTGCCTTCCTGGGTCGACACTCGTGCGCTCCTCGCAGCGGCTGTCGAGCGACTCGTCGCATACGTTCCGGGGACCGCGTTCTATCCCGACGACAGGGGCGCGAACCAGATGCGTCTGGCGTTCTGCCATCCGACCGAAGAACGGATACGAGAAGGCGTGGCTCGGCTGGGCGCGCTGCTGGAGGACGAAGGGCGTCTCTACCGGAGTTTGCACCCGTGAAGGTTGCGGTCCTCGCCGGCGGCCGCACCCCCGAGCGGGATGTGTCGCTGCGGGGCGGTCATCGGGTCGCCGCTGCGCTGCACGATTTCGGACACGACGTGTTCCTCATCGATCCGAGCGAGACGCAGCTCGCGGCCTCCCTCCAAGAGCACACGCCCGACATCTGCTGGTTGGCCTTGCACGGCAAGGAGGGTGAAGACGGGACCGTGCAACGCCTTCTGGAACTTCTCAGCATCCCTTACACGGGGTCCGCACCCTTCGACTCCGAGGTCGCGTTCGACAAGGTGCTCGCGAAGGATGCGCTTCGCCGAGCGGGCGTCACCACTCCGAGCTGGGTGGTGATCGAAGGATGGGCCCTGCGAGACCTCGGAGCGGGCGCAGCCCTCGGAACGGTGGTCGAACGTGTGGGCCTTCCGTGCGTCGTGAAGCCCTCGAGGAGCGGATCGGCTCTCGGGGTTGGATTCGTCGACCGCGAGGCGGACCTGCCTGCGGCCGTGGTGTCGGCGCTGTCCTTCAGCGATGCCGCGATCGTGGAGTCGCGGGTGCGTGGCGTGGAGGTGGCCGCCGGACTGATCGATACGCCGTTCGAGCCACTCCCGTTGGTCGAGATCGTTCCGAAGGGCGGTGTGTTCGACTACGCAGCGAGATACACGGCCGGCACAACCGAGTACTTCGCGCCGGCGCGCATTAGTGCCGAGATCTCGAGCGGGTGTATGTCGGAGGCGCTACACGCGGCAGGAGCTCTTCACCTCCGGGACCTGACGCGGGTGGACATGGTGGTGGACCGTGACGGCCATCCATGGGTCTTGGAGGTCAACGTCTCCCCCGGGATGACCGAGACATCTCTCCTGCCGATGGCCGCTCACGCTGCGGGGATCTCGCTCGCTGATCTCTGCGAACGTGCGATCCGCTCCGCACTCGGACGCCGGAACGGCCGGCACGTGCGCTGACGAACCGGCCACGAGCAACTGCCCATGATGCCCTGGTTGCACGCCGCTTGTATGACGCCATCAGACGCCACTGGAGGAGAGGGCCGTATCGCGTCAGTCCGGAGCGAGCCCGGGGCCACTACCCACGATCTCACTGACGATCCGCTCCAAGTCATCTGCCGATCCGAACTCTATGACGACCTTCCCTCGCCGGGCGCCCACCTGGATCGAAACTCGCGTCGCGAGCTGCTCCGAGAGGATCTCCTCGATCTCCCCGTAGCTTCCATCCGACGGCTCCCTCGTTCCTTTCGGGCTCGGCTTCGGAGCGGGCGTATCGATGAAACGCCGGACGATATCCTCGGTTCCCCGAACCGAGAGATCTTCGGCTGCGACCCGCAGCGCCAGCGCCGACATCGCCTCCTGCTCGCCGAGCGCGAGCAGGGCCCGCGCGTGGCCGGCCGTCAGCTTCTCGTCCGCAAGCAGCTGCTGCACGTCCAGAGGAAGCGCCAGTAGGCGGATCGTGTTGGCGATGTGGGAGCGGGACACGCCGACCCGATCGGCGAGCTCTTCCTGCTTCAACCCGAGTTCCTCCAGCAACTGGCGGAAGGCCTCGGCCAACTCGATCGGGTTGAGATCCTCTCGGTGGATGTTCTCGATGAGTGCTTCGCGCAGCAGATCCGAGTCGTCCGAATCCCGCAGGACGACCGGAACCGTGGCAAGTCCGGCAACACGTGCCGCCCTGAGCCTTCGCTCCCCCGCGATGAGCTCGTATGCACCGTTCCCCGTTCTGCGAACCACGATCGGCTGGAGGATCCCGACCTCTCGGATCGAGGCCGCGAGCGACCGGATCGTCTCGTCTTCGAACCTCGTCCTCGGCTGCTTGGGGTTCGGCGACACTGCATTCACGGGTACCTCGAGTAGCCCCGCGCTCAGCTCCCCAGCTTCGGGCGCTCCCGGGATCAGGGCAGACAAGCCCCGGCCCAGGCCTCCTCGCTTCGCCATCAACCGTCCCCTCCCTTACGGAACAGCCGCCATCGACGCCGGCGCCCACCCTCATCATCTTGAAGCGTTCCACCGATCGGTGTGACCGCATCATGCGGTTGGGGAACCGGATCATCCGCAGGTCGTTCCACGACGGCCTCCTGCCCGGCCCGGATATCGATGTCTCGATCATCGTCGATCACGACGATCCTGCGATCTGGGTAGGCTCCGGCCCCTGGGGCCTCGGAGGGGTCCGAGGAGGTGGTCTCGCCGGAGTCATCCGACGCTTCGTCCTCCCAGATGTCCTCCTCGAGTGCGGGGGGCGGCTTGGCTGGGGGCGGGGGAGCCGTCTTCGGCGAGCGCCTCGACGGCCTGGAGATGGAGGACACGTCGCTGACCGCGGTGGCGCGCTCGGCGGCTGGGCCTGCATTCGGTGGGGCTGCGTCGGTCGTCACGGGCTCGGGTGGCGGTGGATCGAGTAGCTCGACTGCCGGACTTGCTGGGAGCGGCTCGGGTCTCTGCACCTGGTGCTCCGGCTCAGCGCCCACATCCACGGTGCTTTCGCGCGTGTCCTCCAGCCCCTCGGGCAGCCCCTCGGGCCGTTGCTGGTCCGCATCGCCGAAGGGGGTCACGGTCAGGACGGGGAGGTCCTCGTAGGAGGGCATCGGCGCCTCCGGCGGCGGCCGGAGCGCGACCTCTCGTGCGAGATCACGATAGGTCTCCGCTCCCTTGGACCGTGGGTCGTACACGGTGATGGGCTGCCCGAAGCCCGGAGCCTCGCTCAAGCGAATCGTTCGCGGGATGATCACGTCATACACCAGATCACCAAAGAACCGCCGAACCTCCGCGACGACCTGTTCCGAGAGCTTCGTACGTGCATCGAACATCGTCATCACGATCCCGGTGAGGCGGAGGCCTGGATTGATGTTCTGCTGGACGAGGCTGACGTTCCGGAGGAGCTGTCCGAGTCCTTCCAGGGCGTAGTACTCGCATTGGATCGGCACGATGAGCTCCTCGGCGGCGGTCAGCGCGTTCACCGTGAGGAGGCCCAGCGACGGGGGGCAGTCGAGCAGGACGAAGTCATACGCACCCTCGCGAACCGGCTCCAAGGCTTTCTTCAGGCGAGACTCCCTCGAGAATTGACTCACCAGCTCGATCTCCGCACCCGCCAGGTCGATGGTTGAGGGGATCGCGTGGAGCCCTTTCACCCCGGTCTGGACGACGGCCTGTTCCACGGGAGCCTCGGTGACGACCACGTCGTAGACGGTCGTGGCCCGTGCGTCATGACGGATGCCCAGGCCGGTTGAGGCGTTCCCTTGGGGGTCGAGGTCCACGACCAGCACCCGGTAGCTTAGATCGGCAAGAGCTGCGCCCAGGCTCACTGCGGTGGTGCTCTTTCCGACGCCGCCCTTCTGGTTCGCGATCGCGATGATGCGGGCATGGCCGGGCTGATCAGCAGGTTTCGGTTGGCGAGCCTTCGCGTTGCGAGCGGGGTTGGCTTGGGTGGTCGAGCCGGCTTTGGGGGCCGACCGGGACGAAGCAGGCGCGCCGGCAGAGGCCTTCGTCACTGCCGGGTCATCATAACGATGGGACCTGCATCCGCAAGCGATGGCGTTGAGAAAGCCTGTGATCGGACACCGTCGACGTGAATGGTGGCCCCCCTTCCTGCCCAATAGAGAAGGGCTCCCGCGGTGGCGAGGAGCTGATCCGCGACCTCCCAACTCTCCCCCGGCCCCCGGAAGGCGCGTGCGAGGCATGCATCTGCCTTCCGATGGGCCAGTTCTTCGGCCCGGCCCACATGTACGGTGACCCGGTCGAGACCCAATCTCTCGATGGCGAGCTCGAGGAACGCAGCCCGATCCCGTCGCGGCTCGGAGAGCGCAACGACCAGGTCGGGTCGAGCGATCGCCACGGGCACACCAGGGATCCCGGCGCCGGAGCCGAGATCGTATGCGACTCGAGCATGAGAGGGGATCAACCGGGCACCTCGTAGTCCGTCCAGCACGTGGCGGCGCCAGATCCGCCGGGAGTCCGATCTAGCCATCATCCTCTTCGGAACAGCAACCTCACGCAGGAGCACCGCGTACTCCCGCAACCTCGAACCCTGAGCCGAATCGAGCGCAACGTCCAGGTCTGGTGGGATCCAACCCTCATGTTTCACGTGAAACATGCTCCGCCGCGGCTGGGTTCGTCAGGAGCGACGGATCACGACGAAACGGTGCGGGTCCTCGCCGCGAGAGGAGCTCTCGACACCGTCCACGGTCGCAACCGCGTCGTGCACGATCTTCCGTTCGTACGAATTCATGGGCTCCATCTCCACCTCTTCGCCGCTCTCCAGCGCTCGCTCCGCGGCTGCCCGGCCCATGGCCGCAAGGCGGTCCTCTTGCCGCTTCCTGTGGTCCGCGACGTCCACGACGACTCGCACGCGCTCGTCGAGCTGACGTCCGACCGCCATCCGTGTGAGCTCCTGGATGGCATCGAGCGTCTGCCCTTCACGACCCAGGAGGAGGGAGAGGTCCTCCTCGGCCCCGTCGACGATGTCCACGTACATGTGATCGCCGCGCGAGGAAGGCTCGGCGATCGCGTCGATCCCCATGCGCTCCAGCAGCTCCTCGAGGAAGTCTGCCACCGCATCCGCCTGACGCTCGAGCTCTTCGGATGGCTGTTGGTCCGCGCTCGTCTCAGACACCGGGGTCATCTCCTCGTCGTTTGGGTTTCGGCCTCGGTCTCGAGCTCCCTCCGGATGGGCGCCTCTTTCCCTTCGGGGGCGGCTTCTTGGGCGCATTCCTGGCGCTCCCACCGCGGCCTGACTGCGTTCGTTGTTTCTGTGCCTCCTCCGCACGTTCCATCATGCGGGCCATCAGACCCGTGCGCTGTGACTGGGGCTCCGAGGATGCCTTCGCCTTGTTCTCGGCGATCCGACGCTCCAGGGCCTGCGGACCGATGTGGCCGGCTCGCAGCAAGAACGTCTGCTGGCCCATCTGGAAGAGGTTCGACACGGTCCAGTACAGCACGAGGCCGGCGGGGAACTGGAGTCCGAACACGCCGAACATCACCGGCATCACCTTCAACAGTAGTTGCTGCTGCTGACTGGCGGCACCCGGCGGTGAGGCCTTCTGCATCTGCCTCTGTGAGATCAGCGTGGATCCGATCATCACCGCCAGCAGCACCCCGTAGGGGATCGCGTCCGGGAAGCGTGCATCTCCACAGTCGTGATGGATCCCGGAGGGCTGGTTCCGTGAGTTCGGGACCTCGGCTTCGGTCCCCGCCTGGAGCAGCGAACACTGCAGGTTCATGAACAGGAAGCCCATGTTCCGGTCGTTCGTGACGTCCGCGTACAGCTCGGACTCCAGAGGAAGGTGATTGTTCACGAATACAGGGACATCGGGGTTGTCGACGGGGTCATACACAGCGTTCGGCTGGGGGGCCCGAAGGATGGAGTACATCGCGATCAAGATGGGGAACTGCAGCAGCAGGGGAAGGCATCCGCCGAGCGGGTTCACCCCCGCCTCGCGGTAGAGCTTCATGGTCTCTTCCTGTTGCCGCTGCTTGTTTCCCTTGAACTTCTTCTGGAGCTCCTTCACCTTGGGCTGGATCGCCTGCATCGCCTGCATCGACTTGATCTGCTTGATGCCGAGCGGCAGCAGGACCAAGCGGATCAGGATCGTGAGCAGGATGATCGTCACGCCGTAGTTGGGAACCAGGTCGTAGATCCAGGCCAGGACGCTCCCCAGCCCGTCCAGGAGAACCTGCCACGGGGTGAATTCGGCGATCATCAAGCGTCCTCGGCAGTGGCGGCCAGCCCGACGCCGACGAACTCATGAGCGGCGCCTGGGGCGGGGTCGAGGCCCCCACGTCCGAACGGGTTGCACCGCAGCACTCGCCATACGGCGAACGAGGCTCCCACCAGTGCGCCGCGGGACCGGACGGCAGCCTCCGCGTAATGCGAGCAGGTGGGCGAGAAGCGACATTGCCCCCCGAGCCACCCTGAGAGCGTCGCCCGGTAGAGACGGATCCCGCCGAGCAGCAGCGCGCGGAGCGGTGCCCCGGCCAACCACGACACGCGCCGCACGCTGGTCATCGATCGGTATCCCCACGATGAAGCAGATCGGTCATCTCGGCCATCAGGTCCTGGGTCCGCGCCCCACGGATCGCCTCGCGGGCGACCACGACCGCGTCGTTGGTCTCCTTATCGTCGGCCGCCAACTCGCGCCACGCAGCCCTGAGGATCCTGCGAGCCCGGTTCCTTTCGACGGCACCGCCCACTCGACGACCCGCGACGAACGCGACCTCCCCGCTCCCGGGCGCGAGGAACACTACCACCCGCTTGCCGTGCAACGGTCGTGCTTCCTGTAGGAGCCGGCGGACGTCGAGCGAACGCACGGTCGGTCAGCGATGTGAGGCGGTCAGGCGCGCGCGACCCTTTCGCCGGCGCGCGGCGAGGATGGCCCTTCCGGCGCGAGAGCGCATCCGCAGTCTGAACCCGTGCCGGCGCGCACGTCGTCGATTGTTGGGCTGGTACGTCCGCTTGCCTTTGGCCATCGACCTATCCTCGAAAACTCGACGAGAAGGCCGGCGCTGGGCCGGCCGAAGCAGAGTATACGGTTGGACGTCCTCGCTGGCCAAAGGGCTTGACAACAGAAAGTGCGTCAAGACCTCGGCGGGCGTGTGTGCTGTGGAAAACCGCTGTGCTATCGTCCGGGCCGCTTGTACAGGGGGATCCGGACCGGGGGCCGGCGGTCCAACGACACCTTCCCTCCGAGGTGTTGTCCACCAATGTGGAAAGGCTCTGTGGATTCGCATGGCGCAAGCGTTGTCTGAGATCGCCGCCCGCGATGTCTGGTCTCACGTCGAGGCCACCGCCCGAGCCCAACTCGCCGAGAACATCTACGCGATGTGGTTCTCGGCCGTGCGGCCGGCCGCCTTCGTAGATGACACACTGACTCTCGAGGTCGCGAGCCCGCTCGTACGAGAACGGTTGCAGCACAGCTATCTTCGGCTCATCACTCACGCAGCTGGCGAAGCGGGTGGCCGGCCGGTCAAGGTGGTCTTCCGGGTCGCCGAGGGCCTCCGCGGAGAGCTCGCCGACGACCCCTCCGCCGAGCCTCGACGTGCGCCGATCGGCTCCTCCGCGGCGGCCGTGGTCTCGTCCCCCGATGAGCGTCCGGCGCGGCAGCTCGGCGCCCCCGGTTTGCCGTTCCCGAACTACACGTTCGATGCGTTCGTGCCGGGTCCTTCGAACAGATTCGCCCACGCCGCGGCCATGGCGGTCGCCGAGGCGCCGCCCTCCGTCGCGTACAACCCGCTGTTCATCTACGGGGGAGTCGGACTCGGCAAGACCCACCTCCTCATCGCAGCGGGTCACCACATGCATCGGATCTCCCACGGGTTGCGCGTCACGTACGTGACCTCCGAGCAATTCGTCACGGAGTTCATCAAGGCCGTTCGCGAGCGACGCTCCGAGACCTTCCGGCAGCGGTACCGGGAGATCGACGTGCTGCTCGTCGACGACATCCAGTTCCTCGCCAAGAAGGAAGAGACCCAGACGGAGTTCTTCCACACGTTCAATCACTTGCACGGCAGCGGGAAACAGATCGTGATCGCGTCCGACCGGCCTCCGCACGAACTGTCGGGTCTCGAGGAGCGGTTGGTCAGCCGCTTCAGATGGGGTCTCTGCGTCGATGTGCAGCCGCCCGACCTCGAGACGCGGATCGCGATCCTCCAGCTCAAGGCGGAGCGGGATCACATCAGCGTTCCTCCCGACGTCATCGAGTTCGTCGCGTCCAAGTTCGACCAGTCGGTTCGCGAGCTCGAGGGAGCGCTCGTCCGCGTGGTCGCGTGGTCGGAGCTAACGTCCCAACACATCGACATATCGCTCGCCGAGCGGGCCCTGCAAGACCTGATCCCGCAGACGGAGAACGAGATCCCCCCGCAGCTGATCATGGAGGAGACGGCGCAGTACTTCTCGCTGTCAACGGCGGACCTCGTCTCGGCGTCTCGATCGAGGCCCTTGACACACGCCCGTCACATCGCGATGTATCTCATGCGCGAATGTACGGGTCTCTCCCTCGTCAAGATCGGCGAGATCTTCGGTGGTCGCGATCACACGACCGCGCTGCACGGCATCAACAAGATCGAGCGCGATATGCGCGGTCAAGACGCCACGTTCCGGCAGGTTCAAGACCTGACTCGCACCATCCGCGGACGGGTGCGAGCAGCCAAGTGAGGGTGTGGATGATCGGGGCATCCTGGGTGCACGCCGGATCGCCTCGTGCCGTCTGGTCTGAGAACGACAAGTTTTCCCCACCGCTTTTCCCCATGTCCGAGGCCCTCGCTACGCTGGGAAAACGGGCATCTCATGCAGGTTTCCACAGGACCTACTACTACTTGTTCTCTGAAAAGAACCAATAACCACAGGGGGTGGGCACAGTGAAGTTCCGATGTGACCGCGACGCGCTCTCGGAGGCGCTCCAGACGGTGCAGCGAGGGGTTTCCTCCCGCCCCGGGATCCCGGCGCTGACGGGCGTGTTGCTCGAGGCCGAGGAAGGTGGCGAACTCACCCTCACCACGACGGACCTGGAGGTATCGGCGAGGCTGTCGATCGATGTACAGGTGCAGGAGTCCGGCGCCGCCCTCGTCCCGGCGAGGTTGTTGGGCGACACCGTGAAATCTCTGTCCGACGCTCCGGTCGAATTCGAGGCCGACAGGGCACAGGCGCAGATCCGCTGCGCCGCCTACGAGGGCGCCCTTCGCCTCTTACCGACGGAGGATTTTCCGGGACTGCAAGAGCCCGCCGGTACAAGGGTCACCGTCGAGGCCGGTGCGCTCGCGGAGGCGGTGGGACAGGTGGCGCGAGGTGCTTCCCGGGACGAGGCGCGACCGGTGCTCACGGGTGTGCTGGTCGAGATCAGCCGCGAGGGTGTGGTGATGGCAGCGACGGACTCGTACCGCCTGGCGGTGAGAGAGCTGGTGGCGACCGCCGACGGCGAGGGACGCGCCATCGTGCCCGAGCGGGCCCTCTCCGAGGCGGGACGCGCCGCCGCTACCGACGAGAAAGCGCAGGTCGAGATCCTGGTGGATGAGTCACAGGTGTCGTTCCGGGTAGGAAGGCTGAACCTGACGTCTCGTTTGATCGAGGGGGAGTTCCCCAACTTCCGCCAGCTGCTGCCCGAGATGCACGAGAGCCGCCTGGTCGTTTCCCGTCAACAGCTACTGGATGCTGTCCGGCGGGTCGGCTTGCTGGCGAGGGACACGACGCCCGTGCGTCTCGAGTTCAACGCCCTCGGTGTGAAGCTCAGCAGCTCCAGCCCCGACTTGGGGCAAGCCGTCGAGACGGTCGAGGCCCGATACGAGGGTGAGGACCTGACGGTCGCCTTCAATCCCCAGTACCTGATCGACGGACTCACTGCATCGGTCGGCGAATCCGTCCGGCTGGACGTTCGCGACGGGTTGAAGCCGGGCGTCGTCCGGGGCGAGTCCGACGAGTTCACCTATCTGGTGATGCCCGTTCGGCTGCCTGCCGCCGTCGGCTAGGAGGCGCGGGAACCGGGTGCGTCTCGCGTGGCTCGAGCTGCTGGATGTTCGCAACCACACGCACACTCATCTACGTGAGATCCCCGAGGGTCTGACCGTGGTGGTGGGAGACAACGGCGAGGGGAAGACCAACCTGCTCGAGGGGATGTACGTGCTGTACGCGCTGGGTTCTCCTCGAGCGGCGTCGAACGAGTCGCTGGTACGAGACGGGACCGAAGCCGCATATGCCCGCGGCGAGTTCGAGACCCTCGATGGGCGAAAGCTTGTCGAGGTCGAGATCCCGCGCCGCGGAGCGAGCCGCGCCAAGCTCAACCGGTCGCCCATCAGAAGGCGTCGGGACCTGCGTCGCCAAGTACGCATCGTGATGTTCGGACCGTTCGACCTCCCCGTGGTGATCGGGGACCCGTCGAAGCGGCGTGCCTTCATGGACGAGGCGGCGATCGCACTGCGCCCCGCGCACGACACCCTTCCCACGGCCTACGACAAAGTGCTTCGCCAGCGGAACCGGCTCCTGAAGGAATGGCCGGGACCGGGTGCGCCGGCAGGACTAGAAGCATGGGACGAACAGCTCGTGCAGTCGGGCGTCGCGCTGATCCGGGCCCGACGGGACGCGCTGCGGCGAGTCGCCCCGCCGGCGAGCGACGAGTTCGGGCACCTGGCAGGCTACGGCCTTCACGTGAACTATGCGCCCAACGTCGAGGCAGCGGAGGAGTCCTTGGAGCAGGTCTTCCGTTCGCGGATCGCCGAGCGGCGGGACGACGAGCTCCAGCGACGCACCACCCTTGTCGGTCCGCATCGCGACGATCTCGACCTGGCGGTCCGCGACCTGCGAGCCCGCACCTTCGGGTCACATGGAGAGACCTGGGCTGCTGCGCTCTGTCTGCGCCTCGGGCTTGCCACCGCAGTGGCGGATGAGATCGGCGAGCCCCCGCTCCTGCTCGTCGACGACCCGTTCAGTGCTCTCGACCCGCGCAGGCGGGACGAGATCGCCGGGAGGCTTTCCGTGGGTCGGGGCCAGGTCGTGATCACGGTGGCCGACGCCGCGCACGTGCCTTCATCGGCCGACGCCGTGTGGGACGTGCGCGCCGGACGCGTGGCACCCAGAGAGGCTGCGTGAACCCGATGCCTCATTCCAAGGGCTTCGCGCATCGCCGGGACGAACGGAAGGGAGACGCCGTTTCGCTTGGTGAGGTGGTCGATGGGCTCATGGCAGAGGAGGTCTTCTCGCGAGGCATGCCGATCGCCACCCTCGCCTCGCGCTGGAAGGTCGTGATGGGGGAGCGGCTCGCGGCCGAGACTCAGCCCGCGACGCTCGAAGACGGGATCCTGACGGTCCGTGCTACCGGCGGGCCCTGGGGTGCGCAGGCCCGGTTCCTGGCCGAGCAGATCCGGCTGAACGCCAATCGGGCCCTCGGTTCGCAGGCGGTCAGGCGCGTCCGAGTCGTGATCGATCCGAAAGCCGCCGAGAACAGGTAAAACTGCAGGTCAGCGGCCGAATCGGATGCCCCCAGATACCGTTGAAGGTCACCACCGTCCGGTAGAATGAAGGCCGATCGTGCGTTCCCCGCGCACGCCTCTCCCGTCGAGATGCTCTGGGGACGCGCGGGTTGTGTTACCCCCGATCGGAGGACGTTTGGCGACCGCGAGCAAGGCGACGAAAACCAAGAAGCCGGCATACGACGCCGCCAGCATCCAGGTCCTCGAGGGGCTCGAACCGGTCCGCAAGCGTCCCGGCATGTACATCGGGACCACCAGTTCCCGTGGGCTGCATCACCTCGTCCGCGAGCTCGTCGACAACGCCGTCGATGAGGCCATGGCCGGTCGTTGCGACAAGATCGTCGTCACGATCCATGCCGACGGGTCGGTCAGTTGCCTCGACAACGGGGCCGGGATCCCCGTCAAGCCGATCCCCGGCCGCCGCGATCGCCGTCCGGCCATAGAGGTCGCGCTCACGGTCCTGCACGCCGGCGGCAAGTTCGAGGCCGGCGGCTACGCGATCTCTGGCGGGCTGCACGGCGTGGGCGTCTCCGTCGTGAACGCCCTCTCGGCCAAGCTCGAGGTCCAGGTCTGGCGCGACGGGTTCACTTGGACCATGGCGTTCAGCCGGGGCAAGGTGACCAAGAAGCTCGCCAAGGGCAAGGCGACGACCAAGCACGGCACGCTCGTCCGGTTCTGGCCCGACCCGGAGATCTTCGAGGAGGGCGTCGAGTTCGACAGGAAGATCCTCGGCGAACCACTTCAGGAGCTCGCGTTCCTCAACAAGGGCGTCGAGATCCAACTCGTCGACGAGCGCGAGAAAACCAAGGACGTCTTCAAGGCGACGGGTGGGCTCGTGGACTTCGTCAAGTACCTGGCGGAGGGTCGCGAGGCGCTGCACCGCGTGGCCTACTTCGAAGCGAAGGAGCCCGACGCCTCGGGGGAGGTCGAGATCGCGCTGCAGTGGAACAGCTCCTTCGCTGAGTCGCTGCACTCGTTCGCGAACACGATCAACACCCACGAGGGCGGCATGCACGAGGAGGGCCTCAAGAAGGCCCTCACCAACGTGATCAACCGTCATGCTCGGACCAAGGGATTGCTGAAGGAGAAGGACGACAACCTGATCGGCGAGGACGTCCGCGAGGGGCTGATCGCGATCGTGTCCGTGAAGCTTCCCCACCCGCAGTTCGAGGGGCAGACCAAGACCAAGCTCGGCAACGCCTCGATCCGCTCCTTCGTCGAGACGACGGTGAACGCCAAGCTGGCCGAGTGGCTCGAGGAGCACCCCGGCGACGCGAAGCGGATCGTGAACAAGAACGCCAGCGCGGCAAAAGCCCGCCTCGCCGCCAAACAGGCCCGGGATCTCACCCGGCGGAAGTCGTTCCTCGAGAATGGATCCCTCCCAGGCAAGCTCGCGGACTGCCAGCTGACCGACCCGGCCCAGTGCGAGCTCTACATCGTGGAGGGCAACTCGGCGGGCGGTTCTGCCAAGAACGCCCGAGACCGGGCAACCCAGGCCATCCTGCCGATCCGAGGGAAGATCCTCAACGTCGAGAAAGCGCGTCTGCACAAGACGCTCGAGAACGCCGAGATCCAGGCGCTGATCACAGCGATCGGCACCGGCATCGGCGACGAGATGGACATCGGTAAGGCGCGGTATCACCGGATCGTGATCATGGCCGACGCCGACGTCGACGGCGCACATATCCGGACGCTGCTGCTGACATTCTTCTTCCGGCACATGCGCGAGCTCATCGATGCCGGATACATGTACCTCGCTCAGCCACCTCTGTACCTCATCAAGGACGGGAAGCAGGCACGCTACTTCTACACCGAGCGGGAATGGGACGTGTACCGCAAGGCAGCGGGGAACGGCAGCAAGAAGCTCGACCCGCAGCGATTCAAAGGTTTGGCAGAGATGGATGCGTCGCAGCTGTGGGACACGACGATGGATCCCGAGAAACGGACGCTTCTCCAGGTGTCGCTCGAGGATGCCGTCACCGCGGAGCGGTTGTTCACGGTGCTGATGGGTGAGGACGTCCCGTCACGCAAGGAGTTCATCGAGACGAACGCGAAGTACGTCCAAAACCTCGACGTGTAGGGAGCCGATGTCGCAGAGCCTCTTCGCCGGTCGTGTCGAGCCCGTCCAACTCGAGGACGAGATGCAACGTTCGTACCTCGACTACGCGATGTCGGTCATCGTCTCGCGAGCTCTGCCGGATGTCCGCGACGGGCTGAAGCCCGTCCATCGCCGAATCCTGTGGTCGATGTTCGAGTCGGGGATGCGGCCCGATCGCCCGTACCGCAAGTCGGCTGCCGCGGTTGGCGAGGTCATGAAGAAGTACCACCCCCACGGAGACACGCCGATCTACGACGCACTGGCGCGCATGGCGCAGGACTTCTCGCTCCGCGCACCCTTGGTGGACGGCCACGGGAACTTCGGCTCGATCGACGGCGACCCCCCCGGAGCCATGCGATACACGGAGGCGCGGCTGTCCAGCATCGCTCTGGAGCTCCTCCGCGACATCGACGCCGAAACCGTCGACTTCGTTCCCAACTTCGACGGGTACGAGCAGCAGCCGTGGGTCCTTCCGGCGAGGTTCCCCAATCTCCTGGTGAACGGATCGGGCGGGATCGCGGTGGGCATGGCCACGAACATCCCGCCGCACAACCTCGGTGAGGTGATCGACGCGGTGGTCCACTTCCTCGATCACCCGGAGTCAACGTCGGACGATCTGATGAAGTTCGTGAAAGGTCCGGACTTCCCGACCGGCGCGGTGATCATGGGCAGGGACGGGATCCGGGACGCCTACCGGACCGGCCGAGGCTCGATCCGCGTGCGAGCCGTGTGCTCGATCGAAGAGGGGAGCGCGGGGCGGTCGCGGATCGTCGTGACGGAGATCCCCTACCAGGTCAACAAGGCGCGGCTCCTCGAGAAGGTCGCGGAGCTCGTGAACGCCAAACGGATCAGGGACATCGCGGATCTCAACGATCACTCCAGCGGCCGCGAGGGGATGCGCATCGCGATCGACCTGAAGCGTGGAGCGAACCCGCACGTCGTGCTGAACCAGCTCTACAAGCAGACGCAGCTGCAGGAATCGTTCGGCGTCAACATGCTTGCCCTCGTCGACGGCGTGCCTCGCACGCTGACCCTCGCCGAGATGATCGGCTTCTACGTCGATCACCAGATCGATGTCGTGACCCGACGCACAAGGTTCGAGCTCCGCCGAGCCGAGGAGCGGGACCACATCGTGCAGGGACTGTTGATCGCGCTCGATCACCTGGATGAGGTCATCGCGATGATCCGAGGGTCGCAGCATGCCGACGAGGCTCGAGGCAAGCTGATGAAGAAGTTCAAGTTCTCCGAGATCCAGGCGAACCACATCCTGGACATGCCTCTGCGGCGTCTGACCCGACTCGCCCGGGAGGAGCTCGACAAGGAACACGCGGAACTGCTGGCCCGGATCAAGCACCTGAACTCCCTGCTGAAGAGCCCCGCGAAGCTGCGGGCCGTGATCAAGGACGAGCTGGCGGAGATCAGGAAACGACACGCCGATGCGCGCCGCACCAAGCTGAAGGCCGACGAGGGGGATCTCGACGTCGAGGATCTGATCTCGGAAGAAGACGTGGTCATCACGGTCTCGAGGGCTGGCTACCTGAAGCGCGTTGCCATCGACACGTTCCGCAGGCAGGGCAGGGGCGGCAAGGGCATCAAGGGGGCGAACCTCAAAGAAGAGGACGTCGTCAAGAACGTCTTCACCACCACCACCCACCACTGGCTCCTGATCTTCACGACCAAGGGGAAGGTCTACCGAGTGAAGGTGCACGAGGTCGCGGATTCGTCACGCACGGCTCGCGGGCTCTACGCCGCGAACCTGCCGGGGGTGGCCGTCTCCTCCGACGAGGGGATCAGCGCCGTGCTGGATCTCAAGGACTACCCGGGAGACCTCTTCTTGCTGTTCGCGACGAAGAAGGGGATGGTCAAGAAGACGACGCTCCCCGAATACGACTCGCCCCGAACCGGCCTCGCCGCGATCAACCTGAAGGACGGCGACGAGCTGATCGACGTGAAGCTCACCAACGGCAAGGACGACGTGTTCCTCGTCTCGCGAAAAGGTCAGACGATCCGGTTCAAGGAGTCGCTCGTGCGATCGATGGGGCGCGCAACCGCCGGCGTGATCGGCATGCGTCTGGCCGAGGACGACGAAGTGATCTCCCTGGGACTGGCGTCGCAGGGCGAGGAGATGATCAGCGTTTCTCGGAACGGCTACGGCAAACGTTCGCCCCTGAAGGACTATCCGGTGAAGGGTCGTGGGGGCAAGGGCGTCATCGGCCATCAGATCACGCGGAAGACCGCCGAACTCGCCGGGGCCTTCGTGGGTTCGAAGGAGCAGGATCTCCTGACCATCTCGTCGGCGGGCAAGGTCCAGCGCGTCGCCGCGGGCGACATCCGCCGCGTCGGCCGCTCCAGCCAGGGCGTGCGCACCATGCGGGTCGAGGAGGGCGAGACGGTGGCAGCGATCGCGCCGGTCATCACCCAGATGGACCTGTAGGCCCTACCCTCCGTGTCCGAGGTCCACGAACCAGCCATCGGTAAGGTGTCGGGGTGGAGCCTCGGGATGGACGCCGTCGTGTCGTCGTCGACGACGTGCAGCCTCGCGTCGACGCCGGACGTTTCCCCGTCAAGCGGACGGAGGGGGACCTCGTCGAGGTCGAGGCCGACATCTTCGCAGACGGCCACGACCGACTCGGAGCAGTGCTCCGCGTGCGTCGCGACGGGGACGACGACGTCCGCGAGGTCCGGATGGAGCCTCTCGGCAACGACCGATGGCGGGGCGTCTTCCGAGCCGACCGAACCGGGATGTGGCATTTCTGGGTTCACGGGTGGGTCGATGTGTTCACGACCTGGCACGGCGAGCTCCTCCGCCGTCTCGAGGCACGTCAGGACATCGAACAGGAGCTGTTGATCGGAGCGAAGCTCCTGCGCAGGGCTGCGCGATCGGGGCCTGACGACGCGGATCGCCTTCGGTCGATGGCGAAGGTGCTCCGGCGAGGACAGCAGGACGAGATTGCGGGGCTGATCTCCTCCACGGAGCTCCTCGACCTGGCCAACAGCCATCCCGACATGGCTCGCGGCGCGTCGACGTCGGACATTTACACCGTGGAGGTCGCTCGCGAGCGCGCCCGCCACGGCGCCTGGTATGAGCTGTTCCCGCGCTCGTGCTCACCGGACCCGGACCGTCCGGGCACGCTTCGGGACGTCGAGGCCCTCGTCCCGGAGATCGCAAGTCTCGGGTTCGACGTGCTCTACCTACCGCCGATCCACCCCATCGGGCACTCGAGCCGAAAGGGCCGCAACAACGTGACGACCGCGGCTGCCGGTGATCCCGGCAGCCCGTGGGCCATCGGCTCCGAGGAGGGCGGGCACACAGCGGTGCACCCCGACCTCGGCTCCGTGGACGACGTCGAGCGGCTCGCAAAGACGCTCGACGCGCACGGCATGGAGCTCGCCCTCGACATCGCCTTCCAATGTTCTCCCGACCACCCCTGGGTACGCGAGCATCCCGACTGGTTCCGCCACCGCCCCGACGGCAGCATCCGCTATGCGGAGAACCCGCCCAAGAGGTACGAGGACATCTATCCGATCGACTTCGAGACCAAGGACTGGCGGTCGCTCTGGCAAGCGCTCCGCGACGTGGTCCTCTTCTGGGCCGAGCGCGGCATCTCGATGTTCCGCGTGGACAACCCGCACACGAAGCCGTTCGTCTTCTGGGAGTGGCTGCTCGCCGAGGTGAAGGGCGAGCACCCCGGCAGCCTGTTCCTGTCGGAGGCGTTCACCCGTCCCCGGGTGATGGAGCAACTGGCGAAGGTGGGATTCGACCAGTCGTACACGTACTTCGCGTGGCGGAACACGAAGCAGGAGCTCACCGACTACCTCACGGAGCTCACCAAGGGGCCGGCTCGGGAGTTCATGCGGCCGAACCTGTGGCCGAACACGCCGGACATCCTCACCTCGTTCCTCCAGGAGGGCGGCCCGCCGGCGTTCCGGCTCCGGTTCCTGCTGGCGGCCACCCTCGGCGCGAACTACGGGATCCTCGGGCCGGCCTTCGAGCACGCGGAGCGAACAGCGCGCGAGCCGGGCTCCGAGGAATACCTGGGATCCGAGAAGTACGAGATCAAGCATCGCGCTCCCTCCGAGGCCTCGGGCATGCGGGAGCTCATCGCAGCGGTGAACCGGATCCGACACGAGCAGCCGGCCCTGCAGTTCGATCGCACGCTCGAGTTCCACGGCATCGACAACCCCGAACTCCTCGCGTACAGCAAACGATCGCCCGATGGAACGAACGTGGTGCTCGTGATCGTGAACCTCGACCCTCGCCATCGTCAGGCCGGCTGGACGGACCTGCGGATGTGGGAGCTGGGCTTCGAGGACTGGCGGACCTCGTTCGTGGCGCGCGACCTGTTGTCGGGAGAGTTGTTCGAGTGGCGAGGGCCGGCCAACTTCGTCGACCTCGATCCCGCCGTTCGACCGGGACACGTCCTAAAGATCGAGCACGCGACGAAGGGCCGGGCGTCGCAACCGTGAGCGTGATCGCGGCACCGGAGAAGGCCACAGTCGTTCCCGAGCCGCGCTGGTACCAGGACGCCGTCATCTACGAGGTGCACGTCAGGGCGTTCCAGGACAGCAACGGCGACGGCATCGGCGACTTCCGCGGGCTCGTGACCCGCCTGGATCATCTACGCGACCTGGGCGCGACCGCGGTGTGGCTCCTGCCGTTCTACCCGTCGCCGATGCGGGACGACGGGTACGACATCGCGAGCTACAAGGCCGTGAACCCCGCGTACGGCACCATGGGGGACTTCCGGCGTCTCCTCCGCGAAGCGCACCGCCGGCAGCTCCGCGTGATCACCGAGGTCGTGATGAACCACACGTCCGACGAGCACCCGTGGTTCCGCAGAGCCCGCGCGGCGTCGGCCGGCTCGCCCGAGCGTGACTTCTACGTGTGGAGCGACACACCCGATCGTTACGCGGAGGCCAGGGTGATCTTCCAGGACTTCGAGTCCTCGAATTGGACGTGGGACCCCACTGCCGGCGCCTACTTCTGGCACCGCTTCTACTCACACCAGCCCGACCTCAACTTCGAGAACCCGCTCGTTCGCCGGGCCATGTTCGACGTGGTGGATTTCTGGCTGGAGGCCGGCGTCGACGGGCTGCGCCTGGACGCGATCCCGTACCTCTTCGAATCCGAGGGGACGAACTGCGAGAACCTACCCGAGACGCTCGATTTCCTGGCGGACCTCCGTCGACACGTCGACGGGAGGTTCGAGGATCGGATGCTGCTGGCCGAGGCGAATCAGTGGCCGGAGGACGCCGCCGCCTACATCGAACAAGGGCGGTGCCACATGGCCTTCCACTTCCCGATCATGCCGCGGATGTTCATGGCCAACCGCATGGAGGACCGCTTCCCCTTGATCGACATCATGGAGCAGACCCCGGCGATCCCCGAAGAGGCCCAGTGGGCCACGTTCCTCCGGAACCATGACGAGCTCACCCTCGAGATGGTGACCGACGAGGAGCGCGACTACATGTATCGGGTGTACGCCCAGGATCCACAGGCGCGTGTCAACGTGGGCATCCGTCGACGCCTCGCCCCGCTCCTCGACAACGATCGTCGCCGGATCGAGCTGATGAACGTGCTGCTGTTCTCCCTGCCGGGCACACCGGTCTTGTACTACGGCGACGAGATCGGGATGGGGGACAACATCTATCTCGGCGATCGAGACAGCGTGCGCACGCCGATGCAGTGGAACGCGGACCGCAACGCCGGCTTCTCTCAGGCGAACCCCCAGATGCTCTACCTCCCGGTGGTTGCCGACCCGCAGTACCAGCCGTCGGCGACCAACGTGGAGGCGCAGCGGTACACGCCGTCCTCGCTGTTGTGGTGGATGCGGCACCTGATCGCCGTACGGCGGCGTGAACGCGCCCTGTCTCGAGGCGACGTCGAGTTCCTCTTCCCTGAGAACCGCAAGGTCCTCGCGTTCCTGCGGAGACTCGAGGACGAGACCGTCCTGGTCGTGGCCAATCTCGCGCGAAGCGCTCAGTTCATCGAGGTGGACCTGTCTCGATTCGACGGCATGGTGCCGGTGGAACTGTTCGGGCCCACCGAGTTCCCACGCATCGGCCAGCTGCCGTACTTCGTGACGCTCGGCCCCTACGGCTTCTACTGGTTCCGGCTTCGGCCCGACGAGCGACCGGAGGAAGGCGAGCGCGAGGTACCCACGCTGCGCGCACCCGGCTCGTGGACGGGCGTGCTCGAGAGTCGCCACCGCCGCCGGTTCGAGGAACTGCTTCCCGCCTACCTCGTGCGTCAGCGGTGGTTCGGCGCGAAAGACAGGCGCATCGCGACGGTCGATCTGGACGACGCCATACCGTTGGGAAGCGGCTGGGCGGGCGTGCTGGCCCTCGTCCGGGTCGTTTACACGGAAGGAGAGCCGGAGACGTACGTCCTGCCGCTGGTGGGGGTGCGTGAGGATGAGCTCGACGGATCCGGCGAGCGGTCATGGGCCGCCATCGCCCGCGTCGAGGCGGACGACGGCGCCTGGCTGTTGCTGGACGGGGCGTACGACGATCGCTTCGCATCCGATCTGCTGTCGTTCGTGGAACGGCGACGAACGGCGCGCGGTCGGCATCGCCGGCTCGTGGCGACCAGGACCAAGCGCTTCCGCGAGCTGCACGGTCCCGGAAAGCTCGCACCGCGCGTTGGCCAGGGGGAGCAGAGCAACACGTCGATCGCGTACGACGAGCGGCTGATCCTGAAGCTCTTCCGTCGGATCGGGGAAGGGCGCAATCCGGACCTGGAGGTCGGTCGCTTCCTCACCGAGCGCACGTCGTTCGTGCACACCGCTCCGGTCGCCGGCGCCGTGGAGCTCGACGTGGGGAACTCGGAGCCGGCGACCATCGGCATCCTGCAGGGCTTCGCCTCGAACGAGGGCGATGCCTGGAGCTACAGCCTCGACGCGCTCCGCGACTACCTCGAACGAGCGCTGGCTCGACCGCCGACGGCAGCCCCGCTGTCGGCGCCACGGTTCGACGATCCGATGGCGAGCGAGCCGGACGCAGAGGCCCGTGACCTGCTGGGGCCGTTCCTCGAGTCGGCGCGCCTTCTCGGGACCCGCACGGCGGAGCTCCACCTGGCGCTGGGCTCGGTGCACGACGATCCCGCGTTCGCGCCCGAGCCCTTCTCGACCCTGTATCAACGATCGCTCTATCAGTCGATGCGAACGCAAGCAGGCCGCATCCTTCGAAGGCTCGGGCGGCGCCGTTCAGAGGCGCCGGAGGCCGTGGACCTGCTTGCTCGGCAAGACGAGGTCCT
>Ga0299907_10000345_pt1 | contig 21746 bp, 29 predicted proteins | sample RVTome_16_FD_198680 | JGI IMG/M metagenome (GOLD analysis project Ga0299907, IMG submission 198680) | Soil microbial communities from uranium-contaminated site in the Upper Colorado River Basin, Wyoming, United States - RVT152D67 (version 2) ...
GACCACGCTGGTATTGATGTTCCCGAACCGGTCGATCTGGGCGCCGCCCATGAAGCCGTAGTCGAGGAAGCCGCGCTGGGCGAAGAGGAACGTGTCGGTGATGCCCGGCAGCATCTGGGCCCGGTGAGCGGCGCGCATCTCGTTCGTCGAGATGGGCAGGCGGCCGGGGCGGATCTGGGGGCCGATGATCCCGCCCTCGATCACCATGGTCAGCCGCGGCGCGTGCCGCTGCTGGGCGAGCGCGGCGGCCAGCAGCGGCACGCCGACGCCCGCGAACACGGTCGTGTCGTCTTCGAGCTGGCGCGAGCCCATGACCGCGAGCAGCTCGGAGGGCGTGACGGCGTCGCTCACAGGCCCGGCACGAGCTCCCTGGCCGCATCCTGGGCCCGCTTGAGACGCTCGCCGCCGAACAGCTCCAGGTACTCGTCGAACGTCGCCGGCGCGTGGACGTACCGCGCGAGGTAGTCCCCGACTGCCGTGGTCACGCCCCGGGCATCGATGTCGGCGGTGTACTCGGCGAAGTGGTCGAAGTCGGCGTGGTAGCGGCCCCACACCTCGTGCGGATACGCCCCGAAGGGCTGCAGCACCAGCGCGTCGACCAGGAAGCCGGGCACCGCCGTGCGGTCGGGCCGGCGGCGGATCTCCTCCTCGGTCACCAGCTCCTCGGTCGTCACGATCACCGTCGTCGCCGCCCGGGCCATGTCGGCGTCCATGTGCGGGTAGCCGTCGATCTGGCAGTTGCCGAAGCGGTCGGCCCGGCTCACGTGCAACAGTGTCACGTCGGGGAAGAGCGCGGGCACGGCCGCCAGCGTCTCCCCGGTGTAGGGGTCCTGGAGGGTCTTCATCCCGCCCACGCCCATGAGATCGGAGCCCAGCATGGTCAGCGTCGGCAGGAAGGGCACGCCCATGGCGGCCGCTCGGAAGCGGAGCCCGAAGGCGAGATGACTCCATTCTTCGAGGGCGACCTTGCCGGTCTCGACATGATGGCGCATGACCTTCGACACGCCCCACGGCAGGCCGATCGACATCCAGGCGGTGACGACGCGCTCGACGGCACCGGCCGCCATCATCAGCTCGCCCTCGGTGCACATGAGGTTCCGGCTGAGGGTGAGACCGGTGCGGCGCTGGCGCAGGACCTCGCGCACCAGCGCCATCGGCGTGCGCGTGAACAGGCAACCGCCGGCCACGACGTGGTCACCGTCCTGCACCCGGGCGGCGGCGTCCTCCAGGCTGGTCAGCTTCTCACCGGCCGACTTCGCCTTGGCCTCCAGCCGGCGGCGGGCGGCGACGAAGTCGTACTCGCGCGGGTTCAGGTCAGGATCTCCCAGGCGGCCTGGTAGCGGTCGAGCTCGCGCTGTGTCTTGGGATCCATCGGATGCTCGCGGTCCGGCACCTCGACCTTCTTGTCCTCGCCGCACAACGCGGTAGTGAAGTAGCGCTGGCCCGTGTCGTTCGCCATCGTGACGATCGAGCTCAGCCCGGGGTGACGGGTGGCCAGCTTCAGCGCGGCAGCCACGTTGCAACCCGTCGAGATCCCGCAGAAGATCCCCTCCTGGGCAGCGAGGCGCCGGGCCATCATGAGGCTCTCGTCGGTCGTGGTCGTGATGACCCCGGTGAGCTGCGCGACGTCGAGGTTGTCCGGGATGAAGCCGTCGCCGATCCCCTCGATGCCGTGCGGTCCCCACTCGCGCCGCGCCAGCAACGCACACTCCTCGGGCTCGACGGCGTACAGGCGCACCCGCGGATCGCGCTCGCGCAGGAACCGGCCGACGCCGGAGAGCGTCCCGCCGCTGCCCTGCGAGGCGACGAAGGCGGCGATCACGCCGCCGGTCTGCTCCCAGACCTCGGGTCCCGTCGTGCGGTAGTGGGCCTCGATGTTGTCGGCGTTGTCGAACTGCCCGGGCACCCAGTAGCCGGCCGGGTCACCCGCCCGGATCTCTGCCAGCCGCCGCAGCGAGAGATCGACGTCGCTTTCGCCCCCCGGCGTGAACACGAGATCGGCGCCGTAGGCGCGCATGATCTTCTTGCGCTCGTCGCTCATGCCCTCCGGCATCACGACGGTGCAGCGGTACCCCTTGACCGCGGCGACGAACGCGCAGGCGATGCCGGCGTTGCCGGTCGAGCACTCGAGCACGCGCATGCCGGGTCTGAGGTCGCCGCGGGCCTCGGCTCGCTCGAACATCCAGAGATAGATCCGGTCCTTGAGGCTGCCGCTGGGGCCGAACCACTCGAGCTTCAGGTAGACGGGCGGCCGCACGCCGGCGGTCACGCGGTTGAGCCTCACCAGCGGCGTGCGACCGACGGCAGCGGCCACGGAAGGCAGCGCGCTCCGGTAGGCGTCCCAGAGAATCGTCATGGAGCCTGGATTGTACTCTCAGCGTACCGGAAAGCCGCTAGGGCAGACGAAGACGTCCTTCGAGCACCGGGACCACGCCACCCCCCACCTGCACGTCGGTCGCGGCGCCGGCTTTGACCCGCAGCCGGAGGTGCACGTGGCTCGGGCGCCCCATCTTCACGCCCTGCTGGCTGACGAGCTCGACGGGATCGCCGGACGCCAGCAGGCCGTACATCACCAGGTAGGCGCCGAGCGGGCCGCTGGCCGAGCCGGTGGCCGGATCTTCGGGGATGCCGGACGTGTGGGGGGCGAACATCCGCGAGTAGGCGCCGGCCGGCGGCTCGGCCGCGAACACGAACACCCCGGGCAGCGCCGCGTCGCCGAAGGCGCTCCGCATGGCGGCGACGTCCAGGACGGCCCGGTCCACGGCTGCCCGGTCGCGCAGCGGGACGTAGAGGAAGAGCGAGCCGGTGGTGCCGGTGCAGATCGGTGCCCGGGGATGGAGCTCCGGCTCGGCGAGGCCCAGCGCGGCGGCGACCCTCGCACGATCGCTCACGGCAGCACCGAAGCTCGGCGGCCGATGGCGCATCCAGACGAAGCGGGGACGCCGCGGATCTCCCTCGAGCACCACGGGCACCGCCCCCACGCCTTCCTCCAGCGCCGCCTCGGCTGCGCCGTCCAGGCGGTTCTCGGTCGCCAGCACCCAGGCCGTTCCGATGGTCGGGTGTCCGGCGAACGGCAGCTCGCGCAGCGGCGTGAAGATCCGCACGCCCGCCGCGCAGTCCGGCCGGGTCGGCGGCAGCACGAATGTCGTTTCCGACAGGTTCATCTCGCGCGCGATCGACTGCATCTCGCCATCGTCGAGCCCGCGGCCGTCGAGGAAGACCGCGAGCGGGTTCCCGCCGAAGATGCGATCCGTGAAGACGTCGACCTGCACGAAGGCGTACTCGCGGCCCATGCCGGTAGCAGGATGCGGCGCCGACGCCGCGCCGTCAACTGCGCGCGCCGGCTCAGTCGCCCACGGCGTCGAAGGCGGAGCGGACGTGACGGACGTGGAGCGCGCCTCGCTCGTCGGCGGTGACCGAGACGACGTCGAAGCGGCAGCGAACGCCGGGGAGCCGGCGCGCCTTGAGGTAGCGCTGGGCCAGACGCGTGAGCCGCCGCTGCTTGTGCCAGGACACGGCCGCCGCCGGCGCCTCGTCCCAGCCGGCTCGCCGGCACTTGACCTCGACGAACACCACCACGCCGTCGTCGCGACAGACGAGGTCGATCTCGCCCTCGGTGAATCGCACGTTGCGCTCGGCGACGACCAGGCCGGCGCGCTCCAGGAAGCGCGCCGCGGCGTCCTCGGCCGCGCGGCCGAGCTCTTGCCGCGTGTTCGTCATGCGTCGAGCATCACCGCTCGTCGTGGCCGGGGCAATGTCCAATCGCGGTCACACCCGGTCGCCTACGTGGCGGCGCGCTCCGGCGTGCGTCGCTGGCCGAATCGACGCCTGTGATACGCCACCCACACGGCGATCAGCGGCGAGCCGACCAGCGTGGGCCACAGCCAGCGCACGGTCGTCGGCAGGACGGTGAAGTTGACGACCGAGAAGGCGGTGACGGCGGCGAGGTAGGAGGCCAGCATCCCCGTCATGTGCGCGAACCACCAGCGCATGGGGTCGGCCGGCGGTCGCGCGAATCGCCAGAGCTGTCGCCCGGCGAACGCCAGCCCGACCACCCCGAAGACCACGGCGACCACGCCGAGCCGCGCCCACACCTCGCCCGGCCGCACGATGCCGAGGACGACGAGCCCGGCGCTGGTGGCCGCGGCGACGCCGGCGGCGCCCCAGTCCAGCCTGCTCGCGCGCTCGCCGCGGTCGGGGCGCTTGTGCAGGAGGATCCGGCGCCCGGTGAACGCGAAGTAGTAGCTGAACACCGCGACCATTGCCAGGAAGGGGTCGGGTCGCCAGAGTGCCACGACGACGGCCGTGAGGGCGACCATGGCCATGGCCCGGTAGTAGATGCGGCCCCAGCGGCGATGGGCGGCCCCGCCCTTCGCGGTCAGCATCGCCGCCGGGGCGACGATCAGGGCCAGGGTGCCGGCCGCGACGTGGATCGCCAGCAGGAAGGGGATCAGACTCGCCATCGCCGTGCCTCCGTGGAGCGGGCTCGATGCTAACGGCGATAACATTGAATGTTTGCGTTGTCAACATCGAGATCGTACCCTGGCCGGCGGATGAGGACAGGCCGCCGGCGGAGCTATCACCATGGCAACCTCCGCGCCGCGCTCGTGGAGGCTGCGGTCGGACTGGTGCAGCGGGAAGGGGTCGAGGCGCTGACGCTGCGCGGGGTGGCGAGGCTGGCCGGCGTCTCGTCCGCGGCACCCTACCGGCACTTCGCCGACAAGCGCGCTCTCTTGGCCGCGGTTGCCGAGGAGGGCTTCCGCCTGCTGGCACGCGCCCTGCGGGGAGCCGGCGGCGACGGCGCCGACCCCCGCGCCCGCTTCCGGGCGCGCGGGCCCGCCTACGTGGGGTTCGCCACCACGTACCCCTCCCACTTCCGGGTGATGTTCGGGCGCGAGCTCGCCGACCGCAGCGGCTACGCCGGTTTGCGCGAGGCGGCTCAGGCTGCATTCGACGCCCTGGTGGATGGCATGAAGGACGCCCAGGCGGCCGGCGTCGTCCGGGAGGGTGACCCGCGCGAGCTGGGCCTGACGGCGTGGGCCGCGATGCATGGGCTCGCCACGCTCCTGCTCGATGGCCGCCTGCAGGCTCTCTACGGACGCAGCGTCGATGAGCTCGTGGCCGCGGTCGGCGCGAGTATCTACCACGGCCTCGCCCCGCGGTGAAGGCGTGGAGGGCCCGGGAAGTGACCTCCCCGGGGAGGAAACCTAGAAGAGCCGGGCCTGGCGCCACTCGCTCACGAACGAGCGGCGGTGGAGGGGGCACAGGCCATGGCGGTCGATGGCGGCGATGTGCTCGGCCGTCGCGTAGCCCTTGTGCCGCGCGAACCCGTAGGCCGGGAACTCGGCGTCGAGCTCGCGCATCAGCCGGTCGCGCGTGACCTTGGCGACGATGGACGCCGCGGCCACGCTGGCGCAGCGCGCGTCGCCGTCGACCAGGTTGCGTTGCGGGCAGGGGCAGGCTCGGAGCGAGACGAAATCGGTGATGATCAGCTCGGGCACCACGGCGAGGGCGGCCAGGGCCTGTCCCATCGCCAGCCGCGTCGCCTCCAGGATGTTGATCCGATCGATCGTGAGATGGTCGACGATGCCGACCCCCACCGCCACCGCCTGGTCCTGGATCAGCGCGTAGAGCACCTCGCGCCGCTCGGGCGGGAGCACCTTGCTGTCGGCAAGGCCGCGGACGCGGCGATCGGGCGCGATCACCACGGCGGCGGCCACCACGGGCCCGGCCAGGGGCCCGCGGCCCGCCTCATCGACACCCGCGACACGCGTCAGGCCAGTCCGCCAGGCCTGGGCTTCGAACCGGTATGGCGCCGCCGAGGGGGACACGCCCCAGAAGGTGACGGGCTACTCGCCGGTGGCGTCGGGCGCGACGGTGGCCGGCACGGCGACGACGCGCTTCTCCTTGATGCGCGCGGCCTTGCCGGCCAGCGCCCGCAGGTAGTAGAGCTTGGAGCGGCGCACCCGGCCTCGGCGCACGATGTCCACCCGGTCGATCCTCGGCGAGTGCAGCGGGAACGTGCGCTCCACGCCCACGCCGTAGGAGATACGGCGCACGGTGAACGAGGCCCGCGCACCCTCGCCGCGCCGGCGAATCACGGTGCCCTCGAACATCTGCAGCCGCTCCTTCTCGCCCTCGATGACCTTCACGTGCACGCGCACCTGGTCGCCGGCCCCGAAGCCCTGGCGATCCTTGCGTAGCTGCGCGGCCTCCACCACTCGAATCGCGTCCATGGTGCTCCTCTTTCTTTCCCGTGCTCAGCGCCCGTCGCCGTCCGGTGGCGCCTCGCCCAGCTCGAATCGATCGATCCAGCGGCGGTCCTCCGCGTCCAGCGTGGCCCGCTCCAACAAGTCGGGCCGTCGGCGCCAGGTGAGCCACAAAGCCTGTGCGCGGCGCCAGCGGGCGATGCGCGCGTGGTCTCCCGACAGCAGGACCACGGGAACCCGGGCGCCACGGAACTCCTCCGGCCGCGTGTACTGCGGGGGCTCCAGCAGGCCGCTCGCGAACGACTCGCGCACGGCGGCCCCCTCGGCACCCAGAGCCCCGGGCAGCAGCCTCGTCACGGCGTCCGTGACCACCAAAGCCGGCAGCTCGCCACCGGTCAGGACGTAGTCGCCGATCGAGATCACGTCGTCGGCGAGGCCCGTCGTCACGCGCTCGTCCACGCCCTCGTACCGGCCGGCCAGGAGGATCAGGTGCGCCGCGTGCGTGAGCTCGGCCGCCACCGCCTGCGTGAATTGCCGGCCACGCGGGTCCATCAGCACCACGCGCGCCGCCGCCGTCCGCAACGCGCCGACCGCCGCGAAGAGGGGCTCCGGCTTCAGCACCATACCGCCGCCGCCGCCGAACTGGTAGTCGTCGGTGACGCGGTGCCGGCCCTCCGCGTAGTCTCGGAGATTGACCACCCGGATGTCAACGAGCCCGCGCGCCCGCGCGCGCCCGAGGATGGACTCCGAGACGGCCGGCTCCACCATCCCCGGAAACAGGGTCACGATGTCGATACGCATGCGCGGATCCGCTACAGGTCCAGCAATCCCTCCGGCGGCCGGATCACGACCCGGCGCGCGTCGACGTCGACCTCTATCACGATCTCGGCCACCGCCGGGATCAAGTGCTCGCGCCCGGCGCCGCGCACGACCCAGAGATCCTGGGCCGGCGAGGGCTCGACAGCGCTCAGCTCGCCAACCGCCCGCCCGTCCTCCGTCACCACGCGACACCCCTCGAGCTGCCACGGATAGACGTGACCGGGCGGTGGCGGGAGCGCCTGCGTCCGGGGGAGCGCCACCAGCCTCCCCACCAGCGCCGTCGCCGCCTCCACCGAATCGCAGTCCGCGAACGAGAGCAGCACCGCCTCGCCCTGGCGCCGCGCTCGCGTGATGCGGCGCACGACGCGGGCGTCGCTGGGCTCGTCCCACAGCACGCACTCGTCCAGGCCCTCGAAGCGGTCGGGTCGGTCGGTGTGCGGTGCCACCCGCACCTCGCCTCGCAGCCCGTGAGGCCGTGTCACCTCGCCGATGACGACGAGGTCTCCGGCACCGGTCATGGGCCGCCTACTCGACGATCTCGAGGACGGCGCGCTTCTTCAGCTTCGTCGCGTTCGCGTTGAGGATCGTGCGCAGCGCCCGCGCGGTGCGGCCCTGCTTGCCGATCACCTTGCCGAGGTCGGTCTGGGCCACCCGCAACTCGATCACCGTGACCCGCTCGCCTTCCACTTCCGCCACCCGCACCTCGTCCGGCGCGTCGACCAGCGCCCTGGCGATGTACTCCATCAACTCCCGCATGACGCCTACTACTCCTCACCCGCAGCGACCCCCGGGGGCTGCGGTCCTACACGGCCGCCTTGGCGGCCACCGCGATCAGCTTCTTCACGGTGTTCGAGGGCTGGGCCCCCTTGCTGATCCACGCGCTCGCCCGCTCCCGGTCGATCTTGACCGTGGGCGGCTGGGTCACCGGGTTGTAGTGCCCGATGATCTCGATGAAGCGGCCGTCACGCGGCGAGCGCGAGTCCGCCACCACCACGCGGTAGCGCGGCCGCTTGCTCGATCCTTCACGTCGCAGTCGAATCGTCACCGACACGTCGTCACCCCCTCAGGGTCGGGAAGCCCGGCAGCCCCTTCAGCTTGCCGAGCTTGCCCTCCATGCCTTTGAACTGCTTCATCATCTTGCGCAGCTGCGCGTACTGCTTGAGCAGCCGGTTCACGTCCTGCACGCTGGTGCCGCTGCCGCGGGCGATGCGCTGGCGGCGGCTGCCGTTGATGATTTCGGGCCGGCTGCGTTCGGGCGGCGTCATCGACGAGATGATCGCGTCGAACCGAGCCAGGTCCGCCTGCTCGTCATCGAGCTCGGCCGGGGCGCCCTTGAGCATCTTGCCGAACGGCAGCATGCCCATGATCTGGTCGAGCGGCCCCATCTTGCGGAGCTGCCGGAGCTGCTCGCGGAAGTCGTCCAGCGAGAAGCTGTCCTCGCGCAGCTTGCGGACCAGCTCCTGGGCCTTGTCCTGGTCGACCGTCTGCTGGGCCTTCTCCACCAGTGAGAGCACGTCGCCCATGCCGAGAATGCGGGAGGCCAGGCGGTCGGGGTGGAACGGCTCCAGCGCGTCCGTCTTCTCGCCCATGCCGACGAACGCGATGGGCCGGCCGGTGACGTGCCGGACCGAGAGCGCGGCACCGCCGCGAGAGTCACCGTCCATCTTCGTGAGGATCACGGCGTCGATGCCGACCGCCTGGTTGAAGCGCTCGGCGACGCCGACGGCGTCCTGCCCGGTCATGGCGTCGACGACGAGCAGCACGTGATGCGGGGCCACATCGCGCTTGATCGCCTTCAGCTCGTCCAGCATCGCCTCGTCGATGTGCAGGCGCCCCGCGGTGTCGAGCAGAAGGGGCGACAGGCCGCGGGTGGCGGCTTCCTCGCGGGCCGCCCGGCAGATCTCGAGCGGCGTCTGGCCGGACGCGCCGACGACCGGCACGCCGATCTGTCCGCCGAGCGTGCGGAGCTGGTCCTGGGCGGCGGGGCGATAGGTGTCGGCGGCGGCCAGGATCGGGTGCTGGCCCTGCTTGCCGTACAGGCGGGCGAGCTTGGCGGCGGTCGTGGTCTTGCCCGAGCCTTGCAGGCCGATCAGCATAATCACCGTCGGGGGGTGCGGCGCCGACGAGAGCCGGTGTCCGCTGCCACCGAGCAGCTCGACCAGCTCGTCGTGCACGACCTTCACGACCTGCTGGGCCGGTGTCAGCGATCTCAGGACGTCCTGGCCGACGGCCTTCTCGCGCACGCGGTCCATGAAGCCCCGCACGACCTTGAAGTTCACGTCGGCCTCCAGCAGTGCCACGCGCACTTCGCGCAGCGCCTCCTGGATGTTGTCCTCGCTCAGCCGGCCGCGGCCACCCAGCCGGTCGAAGATCGTCTGCAGTCTCGTGCTGAGGGAATCGAACATGGAAAGATGAAGTCTACGCAACTAGGCAGAAGATTTCAACTCCGCGGCCCTCAGACCCCTCAGACCCGCGCCGGGCGAGTCGGCTGTGGAATCAACGGCTTGGTCGTCGGCCACCCGCGCGATCTTTGCGCGGGCGACCGATCCTGGGCGGTGGGATCAGCCGGCGGCGTTCCGCATTCGCGCGATGACGGCGGCCGGATCCGGCGACGCGAACACCGCGGAGCCCGCGACCAGGATGGAGGCGCCGTGCTCGGCGAGGGTCCGGGCGTGCTCGACCTTGACTCCACCGTCGATGGAGACGTCCACCGCGCGGGCGCCGAGCTGGGCGCGGATCTGACGGATCTTGGGATACACGGCCGGGATGAGGGTCTGCCCACCAAACCCCGGATTCACCGACATGACCAGCACGAGATCGAGGTCGTCCAGCACGTAATCGAGCGTCGAGGGATGCGTGGCCGGATTCAGTGCGGCACCGCACCGCACGGCTGCTCCGCGCCGGGTCGACAGCTCCCGGATGCTGGCCAGGGTGCGCTGCAGGTGCGGGCAGGCCTCGACGTGCACGGTCAGCATGTCGGCGCCACGCGCGGCGAACTCGGCGAGATACTTCTCCGGCTCCACGATCATCAGGTGCAGGTCCAGCGGCAGGCGGGTCCGCTTGCGGATCGCATCGACAATCGGGAAGCCCATCGAGATGTTCGGCACGAACCGGCCGTCCATCACGTCGATGTGGAGCTGATCGGCGCCCGCCGCCTCCACCGTGGCGATCTCCTCGGCGAGGATCCCGAAGTCGGCCGAGAGGATCGACGGCGCGATCTTGATCACGCTCCTGTTATACCCCAAACGCTCAGGCTCGGCGGAAGCGGACGGCCGTGAAGCCGTCGGTGCCGTGGCGGTGCGGCAAGCAGCGCACGAAGCCGGCGGCGTCGGGCGCGACGGGTGCCGCGGCCGGCGGATCCACCGCGAACGCGGGGTGGGCAGCGAGGAACTCGTGCGCGACCTCGTCGTTCTCTTCGGGCTCGAGCGAGCACGTCGCATAGACGAGGCGTCCGCCCGGGCGCACGAGCGCCGCCGCCGCGGCCAGGATGCCGCGCTGGCGCTCGGCGGCGGCGGCGATGTCGGCCGGCTGCCGGCGCCACTTCACTTCGGGGTTGCGCCGCAGCACGCCGAGGTTCGTGCAGGGCGCGTCGACCAGCACCCCGTCGCAGTCGCCGGCCCAGCGGGCCGCCAGCGCCTCGACCGGGCCCTCGACGGTCTCGACTATGGTCAGGCCCAGACGTGCCGCCGCCTCGCCGACGCGGGCCAGCCGTGCCGGCTGCGGATCGAAGGCCAGCACGCGTCCGCGATCGCGCATCAGCTGGGCCAGATGGGTCGTCTTCGTTCCCGGGGCCGCGCAGACGTCGGCGATCGTGGTGCCCGGCTCGAGCAGGGGCGAGACCAGCATCGAGGCCTCGTCCTGGACCACGCAGGCGCCGTCGGCGAAGGCCCGCCACCGCCCGGGATCGCCGCCGCCCTCGACCACGAGCCCCTCGGGAGCCAGGGCGGTGGGGGACACCTGCGCGTGCTCCTCCGTGCCGAGCCGCGCCGCGAGGGCCTCGCGGCTCGTCCGCAGCGTGTTGGCGCGCACGGTGAGCGGGGGCCGCCCGTTCAGCGCGCGCATCAGCGTCTCCGCCTCCCCGGCGCCGTAGCGCGCGATCCACCGCCCGGCCAGCCAGGTGGGGAACGAGCAGCGCGTGGCGAGCGCGTCCACCGCATCGCCCGGCAGCGCCGGCTCGCGCTCGGCGGCGCCGCGGCGAGCGAAGGCGCGCAGCGCCGCGTTGACGTACTCGGCGACGCCCGGGGCGCCGCGAGCGAGCGTGACCGCGTCGTTGACGGCCGCGAACGCGGGGACACGCTCCAGGAACGCGATCTGGTAGGCCGTCATGCGTAGCAGCACGCGCACGCGGATGTCGAGGGCGTGCAGCCGCCGCCGCGAGTGGGGGGCGAGGATCCAGTCCAGGTAGCGCTGCCAGCGGAGCGTGCCGTAGACGAGCTCGGTAGCGAGCGCGGCGTCGCGCACCGACAGCGGCCGCCGCCCCAGCTCGGCATCCAGCGCGAGGTCGGCGTACGCGGCGTCCGCCTCCACGCGCTCCAGCACGTGCGCCGCCACGGTCCGGGCCGGCGAGGGTTGCCGGTCGGCATCCGTGCGGCGGCGGGGCCGCTGGCCCGGCGCCCGGCTCACGACCCTGCCAGCGGCTGGCCGGCGGCCAGCCGGGCGCCGCGCAGGAACTCGTCCCAGCCGACGGCGCGGCGACTCTCCGCCTGGACCTCGAGTGGCACCAGTGCGCCCTCCCCGGTGGCCACCGCCAGGGTGCGCTCGTGGGGCACCAGGGTGCCGGGCGTGGCGACGCCCGCGATCCTCCGCGCGCGCCAGATCGTCAGCGTGCCCCCCGGGGTCCCCGTCGTGGCGCCGGGCCAGGGGTTGCAGCCACGGACGAGATTGGCGAGCTCGCGCGCCGGGCGTCGCCAGTCGATCGTGCCATCGGCCTTCTTCAGGCGTGGCGCCAGCGTTGCCGCCTCGTGACGCTGGGGCGTCGGGGTCAGCGTGTCGAGCCGCGCCAGCGTGGCGACGATCACCTCGGCGCCGAGCTCGGACAGCCGCGCCGACAGCTCTCCCGCGGTCTCGTCGGGGCCGATCGCCGTGTGCGCGGTCATGAGCACGGGCCCCGTGTCCATGCCGGCGTCCATCTGGAAGGTCGTGATCCCGGTGTGCGTCTCGCCGCGAATGATCGCCCACTGGATGGGCGCCGCGCCGCGGTACCTGGGCAGCAGCGAGCCGTGGATGTTGATCGACCCGCGCGCGGGCGCGTCGAGCACGGCCTGGGGCAGGATCTGGCCGAACGCGACCACCACGGCGACGTCGGCGCCGAGCCCGCGCAGCCGCTCGGGCCACTCGGGGTCCCGCAGCCGCGCGGGCTGCAGCACCGGGAGGCCGGCCGCCAGCGCTGCGGTCTTGAGAGGGGGCGGGGTCAGACGGCGGCCGCGGTGGGCGGGCCGGTCGGGCTGCGTGACGACGGTGACGATCGTGTGATGCCGTCGCAGCGCCTCGAATGCGGGGAGCGCGAACGACGGCGTGCCGTAGAACAGAACCTTCAGTGGACTACAGCGCGAACGCGCGGTGGGCGCCGTCCTCGGTGAAGCCCTCCTTCTTGATCCGCCGCTTGATACGGTCGCGAAGGACGGGCTCCAGCCGGTCGATGAACAGCACGCCGTCCAGGTGGTCGATCTCGTGCTGGAACACGCGGGAGCGGAGCCCTCGGGCCGTGAGGGCGACCGGGGTGCCCTCGAGATCCTGCGCCTGCAGCGTCACCCACTCCGAGCGCGCCACCTGCGCGAAGATCCCGGGCAGTGACAGGCAGCCCTCCTCGGCCGTGACAGTGCCACCCTGCGTGGTGATGACGGGATTCACGAGCACCTGGGTGCCGCGACCGTCCTCGGCGCCGACGACCATGAGGCGCAGCGACACGCCAACCTGGGGGGCGGCGAGCCCGATGCCCACCTCGTCGTACATCGTGTCGACCATGTCGGCCACCAGGCGGTGGATCTCCGGGGTCACCGCGTCGATCGGTGTGGCGCGGCGGCGCAGGACGGGATCGCCATAGCGACGGACCTTCAGGACGGCCATTCGACCGGATCCACCTCCACGTCAATGATACCGCGGCTGCGCGGGCGCGGCTCCCGGAAGTCCTCCAGCGCCCCCGCCAGCACCACCGGCAGCTCGGTGTCGCCCTTCACGACGATGCGCCGGGCCCGCTCGCGCCGTTCGGCCACCGGCGGGTACACCGTCAGTCGCGGCGAGGCCCGCAGCGCCGCGGCCACCTCGTCGGCGAGCCGGCGCGTGTCGCGGCCACGCAGCGAGACGACCGCGAGGCGGCGAAAGGGCGGGTAACCCAGCTCGGCCCGGAACTTCATCTCGTGCCGGTAGAAGGCCGACAGCTCCTGGCGGGCGACGGCCTCCAGCGCGTAGTGCGTGGGGTTCTGCGACTGGATGACCAGGGCGCCGTCACCGCCCACGCGCTCGGCCGCGGCCCACAGCAGCGCGAACATCCGCTCACCGGCCCGGAAGTCGGGAATGCGCAGGAGCTGATCGGGCGAGACGAAGCCGGCCAGCCCGAGCGAGGCGGGGCCGAACAGCCGCAGGGCGCCCCTGGTGCCGATGACGATCTGGGCGGCGGCCGCGGCCGCGCGCTGCGCCTCGCCCTTGGTGCCCCGCGAGGCCTCGGGATCCCAGCGCGCCACGCGCGCCCTCGGGAAGCGGCGGCGTACGGCGTGCTCGACGCGCTCGAGACCCCAGCCGAAGGGCGACAGCCGCCGCCCGCGGCAGTTCCCGCACGTGTCCATCAGCGATACGGCGGTGCCGCACAGCCGGCAAGTCAGCGTGGTCCCCGCGCGCGTGTAGGTGAGGGCCAGGGCACACTCCGGGCAGCGCACGATCTCACCGCACTCGTCACAGGCCAGCGACGAGGCCAGCCGGCTCACCACCAGCAGCACGCGCCGCCCCGCCGCCAGCGCCTCGCGCACGGCGCGAGCCAGTGGCGGCGTCAGGGGCTCGCGGCGCAGGATGCCGCGCGTGTCGGTGACGGTGACCGTTGGCCACGGCCCCGAGCCGGGCGCCGTCATCGCCACCCCGCGCCGGTCCGTGGCCCGCCACCACAGCTCCACGCTCGGCGTCGCGGCGGTCAGGAGCACGGGCAGACGCTCGCGCCGTGCGCGTTCCAGGACCACCTCCCGCGAGTGGATGCGTGGCGGGCCCGGCGGCTTGTGGGCAGCGTCGTGCTCGTCGACCAGCGCCAGCAGCGCCTCCGGCGGCAGCGGCGCCAGCAAGGCCGAGCGGGTGCCGATTGCCACGCGCGCCGCGCCGTCCACGAGGCCCGTCCACGCCTGCCGGCGGGCCATCTCGTCGGCGCCCGAGTCGAGCCGGACGACGGGACCGCACCGAGTGAGCCGCCGGGCCCATCGCACCGCCGCCTCGATGTCGGGCACGATCACCAGCGCGCCGGGAGCCTCGGCCACCCGCTCGAGCAGTCGCCGCTCGCGGCCGGCGCCCACCAGCAGCTCGACGGCCGCCGCTGCGGTCACGCGGCCGGCCGGGGACGCCCCGCCGGGCCCGCCGACGGTCGCCCCGGCCGGCGGCGGGAGCAGCGCCGCGCACGTCGAGCCGAAGGTCGACAGCGACTCGCGCGCGATCCACGCCACCAGATCGAGCTGGGGGGGGCTCAGGATGGCCCCCCGGTCCGCCGCCCCCAGCAGCGCCTTCAGCGCCGGGTGGTCCCCCTCGCGCAACGCCACGACGATACCGACACGCCGGGCGCCCTTCAGCGGCGCCAGGACGCGCTGGCCGCGGGCGACCGTCAGCCCGGGCGGGATGCGGTAGGAGAACGGATGATCCACCGGTGCGTCGAAGGCGACGTCGGCGATCATGATCTCGGAGCGCGAGGACGACTCGAGGCGTGGCCCGCGGCCACTGTCATCGTGTGCGGCGCTGGTCGTACTCCCGCCTGGCGAGCTTGAGGTCTTCCCAGGCCATGCGCTTGTAGTCCTGGCCGGGATTGCGCAGCAAGAATGCCGGGTGGAAGGTGGGAATCAGGATCGCCGTGCCGTAGGGATGGATGCGGCCGCGCAGCTTGCCGATCGGTTCCCTGATGCGCAGCAGGGCCTGGGTGGCCACGCTGCCGAGCGAGAGAATCACCTTGGGCTGGATGACGCCGAACTGCTCGGCCAGAAACGGAGCGCAGGCGGCGAGCTCGTCCGCCTCGGGATTCCGGTTGCCGGGAGGCCGGCACTTGACCGTGTTGCAGATGTAAACCTCGTCGCGCGTGAGCTTCACCGACCCCAGCATCTTCGTGAGCAGCTGGCCAGCGCGGCCCACGAAGGGCAGCCCCTGCGCATCCTCGTCGGCCCCCGGGCCTTCGCCGACGACGACCAGGTCGGCCTGCGGGTTGCCGGAGCCGAAGACGATCGAGTGACGTCCCTCGCAGAGCTTGCAGTGACGGCATCCCTGCAGCCGGGCTTCCTGCCCGCGCAGTGCCTCGGCGGGCGAGAGCAAGAGCTCTCCCGCGAGCGGTACGGATTCGACCCCGAGATCGCGGTGGAAGCGCAGTGTGGCGGCCAGATCGCCGAGGGCGTCGGCCAGCATGGCGCGCGGATCGTCGCTCAGCGGACGGCCTTCGGTGCCGGATGGGCCGCGCGCAGCGCCAGGATCTCATCGAGGATGGCGTCGGCCACCGCCGTCTTCGGCATGCGGGGCAGCGGGCGACTGCCGCCCCATCGGTCGATGAGCAGCACCTCGTTGTCCGCGGCGTCGAAGCCGATGTCACGGCGGCTCACGTCGTTGGCGACGAGCAGGTCGATGCCTTTGGCCTCGAGCTTGGCCCGGGCGTGAGCGACGACGTCGTGGGTCTCGGCCGCGAAGCCGACGATGAAGCCGCCGGCGGCACGCGCCGCCACCTCGGCCAAGATGTCCGGGTTGGGCGTGAGCTCGAGCGTCAGCTCGTGCTTACCCTTGATCTTCTGCTCGGCGGGGTGCCGCACCCGGTAGTCGGCGACGGCGGCGGCCTTGATGACGATGCTCGCCCGCGCCGCGTGCTGGAGCACCGCCTCGCGCATCTCCTCGGCCGTCTGCACCGGGACGAAGGCGGCGGCCGCCGGCGGCCGCAGGGCCGTCGGTCCCGAGACCAGCGTGACCTCGGCGCCACGGCGCACGGCGGCGGCGGCCAGCGCGTAGCCCATGCGGCCCGACGAGCGGTTGGAGATGTAGCGCACCGGGTCGATCGGCTCACGCGTGGGCCCCGCCGTGACGACGACGCGCTCGCCGGCGAGGTCGCGTGCCGGCGTCAGGGCACCGAGGACGGCCTCGATGATCGCGTCAACGTCCGGCAGCCGGCCTCGCGCACTGAGTCCGGAGGCGAGTGGGCCCGCGTCGGGCTCGAGCACGACGACGCCGCGCGCCCGCAGCGTGGCGACATTGTCGGCCACGGCCGGGTGCGTCCACATGCCACCGTCCATGGCCGGGGCCATGATCACCGGGCAGCGGGCGGCAAGCAGCAGGGTCGTCAGGAAGTCATCGGCGATGCCCCGGGCTGCCTTGGCGAGCACGTTGGCGGTGGCCGGCGCCACCAGGACGGCCGCGGCCTGCTCGGCCAGCGCCACGTGCTCCACCGCCGCGTCGCTCTGCGGGTCGAACAGGTCGGTCAGGACCGGCCGGCCCGAGAGCGTGCGGAAGGTGAGGGGGCCCACGAACTCACGCGCGTGCTCGCTCAGGCACACGGTGACGCGGGCCCCGCCCCGCGTCAGCTCGCGGAGCAGGTAGACCGCCTTGTAGGCGGCGATGGAGCCGGTGACGCCCAGGATGAGCTCCCGGCCGTCGAGCGTTCCGCTCATCCCTTCGTCTCGCCCTCCTCCTTCACGCGGTACTCGACCTTCGCGGCCGCGATCTCCTCCAGGGCCGAGCTGGTCGGCTTCTTGTGCTTCGAATCCACCCGGGTCTGCGCGCCCCGGTTGAGCTGGCGGGCGCGCTTGGCCGACAGGACGACGAGCAAGTAACGGTTCGACACCTTGTTGAGCGCTTCTTCGAGCGAGGGGAACGCCATCAGTTCGGTACCTCCAGATCTGGGAAGGTGAGGGCCAGGCGCGCGACGCGGCAGCGCTCGGCCTGAATGATCGCCTCGAGCTGCTCCATGGCCTCCTTGACGTCGCGATTCACGATCAGGTAGTCGTAGCGCCGCCACAACGTCACCTCGTGACGGGCCCGCTGCAGCCGCCGGGCGATCTCGTGCTCGCCGTCGGAGCGGCGCTCGCGCAGGCGCTGCTCCAGCTCGCCCATCGACGGCGCGACGATGAAGATCAGCACCGCCTCCGGGTACCGTGCGCGGAGCTGGGCCGCCCCCTGGGTGTCGATGTCGAGCAGGACGTCGCGTCCGTCCCCCAGCGCCCGTTCCAGCGGCGAGGTCGGCGTGCCGTAGAGGTTGGTGTGCACGGTCGCCCACTCGGCCAGCTCGCCACGGTCTAGCATCGCCTGGAACTCGGACGGGCTCACGAAGTGAAAGTCGCTGCCGTCGATCTCACCGGGCCGCGGTGCCCGCGTGGTCACCGACACCGAGTAGGCCAGGTCGTGCAGGCGCAGGCGCATCTCGCGGCAGAGTGTCGTCTTGCCAGCGCCCGACGGCGCCGAGACCACGAACAGGGTGCCGCGCCGCCGGATCACTCGGCCGGGCCCCGATCCGAGGCCAGTCGCTGGGCCAGCGTGGCGGGCTCGAGCGAGGAGAGGATCAGGTGGTCGCTCTCCGTCACGATGACGGCCCGCGTGCGGCGGCCGTTGGTGGCGTCGATGAGCTTGGTGCTGCCCTTGGCGCCGTCGATCAGGCGCTTGACGGGTAGCGAGTCGAGCGCGACGATCGCCACGACCTGTCCGGCCACGACGACGTTGCCGTGACCGACGTTCATGAGGCGCACGGCCGCGCCGTTCCGGCTACTCAAGGTTCTGGACCTGTTCGCGCATCTTCTCCAGCACGCCCTTGCCCGCCAGCGCCGCCTGGCTCAGCTCGAGGTCGTCGGACTTGCTGGCCACCGTGTTGACCTCTCGCCCGAGCTCCTGCAGGAGAAACTCGAGTGGCCGCCCGACCGGCCCCCCCTTGTCGAGCACCAGCGCCAGCTCGGCCAGGTGCGCCCGCAGCCGCGCCAGCTCCTCGGTGACGTCGGCCTTGTCGGCCCACACGGCCGCCTCCGTCACGATCCGCCCCTCGTCCGCGCCGGCGGCGCCGAGCAGCGCGTGCAGTCGTTCGCGCAATCGCTGCTCGCGCCGGGCGACGGCGGACGGCGCCCGGGCGGCCATCGTGTCGACGATCGCGGCAAGCTCGGCGTGCAGGCTGCGCAGCTCCTGGGCCAGCCGCTGGCCCTCGGCCGTCCGACGCGTGACCAGCTCGTCGAGCGCGGCGCCCAGCGCCTGCTCGAACACCGCCCACGGCACCACGAGATCGGCCGGCTCCGCCTCCTCCATCCGCACGACGCCGGGACGCTGCAGCAGCCATTCGAGCGTGAGGCCACCGGTGACGCCGAGGTCGGCGACGTCGGCCGCGATCGCGCGGGCGCGCGCGACGTACTCCCGGGCGAGGGCGGCGTCGGTGACGATCCGCTGCGAGGCCTGCTCGGCGACGGCGGAGACTTGCACGCTCACGTCCACGCGTCCGCGCTCCAGGCGCGTGGCGATGGCCCGGCGGGCGTCGAGCTCGAGGGCGGCCAGCGCCCGCGGCAAGCGCAGGGCGACGTCGAGGTGGCGGTGGTTGACCGAGCGCGCCTCCACGGTGACGACGAGCGTGTCGCCGCGGAGCTCCGCGCGGCCGAACCCGGTCATGCTCCGGACCATCGAATGCCTCAGAATGGCTGAAATTCTCTGTAGTGTCAATATGTTATGATCAGCCCCGGAGGATCGTTCAATGCCCTGGACTCGCAGGCGATTTCGCGGCATGGAGGCGATCGACACCCGGCTGCGGCGCCGGCGGCCGCGGTGTCGCGGCCGCGCGTGAAGCGGTGGGCATGGCTGGCAGGAGGGCTGGCCGTGCTGCTCGGCGTATTCGCCGCCGGCGCGGCGCGGATGGCGGGCCGGGAGGGCTCGCGGCCGGCGACGCTGGTCTCCGTGGTCACGGCCTGGCTGGGCGCCTGGGTGTTATGGGGCTTCGTGGGGGGGCTGGCCGACCACTACGGTGTCGCGACCTATGACGGCCAGTTGTTCGCCCTGCTCGCGGTGGCCGGCGCCGTCTGGCAGTATCGCGTGCAGACGCGTCAGGGCCGGCAACAGGGCGTCGCGGTGTTCGTGGCCGGCCAGCTCCTCTGGCTCGGCGTCGTGCTGTGGCGGAACGGAGTGCTGGTCCCATGACGAGCCCGAAGCGCGGGCAGATCGACTCCATCCTCGCCCATCGCGGCGAGTTCTTCCAGGTGCTCCAGCAGACCTCGCGCACGCAGTGTGCTGTGATGACGATCGCGCCCGGCGGCGACGGCGGCCCCGCCGAGACGCACCGCGGCGACCAGATCGTGTACGTAGTGGAGGGCGAGGCGGTGGTGCGCATCAATGAGTGCGAGCACCGGGCGGGCGCCGGCACGCTCATCACCGTTCCCGCGGGCGCGAGCCATCACGTGCGCAATCCCGGGCCGGTTCCGCTGTTCCTCCTGACCGTCTACGCGCCGCCGGAGTACTGAGCATCCTGACGTAGTACCGCCGGATATCGCGTGCGGCAGTCGCCAGCTCCGGCCAGCCTCGTCATGACGACCTGGTAGGCCACTGCGTATGTGCCACTCCGTCCACGCCGGCGACACGATGTCCCATCGTGGTGGGCGATTTGGCTCACAGAGCTTCCCGGAGGGGCTTCCCAGCGTGCCGCGACGGCGCAGACGACCGGGTGCCGACAGTGTCAGCCACTGTCCTGTTCGCCTTCCGCACAGGTTCCGCTCAGGGCCGCTTGGCAGTCGCGTTGCACCCCGGGGCGGGCTCGCGCGGAGAGGCTGGTGCGCGGGGGAGGGGCCGATGGCGAAGGTGGTGGTCGTCGACGACGCCGACTCCGAACTGCAGCTCATGGAATCGATCCTGCGCAGCGCCGCGCACGAGGTCGTGACGATCCTCGCCGCGCTCCGCCGCGCGTGGATCCCGCTCCAGGAGGCCGAGGCACGATGAAGCGACGCGCCGTCCTCCGCCTGCTGTCCGCCGCCGTCGTGCCCGGCGCGCTGGGACGCCGGGCCCTCGCCGCCGCCCAGGCGGCGCCGCCGGCGACGCCAACGCGGTGGGTGCCGGCCGGGCCACCGAGCGCCAGCGCGCCCGGGGTGACGAGCGGGGAGATCCGCATCGGGATGAGCGCGGCCTTCAAGGGTACGGCGGCGGGGCTCGGCACTGAGTTCTACCGGGGCGCCCAGGCGTACTACGACGAGGTGAACGCGCGGGGCGGCGTGTACGGCCGCGCGCTGGCCGTCATCGCGCTCGACGACAACCACGAGCCGCTGCCGTGCGTCCGGAACACGATCCAGCTTCTCGAGAAGGACTCGGTGTTCTTCCTCTCCAACTACGTCGGCACGCCGACGCTGACCCGCGCGCTGCCGGTCATCAAGCGCTACGCCGACCAGCAGGTCGTGCTGGTCGGTAACTTCACGGGAGCCCAGCCCCAGCGCGAGGCGCCCTACGTCGAGCACGTCTTCAACATCCGCGCCTCGTACCGCCAGGAGATGGCGGCGCTGGTCGACCGCTTCTGGAATATCGGCGCCCGGAACATCGGCGTCTTCTCGCAGGCCGACGCCTACGGTCGCAGCGGCACCGCCGGTGTCACCCGGGCGCTGGCGGTGCGTGGCGCCCGGGTCGCGGCGGAGACCACGTACCAGCGGGGTGCCCGGTTCGACGACGACGTCGCGCCGGCCGTCAACGCGCTTCGACGGGCCGGCGTCGATGCCGTGCTGTGCACCGGGGCCTACCAAGGCTGCGGCGCGTTCGTGCGCACGGCCCGCGATCTGGGCTGGACGGTGCCGATCTCCAACGTCTCGTTCGTGGGCTGCGATGCCATGCTGCGGCTGCTCGTGCAGCACGGCCGGAGGACAGGGCGCGACTACACGCGGGCACTGGTGAACTCCCAGGTCATGCCGAGCTACGACGACGTGGCCCTGCCCGGCGTGGTCGAGTATCGCGGCCTGATGGATCGCCACGACCCGACGCTACCGGCGGCGCTGGGCGACGACAAGTACGTGCCCCAGCGTTACAGCTTCATCAGCCTGGAGGGTTACGTGAACGCCCGGGTCAGCGTCGAGGCCGTGCGCCGGGCCGGATTCCACCCGACCCGTGGCGGCCTCCGGCAGGCGCTGGAGTCGCTGAGGGGCTTCGATCTCGGGATCGGAGCGGCGCTGAGCTTCGGCCCCCAGCGTCATCAGGGCCTCGACAGTGTGTACTTCACCCGCGTCGACGGCGAGCGCTGGGTGCCGATCACCGACTGGACGTCGGCCGTGCAGGTCTGAGTGTGGGACGGCCATGAAGAGCAGCCGACCACCGTTCGGCCTCGCGGCCAAGATCGTCGTGTCCCTCACGGCGGTGCTGGTGCCGCTGGCGACCATCACCTGGTTCGTGTCGGTGCCGACGCTGGCTGCGGCCTGACCGATATGGTGGAGCCGACGGACCAGGAGTTTCTCCGCTCGCTCTTCCTCATGGAAGCGTGGGACACGCTCGCCGCCATCGAGAAGGGCATCGGCTGCCTGGCCGGAGGCGAGGAGCCGGCGTGGGACGACCTCTTCATCGTTACCCATCGCCTCAACG
>Ga0299907_10000346_pt1 | contig 21729 bp, 25 predicted proteins | sample RVTome_16_FD_198680 | JGI IMG/M metagenome (GOLD analysis project Ga0299907, IMG submission 198680) | Soil microbial communities from uranium-contaminated site in the Upper Colorado River Basin, Wyoming, United States - RVT152D67 (version 2) ...
CTCGACCCAGGCCGGCTGCGCCATGGGCTGCACCTTCTGCGCCACGGGGCAGGCCGGCTTCGAGCGCCACCTGACCGCCGGCGAGGTCGTCGAGCAGGTCGCCCGGGCCCAGCACGCCAGCCCGCCTCGGGTCGGCAACGTCGTGTTCATGGGCATGGGCGAGCCGCTGGCCAACTACGACGCGACCTGGGCGGCCGTGGTCCGCCTCCACGACGACCTCGGGATCTCGGCCCGCCACATCACCGTCTCGACGGTCGGGGTCGTGCCCGGCATGCGGCGCCTGGCCAAAGAGCGCCTGCCGGTGACGCTGGCGGTGTCCCTCCACGCCCCCGACGATGCGCTGCGCGACGAGCTCGTCCCCCTCAACCGCCGCTACCCCCTCGACGAGGTGCTGGCCGCCGCCCGGGAGTACCTGGCGGCGTCGGGGCGCCGGCTCAGCTTCGAGTACGCCATGATCGGCGGCGTCAACGACGCCCCGGCCCAGGCCGACGCACTGGCCCGGCGCCTGCGCGGCTTCTCCCCGGCGGCGCACGTCAACCTCATCCCCCTCAATCCGACACCGGGTTACGGGGTGCCGGCCAGCCCGCACCGGCGGGTGGTGGCGTTCGCCGAACGGCTCCGCCACGGCGGCGTGGGCGCCACCGTCCGCCGCAACCGGGGCACCGACATCGACGCCGCCTGCGGGCAGCTGCGGACCCGCAGTGCTTCTGGGCGCCTTGGGGCGCCCCCGCCCGGCTCCGCCGGGCTCCTCCGTAGCGTGGGGCCCCTGCCCCACGCCGGCCGTGACCGGTGATGGCTGCGTTCGCGGGCGCTCCTGTCAGAATGGGTCAGCGACGAGGAGGATCCTGACCTTGGCCGGACAGCAGCGCTACTTCGACCCGTCCCAACCGCAGACGCTCCAGATCGCCACGATCCTGCTCTACCTCGACGCCGTCTTCGCCTTCCTGGGATTCAGCTCGATCGCCCTCCTCTTCGCCGCCGCATACGGCGGGGCGGGCTACGGAATGGCCAACGGCAAGAAGTGGGGCTATGGGCTGGGCATCGGCGTGGCCGTCCTCCGGCTCCTCTTCCTCTTCGGCCGCTCGTCTTTCGACGTCGTGCTGCGCGTCCACACGATCGAGCTCATGTTCGCCGTGGCACTGCTGTGCCTGCTGCTCCACCCCAAGAGCCGGGAGTACCAGAAGATCTGGTACTCGTAGCCCTGATGGCCGGGGGTCCCCCCGGACGGCGGGGAGACCAGTAAATTACATGCTTGTGATTTCGGTCTACAGCCGAGGCGCGAGCGCCTTCCCGGTGGGACGGGTCACGCCCGACTCCGGCGTAGTGGCCGGCGTCCTCGGGCTCGTCGCCACCCTGGTCGTCTTCACCGGCGTGTTGGTCGTGGCTCAGCCGAGGCCGGAGACGGCCTCGGCCGCCCTGTCGCCGGACACGGCGACGCCGATCGGCGCCCTGGCGGCCCCACCGGCGCCGGCACCCGCCGCGGCCGACCGGCCGATCCCGCCGGGCGCCCCTCCGGCCCTCCCCAAGGGCAAGGGCATGTGGCTCCACTACCTGCGTCAGGCGGCGGGCAACGACCCGGCCGCCCTGGTGGCCAAGGCGAAGGAGACGGGCCTCAGCCACGTCTACCTCCGGCTCGGCTCCTCGAAGGACGGGTTCTACGGCCAGGCCGACCTCAACCGGCTCCTCCCGGTGGCCCACGCCGCCGGTCTGCGGGTTGTCGGGTGGGACTTCCCCTACCTGTTCGATGCCGAGGCGGACGCCCACCGGGCCGTGGCAGAGATCGCCTACGCCACGCCTGACGGCCATCGGATCGACGCCTTTTCATCGGACATCGAAACCCGCCACGAGGGCGTGAACATCTCCGTGCCGGTGGCCGACACGTACAGCCGCCGGCTGCGCGAACTCGTTGGCCCGAGCTACCCGCTCATCGCCACCATCCCCCGGCCCAAATACAACCGGGGATTCCCCTTCGCCGAGATCGTGCGGCAGTTCGACGCGGTGGCGCCGATGGTCTACTGGCTGGGCCGCGACCCGGTAGTCGAGGTGGAGCAGGCGGTGACCGACCTGGTCGCGCTTGGCAAACCGATCATGCCGGTCGGCCAGGCGTACGATGCAGGCCCCGAAGGCGGGCCGCCCGGCCCGCCGCCAAAGGAGCACCTCGTGCGCTTCATCCAGGCCGCGCAGTCCCGGGGAGTGACCGGCTTCTCGTTCTGGGTCTGGCACCACGCGACGCCCGACCACTGGGCCGCCATCAGGGAAGCCCGCAGCTGAACGCGGTCTGCCGCAACGGCCGCCGGCCGGCGGCCGCCGGCTTGGTCGCGCTGCTTGCCCTCTCCGGCTGTACCGACGGAGTGGCGGATGATGCCGCCGCCCGGCCGACGCCGGAATCTCCGGTGGCGACCGTGCCGGCGACCGCACCACCGGAAGCACCGACTGAGTCCGCGCCCCCGCCAACCACCTCGACGACCGCCGCCAACCCGACGACCACCACCGCTCCGCCGACGACGACCACCACCGTGCCGGCCGACGGGCGGCTCCTGCCGGGCATGCAGGGCGAGGCGGTGCGGGCCCTGCAGCAGCGCCTGGTCGCCCTCCACTACGACCCGGGCCCGGTCGACGGCCGCTACGGCGGGGGATTGACGTCGGCGGTGATGGCGTTCCAGAAGGTCGCCGGGATGCCCCGCAACGGCCGGGCCACCGTCGACGTGCTGGCGGCCGTCGCCGCCGCCACCGACCCCGCCCCGCTGCTGCCCGACGGCGGCCCGACCCGCATCGAGGTCGACTTCAAGCGCCAGGTCCTGTTCTTCTGGAAGGACGGCGTCCTGTTGCGGGTCCTGCCGGTCTCCACCGGGAACGGGAAGCGGTACTGCGAGGACGGTATCTGCGGCGTGGCGGTGACCCCCAGCGGATCGTTCCGGATCGAGCGGCGCATCAAGGGCAAGCGGAAGAGTTACCTCGGCCTGCTGTACGACCCGCTCTACTTCTACGGCGGCTTCGCCATCCACGGCTCGCCGTCGGTCCCCGGCTACCCCGCCTCCCACGGCTGCGTGCGGATCCCGATGCACGTTTCGCGGTGGATGTTCGACAACGTCCCGAACCGCACTCCCGTCTACCTGATCGGCGGAAAGCGTCCCGCCACCCCGCTCCCCCCCGATCCTCCGCCGGCTCCACCGCCTCCGGCTCCGGCCGAACAGCAACCCACCGCTCCACCCCCGGAGGACGGGCCGCCCCCGACGCCGGCGCCGTCGACTAACGGAACTGGGGCATCACCCGCTCAGCCAGGAGGGTGAAGCTGGTCAGGTCGGGATAGTCGTTGCACCAGGGGATGAAGTAGGTGCAACCCAGCTCGACGTAGCGGCCGACCTTCTCGGCCACCTGGTCCGGGGTGCCGACCAGGTTGCCGGCGGTCCAGGAGTCGAACTCCTCGCCCCAGATCGACCCGGCCCGGCCGGCGCCGATTACCTCCCTGATCTCGGCCTCGCTCTCCCGGATCAGCAGGTCGGGGCTGCACGACTTGCCGATCTCCTCCTCGTCGCGGCCGACCGTCTTGCAGTGGCCCTTGAGCACCTCTCGCTTGGCGGCCCACTCCTCGGGCTTGCCGCCGAAGTTGGCCCAGTCGGCCAGGCGGGCCACCACCCGGAGCGTGAGCTGCTCGCCGCCGCCGCCGATCCACACCGGCGGGCGGGGCGACTGCACCGGCTTCGGATCGCACTGGGCCCGCTGCAGCTGGAAGTACTTCCCGTCGTAGGTGGTCTCGGGCTGCGACCACATCGACGTCACGATCTCCACGGTCTCGCGCATCCGGCCGATCCGTTCCTTCGGCTCGGGGAACTCGAAGCCGTAGCCGGCGAACTCGTTGCGGTACCAACCGGCGCCGATGCCCCACTCGAGCCGCCCGCCGGAGATCACGTCGATGTTGGATGTCATCTTGGCGAGCAGCGCCGGGGGCCGGTAGAGGGCGCAGCCGACCATCTGCCCGAGCCGGATCCGGCTGGTGGCCTCGGCCAGGGCCGCCATGGTCGTCCAGCACTCGAAGACCGTCTCGTGGGACGGCTTGGGGACGTTGTGGAAGTGGTCGTAGACCCAGATCGAGTCGTACCCCGCCGCCTCGGCGGCCAGGGTGATCTCCTTGGTCCGGGCCCAGGCGGCCTGCGGATCGGCGACGTCCCGCAGTTCCCGCTTCCACCCCTGGGGCGCAAACACGCCGAATCCGATCGCCATCGTCGCCCTCCTTGTCTCTGGGGCGCCACCGGCGCCCCCCGCCGGCCTCCGCCGGCTCCTCCGAAGCGTGGGGCTTCGCCCCACGCCGGCCGTGTCCGGTGAACGCGCCGCCGCGATGCTCTACCCACCGTATGGGAGATAGGGTCGCGATATGCCCAGAGCCGCCAAGCCGACCCGGCTGCCGGGCGGCGGACTGTCGATGGCCACGGAGCCCGACTTCTTCGTGAAGCAGGGCGACTTCCAGTCCCTCGCCGCGGGCCGGCCGATGATGTATTACCGGGATACAGCCAAAGCCCTGGCCGACTGGGAACTCGGCTGGCGGGACCTCTTCATCGGCTCCTTCCCCGGATCGGTGGACACCATCGACGCCGCCCTCGGGTACACGCCGGACGAAGACGAAGACGCTGACGAGCCGGAGGAGCCCGAGGCCGGCTAGCGCTCCTGCCAGTTGGGGTCGAGCTGGCGGAGGAAGTCGGCGCAGCGCGCCTCCTCGTCGGTTTCGCCGATGCGGCCGGCCTGGCGGCGGAGGCCGTCGAGGGCCCGGAGGAACCCGAGGTTCTCCGGGTGGGCGGACCGGACGTAGCCGGAGCCCCGCCAACCTGCCCCCCGCAGGGCGTCGAGGCCGCGGTGGTAGCCGACCCGGAAGGCGGCGTAGCCCTCGACGTCGTCGCGGGCGTACTCCCCGAGCCGGGCCCACCCGTCGAGGAAGCGGGGGAACCGGGCCACCACGGCGGCGATGGCGTCCCGGCGGGCGTCGCCCTCGAGGGTCAGCGCCTTCTCGAGCGCGTCCCGGGCCTCGGCCGGCGCCGGCGGCAGCACCGTCTCCGGCAGGCCCCCCGGCGAGAACTGGATCGGTTGGTCGGACATGGGACGCATTATCGCGGCTTCACAAACCCATCACATTCGGCTCGCGGGGGCTTCACGAGCGGGGCCGATCATCCGAGTGAAGGAATACGGACTCTCGCCTGCCCCGGGGCCGGCCCGGGGGACGGGGGGTGTCCCCCCGACAGCGGCGGCGTGAGCCGCCAGAAACAGTGTCCCCCCGACAACGGCGGCGTGAGCCGCCAAGGAAAGGGAAACCATGCGCCGCCGCATCGCCGCCGCCCTCATCGTCGCCGCCGGCCTCGCCACCGCCGGCATCGCCTACGCCGAGAACCAGCCGGCCGACCCATCGGTCGCGCCGACCCCGCCGGCCGCGGCCAAGGCGGGCGGCCGGCCCGGTGGCCCCGGGGTTCTGAAGGGAGCGATTCACGGCGATCTGCTCATCCGGAGCGAAAACGGCTCCACCCGGACCGTCACGTTCGATCGAGGAAAGATCACCGCCATCTCGGCCGGGTCGATCACGATCGAGCGGCCCGACGGCGTCTCGGTCTCCAAGAACCTGACCGACCAGACCGTCTTCAACGGGACGCCGAAGGACAAGCTCCAGGCGGGCCTGGGGGTCGTCGTCGTCTCGTCCGGTGACACGGCAGAGCGGGTGCTCTCCAAGGGCGCCCGGGCTACCCAGCGGCTCGAGAAGCGCCAGGAACGCCTCGAGCGGCGGAAGGACCGTCTCGGGCAGCGCCAGGAGCGCGTCAAGCCGTCGTCGGATCTAGATGATGGTTTGGAAACGATCCTCAGCTAGCGGGAACGAAGCCGGGGCGGCCGGCGTTCTTCCAGGTACGGGGCCGGCCCAGCGGCTCGCCCCGTACAAGCCAACCTCGGGGATCCGCCGCCCCGAGAGGCACGGAGGGCGGCGCCGTACGGGCGCCGCCCTCTGCTTTTGCCTACTGCGACCGGGCCAGCTCCGAGAGCGCGGTCAGGGCCCGATCGATCGTCCGGCCGGCGGTGGTCAGGGCCCGATCGGCCTCGAACAGCTCGGCGGCGACGGCGCTGTCGGGTGTGCCCTGGTAGGTCATGGCGATCTTCTCGACCCGGGCCCGCAGCTCTTCCAGCTGCGACCGTACGCTCGACAGGTCCGCCTGATGGGACGATGCGCTCATAACGGCCCAGGGTAGGCGGGCTTATCGAGCGGCGGAGCCGCAGATAACACCGGTACGCTGGCTTTTCCGATGCTCACCCGTCTCGACCTGCGCGGCCGCACCGGCGACGAGCTCGCCTCGGCCCTGGCGCGCCCCGACGCCGACGGCGGGGACGGGCCGCTCGAGGCCGTCCGGGAGATCATCGCCGACGTCCGGAAGCGGGGCGACGAGGCGCTACTCGACCTCACCGCCCGCTTCGACGGTGTCCAACTCGAAGACCTGCGCGTGCCCCGGGGCGACCTCACCCACGCCCTGGCCACCCTCCCGCCGGGGTTCCGGGAGGCGCTGGAGTTCTCCCGCGACCAGATCATGGCCTACCACCGCACCCAGGTGGAGGAGGAGACCCGCCACGAGCGGGAAGGCATCGTCATCCGCAACCTGGTGCGGCCGGTCGACCGGGCCGGCTGCTACGTACCGGGCGGGCGGGCGGTGTACCCGTCCACCGTGCTGATGACGGTCATCCCGGCCCAGGTGGCGGGGGTCCCCGAGATCGCCCTGTGCGTGCCGCCCGGGCCCGACGGCTGCGTCCCCCAGGCCACCCTGGCCGCCGCCGCCCTCCTTGCCGTCGACGAGGTCTACCGGGTCGGCGGCGCCCAGGCCATCGCCGCCATGGCCTACGGCACCGAGTCGATCCGCCCGGTCGACGTCATCGTCGGCCCCGGCAACGTCTACGTCACGCTGGCCAAACGGGAGGTGGCCGGCGTCGTCGGCATCGAGGCCACCGCCGGCCCGTCGGAGCTGGTGGTCGTGGCCGACGAGTCGACCCCCGCCGACTACGTCGCCATCGACCTCATGGCCCAGGCGGAGCACGGCCCCAACGGCGCCGCCCTGCTCGTCACCTGGTCGGAGACGCTGGCCGACGACGTGGCGGAGGCGATCGACCGGCTGCTGGCCGAGTCGTCCCGCCGGGCCGACACCGAGGCGACCCTGCGCAGCGGCGGCTCCATCGTCCTCGTCGACGGGCCGGAGCAGGCGATGGAGGTGGCCAACATCGTCGCCCCCGAGCACCTCGAGCTCATGAACGCCGACCCGGCGGCCCTGGTGCCGCTCGTCCGGCACGCCGGGGCGGTGTTCTGCGGCCAGTTCGCCCCCGCCGCGGTCGGCGACTACGTGGCCGGGGTGAACCACGTGCTGCCCACCGCCCGCACCGCCCGCTTCTCCTCGGCGTTGCGGGTGGCCAACTTCTGCAAGCATCTCCACGTCGTGGGGCTCGACGAGAGCGCCCTCGGCCGGGTGGCGCCCTATGTGGCCGCCTTCGCGGAGGCCGAGGGGCTCGAGGCCCATGCCAAGTCCGTCCGCCTGCGCGGGGCCCGAAAATGAGTGGGCAGGAGTGACGGGCCCGCAGCGGCGCGAGGACCTGAGCGACCTGGAGGGCTACCACTCGCCGCAGGTCGACGTCGCCGTCCGCCTCAACACCAACGAGAGCCCCTACCCGCCGCCGCCGGAGTTCTTCGAGGCGTGGACGGCCGAGGTCAGCCGGGCCAGCGCCCACCGCTACCCCGACCGGGCTGCCCGGCAGCTCCGCTCGGCCCTCGGGGAGTTCCTCGGCCAGCCGTCGGGGCGGCTCTTCTGCGCCAACGGCTCCAACGAGGTCCTCCAGACGCTGCTCCTGACGTACGGCGGCCCGGGCCGCACCGCGCTGGTGTTCGAGCCGTCCTACGTCCTCCACGCCCACATCGCCCGCATCACCGGGACGGGCGTCGTCACCGGCGAGCGGCGCCCCGACTTCACGCTCGACCCCGACACGGCCGTCCGGCTCGTCGAAGACCACGACCCCGATGTGGTGTTCCTCACCACGCCCAACAACCCGACAGGGATGGTGGAGCCGCGGGAGACGGTCGAGGCGCTGGTCGAGCGGATCACTGTCCGGGCCAAGCCGGGGGTCCTGGTCGTCGACGAGGCCTACGCCGAGTTCTCCCCATGGAGCGCCATCGACATGGTGGCCGACGGCGTCCCACTCGTGGTCGCCCGCACGTACTCCAAGGTGTGGTCGATGGCCGCCTTCCGGCTGGGGTTCGGCGTGGCGCCGGAAACGATCGTGGACGAGCTCGAGATGGTCGTACTGCCCTACCACCTGTCGGTGCCGACCCAGGTGGCGGGCACGGTGGCCCTGCGCTTCACCGGTGACATGGATTCCCGGGTCTCGTCGATCATGACCGAGCGGGACCGGGTGGGGGCCGCCCTGGCCGCCCTCGACGGCGTCGAGGCGTTCCCGTCGGGCGCCAACTTCATCCTATTTCGTGTCGGGGGACACCCCCGAACCCCCGGGGCCGCCGCCGACGGGCAGGCCACCTGGGAGGGGCTGCTCGAGGCCGGCGTGCTCGTCCGCAACTTCGCACGCTGGCCCCGGCTCGACGACTGCCTGCGGGTCACGATCGGCCGGCCGGAGGAGAACGACGCCTTCCTGGCCGCCCTGAAGGAGGTCCTGGCTTCATGAGGGTCGCCGAGAAGACCCGCTCCACCAAGGAGACCGACATCTCCGTCCGCCTCGACCTCGACGGACAGGGCAAGGTCGACGTCTCGACCGGGCTTCCGTTCTTCGACCACATGCTGGAGCAGCTGGGCCGCCACGGCGGCTTCGACCTCACCCTGAGCGCCAAGGGCGACCTCGACGTCGACGCCCACCACACGGTGGAGGACACCGGCATCGTGCTCGGCGCCGCCCTGGCCGAGGCGTTGGGCGACAAGGCCGGCGTCCGCCGCTTCGCCTCCTACCTCCTGCCCCTCGACGAGGCCTTGATCCAGGTCGCCCTGGACCTGTCGGGCCGGCCGTACCTCGTGTACGAGGTCGAGACTTCGCCGGAGCGGATCGGCACGTTCGACCCTCAGCTGGCCGAGGAGTTCTTCCGGGCCTTCGTCACCAGCGCCGGAATCACGCTGCACCTGAAGAGCCTTTCGGGGCGTAACGGCCACCACGTTCTGGAGGCGTCGTTCAAGGGCTTGGCCCGGGCGCTGCGCGACGCCGTGCGGGTGGAGGGCGGCGGGATCCCGTCCACCAAAGAGGTCCTGTAAGCGAGATGATCGCCGTCCTCGACTACGGCATCGGCAACCTCCGTTCCGCCGAGAAGGCCCTGCAGCACCTCGGGGTCGACGCCGCCCTGACCACCGACCCGGCCGTGGCCCGAGGGGCGGCCGGCGTCGTCCTGCCCGGCGTCGGCGCCTTCGGCCGCTGCATGGAGCAGCTGCGGGAGTCGGGGCTGGAGCCGGTGGTCCACGAGGCGGTCGAGGCCGGCAAGCCCTTCCTCGGCATCTGCATCGGCATGCAGATGCTGTTCGACGCCAGCGAGGAGGCCCCCGGCGTCAAGGGTCTCGGCATCATCCCCGGCGAGGTTCGGCGCTTGAGGACCTCAGAGCGGCTCCCCCACATGGGTTGGAACACGCTCAAGATCCGGACGGGTTCGAAGCTGTTCGACGGGGTCGACGACGGCAGCTGGCTGTATTTCGTCCACTCCTACGCCCCGGTACCCGACCTGGAAACGGTGATCGCAGCCACCACCGAGTACGGCGGAACGGTCGTCGCCGCCGTCGAAGCTGGCTCGGTATGGGCGACGCAGTTCCACCCCGAGAAGAGCGCCGTCAACGGGTTGCGGCTCCTGAAGAATTTTGCTGATGCCTGTGGTTGACCTCTACCCGGCCATCGACCTGCGGGGCGGGCGGGCAGTACGCCTGCTGCGGGGCGACTACGCCGCCGAGACCGTGTACTCCGACGACCCCGTGGCCGTGGCCCGGTCGTTCGAGGCGGCCGGCGCCCGCTGGATCCACGTCGTCGACCTCGACGCCGCCCGCAGCGGCGAGGCCGGCAACCTGGAGTTCGTGGCCGCCATCGCCCGCAGCGTCGGCTGCGAGGTCGAGACGGGCGGCGGCGTCCGCTCCGTCGAGGCCGCCGAGCGGCTCATCGACGCCGGCGTGGCCCGGGTGGTCATCGGCACCGCCGCCGTCGAACACCCCGAGCTGGTGAGCGAGCTGGCCGGCCGCTACCCCGGCCGGGTGGCCGTCGGCCTCGACGCCCGGGGCCGGCAGGTTGCCGTGAAGGGCTGGACCGAGACGACCGGCGCCGACCTGGTCGACTTGGCCAAACGCTTCGAAAACGAGGGCGTCGACGCCCTGATCGTGACCGAGATCGGCCGCGACGGGACGATGGCCGGCCCCGATCTCGCCCAGCTCCGGGCCGTCCTCGAGGCCACCGTCATCGACGTCATCGCCAGCGGCGGGGTCGGCACGCTCGACGACGTCCGGGCCCTGGCCGGCCTCCGGGCCGAGGGCCGCTCGCTGGCCGGGATCATCGTCGGACGGGCCATCTACGAAGGCCGCTTCACCGTGGAGGAGGCGCTCCGGTGCTTGGCGCCCGTGTGATCCCCTGCCTCGACGTCGACGCCGGTCGCGTCGTCAAGGGCGTCAACTTCGTCGGCCTGCGCGACGCCGGCGATCCCGTCGAGCTGGCCGCCCGCTACGACGCCGAAGGCGCCGACGAACTGGTCTTTCTCGACATCACCGCCAGCTCCGACGCCCGCGACACCATGGTCGACGTGGTGTCCCGGGTCGCCGAGCAGGTCTTCATCCCCTTCACCGTGGGCGGCGGGGTCCGGGACGCCTCCGACGTCCGGAAGATGCTCCGGGCCGGGGCCGACAAGGTGTCGTTCAACACCCGGGCCGTGGCCACCCCCGAGATCGTCGCCCAGGGGGCCGACGAGTTCGGCTCCCAGTGCATCGTGGTGGCCATCGACGCCCGGCGGGCCGCCCGAGGGTGGGAGGTGTACACGCACGGCGGCCGCAAGCCGACCGGCCTCGACGCCGTCTCCTGGGCCGAGGAGGTCGTCGGCCTCGGCGCCGGCGAGATCCTGCTGACCTCGATGGACCGCGACGGCACGAAGGCCGGCTACGACTGCGATCTGCTCCGGGCGGTCGGGGAAGCCGTGTCCGTGCCGGTCATCGCCAGCGGCGGAGTCGGTACCCTCGAGCACCTCTACGAAGGTCTGGCCGACGGCGGCGCCAGCGCCGTGCTGGCCGCCTCGATCTTCCATTTCGGACAGTATTCCGTAGCGCAAGCGAAGGAATACCTGGCTTCCCGCGGCATCCCGGTCAGGAAGTAGCTGGCAGCTGGGGGTTTTGCCTTTCGGGGGGATTCCGGGGGGCGGAGCCCCCCGGATGCCCGGATGTCCGGTGCGAACCGTGACGACTCCGTGACGATTCTGAACTGGGTCTTTCTGGTTCGGTCGAGTTTCGGTACCTTGGCTCAAACCGGAGCCGACCCACCTTTGGTCGGCCGCGAGACGGGGGTGGCAATGGAAGACCCAGTGCTCGACGAGGCCTTCATGCGGCGCTACCGGGAGCTGCTCGACGCGGAGGACAATGCCTTCGACGAACTCGAGCATGCTTATGAAGACGGCGATCGGGCACATTTCGAAACCGATTACGCCGCCTGGCAATCCGTGCTCAGCCGCAAGATCGCCTTCCTCGAGCGCCGGGGCATCTCCATGGAATCGCCCTTCGCCTCACGCTCGGCGTAGCCGGTCGCTTCCAGGCTCACCACTACGATGGCGGTGTGTCCACCGCCTACACCGCCACGCCCATCACCGCCGCGCCCGAGCATCTCGCCCGGGTGAAGTACGACGCCAGTGGGCTCGTGCCGGCCATCATCCAGGAAGCCGGGACGGGCGCCGTCCTCATGCTCGCCTACATGAATGAGGACGCCCTCCGGCAGACGCTGGATACCGGGCGCACCTGGTTCTGGTCCCGCAGCCGGCAGGAGTACTGGTGCAAGGGCGAGACGTCGGGCGACCGGCAGTACGTGCGGGCGGCCTACTACGACTGCGACGGCGACACGCTCCTGTTCGTCGTCGACCAGGAAGGGAAGGGCGCCTGCCACACCGGCGAGCGGACGTGCTTCTTCCGCAGCTTCGCCGACCCGGCCGGCTGAATGGCCGAGCACCTCCACCCGTCTCCCACCGAGTTCGCCGAGCTGGCCCAGACCTACACGGTGGTGCCCGTGTGGCGAGAGGTGCTGGCCGACCTCGAAACGCCGGTGTCGGTGTTCCTCAAGCTGGTCGGTGGCGGCGAGGGGTTCCTGCTGGAATCGGTCGAGCACGGCGAGCGGTGGGGCCGCTACTCCTTCGTGGGGCGGGATCCGTCCCTCACGATGATCGCCAGGGCCAACGCAGTGCGCTGGCTCGAGGCCGAGGATTCCGATCTGGCCGCCGGCCTGCCCGACGACCGGGGCGCCCTCGGCGCGCTGGAGGCGCTGCTGGCGCGGTTCCGGGCTCCCCGGCTCCCCGACCTGCCGCCCTTCCACGGCGGCATCGTCGGCTGGCTGGGCTACGACATCGTGCGGGAGATCGAGCGGCTGCCCAACATCCCGGCCACCGACCCCGGCCTGCCCGACGCCGTGATGTCGCTGACCGGCCACGTCGCCGCCTTCGACCACTTCCGGCAGCGCATCTACCTGATCGAGAACGTCCTCATCCGCCCCGGCGCCACCGGCGCCGACATCACCGCCGCCTACGAGGCGGCCGCCGGCCGGCTCGACGCCCTGGTCGACGACCTGGCCCGTTCCCTGCCCTACCAGCCGGTGGCGCCGCCCACCGACATCGCCGAGGGCGGCGAGCTCCCGGTGTTCAAGTCGTCGATGGCCGGAGGCGCCTACGGCCGGGCGGTGGAGGTGGCCCGGGAACACATCCTGGCCGGCGACATCTTCCAGGTCGTGCTGGCCCAGCGGTTCGACTTCGATCTGGGCTGCGACCCGTTCGACGTCTACCGGGTGCTCCGCCAGGTCAACCCGTCGCCCTACATGTACTTCCTCCGGGGTGCCGCCGGGGGTCCGGGGGTGTCCCCCGGAGACGGCGGAGTGGCGGGGGGGACCCCCGCCCTCATCACCATCTGCGGCTCGTCGCCGGAGCCGATGGTGCAACTGCTTGACGGGCGGGTCATCAGCCGCCCCATCGCCGGCACCCGTCGCCGCGGCCGCGACGAGGCGGCCGACAAGCGCCTGGCCGGCGAGCTCATCGAGCATCCCAAGGAGCGGGCCGAGCACGTCATGCTGGTCGACCTGGCCCGCAACGACGTCGGCCGGGTGGTCCGCTTCGGCACCGAACAGGTCGACGAGCTGATGACGCTGGAGCGCTACAGCCACGTGATGCACATGACGTCACAGGTGTCGGGCGATCTGCGGCCGGGGCAGGGGCCGGTCGACGTGCTGCGGGCGACGTTCCCGGCCGGTACGGTCTCCGGCGCCCCCAAGGTGCGGGCCATGGAGATCATCGACGACCTCGAACCGGTCAAGCGGGGCCCCTACGCCGGCGTGGTCGGTTACGTCGACTTCTCCGGGAACCTCGACACCGCTATCGCCATCCGCACCATGATCGTCGACGCCGCCGGCGGCGCCTCGGTTTCGGCCGGCGCCGGGATCGTGGCCGACTCCGATCCCGCCGCCGAAGACCTCGAGTGTCACAACAAGGCCCGGGCGATCCTCGCCTCGGTCGCCGCCGCCCGGAACCTCCGGGCGCGTCCGGCACCGACGGAGGCCTGGTGAACGTCGTCGACGACCTCGGAGTCGAGGTGATCGCCGATTATGGCGATCCGGCCGCCGAGGAGCGGGCCTTCACCGAAGGTGTCGCCCTCGTCGACCGCAGCGCGCGGGGCGCCGTCCTGGTCGACGGGCCCGACGCCCTCAAGTTCCTGCAGAGCCTCCTCTCCCAGGACATCGACAATCTCGCGGACGGGCAGGGCGCCCATGCGCTCCTGCTGCAGCCGCAGGGCAAGCTCGACACCGACCTGCGCTTCCTGCGGGTGGGCGACACCGCCTGGCTCGACTGCGAGGTCGGGCGGGGCGAGGGGCTGGCCGCCTCGCTGCGGCGGTTCAAGATCCGGATCAAGGCGGAGGTGACGGACCGGACCGGCCAGTGGGGCTGCCTGACGCTGCGGGGTGCAGCGGTCGCCGAGCGGCTGGACGGCGCCGGTGCGCCGCCGCTGCCCGCCGATCACCACGCTCACGTGCTCTGGGATCAGGCTGGTGAGGCTCGGCTCGTCCGGGCGGACTGGCCCGGCGGGCCGCCCGGCGCCGACGTCGTCGGTCCGGTCTCCGAGCTCGGTGAGATCTGGAACGCCCTGGTGGCCGCGGGCGCCACACCCGCGGGGCTCACCGCCTACGAAGCGGCCCGGGTGCGGGCCGGCGTCCCCCGCCAGGGCTTGGACATTGATGAGAAGACGATCCCGCAGGAGGCGTTCCTCGAGCTCGACGCCGTATCCTTCACCAAGGGGTGCTTCCTGGGGCAGGAGCTGGTGTGCCGCATTGACACCCGGGGCCACGTCAACCGGCTGTTGCGGGCCCTGGAATTCGGTGACAGCAGCATTGACACCACACCGCCGGCTGGAGCGGGCATCGTGGTGGGAGACAAGGAGGTAGGGACGCTGACGACGGTGGCCCGTTCGGAAAGCGGCGTGGTGGCGCTGGGCTACGTCCGGCGCGAGGTCGACCTGCCGGCCGACGTCGTGGTCCGCTGGGACGGGGGCGAAGCGCCGGCCGTGGCCGCCGCCCTGCCGGGGCGCGCATGACTCGTCCTTTGGCGGCTCACGCCGCCTCTGTCGGGGGGACACCCCCCATCCCCCGGGCCCCGAAGTTCCTGGCGATCTTCGTCGTGGCCGGTGTGGCCCTGCTGCTGCCCTTGCTGGCCGGCTGCTCCAAGGACGAGGGCAAGGCCCTTCCGAATCCGGTGCCGGAATCGACGACGACCACCGAACCGATCGACCTGACCAACGTGTCACTGGAGCCGATCGCCGTGGCCGGCAAGCCGACCTCGACCACCCGGCCGCTCGGCGGGGGAAAGGCGGCCATCTTCGGTCGGGTCGTCGACGCCGACGGCAACAACGTCGGCGGGGCGTTCGTGCGGGCCACCTACTACGGCGACCCGAACAAGCCCGAGGTGATCGAGGTCCTCTCGCTGGAGGACGGCACCTACCGCTTCGAGCAGGTACTGGGTGGCCGGTGGCGGATCCGGGCCTGGAGGGCGCCGGAGCTGGCCACCCTCGACGACCACGTGTTCTTCCTCGGGTACGCCGAGCAGCGCACGGTCGACCTCAAGGTCAAGGCCGCCACCGACATCGTCGTGACCTCGAGCATGGCCCCCAACCCGCCGTTCACCGGCTCGCCGGTCGAGCTGGCGGTGCTGGTGCTCAGCCAGTCGGTCGACGATGAGGGCGTCGTCCACCGCTCGCCGGTGGGCGGGGCGGCGGTGACCCTCGACGTCCGGGGGAAGTGGTCGCTCGTCGGCGACCCCACCCAGGCGACGGAGTTCAACGGCCGGACGGCGTGGCAGCTCACCTGCAACGAGGTGGGTCAGCAGTCGATCATCGCTTTCGTCGGCGGGCGGGACTGGCCGCTCAATGTTCCGGCCTGTCGCGACCCGCTGGAGACGACGACCACCACCGTTACGACGACGACCCTCCCGCCGGGGGTGACGACGAGCTCGACGAAGCCGAAGCCGAAGACGTCGTCGTCGACGAGCTCGACCCGTCCGCCGTCGTACGCCACGACGTCGACCCGCTCCCGCTCGAGCCGCTAGTCCCCGGGAGGGCGACAACAAAGCTGGTTCCGCCAACGGCTGTGGGGCCGACGTGGACAGACCCGCCCATGGCCGTCACCAGCTCGCGGACGATGGCCAGGCCGAGGCCGGTGCCGACCTTCCGGCCAGGTTGGCGGCGGGACGTATAGAGCCGCTCGAAGACCCGGGGCAGGTCCTCGGGGTTGATCCCCGGACCATCGTCTGCCACGGCGATCTCGATCGCCAACCCGCCGGAGACGGTCTGCGTGGCGACCTCGACGGTGGTGGCCGCGTACTTCAGGGCGTTCTCCACCAGGTTGGCGACCACCTGGGCCAGGCGCTCCGGGTCGGCCATCGCCACGGCCCCCGGCTCCCGACCAACCACGAGCCGGAGACCCGCTTCCTGGGCGGCGGGCTGGAGAGCGAGGGCGGCCTGGCGGGCCACTTCGCCGACATCGACCGGGCCGAGGTGGAGGGAGAACTCGCGGGCGTCGAGCCGGGCCAGCTCCAGGAGGTCGGCCACCAGCCGCTCCAGCCGGCGGGCCTCGGCTTCGATGATCAGCGCCGCCCGGCGTCGGGACTCCTCGTCGTCGGCCGCCCCTTCGGCCATCGCCTCGGCGTAGCCCCGGATCGACGTGAGCGGGGTGCGCAGGTCGTGGGAGATGCTCATGAGGAAGGCCCGTTCCAGGCTGCGGTGGCGGCTGAGCTCGGCGGCCATGGTGTCGATGGCCCGGGCGACGGCGGCGAACTCGTCGTCGACGTCGGTGTCGGGCAGACCGACCCGGGCATCGAGGTCGCCGCCGGCGATGGCCCGGGCGGTCTGCTCCATGGCCTGCAGCGGCCGGGTGAGGCGCCGCACCAGCCACAAGGAGAGGGCGACGCCGGCCGCGGCTGCCACGATGGCGGCCAGGATCAGGATGCCGCCCAGCCGGCCGATGGCGAAGACCCCGACCCGGCGGGTGGCGACCACCACAGGCCGTCCCTCGGCGCCGGCGCTGAGGGGCTGGGCCACCCACACGATCTGACCCCGGCCCCCCGACTGGACGTTGCCGATGGCCAGGGCCGCACCGTCGAGGTCGGCCGGCCGGACGCCGCTGGGCAGCTGGGCGCGCCGGGCGAGCGTCCCGTTCGAGCGGACAGAGACGAGCGTCACCTGGTTGGCCAGCAACTGGTTCCGCAGGCGCGCCACGGCGACGCGTTCCCCGTCACGCTCCGCGTCGGCCACCGTCGCCAGCCCGCGCCGGAGATCGGACAAGGCGGCCGATCGGGTCGCCGGCCGGGCCGCCACCACGGTGATGACGCCGGCCAGGAGGACCGAGCCGACCGACAGGCCGACCAGGGCGAGGGTGAGCCGCTGCCGGAGCGAGCCCCTCGGGGCCGATGGCGTCACGGCGGGTCGAGCCGGTAGCCCAAGCCCCGGACCGTGGTGATGGCCACGGCGTCGCCCAGTTTCTTGCGGACCTGGGCGACGTGGACGTCGACCGTGCGGGCGTCGCCGTACCAGCCGTAGCCCCACACGCCGTCGAGGATCTGCTGGCGGGACAGCGCCCGCCCCCGGTTCTCGGCCAGGTAGCGGAGCAGTTCGAACTCCTTGCCGGTGCAGTCGACCACGGCGCCGTGGGCCCGGACCTCCCGCCGCCCGAGGTCGATGACCGCGCCGCCGACCTCGAGCACCTCGGGGGCGGGGGCGGAGGCTTCCGAGCGCCGCAGGATGGCCTTCACCCGGGCCACCAGTTCCCGGGGGGAGAACGGCTTGGTCAGGTAGTCGTCCCCGCCCATCTCCAGCCCGAGGATCCGGTCGATCTCCGAGTCCCGGGCGGTGAGGAAGATCACCGGCACGCTGTGCCCTCCTGGGCTGGCCTCAGCGCGCAACCGCCGGCACACCTCGAGTCCGTCGATGCCGGGCAGGCCGACGTCGAGGACCACGAGCCGGGGTCGTTCCCGCCTGGCGGTGGCCAGCCCGTCCTCCCCGGTGCCGGCCTTCAGTACGCGGAACCCCTCCTTGCGGAGATACAGCTCGACGAGGTCGGCGATGTTGGCCTCGTCGTCGACGACCAGGATCGTGCCGCCGCTGCTCACGAGGTGATCCTCTCACCAGCGGCCGCGGTGGATGACTTCATTCTCCGGGCGTCGGCCCCGGCGCAGCGACGGCGACGGCTCGTCGGGTGCGGGCCGGCCCAGGGCCACCGCGCCGATGGGGTGGAAGTCGTCGGGTATCCCGAACGCCGACCGCAGCGCGGGGAGGCCGTCGAAGACCCCGAAGAAGAGGGCGCCGAGGCCTTCGTCGACGGCGGTCAGCAGGATGGCCATGGTGGCGAAGCCGCAGTCGATGTCCCAGTAGGGGACGGGCCAGCGGGCCTCGTCCCGGTCGGCCCAGCCCTTGTCGGGTTCGGCGTAGCGGTCCAGGTAGGCCTGTTTGGAGGCGCAGGGCAAGATGATCACCGGCGCCCTGAACAGGCCCGGCCAGCGGAACCCGGCTCGCCGGTCGGCGGGGAAGGTGCAGTCCCAGAACCGCCCTACCTGCTCCGGCCCCTCGAGTATGAGCAAGGCTGATCCCTGTGTGTTCCCGGCCGACGGTGCCCGGCGGGCGTGGTCGAGGATCCGTTCGAGGGCATCGGGCGGGACGGGCCGGTCTTCGAAGTTCCGGACCATCCGCCGCCGGTGGATCGCCTCCCGGAGCTCCATCGGGCGCCGCCTTCAGCCCTTCGGCAATCCGAGAACTCTCTCGCCGACGATGTTGCGGAGGACCTCGTCGGTGCCGCCCGCCACTCGCATCCCCGGCACGCTGAGCACGAAGGCCGACCAGGCATAGGTGCCCCACTCGTCGGTGTCGGCGATCAGCCGCGGTCCGAGCAGGCTGGTGAGCAGCTCCGACATCTTCTGCATGTTGTTGGTCAGGGCCAGTTTCAGGGTCGACAGCTCCGGGCCCGGCAGCTGACCGGCCCGCATCTTGGCCATGGCCCGCAGGGTCGTGTAGCGGCTGACCGAGTGCCGGATGATGACGTCGGCCAGCTGCTGGCGCACGTTGGGGTCGTCGGCCACCCCCATGTGCCGGGCCAGGGCCTGGAGGCGGCCCGCCAGGTTGAGGCCGCCGCCGACCCCGCCGCCGCCGATGGCCATCCGCTCGTTCATGAGCGTGGTGAGGGCCACCGTCCAGCCCTGGTCGACGTCGCCGAGGCGTATCTCGTCGGGCACCCGCACGTCGGTGAAGAACACCTCGTTGAACGAGGCGCCGCCGGTCATCTGCCGCAAAGGCCGCACCTCCACGCCGGGGGCCCGCATGTCGACCAGGAACATCGTGAGACCCCGGTGCCGGCTGTCGGGGTAGGTGCTCGTCCGGGTGATGATCTCCCCGATGTCGGAGTAGTGGGCCCCCGACGTCCACACCTTCTGGCCGTTGAGGATCCACTCGTCGCCGTCGCGGATGGCCTTCGTCTGGATGCCGGCCAGGTCCGAGCCGGCCACCGGCTCGGAGAACAGCTGGCAGGCGACGACGTCGCCCCGGTACATGGGGGCCAGGTACTGCCGCCGAGTGTCTTCGATGGCGTGGGCCAGGATCGTGGGGGCGACCATGCCCAGGCCGATCCCGAACGGCCCGATGCTCGGGACGTCGTAGTCGTTCTCCAGGCTCTGCCAGATCCGCTCGTACTCCCGGGGCAGGGCCCGGCCGCCGTAGGCCTCGGGCCCGCTGATCCACCCGAAGCCGGCGTCGAACACCTTGCCCCGCCACGCTTTGGCCTCGGCCAGGATGACGGCGTCCTCCTCCGGGGTCCGCTCCGGCAGGAGGGCCACCTCGTCGCTGCCCTGGCCCCACACATCGGACACCTTGCCCCGCCGCTCGGCGTTGGCTTCCAGGAAGGCGGTGGCTTCGGCCCGGAACTCGTCCTTGGTGATCATGGGCTGATCGTACTGTCCGGTAACCGGCGCTTTCCGAAGCCGGGCCGTCCGGGATCCCGACGGGCGAGGCACTAGCGTCGATGGACGATGGACGTCCCCTCGTGCCGCCTCTGCGGCGCTGCTCTCCCCGAAGAAGATGGGCTTCGATGCCCAAACTGCGGTCTGTATCAGGCCGCCGATCTGGGCCGGGCCGGCTACCGCCGCCTGGCTCTCGGGCTGGCGGGCGTCTATATCCTCACCGCCCTGCTGGTGCTGCTGATTCGAAGTCGCTGAAGGGAGCGGCGTGGCGGAGACTCCGGCGGTGGTGGTCGACGGGCTCACCAAGGCCTACGGCGCCCACCTGGCGGTGGACGGGCTGTCGTTCACCGTTGAGCGCGGTGAGGTCTTCGGCCTCCTCGGCCCCAACGGCGCCGGCAAGACGACCACCGTCGAGACGCTGGAGGGCTACCGCGAACCCGACGACGGGAACGTCCTGGTGCTGGACCTCGATCCGATCGGGGACCGCCGCCGCCTGGTGCCCCGCATCGGCGTGATGCTCCAGGAGGGCGGGCTGTACCCCGGGATCCGGCCCCTGGAGGCGCTGCGCCTCTTCGCCGCCTACTACGACGACCACGAGAGCCCGGACGCGCTGCTCGACCTCGTCGGCCTCCGGCCGATGGCCGGCAAAGTCGTGCGGCGCCTGTCGGGCGGCCAGAAACAGCGGTTGTCGCTGGCCCTGGCGCTGATCGGCCGGCCCGAGGTCGTCTTCCTCGACGAGCCCACCGCCGGAATGGACCCGCACGCCCGGCTCACCACCTGGGAGGTCATCACCGGCCTGAAGGACCGGGGAGCGACCGTGATCCTCACCACCCACGCCATGGACGAGGCCGAGCGGCTCTGCGACCGGGTCGCCATCATCGACGGCGGCCACCTGGTCGCCCTGGGCACCCCGGGCGACCTGACCCGCTCGGCCGGTGGCGGGGAGACGCTCTTCACCGCCGCTCCCGGGCTCGACACGGCCGGCCTGGCCGAGGCGCTGCTCCTCGCTCCGGCGGCGGTGGTCGAGAGCAAGCCGGGGGAGTACGTCGTCCACGCCGTCCCCAGCCCGGAGCTGGTCGCGGCACTCACCGCCTGGCTGCGGGACCACGGCGTCGTCCTCGGCGACCTGCGGGCCGGGCGGCGCACCCTGGAGGAGGTGTTCCTTCAGGTGACGTCGGAGCCGTCGACCGCCGGCGGGGAGGAACAATGAGCCTGCGGGGAGTCGGCGCCCAGGTCGAGGTGGAGACGAAGCTCACCCTGCGGCGCGGCGAGACCCTCCTCGTCACCCTGGGGATCCCCGTCGGGATCCTGGTGTTCTTCGGCAACGTCGACCTCGTCGACACCGGCTACGACGACCCGCTCGACTTCCTCGTGCCTGGGGTGCTGGCCCTGGCGGTGATGTCGACCGCCATGGTCAGCCTGGGGATCGCCACCGGCTTCGAACGCCGCTACGGCGTCCTCAAACGGTTGGGGACCACGCCGCTCGGCCGCTCCGGGTTGCTCACCGCGAAGACCCTGACGGTGGTGACGGTCGAAGTGATCCAGGCGATCATCATCGTGGTCGCCGGGGTCATCCTCGGCTGGTCCCCGGCCGGTGGGATCGCCGAAGCCGTCCTGGTCATGATCATCGGGACGATCGCCTTCGCCGGGCTCGGCTTGCTCATGGCCGGCACCCTCCGGGCCGAGGCCACCCTGGCGGTGGCCAACGGCGGCTACCTGCTGCTGCTGGTGCTGGGCGGGATGGCCTACCCGCTGGCCAAGCTGCCGCTGGCCCTCCAGGACGTCGCCCGGGTGCTTCCCGCCGCACCCCTGGCCGAGTGCCTCCGGGGTGCGCTGACCGGAGCCGGCATCCCCGGCGCCCGCCTGTCGATCCTGATCGGCTGGGCGGTGATCACCCCCCTGCTGGCCGCCCGCAGCTTCCGCTGGGAGGAGTGAAGGCGCGCTACGGCCGGGACGCGATCTTCAGGTATTGCTTCTGGAGGATGCCGGTGGAGACGGGCCCGACGAGGTCGCCGGCGATCGTGCCGTCGGCCCGGATG
>Ga0299907_10000347_pt1 | contig 21640 bp, 29 predicted proteins | sample RVTome_16_FD_198680 | JGI IMG/M metagenome (GOLD analysis project Ga0299907, IMG submission 198680) | Soil microbial communities from uranium-contaminated site in the Upper Colorado River Basin, Wyoming, United States - RVT152D67 (version 2) ...
CACGGTGTCCTCGGAAAGGTAGAGCACTCCCGCGATCTGACGGTTGCCGAGGCCGTCGGCAATGAGCTGGAGGACCTCGGTCTCCCGGGTCGAGAGCTCCTCGCGAAGGGCCGGGCGCTCCGCGTGAACGGGCAGAAGCCCCTGCCTCATTCCCTGGTCCACGCGATGCACACACCTTGAGTCGGCACGTGGGGCGAGACGCTTGAGGATCCGCGGACGACGGGCAACACGCCAACACTGGCGCGCTTGCCCCGGCACAGCCCAAGGGCGACGGCGCGGTACGGAGGAGCCGCGAGAGAAGCCGCAGAGCGGCCGCGCTGCTACGGAAGAACGCCGCAAGGAATCTTCGAGTCTACGGGACAATCCGCCTTCTGAACAGACCCGCCGGCAAGGAGACTTGGGTCATGACTCCGGACGAACGCATCGACCACCGGATGGCGAGCGGTCCCCGCTGGGCCGCGCGGTACGTCGCCCTGACGGGAACCTTCGAGGACACGGCGGAGTCGAAAGGGACATGAGAACGCTCGCCTTCATCGCGATCCTCCTGACGGCCGCCCTCCTCCTCACAGGCTGCGGCGGGAACGAAGAGCCGGACGACGCCGGCAGCGGGGGTACTCCTCAGGTCTCGGGCATGGCGACGGGTCCCGGAATCTCCATCGACGAGGCGCTCGCCTCGGAGCTCGACGAGATGCTGCTCGTGAACGGCAACCTCCTCGCCGAGGGCGGCGAGGTGCGCTTTTGCTCGGCTCTCGCCGAGTCCTTCCCGCCTCAGTGCGGCGGCGCTTTCCTCCGCGTCGAGGGGCTCAAGCTCGAGGAGGTGGACGGCCTCGTGACGGAGGGCGACGTCAGCTGGACGGATCGTCCGATCCAGCTGCTCGGCCTCGTCGAGGCCGGCGTGCTGACCGTGAGTCAGAATGCAACCGCGTGAACATTCCCTATCCAGAGGGCTGGAACGAGGTTCGCGGCGGGCTCCAGCGCGGATACCGCTTCAAGGACTTCAAGGAGGCCGTCGCCTTCGTGAACCGGCTCGCCGCCGAGGCCGAGGAGGCGAACCACCATCCCGACATCACGATCAGCTGGAACGCGGTCACCGTCCGCTGGTGGACGCACACGAAGCGGGCGATCACCGACCGTGACGTGGAGATGGCCCGGCGCACGGACGAGCTGGCGGCTGGGAAGTAGCGCGCTCGCGGCCACGCTTCTGCTGTCTGCGTGCGGGGCCGAAGGTGAGAGCGGGGCGGCGGCTCCGCCTGCGCCGGCCGTGGATCTCCGCGTCGAGTTCTCCCCGGGAGCCTCCGCGGGCGAGAGCGCGACGCTGACCTGCGATCCGACCGGGGGAACCCATCCGCGTCCGGAGGCAGCCTGCACCGTCCTCGCCGAGCAGCCGGACGCCCTCGAGCCCGTTCCCGCCGACGCAGCCTGCACCCAGATCTACGGAGGCGACGAGACCGCCGCGGTCACGGGCACCCTGCGGGGGCAGCCGGTGGACGCGAGCTTCAGCCGCGAGAACGGGTGCGAGATCTCCCGCTGGGACGCGCTCGACCCACTGCTTCGGCTCACGGGTTGAGGTTCGCGAAGCGGCGGGCAGCCGCACCGCCCCGGTCGAACGCCTGAATGACGCGGCCCGAGATGCCGCCTGCTTCGGAGATCGTGACCTCGACCGCGTGGTAGAGGCTGCCCCGGTCTTCGGGGTGGCCGGGGCCCTCCGTGCAGACGCCGCGAAAGTGGGAGCAGAGGCCGCTGCCCCCGCCGCCGGACATCACGAAGCGCACGCGGTCATGGACATGGGTGTCGAAGGCGAGGCCGTGCGCGCAGCAGACGAACCTCACGTCGTAGGCGCGGAGAAGACCGAGGAACTCCGACTCGCGGCGCCTGAATCCCCAGTCCGCATGGGGTGCGAAGTGGCCGTTCAGGTAGGGCGGCATGTGCATCAGAACCACCCGGTGCGGCTCCTCCGCGGCTGCCAGGCTGGCCTCGAGGAAGGCGAGATCCTCTTCCCGGGGCCCTTCCAGTCCCTCGGGCGCTCCGCCGCCGGAGACCTCGATCTCCCCGATCACTCCCGGTGCGGCCTTGATGACGACGAAGCGGGTGTGACCGTAGGCGAACTCGAAGTTCGCCGGACCGTGGACGCGGGCGAACACGTCCCAGCCGCCTTCGTCGTCGAGGTCGTGGTTGCCGACGACGCAGACGTTGGGGATCGGCAGCGTCTCCACGAGCCGGAGGTAATCCCGGTGTCGCCCGATCGTCCCGGGGCCCGCGAAGTCGCCGAGGTTGGCAAAGAACACCGGAGCTGGATCGAGCGCTCCGATCTGGCTCAAGAGCTCCGCGAAGATGCCGTCCGCGGTCGGGTCGGCCCAAGCTCCCGAGTCGCCCGCGACGACGAAGCGGAACGGGTAGCGGACGGGCGTGCGCTCGATTCGCTCCGCCATCAGCAGGTTCCGCCCGAGGCCGTCAGTCACCTCTTCGACGTTCCCGTTTGCCCTGGAGGTCCTAACTCGAGTCCGAAGAGAACGGCTCAGAGCGCGACAGGCGCGCGCTCCTCCGCCGAGCGGTAGAGGGCCTCGAGCACCCGCGCCTGGGCAACGGAGTCCTCCCGCCCGAGCAACGGCTCGCTCTCTCCGCGGATCGCGGCGCCGAAGCTCTCGAGCTCGAGCCGGTACGAGTCCGCGGGATCGACCGCGATTCGCTCGACCTCGTCTCCGCGGCGGAGCTCGATCCCGGGGCGCCGGCAGAGCCACGGGTCGTCGACGAAGAGCGACCCCTCCTCGCCGATCACCTCGAGCTCGTCCTGGAACGGGAGAACGAGCCCGCAGTGGACCTGCGCCAGGACGCCGCCCGGGAAGCGAAGCGCGCCCGCGAGGACCTCGTCCACGCCCGTCGGCCCGGCCACAGACTCGGCCCAGACGCTCTCCGGCTCACCGGCGAGAAGTCGTGCGCCGCTGACGCAGTAGCAGCCGACGTCCAGGAGCGCGCCGCCGTCGAGCTCCGCAAGCAGCCGGATGTTCCGCTCGCCCTGCACCGGGAAGCTGAAGACGGCACGGATGAGGCGGACACGACCGACCGCGCCCTCGTCCACGAGCTTCTCGAGGCGGGCGGTCTGCGGGTTGTGGCGATACATGAACGCCTCCTCGAGGAGCCGCCCCGTCCGCTCGGCGGCGGCGAACGCCCGCTCCGCCTCGGCTGCGCTGCGGGCGAGCGGCTTCTCGCAGAGGACGTGCTTGCCCGCCTCGAGCGCCCGGACGGACCACTCGACGTGCAGGGAGTTCGGGAGTGGAATGTAGACGGCGTCGACGTCCTCGGCGGCGAGCAGCTCCTCGTAGCTCCCATAGGCCCGTCAGATCTCGTTCGCGCGGGCGTACTCCTCGGCCCGGGCGCGCTCCCTGCTGGCAACCGCGACCAGCTGGATCTCGTTCGAGCCGCGCGCCGCGGCCACGATCCGGCGGTTGATGCGCGCCGTCGAGAGCAGTCCCCAACGCGTCACAGGGCGCGGAGCTCGTCCTCGCGGAGCTCGATGCTCGCAGCCGCCATGTTCTCCTCCAGGTGCTCGAGCGAGGACGTCCCCGGGATCGGGCAGGCAACCGGGGAGCGGTGCAGGAGCCAGGCGAGCGCGATCTGCCCGTGCGTGGCCCTGTGCGCCTGCGCCACGCGGTCGAGCGGACGGCCTTCCCGCGCGAGCGAGTCTGTGGCGAGCGGGCGCCAGGGAAGGAAGGCGATCCGCTCCAGTTCGCACGCCTCGAGCACGTCCTCGGAGGCGCGGTCGGCGAGGCTGTAGCGGTTCTGGACCGAGACGACGGGCACGATCGCGTGTGCTCGGCGAAGTTGCTCCGTGGTCACGTTCGAGAGGCCGACGTGGCGGATCTTCCCCTCCTCGCGCAGGCGCGCGAGCTCGCCGACGGTGTCCTCCAGGGGCACGTTCCGGTCGGGGCCGTGCAGCTGGTAGAGGTCGATCCGCTCGAGGCGGAGGCGCCGGAGGCTCGCCTCGCAGGCGGCCCGCAGATGCTCGGGACGCCCGTCGCGAAGCCAGGCGGCCGACTCTTCGCGCACGACGCCGCCCTTCGTGGCGATGACGAGGCCCTCGGGGTACGGATGCAGTGCCTCCGCGACCTGGAGCTCGTTCACCTCGGGCCCGTAGGCGTCCGAGGTGTCGATGAGGTTCGCGCCGAGCTCGACCGCGCGGCGGAGGACGCGGAGGGCGTTCTCCCGGTCGGGCGGCCAGCCCATGATCCGCGGCCCGCAGAGGCGCATGGCCCCGAAGCCGAGGCGGCGCACCTCCAGGTCGCCGCCGATCCGAAACGTCTCAGGAGCAGAATTCAGCGGCGACCGCCGTGTAGACCTCGAGGCACCGCTCGGCGCTGGCGACGTCGACCCATTCCACCACGGCGTGTGCCCCCTCGCCCGCCGGCCCGAACACGACGGTCGGGACTCCGGCAGCCGCCAGGAGCGCGGCGTCGGCCCAGAACGGCACGCCGACGATCTCCGGGTCGCCGGCGTGGCCGCGGACGAGGTGAGCGATCTCGGTGTCCTCGCCAACCTCGAAGGGCTCGCGGGCGAAGACGACGCGGCTCTCGCCCTCGAGATCCCCGAGGAGGCCGCGCAGCTCGCTCTCGACCTGAGCCACCGTCTCGCCCGGGATCGTGCGCCGCTCGCCCTTGAGCAGGCAGCGCGCCGGGTAGCTCGAGAACTCCTGCCCGCCCGCCACGAGCGAGGCGTGGAGGGAGCCGCTCCCGAGCAGGGCGTGCGTGGGATCGGCCCGGAGGCGGCGGTCGAGCTCCTCCAGGCGGACGAGCACGTGTCCCGTGCGCGCGATCGCGTCGATTCCGAGATCGGGCCGGGAGCCGTGGGCGGCCCGCCCGGCGACCTCGATCTCCCACGCGACGAAGCCCCGGTGCGCGAGTGCGAGACGCTCCTCGGTGGGCTCGGTGACGATCGCCGCGTCGGCGCCGTAGCGCTCGGCGACTCGGGCGGTCCCGATGCTCGCCACCTCCTCGTCACAGACCGCGGTGACGATCACGTCGCCGCGCAGACCGCGCCGAGCGGCCTCCGCCCCCGCGAGCATGCTCGCCGCGAGGCTCGCCTTCATGTCGTAGGCGCCGCGGCCGTAGAGGCGGCCGTCCTCGACGCGCCCGTCGAACGGCGCCTCCATGCCGGCGACTCCCACGGTGTCCATGTGCGCGTTCAGCATGAGCGAGCGGCCGCCGCCGGTTCCCCGCGCGACGCCGACGGCGTTGAAGCGGCCCGGCGCGACCTCGTCGAGCTCGGCGTCGAGGCCGGCGCGCTCGAGCCAGCCGGCGACGAAACGTGCGATGTCGCCCTCGCCCGCCGCGCCCTCGATGAGATCCGGATTGACGGAGTCGATGCGAACGAGCTCGGCGGTGAGCTCGGCGACTGAGCTCATCGGTACGCCTCGACGGACTCGAAAGGCGCGCCGTCCATCGCGTCCTCCAGGCCCGTGCCGCGGTAGGCCAAGTGCGGAACGGTGCAGACGAGCTCCGCCGCCGGGCACCCGCGCATCCCGCCCCGCTTCGCCGGCGCGGGCATGCCGGTGTGGTCGAACTCCACGCGGCGATCTTACTGAGCGGCCTCGTGCTCCTCGGCCTCCTCGGGCGCGAGGAACTCGACCTCGAGCCGCTCGATGCGGGGGCCGGCGACCTCGACGACCTCGAAGCGGAGGCCGTCGTACGTGATCTCGTCGCCCCGCTCCGCAGCCCGCCCGAGCTGTCCGAAGACGAAGCCGGCGACCGTGTGGTAGTCCTCCTGCGGGAGCTCCTGGTCGAACTGCTCGTTGAAGTCGTCGATCGGGAACGTCCCGTGGATCCGCAGGCGCCCGTTCTCGAGTCGCTCCAGCGACTCGTCCGGAAGGTCGTACTCGTCCTCGATCTCGCCGACGATCTCCTCGAGCAGGTCCTCGAGCGTGACGATGCCCTCGAACGAGCCGTACTCGTCGATCACGAGGGCCATGTGCTGGTTCGTGCGCCGGAACTCGGCGAGCATGGCGGCGAGGTCCTTCGTCTCGGGCACGACGTAGGCGTCGCGCACGAGCTGCTCGATCTCGACGTTCTCGATGCCGCGGTCGTAGAGCGCCGAGAAGAGGTCGCGCACGTGGAGAATGCCGACGATGTCGTCGATCGAGTCCCGGTAGACCGGGTAGCGGGTGTACGGGGAGTCGATCATGGCCGCGAGCGCCTCCTGCGGGGGCAGCTCGATCGAGAGGGCGACGACCTCGGGGCGCGGGACCATGACCTCGTGCACCTCCTTGTCCGCGAAGTCGAAGACCTTGTAGACCATCTCCTCCTCTTGCTCCTCGATCACGCCGGTCTCCTCGGCGGCGGCGACGATGTGGCGGATCTCCTCCTCCGTGTGCGTGACGATGCCGACGGGCGCCGGCCTGATGCCGAAGAGGCGCGTGAAGGCGTTCGAGGACTCCTGGAGGAACCAGACGAGCGGGTACGTGGCGAGATAGAACGCCTCGACGGGCAGCGCCACCCAGAGCGCGGTCGACTCGTTCTTCGTGAGCGCGATCGCCTTCGGGACGAGCTCGCCGAGCGTGACGTGCAGATACGTCACGATCGAGAAGGCGATGATGAAGGCGACGGTCGTGGAGAGGACCGGCTCGTCGATCCAGTGCTCGACGATCGGCTCGCCCACGGCTCCGAGAAGAATCGAGAACGTCGTGATGCCGAGCTGGACGGTTCCGATGAACCGGATCGGGCTGTCCATGATCCGGAGCGCGATCCTGGCGCGGCGGTTGCCACGCTCGGCGAGCTCGTTCAACCGCGAGCGGCGCGCTGTCACGAGCGAGTACTCGGCCGCGACGAAGAACGCGTTTGCCAGAACGATCAGCAGAACGACGACGGATCCGAGAAAGATGTTCACGCCCCGATCTCCGGGGCGCAGGTACTAGGCGGAAGCTCGTCCAAGATTCGAGCTCCAGTATAGATCGGCAGTTCGGCCGCTCAATCCTCGCGATCCGGCTCCCGAGCTTCCGGAAGGAAGACGAGCTCGACGATGCGGGTGTCCATGACGGAGCCGATCCGCGCCTGGAGGCCGTCGATGTCCACGAACTCGCCAGGCTCGGGCACGCGGCCGAGCAGCTCGAGCACATGCCCGCCGATCGTAGCCTCGTGCGGGTCGGTGATCTCGGTGTCGAGCGCCTCGGCAACGAGGTGGATGGGAGCCGAGCCCCTGACGACGATGACGCCGTCCTCGCGCGAGATCAGCTCGGTCTCGTCCACGTCGAACTCGTCGCTGATCTCGCCGACGATCTCCTCGAGCACGTCCTCGAGGGTGACGAGGCCGATGGCCGTTCCGTGCTCGTCGACGACGAGGGCAGCGTGTTGGCGGTCGCGGCGCAGCTCGCTGAGCAGCTCGTCGACGAGCATCGACTCGGATACTCGTTTGAGCGGACGAGCGAGGTGGCGGAGCTCCTGGTCAGCGGATTCCACGAACGCTCGGAGAAGGTTCTTGGCGTTGACGAGCCCGATCACGGCGTCGAGCCCACCCTCCGGCTCGCAGAGAGGCAGGCGCGTGTGGCCCGTCTCGAGCACCCGCTCGGCCGCGTCGCGCAGGCTGTCGCTCGTAACGAGGAAGTCGACGTCAGGACGCGGCACCATGATCTGTCGCGCGCGACGGTCACCGAATGTGAAGACGTTTTCGGCGAACTCGCGCTCCTCCGGGTCGATGAGGCCCTCTCTGAGGCTCTGCTCGAGCAGCGAACGCAGCTCGTCCTCGGAATGGGGGGCGTGACCGACCTCGCGGGCAGGCGGGACGCCGAACGGCCTCAGCACGAGGTTGCCGAGCCAGTTGAAGAAGTCGACGAACGGCTTCGTGCTCAGGTAGAAGATCCGCATCGGCACCGCCACCGCGAGCGCGGTGCGCGTGTTACGGGCAATCGCGAGACTCTTGGGCGCCAGCTCGCCGAGGACGACGTGGAGGAGCGTGACGACGGCGAAGGCGAAGGCGAACGAGAGCACGTGTGACGTGCCCTCTCCCAGCGGGCCCACGACGGGCTCGATGAGGGCCGCGAAGGCCGGCTCGCCGACGATGCCGAGCCCGATGCTCGAGATCGTGATTCCCAGCTGGCAGGCGGCGAGGTAAGCGTCGAGGTTGTCGACGGCGTGTCGCAGCGCGGACGCCCCCGGCCTGCCGCGCCGCTCGAGCTCTGTGACCTGCGTCGTACGGATCCGCGCGATGCCGAACTCCGTGGCCACGAAGAAGCCGTTCGCGACCACGAGAAGGAGAGCCCCGACGATCGAGAGTGTGAGGGTCACGCCCCGCTCTCCGGGGCGCGCGTACTGTGCGGAAGCTCGTCCACGCTGGAGAGGACAGAGTAGCCGCCGGCGTCCACGGGCGGACGTTCCCTTCTCGGGCGGCCGGGCATAGGGAAGTGGTGGAGCCCGACACGCTCGCAGTGCCACGCTCCCTGCGCGTCGCCGCCGCGCTGAGCTGGCGCGTGCTGGTCGTGGCGGCCGCGGTCGCCCTTCTCGCTCTCGTGCTCGCCCGGATGCGGCTGGTCGTCCTGCCGGTCTTCGCGGCTCTCGTCCTCGCCACGGTGCTCGTCCCGGTGGCCGACCGGCTCCAGCGCCGCGGGCTGCCCCGCTCCCTCGCGACACTCGCCGCGCTCCTCGGCGCCGCGCTGCTGCTCGTGGGCGTGGCGGCGGCCCTCGCCCCCGCCGCGATCGGCGAGCTCGACGACGTCGACCTCAGCGTGCAAGGCGGCCTTGAGGAAGTCGAGGACTGGCTCAGGGACGGCCCACTCGGGCTCTCGGAGACCCGGGTCGACGAGCTCGTCGACCGCGCTCAGGAGGAGCTGAGAACACGATCCGGCACGATCGCCGGGGGCGCCCTGGGCGGCGCCGTCGTCGCGGTCGAGGTGATCGCCGGCGCCCTCCTGACCCTCGTCCTCCTCTTCTTCTTCGTCCGGGACGGCGAGCGCATCTGGCGATGGGTCGTCGGGCTCGCCCCCGAGCGGCACCGCCGCGACGTGCAAGAGATCGGGGTGCGGGCCTGGGCCACCCTGACGGGCTACCTGCGGGGCACGGCGATCGTCGCGTTCTTCGACGCCGCCCTCATCGGCCTCGCCCTCTTTCTGCTCGGCGTGCCCTTCGCGCTTCCGCTCGCGGTTCTCACATTCTTCGGCGCCTTCATACCTCTCGCCGGAGCCGCCGTCGCCGGCTTCGCGGCGGCCATGGTCGCGCTCGTGAGCGAAGGCTTCTTCACCGCGCTCATCGTCGTCGGCGTCGTCATCGTCGTGCAGCAGGTCGAGGGAGACGTCGTCCAGCCGCTCGTCGTGGGGAAGACGCTCGAGCTCCACCCCGTCGCGATCCTTCTCGCGGTCACCGCAGGCGCCGTGATCTGGGGCGTGATCGGCGCCTTCGTCGCCGTTCCGCTCGTGGCCGTCGTCGCGCGGTCGGCGTCGTACCTGCGCTCGCGACCTCGAGGTCAGGCCCGGTCGCCGACCGGCACGCCTCCGGTGAACGTCTCGAGCGGCGCGAAGCCGGGCGCGAGGACGGCGAGGTCGGCGCGGTAGCCCGGCGCGATGCGGCCCCGGTCGGAGAGGCCGAGAAGCCGCGAGGGAGTCAAGCTCGCCATGGCGGCCGCCTCGGCGAGCCCGAAGCGGGCCATGCGCGCGACGAGGGCGGCGCCGCAGCGGTCGCCGCCGAGGAGAGAGCCCTCCGGTCGGTGGGCCGGCCGGGCCACGAGGTCGCTCGTGAGCGCGATCCGCTCCGGCCCCGCCGCCCGAACCGTCAGCTCCTCGACGCGGGGGTGCAGGTGGCGGCCGTCCGCGATCAGGCCGAGGACGGCGCGGTCGTCGAGCAGGAGCGTCGGAATCGGACCGGTCGAGCGGGCCCTGACCGGGGCCATCGCGTTCCAGAGGTGAGTCGCGAAGCGGGCGCCCGCGTCCAGCGCCGCCCGGGTGGTCGCCGCGTTGGCGTGTGAGTGGCCGACGGCGGCCACGGCCCCCCGCCCGACGACGAGCTCGATCGCAGGGAGCGCGCCCCTGAGCTCCGGCGAGAGCGTCACGAGCCGGACGCGGCCGCTCTCGAGCCACTCCTCGAGCGCGCCCAGGTCGACGGGCGCGAGCTCCTCGACGGGAAGAGCGCCCGCCGCCGCCGGGTTCAGGAAGGGCCCCTCGAGGTGGAGGCCGAGGCACAGAGGATCGTCCGCCCCCTCGGTGATGCTCCGTGTCGCGAGCAGATACCCGGTCACTCCCTGAGCCGCGACGCCGGCCGGCGCGTAGACGTGCAGGTCGACGAACCCGGGAAAGACGAGCGGCTCGAGCGGGCCCTCGTCCCCGAGACGCTCGACCGCGACGATCCGATCTCCCTCCCACTCGACCCGTCCCGGACCGGCCCCCTCGATCGGGTCGACGAGAAGTCCCTCTAAAGTGTGACGGCTCGTCACCCGATTATCATCCTGCCTTGGGAGCCGCAGCCGTCGCCACGAACGAGATCACCTGTCTGATCGCCGACGACCACGAAGTCGTGCGCGAGGGCCTTCGGCTGTCTCTGTCCCGCTCGCCGCAGATCCGCGTCGTCGGCGAGGCCTCGGACGGGGCGAGCGCGGTCGCAGTCGCTGAGCGGCGGCGGCCCAACGTCGTGATCATGGACGTCCGCATGCCCGGAATGGACGGGCTCGAGGCGACGAAGATCCTGAGCGAGCGCCTCCCGCAGACCGCCGTCCTCATCTTCACGGCGTACGGAGAGCGGAGCCTGCTCGGGCGCGGTCTCGAGGCCGGCGCGAAGGGCTACATCCTCAAGGAAGCGCCCCACCAGACGCTCCTCAGGGCGATCGAGAAGGTGGCAAGCGGCGAGGGCTACGTCGACCCCGCGCTCATGCCGGCCCTGCTCACGCGCGAGCGCGAGGAGATGCTGACGCAGCGCGAGCGCGAGATCCTTCAGCTGCTCGCGGACGGCATGTCGAACGCCGACGTCGCCCAGCGGCTCTTCATCTCCCAGGAGACCGTGAAGAGCCACGTCCGCCACATCCTCGCCAAGCTCGAGGCGGACACGCGCACCCATGCCGTCGCCATCGCGCTTCGCGAGTCGATTATCGACTGACGATCCGGCCGCTCGCGGCGCCGGATTCATGGCGCGCGAAAAGCCGGCCAGGCTAGGACGCAGGGAGCGCTCGTACCTGGAAGGTACGGGCGCGACTGAGGACGACGCCTGGCCGCGCTTTGCAGCCGCCAGGGGCCGGTGACCGTGGGGGGCCGGGTCGTCTCCAACGCACGCGGTTTACTGGTCGCGTGCACGGTCGGTGCCGCCCTCGTGGGCGCGTTCGGCCTCGCCTTCGACCGGTTCGAGATCGCCGCCGGGGGCCTGATCGCCTCGACCGCGTTCTTCGGCGCCTTCGCGGTCTACCTGATCGTCACCGAGCGGCGTCGCCACGAGTTCGCCGAGGACGAGCTCCAGGCGCAGGCGAGCTTCCTCGAGTCGCTCGTGGACTCGATCGCAGCAGTCTCGAGCACGCTGGACGCCGGCGCCATCCTCGAGCGCACGTGCGACGAGGCGAAGCGGCTCTTCGCAGCCGAGGAAGCCCGTTTCGTCCCTCCTGAAGAGCTCTCGGTCGACGGCGGCTCCGGCGAGCGGCTGCTCATTCCCATGGCGGTGCGCGGAGAGAGGCTGGGGGCGCTCGAGCTCCGGCGCCCGGAGCCGTTCCACCGCTGGGACCACATGCGCGCGACCGTGCTCGCCGACTTCGCCGCCCGGGCGGTGGAGAACGCCCGGCTCCTCGAGCAGGCCCGCGAGCGCGAAGCCGAGCGCATGCGCCTGACCGAGCGGCTCATCACCGCCGAGCAGGACGAGCGGCGGCGTCTCTCGCTCTTCCTCCACGACGGGCCGCTTCAGAGCATGTCGGGAATCGCGCTCATGCACGACGCCGCCCTGGCTGCGATCCACGACGGGCGCTACGAGGACGCCGCCACCGTCATCGAGCGCTCGCTGGAGAAGGAGCGCGACACGATCCGGACCCTGCGCGACCTCTCCTTCGCCATCGAGCCCCTCGTTCTGCGCGACCAGGGCTTCCACGCGGCCGTGCGGGCGCTCGGCGACGGCATCGAGGACGCGTACAGGATCACGGTCGCGACTGCGGTCGAGGAAGGCGAGCGGCTGGCCGAGAAGGCGCAGGTGGCCCTCTACCAGATCATCCGCGAGGGCGTGAACCAGGCGGTGCGGCGGCGCCCGAACCACATCGACGTCGCGGTGCGGAAGCTCGAAGACGGCAGCTACGCGACCGAGATCGGCGACGACGGCGTCGTCGAGCGGCGGCGGGCCTCCTTGGAGGCGATCGACGAGCGGGTCAAGATTCTGAACGGCCGCCTCTCGGTCGACCACGGCGAGCGGTCGGGCACGCTCGTGCGCGTGGTCGTGCCGTCGTACGTCGCGGCCGCCGAAGACTAGACTGGCCTGCGCGATGGCCGAGGGCAAGCACCTCCTCTTCGTCTCGAAGCCGTCCGGGTACGAGTTGGTCGAGCGCGACGGCGAGGCCCCCGAGCCGGGCTCGGAGGTCGAGCTCGGCGACGACGGGCTCCGCTTCACGGTCTCGAAGATCGGCCCCTCGCCACTCCCGCAGGACGACCGCTCCTGCGCGTATCTCCAGCGGGTGTAGCCAGGTCTAGCCGAGCGCCTGCTCGGCGGCGATCCTGCCGAAGACGAGCGCCGAGGCGAGCGCGCTCGACCAGCCGCCGGTGGAGATCCCGCCCGCGTCGGCGCCCGCGACGTAAAGGCCGTCGGCGGCGCGCGCACCCGCGTCGATGTGGACACCGCCCAGGGTGCTCGTGATGCCGGCGACGACCTCGACGGAGGTGAAGCCCCGGCGGCGCTCGACAGGCGCGCCGGCGCGCTCGGCCGCTCGGATCGCCTCGGCGACCGTGCGCTCGCGCACGAGCTCTGCCAGCGCGCGGTCGGGGACGAGATAGCGGGCGCGGGCGCCCGGCTGGCGCGCCGTCCACTGGACGACGTCGATCTCGGACCACGTGCGGGGCTCGTACGGCTCGCCTCTCAGGTTCTCGACCCTCGCGTGGCGCGCGTACACCTGGGCGAGGGGGACGAACTCCTCGGGCCGGATCCGGCGCGCGGCCGCGAGGTTGCGCCCGTAGAACTCGTCCAGGCCCTCGGAGAGCTCCGCGCCCCGAGCGAGCGCCAGGCGGAGGCCGTCCCCCGTGCTCCAGGGGTTCGCGCGCAGGACGAGCCGGCTCGCCTCGGGCGTGATGCGCTCGCGCACGAGTTCCCGGTCGCCCTGGAACCCTCCGGTGGCCAGCACCACGGGGACGTCCTCTGGGACCTCGCCGAGCGGCCGCCCCAGACGGATGTCCCCCACGCGACGGACGAGCGTCTCGGTGAGCCCGCGAGGATCGAAGCGGACGCCGGTCGTCAGCGGATTCCCGGTCTCGCGGGCGACGACGGGCGCGCCCAGCCTCTCGAGCCAGGCGAGCGCGTCGTCGAGCCCTTCCCACACGACCCGCTGCAGCTCGGAGTCGCCGCCCGGGCACTCGGCCCGGAAGCGCTCCCAGTCCCGGTAGCGCCAGACGACGCAGCTCGAGAGGAGCATCGAGCCCCCCGGCCGGTCGCCCTTCTCGAAGACGGCGACGTCGGCCCCGAGCTCGCGCGCCCGAGCAGCGGCGACGAGCCCGGCCATGCCGGCCCCCGCGACGACGAGGCCGGCCAACGCTCAGGCGAGCGAGAAGCTCGCCTTGTGCTCGACGTACTCGAGCTTGATGCGGTCGGGGCCCCAGACGAAGACGGCGTAGGTGTTCGCTGCGTCCACGACGTCGGCGATCTCGAGGTCGCGGCGCTTGGCCTCCTCGATGTGGTCGTCGGTGGACTCGACGCGCAGGCCGAGGTGGTTCAGGAGCGGACGCTCGCTGTCCCCGGGCTCGCCTCGCTCGAAGGTCACATGAGCATCGCCCGCCCGCAGGCGGCCGTGCTCCGCCGTGAAGCCGAGCTCGGCGAGGGCGGCGAAGCTCGCCGCCGGATCGGAGACTCGGAAGACGACGTGGTCGAGGTCGTAGGCGACGCCCGCCTCGACCTCGACGAGCTCTAATGCGAGCCCCTCCGGCGCCTCGAAGCGAGCCGCCCCGCCCGAGGGCCGCTCCACCGCGAGGTCCCGGGGCAGCTCGGCGAGAGCCTCTTCCAGGTCGAACACGCGCAGGCCGATGCGCGCGAGAACGCCGGGCTCGCGGTCGCCGTCGGCGGCGAAGAGGGTGAGCTTCCCGCGCCGGGCGTCCGCACCGACGAGCGTGAACTTGTCCGTCCGGTCGATGACGTGCATCCCCAGATGCCGGGTGAGAAAGCCCGCGAGCGTGTCGCGGTCGCGCACCCACAGCGCGACGTGGTCGAGCGTCTCGATTCGCATACCCCCGAGATTACCCATGCCCGAATGCTTTGAACGCCGGCAGCGTGGGGAACATTCCATCATGGGGCTCGAGGGGTCGCAGGAGCGCGTCCTCGTGCTGGCCGCGAGGCAGCCCGAGTTCGTCGGGCTCCTCCAGGACGCCGGCTACGCGGTCGAGGTCCGGAGCCGGCCTCTGGACGAGGACGTCGTCGCCGACGTGGCCGTCGTCTTCCGCGGGCGCCTGATCGGGCGAAACCAGGCCGCCGCGCTGACGCAACGGGGCATTCCCGTCGTGGAGGTGCTGACGGTGGAGCCGCCCGGCACCTCGCGCGACGACTGGGTGAAGCTCTCCAACCGGGTGCCGAAGTCCGATCTCGTGCAGGTCGTGCACGCCCTCGCCGCGTGGGCCCGGGCCCGCGTTGGAGCGGCGGCGCCCGCGGCATAGAATCAGCGTTCCCTGCCCACAGGAGGCTCGCGAATGCTCACCTTCGGCGTCACCGTCCTGCCCGACCCGCCCTACACCCGCTTCGTGGAGCTCATGCAGCTCGCCGAGGCGAACGGCTTCGAGATCGGCTGGACCTATGACTCGCCCATCCTCTGGCAGGAGGCCTACCCACTCCTGACGCTGCTCGCCGTCCACACCGAGCGGCTCAAGCTCGGCCACTGCGTTACGAACCCGGGGACGCGCGAGCCCACGGTGACGGCGAGCGCGTACGCGACGCTGCACGACATCTCCGGCGGGCGGATGGTCATGGGGATCGGGCGGGGCGACTCCGCGCGGCGCGTGATCGGCTACAAGCCGGTGAAGATGGTTGAGTTCGAGAGCGCGCTCGTGATGATGAAGGACCTCATGAACGGGCGGCCCGTCGTCTGGAACGGGAAGGAGCTGGAGCTCGGCTGGGCGCAGGGGCGCTCCGAGATCCCCGTCCACGTGGCCGCGTACGGGCCGCGTGCGCTGGGCGTGGCGGGCCGGATCGGCGACGGGGTCATCATCCAGCTCGCCGACCCGGTCATCATCCAGTGGATCATGGAGCAGGCGCGGGCGGCCGCCGAGGAGGCGGGCCGCGACCCCGACGAGCTCGAGTGCCTCGTCTGTGCACCGAGCATCGTCACTGACGACCTGCCGGAGGCCAGGGAGGCCGTCCGCTGGTTCCCGGCCATGGTCTCGAACCACGTCATGGACCTGATCGAGCGCTACGGCGAGAACTCGGAGATCCCGAAGGAGCTGACCGAGTACGTGAAGGCGCGCAAGTTCTACGACTACAAGGACCACAGCCGCGAGGGAGCCGCCCACGGCGAGTTCGTGACCGACGAGATCTGCGACCGCTTCTCGGTGATCGGGCCAGTCGAAACCGTGCGCGACAAGCTGAAGGAGCTCGAGTCGGTCGGCGTCGACCACTTCAACATCTACCTCATGACGCACGGCCAGGAGGACATCCTCCGCACGTACGGGAGCGAGATCATCCCCGAATTCAGGAAGGCGGCGGTCGAGTGAGCACGTCCGCGGGCCACCGCTTCGAGGTCGAGGCCGCCCGGCGCCGGCTCGTCGCGGAGGGCGGCGGCTACGAGGTCGTCCACACGTCCACCGGGCTCGAGATCGGCGTCTACGTCCTCGTCGCCCCGGAGCCGGACCGCCAGCAGCCGCACGAAGACGACGAGGTCTACGTCGTGCTCGAGGGGACCGGCACGCTCGACGTCGAGGGGGAGGAGATCGAGCTCGGGCCGGGCGGGGCCGCGTTCGTGCGGGCGGGCGCCGAGCACCGCTTCAGCTCGTACGAGCAACTCTCTCTCCTGGTCGTCTTCACGCGGTGATCCTGTTCGCCGCGACCGGGGACGGCGTCTCGCGGCTCGACCTGGACGGCGACACCTGCGCCGTCTCCGCGTCCGCGGCGGCGGCCGGCGCCCGCTCACTCGCATGCGCCGGAAACGCGCTCTACGCGGGCTCACCCGGGCACGGCGTCTTCCGCTCAGCCGACGAGGGCGAGACGTGGGCGCAGCTCGACTTCCCCCAGTCCGACGTCTTCTCCGTCGCCGTGAGCATGGCCGACGGCGCTCTCTACGCGGGTTGCGAGCCGAGCATGCTCTTCGTCAGCCGGGACGAGGGTGAGACGTGGGCGGAGCTCGACGCGCTGCGGGCGATTCCCTCCGCACCCACCTGGAGCTTTCCGCCGCGGCCGTGGACCTCCCACGTGCGCTGGATCGCGCCCAGCCCGCACGAGGCCGGGCTTCTCCTCGTCGGGATCGAGCTCGGTGGGGTCATGCGGAGCGAGGACGGAGGCGCCACCTGGAGCGACCACAGGCCGGGCGCGCAGCCCGACTGTCACGAGCTCGCATGGCATCCCACTGCACCAGGCCGGGCGTACGAGGCGGCGGGAGGCGGCGCCGCCTGGAGCCACGACGCGGGCGCAACCTGGCAGCCCGCCGATGCGGGCCGCGACCGCCACTACACGTGGGCGCTCGCCGTCGATCCGAAGGAGCCCGACCGCTGGTGGATCTCCGCCAGCCCCGGCCCCTTCCACGCGCACGGGCGCCGCTCGGCGGAAGCAACGCTGTATCGCTGGGAAGGCGAGGGACCGTGGAAGCCGCTCGCGGGCGGCCTCCCGCAGCCGCTCGCGGCGATGCCGTACGCGCTCGCCGTCCGCGAAGGGACGCTCTACGCCGGCCTCGCCGACGGGCAACTCTACGCAAGCTCGGACCGAGGCGAGACCTGGCGCAGGCTCGACGCTCGCGGCGATCCCCTCCCGGCCGTCCTGGCCTTCGCCTGAGCCTCACTTCGTCGTCTTCATTTTCACGGTCCTGTAACGGGGTCTGACCCCGAGTGCGAGCCCAGGTGGACTCCCGTCGATCGCGAGGCCGACCACGGAAGTGGGGTGGATAAAGGGCTGGCGCGGCCGGCCCGCGACGGACGAGAGCCGCGTGGTGGGGTCAGACCCCGTCAAGAGAGTGGAGCGGAATGCGCTCCGAAGGCGCACGCCCGCGCCGTTTAGCCTCGGAGCGCCCGGGTAGCGAGCGGGCATGGCCGAAAAGCGCTACTTCCTCGGCTGCGCGCACGAGCAGTTCCCGCCGCGCGACCTCCTCGAGCAAGCAGTCGCCGGCGAGCGCGCCGGCTTCGACGGGATCAGCTGCAGCGACCACTTTCAGCCCTGGTGGGAAGGAGGCGAGTCCGGCCACGCATGGATCTGGCTCGGGGCCGCGGCCCAGGCGACCGAGCGCGTCCCGGTCGGCCCCGCCGTCACGGTCGGGCTCCAGCGCTACCACCCGGCCCTCGTCGCGCAGGGCTTCGGCACGCTCGAGGCCATGTATCCGGGCCGCTGCTTCGTCGGCATCGGATCCGGAGAGTCCCTGAACGAGTCGCCCCTCGGCCTCGACTGGCCGGAGCCGGCCGACCAGCTCGAGGCCCTCGAGGAGGCGCTCGAGCTGATCACCCGCCTCTGGGCGGGCGAGCGCGTCACGCAGGGCGGGCGCTTCCGCACGAAGGACGCGTACCTGCACACACGGCCGGAGCGCCCCCCGCCGCTCTACGTCTCGGCCTTCCACGAAGGTGCCGCTGGTCTGGCCGGCCGCTACGGCGACGGCCTCTGGACGCTCGCCGACCCCGAGACCGTCCCCGGCCTCGTCGAAGCATGGAAGAGCGCTGCCTCCGACGCCGGCCGCGAGCCGGGGGAGCTCGTCCTCCAGGCCCAGTTCTCCTGGGCCGGCGACGACGATGCGGCCCTCGAGGGGGCGCGCGTGTGGAAGGGCGCGGTCCCGGACGAGTTCTACACGGACGACTGGCACGACCCGGCCGCGATGCACGGCCACGCGAAGGAGACCGTGTCCGACGAGGAGTTCCGCGAGGGCGCGATCGTCTCGGCGGATCCGGAGGAGCACGCCGAGCGCATCCGCGAGATCGAGGAGCTCGGCCCCACGATCGTCGCCCTTATGAACATCTCGGGCGCCGACCCGCTGGGCGCGATCGAGACATACGGCGAGCGCGTGCTGCCGCGGCTACGCGCCGGCTCTGCCGCTCGAACGCGCGCTTAGCGGCTCGAGCGGCGTCAGCACCTGCTCGAGGCGCTCGCGCAGAGGCTCGTACGCCGGCGGCAGCGAGAGCGCCTCGCCGAGGCTCTCGAGCGGCTCGTCCGCCGTGAACCCCGGCCCCAGCGTGGCGATCTCGAAGAGGACGCCGCTCGGCTCGCGGAAGTAGATGGAACGGAAGTAGAAGCGGTCGATGACGGGCGTCGGCTGCGTCCCCGCCGCGGCGACGCGCTCACGCCACGCGTCGTGCTCGTCCAGCGGCGACGACCAGGCGACGTGGTGCACCGTGCCCGCGCCGGAGAGACCGCGCGCCTCCGGGGCGGCGTCGTACGCGTAGTGCGATCCGCGCTGCTCGCCGCGCGCCTCCCAGGCGCCGTCGTCCCCGGCGAAGCCGAGCGTCTCCCGGAGGAAGTCCGCGCTTCGCGTCGGGTCCGAGGCGTACGCGCGCACGCCCTCGAAGCCCTGGAGCGCGAGCTCGGGCGGGATTTCGGGATGCCGGGCGGAGAGCGGCTCGTCCTCGGTGGCGACGACGACGAGCTCGAGCCCGAGGCCCTCCGGGTCGTCGAACCGGAGCGTGCCCGCGTCGCGGGCGGCCTCGATTCCCTCTCCGGCCAGGCGCGAGGCCCAGAAGTCGAGCGCCTCCTCCGAGGCGACCCGCCAGGTGACCGTGTGCATCATCCCGGCCCCCGCACGTCCGCGGGCCAGGCCCGGGTACTCGAAGAAGGTGATGTCGCTGCCCGGGCTGCCGCGGTCGTCGGCGTAGAAGAGATGGTAGACGGTCGGGTCGTCCTGGTTGACCGTCTTCTTCACCAGCCGGAGCCCGAGGGCGCCGGTGTAGAAGTCCAGGTTGCGGGGAGCGTCCCCGGTGATGGCGGTGACGTGGTGAATGCCTTCGAGTCTCATGCTCCTTCGAACTCCTACCCCGAGGGGTCCATTCCCGTGACGGTCCTCGTCGACGCGAACAACGTGCGTCGCTCGATCTGGCCGAACATATCGGAGGAAGAACTCGTCCGGCGCTGCGAGGCATGGGCGCACTCACACGGGCACGACGTGGTCGCGATCTTCGACGGACGGAAGAGCGCGGACGATGAGATCGCTGAGCGGGCAGACGCGCTACGGGGCGCGGGCCGGCGATTCTGGCTCGTCACCTCGGATCGCGGCCTGCGGGCGAGGGCGGAGGAGGGCGCCGGGCGCGTCCTCGGAGGCGGCGCGTTCGTTCGGGAGCTACTCGCCGGCGACCCCTGACGCCTCGACCCCCGGGTGCTCCCCCGGTTGAGTCCTGGCTGCGCCCGCCTCGTCGGTGCAGCGGGCGAGCAGCGTAAGCTGCGCTCTCATGTTCGCCAGCATGTCGACGTTCCGCGGCGAGGGAGTCGATCTCGAGACCGCGGCCATGGCCGCCGGAGAGTCGATGGAGGCCTGGCTGCGCCAGTATGACGGTTACCGGGGGCTCATCATCCTCACGAACCAGGACCTGGGCACCGCGCATGCGGTCACGTTCTGGGAGAGCGCAGAAGCCGCTGAGCAGAGCAGCCACGGGCGCGCGCAAATGCGGGAGAGGATGGCCGCCACGATCGGCGTCGAGCTCGTCGGGAACGAGCAGTACGCGGTCTCGTACCGCGAGGGACTGGACCTCTAGGAGGCGAAGAGCGTCAGCTCGGGCTCGCGCTCGCCGCGCAGTGTCTCGAGGTCGACCTCGACGCAGCGGATCCCGCGCGCCTCGGCGAGCGTCAGCGCCTGCGGGCGGAAGCGCTGGGCTGCGAGGACGCCGCGGCAGCCCGCGGCCGCGGGGTCGAGCCGGATGCGCTCGAGGTAGCGGCAGAGCTGCTCCACCGCGTCGATCGTGGCCACGCGCTTGACCTCCACGGCGACCCACTCCGCCTCGCCGTCCCGGCACATGAGATCGACCGGCCCGATGTCGGTCGGCCACTCGCGGCGGACGAGTCGAAGGCCTTCGTCGAGCGCCTGCGGGCGGGCCGCGAGCTCGGCCTGGAGCTCGCGCTCGACCCCGTCCTTCTCCAGGCCCGCCGCCTCTCCCATCTGGTGGGAGACGTCGCTCAGGAGCTCGTGCACGCGGATCTCGAGGCGATCCTCCGTCTTGCCTGCTCGCTTGCGGACGACGATCCGCTCGAGGGGGTCGCCCTCCGCCTCGAGGACGGTCGGAGGCGTCATCCAGTTCAAGGGCTTGTAGCCGCCGGCGTCCGCGTGGACGAGGACGGAGCCGTCCTCCTTGAGGATCAGGAGCCGGGTCGACGCCGGCAGAACGGCAGTTAGCCTGCCGGTGTAGAGCACCTCGCAGCGGGCGACGATCAGGCGCACGGCCGCGGACCGTACCGTCCCTTTCGGACAGGCCCTCGTCAGGCTGGCGCAGCGGCGAGGAACTGCCGCAGGTGAGCGGGCACGACGTCCGCGTACTCCAGGTCGTACGGCGGCGGGAGCGTCGCCGTGACGAGGTGCCAGGAGAGGAGAACGGCAGACCCAACCGGCCCGGTACGCGAGCGAAGAACGGATGCCCGACGCACGCGTCGCCCCAAGCGAGGAAGAGGTAGCGCCCGTCGCGCACGGATTCGGCGTGCTCTCGACCGGCGGCCGCACACCCGCGTTCGTCCAGCGGACGAGCGCCAGGGCACGGCCGCACGCTAGTGGCCGCGCATCAGTGCCCGCACGTCGGCGAGCGGCGGGTGTCTGGTCCTTCGTCCACATCGACGACGCGGCCGCGGCCACCCTGGCGGCGATGGAGCGCGGCGCGCCCGGCGTCTACAACATCGTGGACGACGAGCCAAAGCCGGTCTCCGAGTGGCTGCCCGCTCTCGCAGCCGCCGTCGGCGCGAAGCCGCGCCGCGTCCCGGCGTGGGTCGGCCGGCTGGCCATCGGCGGTCGCGATGATGACCGAGATCCGCGGAGCCTCGAACGCGAAGGCCAAGCGCGAGCTCGGCTGGACGCTTCGAATCCGAGCTGACGCGAGGGGTTCAAGGCCCTGTCGGAGACGTCTCGAGCGTCCGCTTGAGACGGCCGAGGTCGCCCGCGATCGCGCGTCTGACGGCGCGCGGGAGAAGCGGGCCGGCTGCGCGGTAGAACCCGGAGGCCTCGCCCAGGGCCCGGATCCTCAGCAACGTCCCGCCGCCGGCGTCCTCGAACTCGTACGCGACCGTCATCGGGAAGGGTGCTTTGACCGAGCGCATGACGAGCCGCCGGCCGGGCTCGTACTCGACGACTTCGTTCACGTACTCGACCCGCTTCCCGAGGAAGGACGCGACCCGCGCCACCTGCGAGCCGACGCCGAACGGACCCTCGC
>Ga0299907_10000349_pt1 | contig 21597 bp, 20 predicted proteins | sample RVTome_16_FD_198680 | JGI IMG/M metagenome (GOLD analysis project Ga0299907, IMG submission 198680) | Soil microbial communities from uranium-contaminated site in the Upper Colorado River Basin, Wyoming, United States - RVT152D67 (version 2) ...
TGAGGACCGCCCCACCGGAGAAGGCGAACACGAATGAGATGACGCCGGTCGACGCCCCGTCGAGAAGCGCGTAACCGGCCGCCGCGGCGAGGCCACACACCAGGACGACCGCGACCCAGATCTCGAGAACCAATCGGCGCTTCCACCCGCCTTCGATCAGAGTCGTCGTGGCGGCGATCCCCTCCGGGAGGTTGGAGATGAAGACCGCCACCAGCATCGCCACCCCGATCTCGTTGGTCTGGAGCAGCGTCAGGCCGAGGACCGCGGTCTCCGGCACCCCGTCGAGCAGTGCTCCGAGGAGGATCGAGAGCCCGGCCCCCTCCTCTGCGTCCGGCATTACGTTGCCCTGACGACGGCGCTGGAATCGCCCGATGAGCACGTCGCCGAAAGTGAAGGCCGCCGCTCCGGCGAAGATCCCGAGGACGACCGACCAGGGGCCGCCGCCGACCTCGGTCGCCTCGGCGATCAGCTCGTACGAGACGGCGCTGAGCAGAACACCGGCCCCGAAGGCCATTATCAGACCCAGGGTGCGGCGGTGTGGTGGGCGACCCAGGGCCAGCAGGGCGCCTATCAGCAACGAGCACGCTGCAAACAGACCCCAGAGAAACGCTTCGACCACGTCAGTTGGGGCTCAGCACCACTTCGACCGCGAACTCACCTTCCGAGTAGAGCACCTCGATCGCCCGGGCCGCCGCCTTGAGGTCGTTCTCTGCCTGCCGCACCAGCCCGATCGACTCGGGACCAGCCGTTACCGACACCGAATCCACCTCAGCCCGCATCGAGACCTTGGCGTCGGATTTGGCCTTTCGCACCGCAGAGAGGACAGCAGCGGTCTCGGTCAGGACGGCACGGTTCCCGGAGTAAGGGTCAAGCTCCTCGACGCTGGGCCAGCTCGCCCGGTGAACCGATCTCTCTCGCCACCAGGACCAGACCTCCTCCGTCACGAAGGGCAGGAACGGCGCAAAGAGCCGGAGGTAGATTCCGAGCGCCATTTGAAGGGCGGCATGAGCCGATGCCCCCTCGCTCCCACCCTCGTAGGCGCGCCCTTTGACCAACTCCAGATAGTCGTCCGTCCAGGTCCAGAACGACCGCTCCACGATCTCGAGGGCACGGGCATAGTCGAACGCATCGAATGCCTCGGTGGCCCGCTCCACCACCCTGGACAGGGCGGCCAGCATCGAGCGGTCGAGTGACGCCGAAATCGCGGAGGCGTCGACGTCTTCGGCGAAGCCCAAGGCGAAGCGTGACGCGTTCAGGATCTTGGTAGCGAGACGACGCCCGATCCTCATGACACCGTGGTCGACCGCGGTGTCGGTCCCGGGACGACCGTTGCAGGACCAGTACCGGACCGCCTCCGCACCGTGCTCTTCGATGAGGGCGTGGGGCGTGATCACGTTTCCCTTGGACTTGGACATCTTCTTCCGGTCCGGGTCGAGCACCCAGCCGTTGATCGTGGCGTGGGCCCAGGGGAGCCCATCGTGCTCGTAATGGGAGCGAACGACTGTGGAGAAGAGCCAGGTGCGGATGATCTCCGGGCCCTGCGGTCGAAGATCCATCGGGAACACCCGGGAGAAGAGATCGCGATCGTCGTCCCAGTGCCCGGCGATCTGCGGGGTGAGCGAAGAGGTGGCCCAGGTGTCCATGATGTCCGGATCGCCTACGAAGCCTCCCGGCCGCCCCCTTTGGGCCTCTTCGTAACCCGGTGCCGCCGCCGAGGTCGGGTCGACGGGCAGGACGCTCTCGTCGGGAAGAATCGGGTGCTGGTGATCGATCGCCCCATCCTCCTCGACTGGATACCAGACGGGGATGGCCACGCCAAAGAAGCGTTGCCGCGAGACCAACCAGTCGCCGGTCAACCCGTTGACCCAGTGCTCGTAACGGACCTGCATGAAGTCCGGCATCCAATCCAGCTCGGACCCGCGTTTGAGGAACTGCGACCGAAGCTCTTGGTCCCGGCCACCGTTGCGGATGTACCACTGCCGACTGGAGACGATCTCGAGAGGACGGTCGCCGTTCTCGTAGAACTTGACCGGATGGGTGATCGAGCGCGGCTCCCCGTCTAGATCTGCCGACTCGGTGAGGAGCTCCTCCATCCGCTTCTGAGCCTGATTGGGGTAGAGACCGGCGATCTGGCGGTACGCCTCATGTCCGGCCTCCGACTCGATCCAGTCAGGCACGTCCTGACGAAGCCGACCGGTCTGCTGAATCAGGGCGCGGGTAGGCAGATCGAGCTCCCTCCACCAGGTGACGTCGGTGGTGTCACCCCATGTGCAGATCATGGCGATGCCGCTTCCTTTCTCAGGATCGGCCAAATGATGGGAGACAACCGGTAGCTCGACCTCGAAGAGAGGGGAAGTGACGTTCGTCGAGAAGAGACCCTGATACCGCTCGTCCTCGGGATGGGCGACCAGGGCGACGCAGGCGGCGATCAACTCGGGGCGGGTGGTTTCGATGTAGAGCGGGGAACCGTCCGGTCTCCGGAAGGCGACCCGGTAGTAGGCCGCGGGCCGTTCCCTGTCTTCCAGCTCGGCCTGGGCGATGGCCGACTTGAAATCGACATCCCACAGGACCGGGGCCTCCTGGGAGTAGGCCTCACCACGGGCGAGGTTCCGCAGGAATGCCTTCTGACTCGTGCGCTGGCTGTGGGAGTCGATGGTGGCGTAGCTCTGCGTCCAATCGACGGACAACCCGAGCGTGCGCCACAGGTCCTCGAAGACTTTCTCGTCCTCGGCGGTGAGCCCATGGCAGAGCTCGACGAAGTTGCGTCTGCTGATCGAGATTGGTGGATCGGACGGCTCTTCAGGCGGGACGAAGCCTGGGTCGTAAGCCAGGGTCGGGTCGCACCGGACCCCGTAGTAGTTCTGCACCCGACGCTCGGTAGGAAGCCCGTTGTCGTCCCAGCCCATCGGGTAGAAGACCTCCTTCCCCCTCATCCGGCGATAACGGGCATGGGCGTCGGTCTGGACGTACCCGAAAACCGACCCCATGTGCAACGAACCGGACACGGTTGGAGGCGGGGTATCGATGGCAAAGATCTCCCGGCGGTCTTTGGTGCGGTCGAACCGGTAGGTGCCCTCGCTCTCCCAACGCTCCGTCCATTTGGCCTCGAGACCTTCGAGCGCCGGTTTCTCTGGGATGTTCCTGGTCATCGGGACGTGAAGGGTACCGGTGGCCCGAGGCTCGACGTTCGTCATCTCGCATCATCTCGCTGAATTTCAGCCCGGTGCTCTTTCCCGGGTCATTCAGGAGCGCATGGTCGTGATCCTTCCATGCTACGCACATTAATCCTGAGTGCTTACTTGTCAAGAAAGCTATTGGTCTGTTATACTGCTTGTAGTAGTCGAGACCAAGGAGATAGCAGTGATGCTCATGCGCACCGACCCATTCCGTGAGCTGGATCGTCTGACTCAGCAGGCGTTCGGCACCCGGACCCGACCCGCGGCGATGCCGTTGGATGCCTATCGCCAGGGAGACAGCTTCGTGGTGCACTTCGACCTGCCCGGGGTCGATCCGTCGACCATCGATTTGACCGTCGAGAAGAATGTTCTCGAAGTCTCCGCCGAGAGGCGTTGGGACGCCGAAGAGGACGTTCAGGTGATCGCCTCGGAGCGTCCTCTAGGGACGTTCACTCGTCAGTTGTTCCTGGGTGAGGGACTCGACATCGACAACGTCGAGGCCGCCTATGACAACGGCGTACTGACCGTGACCATCCCGGTGGCGGAGCAGGCCAAGCCCCGCAAGGTCGAGATCACGGCGGGCAACGACTCGAGGGTGATCGAGACGAACGCCGTCTCCTGAATGCAGTTGGGCTCGGGAGCCAGGCGAGACCGGGCTCCCGAGCGCCTTTCGCCACGGCTGTAACGCGCTTGCCATCTCCCGGGAGGCGCGTATGCTCGTGAGCGACATGAACCGGCTCTTTGCCCACACCCATCTTCACCATCACCCTTCATGGGTCGGATGACGATGGGCTGAGGCCGAGAAGCCACCAACGCAAACGCCGACCCAAGCGGTCGGCGTTTCTCGTTTCCGAGGGCGATATCCCGGCCGCACGGCGGGAAGGAACCCCAACATGAGCACCGAGCCGACGATCCACCTGGCCGTCCCCAAGGGGCGTATGGAGGCAGCTGTCTTCAACCTGCTCGCCGCAGCCGGCATAGACCTCCGTGTCGGGCTGCGTGGCTATCGGCCGATGCTGTCCGAGCCCGGTTTCGAGGTGAAGCTCCTCAAGCCGCAAAACATCGTCGAGATGCTCGCGGCCGGAACTCGCGATATCGGGTTCGCCGGCGCCGACTGGGTGGCAGAACAACAGGCAGATCTGGTCGAGCTCCTCGACACCGGGCTCGACCCGGTCCGGATCGTGGCCGCCGCTCCAGAAAGCCTGCTCGGCGCGGGCGGCACTCTCCCGGCGAGAAGGCTGGTGGTGGCCAGCGAATACGAGCGGCTCACCCGGTCCTGGATCACCACCCGAGGCCTCGAAGCCTCTTTCGTGCGCTCGTATGGGGCAACGGAGGTCTTTCCACCGGAAGACGCCGACGTCATCGTCGACAACAGCGCCACGGGAGAGACGCTTGCCGCCAACGGGTTGGCCGTGGTCGACAAGCTGATGAAGTCGTCGACCCGTTTCTACGCCAGCCAGGGAGCCATGGGCGACCCGAGCAAGAAGAGCGCCATCGACGGGCTGGTGCTGAGCCTGCGCTCGGTGCTCGACGCCCGGAAAAGAGTCATGCTCGAGCTGAACGTGTCGCTGGCCGATCTCGACGCCGTCATCGATGCCCTGCCCGCCATGCGGGAGCCCACGGTGGCAACCCTCCACGGTGGCACCGGCATGGCGGTAAAGGCGGCGGTACCCCGCAGGGACCTCCCCCGGCTCATCCCACGACTTCGCCAACTCGGCGCCACCGACATCGCCGTCTCGAAGCTGGAGCAAATCGTCCCATGATCTCGCCCGCCACGTATCTCCCGCCGGGCTTCGACGCGCCCATCGACCTCGACCTCTCCAAGAACGAAGGGCGAAGCCGGGCCGAGGAGCTCCTCGATGCGATAGACGACCCGCGGCGCCTGGTGGGCCGCTACCCGGACACCTCCCCCCTCCGGGCGAGGCTTGCCGCCCTGCACGGTGTGTCCGAGGATCGGGTCCTGGTCACAGCCGGCGGGGACGATGCCCTGTCCCGATGCTTCCTGGCTCGCGTCGACGAAGGCGGCCGGGTGGTCGGCACCTACCCCACCTTCGAGATGATCCCTCGCTACGCCGAGCAGCGTCGCGCGGAGCTCACTGAAGTGCCGTGGTGGACGGGCCCCTTCCCTGTCGACGACGTCTTGGCGGCTATCGGCGACGACACCGACGCGGTATTCATCGTGTCGCCGAACAACCCCACAGGCGGAGTGGCTAGTGAGATCGATCTCCTCAAGGTGGCCGGAGAAACTCGATTGCTCGTCCTCGACGCCGCATATGTGGAGTTCGCCGACACCGACCCGACCCCTGCCTTGCTCGATCAGGGCAATGTCGTGGTGACTCGGACCTTGTCCAAGGCCTACGGGCTCGCCGGCCTCAGGGTCGGGTATCTGCTCGGGTCCCCCGAACTCGTCGCCGCGATCGGCGCCTACGGCAACCCGTATCCGGTTTCCGCCCTCTCCGCGGCACTGGCCGAAACCCGGCTGGACCGGCCAGTCACAGAGCTCACGACGTTCGTCCAAGCCGTGCGACGTGAGCGAGTCGCCCTGACCGGCGCTCTGGCCGGGCTGGGCGCTCGACCCTTGCCATCGCAGGGCAATTTCGTGCTCGCCGAATGCGACGACGCGGCATGGGTCACGTCGGCCGCTGCCTCTATGGGCGTCGGGCTACGGCGTTTTCCCGGTCGGCCCGGGCTCGAGTCGGCGGTCAGGATCACGGTGCCCGGCGACGAAGCCGACTTCGACCGGTTGGTGAGCACGCTTGGCTCGGTGCTCGACCCGCGCGCCATCATCTTCGATCTCGACGGGGTGATCGCCGATGTCAGCGGCTCTCAGGTTCTCGCCATCATCGAGACGGCCCGAAGCTTCGGGGTGAAGGTGGAGCCTTCCGACATCGAAGCCGCAAAGGGCGATGGCAACAGCAACGACGATTGGGAGCTCACGCGCCGGCTCTGCCTCGAGCGCGGGGTGGACGCTCCTATCGAGGAAGTCACCGACCGGTTCGAGACCCTGTATCAGGGCACCGAGGGCTCGCCTGGGCTCAAAATGGCGGAGCGATCCCTGGTCGAGCCAACCACCTGGCAACAGTGGGCCGCCAGGCGTCCCCTCGGGGTGGTAACCGGGCGACCTCGATCCGATGCGGTCGAGTTCCTGGAGCGCTTCGCCCTAATGGAAGGGATCACCGCACTCGTCACGAGGGAGGATGCCCCACTCAAGCCCGACGCGGCGCCGGTGCTGCTCGCTCTCGAGACCATGGGTGTCAGCCGGGCCTGGATGCTTGGCGACACCCCTGACGACCTGGCCGCGGCGAGGGCCGCGGGGGTGGTGCCGATCGGCGTCGTCGCCCCCGGTGACGACGCGATAGGGGCGAGGGAGAGACTCGGGAGGGCCGCTCGCATTCTCGACAAGACCACCGATCTGGAGGAGATCCTGCCATGACACGACGATCCGAGATCAATCGGGAGACCACTGAGGTCACCATCACCGGCTATCTGGACCTGGACGGGACAGGGACATCCGAGGTCAAGACCGGGCTCGGCTTTCTCGACCACATGCTGGCGACCCTGGCCAAACATGGACGATTCGACCTGGCCCTCACGGCCACCGGCGACACCGACGTCGACGACCATCACACCGTGGAGGACTGCGCCATCGTCCTGGGCCGGGCCGTGGACGAGGCTCTGGGGGATCGCACCGGCATCGCCCGCTTCGGCTACGGCTATGCCCCACTCGACGAGTCGCTGAGCCGAGCGGTCGTCGACCTTTCCGGACGCCCCTGGCCCGAGATCTCGATTGGCTTCACCCGGGAACACATCGGCGATGTGGCCACCGAGAACGTGGTCCACTTCCTCAGATCCTTCGCCATCGCAGGTCGGATGGCGCTGCATGTCGACTTGATCCATGGGGAGAACGATCACCACAAAGCCGAGTCGGCGTTCAAGGCACTGGCCATCGCCCTCCGGACGGCGGTGGCCGCCCACGGTGACGGCGTCCCCAGCACCAAAGGAACACTGACATGAGACGGGTGACAATCGTCCCGACGGGGACGGCCAACACCGCTTCGGTCGTCGCTGCCCTCACCCGCCTCGGAGCCGCGGTCGAAAAGGCTGCTTCGGCCGGCGACGTCGAGACCTCGGCGGGCGTCGTCCTCCCCGGGGTGGGCGCCTTCGGGGCCGCCATGGACAGGATCGATTCGCTGGTCCTCGCCACCGCGCTTCGGGAACGGATCGAAGCCAATCGTCCCACCCTGGCAGTGTGCGTCGGGATGCAACTCCTGAGTCGGAACAGCGAGGAGAGCCCGGGCGCCACCGGCCTCAAGGTGCTCGAAGAGACGGTGGGCCGTTTTGGTGATGGAGTCACGGTGCCCCAGATGGGCTGGAACCGCGTCGAGCCCGGCCCCGGTTCCCAGTTTGTCGAGTCGGGCTGGGCTTACTTCGCCAACTCCTATCGGATCGACCAGCTCCCCGAGGGATGGGTGGGCAGCAGCACCGACCACGGCGGCGAGTTCCTATCCGCACTGGAGAAAGGCGACGTTCTCGCCTGTCAGTTCCACCCCGAGCTCTCCGGGGAATGGGGCGCCCGGCTCCTCGACCGCTGGCTCGACAGAGTGGAGACGGCGGCATGACTCTGGCATCACGCGTCATACCGTGTCTCGACATCAAAGACGGGCGGGTCGTAAAAGGGGTCAGGTTCCAGGGTTTGCGGGACGCAGGCGATCCGGTGGAATGCGCCGGCTTGTACGAGCGCCAGGGCGCCGACGAGATCGTGCTCCTCGATGTGTCGGCCACACCCGAGGGCAGGGGCCACGCGCTGGACACGGTGCGGGCGGTCCGCTCCGTGCTCTCCATCCCCCTCTCGGTGGGCGGGGGGGTGAGGTCGGCCGACGACGCCGGGCGTCTCCTCGAGGCAGGCGCCGACAAGGTTGGGATCAACACCGCCGCCGTGTCACGCCCCGGGCTCATCGGTGAGATCGCGGAGAGATTCGGGACCCAGTGCACCGTTCTGGCGGTCGACGCCGCCGCCGGCGCGGCGGGCTGGGAGGTGGTGGTGGAGAGCGGCAGGAAGAGGACCGGTCTCGATGTCGTGGAGTGGTGCCGGAAGGCGGTGGCGATCGGTGCCGGCGAGATCCTCCTCACCAGTTGGGATCGCGATGGGACCAGGTCGGGCTACGACATCGACCTGATCACGTCGGTGTCGTCTGTGGTGACCGTCCCGGTGATCGCCTCAGGCGGCGCCGACGGGCCGGGTCATCTGGTCGCGGCGATCGAAGCCGGAGCCTCGGCTGCGCTCATCGCCTCGATCCTCCACGACGGGGACACGACGGTCGGAGATCTGAAAGAAGCACTGGGTGAGGCCGGGATCGTCGTGCGGCCATGATTATCCCATCCATCGACATATCCCTCGGTCAGGCGGTCCAACTGGTTGGTGGCGAAACGCTGGTCATAGAGGCGGGTGACCCACTCCCCATCCTGGAGCGCTTCGGCCTGGTCGGCGAGGTCGCGGTCATCGACATCGATGCCGCCCGTGGCGAAGGCGACAACGCGGAGCTCATCGCTGAGCTCTGCCGGAGAGGCCGCGTCCGGGTGGGGGGCGGGATTCGGGATCTCGCCATCGCCAGGCGATGGCTGGACCTCGGGGCCGAGAAGATCGTCATCGGGACCGCGGCCACACCGGACCTGCTCGGCGAGCTGCCACCCGACCGGGTGGTCGTCGCGCTCGACTCGCGAGATGGCGAGGTATTGACCCATGGCTGGCGACAGGGGACGGGGACAGGAGTCCTGGAGCGGGTCCAGCAGCTGAGTGGCCTCTGCGGCGGGTTCCTGGTCACCTTTGTCGAGCGGGAGGGCCAATTGGCCGGGACCGACATCGATCGAGCCGCGACGGTGATCGAGGCCGCAGCACCGGCCCGGATCACCATCGCCGGAGGCATCACCACTCCCGAGGAGGTGGCCGAGCTCGACCGGATGGGCGCCGACGCACAGGTGGGCATGGCCCTGTACGGCGGGCAGCTCACCCTGGCGGCCTCGATAGCCGCTTTGATGAGATCTGACCGTCCCGATGGGCTGTGGCCAACAGTGGTCGTCGACCAGTCTGGGACCGCCCTGGGTCTCGTCTACTCCAGCCCGGAGAGCCTGGGTCGAGCGTTGGAGGAACGGCGGGGCATCTATCACAGCCGCTCGAGGGGGGTCTGGGTCAAAGGCGAGACGTCGGGCGCAGCTCAGGAGCTGTTGGCGGTGGACATCGACTGTGATCGGGACACGCTTCGATTCACGGTTCAGCAGAGCGACCCGGGTTTCTGTCATACCGGCACCATGACATGCTGGGACGAGGACCGGGGCCTGGGGCGGTTGGAGAGACGTCTCGGTCAAATCGCCCTCTCCGAAGACTCCGGGTCCAACACACGAAAGCTCCTCGACGATCCCGCACTGCTCGCGGCCAAGTTGACAGAAGAGGCGGCGGAACTGGGAGCCGCTCAAACCAACGAAGAGGTGATCCACGAGGCCGCCGACTTGCTCTATTTCCTTCTGGTGAGGGCCACGGCCGCAGGTGTCGCCCTCGACGAGGTGGCCCGGGAGCTCGACCGCCGAGAGCGCCGAATCACCCGTCGGCCCATGACGACCAAGGAGAGCCTGCCATGAGATCGCTGCCCCGAATCGAGGTACTGCCTCCGGTTGTTCGACGCCCTGCCGGCTTCGGTACGGGGGCGCTCACGGGCGAGATCCTCGAGGAGGTCCGTGCGGTCGGCGAGCCTGCGATTCGCCGATTCTCCGAGCACTTCGGAGACTTGGCCCCGGGTGATCAGATCGTCCACGACCGAGGAGACCTGGAGAAGTCCCTCGATCGGATTGGCCCCGACGAGCACCAGACACTGGAAAGAGTGGCTGCGCGGATCAGGTACTTCGCCGAGGCTCAGCGGGAGGCCCTGGTCGATGTCGACGTCGAGGTGACCGGAGGGCGAGCCGGGCATCGCTGGGTACCGGTGGCATCGGTGGGCGCGTACGCGCCGGGAGGGCGATATCCGCTGCCCTCTTCGGTCCTGATGACCGTGGTACCGGCGTGGGTCGCCGGAGTGAAGACGGTCTGGGTCGCCTCACCACGCCCGAACGACGTCACCCTGGCCGCAGCAGCCGTCGCCGGAGCCGACGGCTTGCTCGCGATCGGTGGCACCCAGGCCATCGCCGCCCTGGCCTTTGGCGTTCTGTCTCCGGCCTGTGATCTCATCGTGGGCCCAGGCAACAAGTACGTGACTGCCGCAAAGAAGGCGCTCTTTGGTGAGGTCGGGATCGATGGTCTCGCCGGCCCGAGTGAGATCCTGGTCGTCGCCGACGACCGGGCCGATCCCGCGTTGGTCGCCGCCGACCTGCTCGCCCAGGCAGAGCACGACATCGACGCCCTCCCGCTCCTGGTGACCACCAGCCTGCGTCTGGCCAATGACGTGGATCACCAGATCGAGCTCCAGCTTGCCGACCTGCCCACCTCGTCGGTTGCCCGCCAAGCATTGACCAATGGCTTCTCCCTCGTAGTCGGCTCGTTGGATGAAGCCGTGTCCGCCGCCGAGCGGATGGCACCAGAGCATCTCGCCCTGCACGTCGAGCAACCCGGGGATCTGCTGGGGATGCTCACGTCCTACGGCTCGGTGTTCCTCGGGGGGCGGAGTGCCGAGGCGTTCGCCGACTACGGGGTCGGCCCCAACCACGTCCTCCCCACCGCGGGCGGAGCCAGGTTCCAGTCCGGGCTCTCGGTCATGTCCTTCCTCAAGGCTCCGACCTGGTCACGACTCGACGACCCATCGGAGTTGATCGAGGACACAGTCCTCCTCGCCCGTCTCGAGGGTCTCGAGGCGCATGCCAGGGCGGCCCTGATCCGGGTCGACGACGTCTAGCGGCGTCCCGCCCAGCCTCGAAGAAGGCCATCGACCAATCTTGGTGCCCATTCGGCGTCGGTGGGTGCGAGGCGCTCGAGGAGCATGCGAAGGACGACCGGGCCGGTGAGCATGTCGACCGCTACATCGATGTCGAGATCGTCCCGGAGCTCGCCGCGGGCCAGGGCCTCGGAAAGCATCCCCGCCAGTATGGCGCGTCTCGGCATTATCACCTGCTCGGCATAGCGACGCCCGAGCTCGCTAGCAGCATGGACCTCGGCAGCCATCCGGGGGAATATCTGCCCTGCCCCGATATCGGAGAGGAAGGCTTCCATCCTGTGCAACAGCTCGACCAGATCATCTCTGAGGTGACCGGTATCGGGTACCGGGTTCTCGGATGCCAGGTTGGCGATTACATCGACCAGCAGTTCCTCTTTGGATGCCCATCGCCGGTAGATGCTTGCCTTGCTCACTCCGGCCCTCGACGCGACCGCGTCCATGGTGAGCCCGGAGAGCCCCACTTCGCGCAGCAGAGTGATCACCGCCCCGGCCACGGCCAAGGAGACCGTGGCATCTCGGGGTCGGCCGACCCGGGTGCTCGTGGTCATGATGCTTCTTCGACCTTGGCGGGATTTGGGGTTGTCGCAGCCGGCCCGAGGTTCGAGGTGGCCATCACCACCGGTTGTGCCGGCAGATAGGCCCACGTCACGATCGCGCCGAGGAGAGCCACACCGACCGCCACCCACACGGCAGAGTTCATCCCGTCGATGAATGCCTCGGATGCGGCCCGGATCAGGCCCGCGCCCGCCTCCCCGATTTGAGCAGCGACCGCCGCCGCACCACCTATCGAATCGGAGGCGACGTCGGCGGCGGAACCTGGAAGCTGGCTGACAACGGGATCCATGGCAGCGCCATAGGACGAAGCCAGGATGCTGCCGAGGATCGCCACTCCGAGGGCGCCTCCGATCTGCCTGGTCGTGTCGTTCATGGCCGAGCCAACTCCCGCCTTGGCCAATGGCAGGGACCCCATGATCGAATCTGTCGCCGGCGCCATCGCAGTGCCCATGCCCGCGCCGAGGATGGCCAGAGCCAAGGCGACACGTCCGTATCCGGTGTCGATGGTGATGGTGGCCAGGATGGAGAGGGCCACGGCGACGATGGTGAGACCCGAAGCCACCACGACTTTGGTCCCGAACCGCTCGGTGAGACGCGCCGACAACGGTGCCGCCACAATCATGGTCGCCACCGGCATCACCCGGAGCCCAGCCTCGAGCGGCGTATAGCCGAGCACGAACTGCAGGTACTGAGTGTTCAGGAAGACCGTTCCGAACATGGCGAAGAACACCAGCGTTATGGCGATGCTGGCCGCGCTGAACCTCGGGTTCTCGAAGAAGGTCAGCCGCAGCATCGGGTGCTCGGTGTGCGCCTCCCACGAGAGGAAAGCCGACAACACGATAATGGCCACGAGGAAGGCGCCAACCACTATCGGATCGGTCCAGCCTCTGGCCGGCGCCTCGATGATGGCGAAGATCAGGGCGACAAGCCCGGCGATCGAGAGGACCGCGCCCAGCGGATCGAGCGGCGTCGCCTCCGGGTCTTTGGATTCCGGCACGAGGAAGGCACCGGCCACGACGGCAACGATGACGACGAAGACGTTGATCAGAAAGATCGAGCCCCACCAGTAGTGCTCGAGCAGCCACCCGCCAATCACGGGGCCCAGGATGATCCCAAGCCCAGCCACCCCGGCCCACACCGCGATCGCACGGCCACGCTCCCTGCCCTCGAACACATTGGTCACGATGGAGAGGGTCGCCGGCATAATCAGCGCACCCCCGACACCCATCACGGCCCTCGCCCCGATCAAGGTATTGGCCGAGTCGGAGAATGCCGCGGCGACCGAGCTCAGTCCGAAGATGACCAGACCGACGGCCAGCGCCAGCTTGCGGCCGAAGCGATCACCGAGAGCACCCATGGTGAGCAGCAGGCCGGCGAACACCAGGATGTAGGCGTCGACCATCCACTGCAGTTGGCTCGCTGTCGCCCCGAGCTCTCGAACCAAAGTGGGGAGGGCGACATTGAGGATGGTGTTGTCGAGACCGATCACCACCAGGCTCAGGGAGAGAACGATCAAAGTCGCCCAGCGTCGGCGATGAATGGTGTCGGCGTCCATTTCGGGCTCCTCGGATAATTACGAAACTGAACCGTATCGTATCGAAAGCTAGGATGCCACTCCCGACGAAAGGAGAGCAATTGTCGGGCGAATTGGCCTTCGTGGAGTTCGGTGTCGAAGACGTGGAGAAAGGCCGGGTCTTCTACTCAGGCGTGTTCGGTTGGAAGTTCGACCCCGGGCCCTCTGGCCAGGGGTTTGTCATCTCGTTGCCAAATGTCGGCGCGGGCATGCATGGCGACGACAAGGGCGCCGCGCCCTACCTCTTCTTCCGGGTCGATGACATCGACGCCACAGTCGATAAGGTCCAGGAGTTGGGTGGCTCCGTCGATGATGTCGATGTGGACGGGGATGAGGAATCGATCGCCCGATTCGGTCGCTTCAAGCTGTGCAAGGACGATCAGGGATCACCGTTTGGCATTCATCAGCCACCGATGCCGATGTGATCACATGTTGCGTCGGTACTGGCCACCCACCTCGTAGAGGGCCTTGCTCATCTGCCCCAGAGAGGCCACCTTGGCCGTCTCCATGAGTTGGGCGAAGATGTTGCCTCCGGCGATAGCCACTTTCTGCAACTCCTCGAGGGCTCGGAGGCCGGTTTCTCCATTGCGCTCCTGGTAAACGCGCACATCTGCGATTTGGCGATCCTTGTCCTCGTCGGTAGACCTGATCAGGGCTCGGGGAATGACGAACGGCGAGCCCTCCTTGGAGATGAAGGTGTTGACGCCGACAACCGGGTAGGCGCCGGCCTCCTTCTGCTGCTCGTAGTACAGCGACTCCTCCTGGATCTTGGTGCGCTGGTATTGCCGCTCCATTGCTCCCAGAACACCCCCGCGGCTGTTGATTCGGTCGAACTCGGCCAGCACAGCCTCCTCGACCAGATCGGTCAGCTCCTCGATGATGAAGCTGCCCTGGAGCGGGTTCTGATTCTTGGCCAGCCCCAGCTCCTGATTGATGATGAGCTGGATGGCCAGGGCCCGTCGCACGGACTCCTCGGTGGGGGTGGTGATCGCCTCGTCATAGGCATTGGTATGGAGGCTGTTGGTGTTGTCGTAGATGGCATAGAGGGCTTGAAGGGTGGTCCTGATGTCGTTGAACGAGATTTCCTGGGCATGCAGAGACCTGCCCGAGGTCTGCACGTGGTACTTCAGCTTCTGAGACCGCTCGTTGCCCCCGTAGCGATGTTTGATCGCTTTGGCCCAGATGCGGCGGGCGACACGCCCGATGACGGCGTACTCGGCGTCGATGCCGTTGGAGAAGAAGAAGGAGAGGTTGGGGGCGAAGTCGTCGAGGTCCATGCCGCGGGCCAGGTAGTTCTCCACGAAGGTGAACCCGTTGGCCAGCGTGAAAGCCAGTTGGGTGATCGGGTTTGCCCCGGCCTCGGCCATGTGATACCCGCTGATCGACACCGAGTAGAAGTTCCGCACGTCGTTGTCGACGAACCATTGCTGGATGTCGCCCATCATTCCCAGGGCGAACTCTGTGGAGAAGATGCACGTGTTCTGGGCCTGGTCCTCCTTGAGGATGTCCGCCTGCACGGTGCCCCGGACTCGGGAGACGGTCTCGGCCCTGATCCGCTCGTAGACGTCGGCCGGGAGCACCTGGTCTCCGGTCACGCCTAGTAGCCGGAGCCCCAACCCGTCATGGCCCTCGGGGAGGTCCCCGGCATAGACGGGCCTCGGGCGGTCCCGGTAGATCTCATCGATCCGGGCCTCCACCTCCTCCCACAGGTCATTCTCGGTGATGTGCAGCTCACATGCCTGGTCGATAGCCGCGTTCATGTAGAAGGCGAGGATCATGGGGGCGGGCCCGTTGATCGTCATCGACACCGACGTGGCGGGATCGGATAGATCGAAGCCGGAATACAACTTCTTGGCGTCGTCGAGGGTGGCGATCGACACCCCCGAGTTGCCCACCTTGCCGTAGACATCGGGCCGCTCGTGGGGGTCCTCGCCATAGAGCGTCACCGAGTCGAACGCGGTCGAGAGCCGCTTCGCCGGCATGCCGGCGGCCAGATAGTGGAAACGACGATTGGTCTGCTCCGGCGGTCCCTCCCCGGCGAACATTCGCGCCGGGTCTTCCTCTCCCCGCTTGAACGGGAACACCCCGGCGGTATAGGGAAACTCCCCCGGGACGTTCTCCTGAAGCAGCCAGCGAAGCCGATCCCCCCACGACCGGTAACGGGGCACAGCCACCTTCGGCACCCTGGTGTGGCTCAACGTCTCCTCGTGGAGCGGGACTCTGATCTCACGGCCCCTGACGTGATAGATGAATTCCGTGCCCGAGTACTCGGCGATCATTGCCTCCCAGTGGTCGAGGGCGCGGCGGTTCTCGGCATCGAGCCTCTCCTCGACCTCGGTGACGAGATCACCTACTTCGGCGCCTTGTTCCCGCGCCCCTTCGAGCCTGTACAGCGTTTCTGCGATCTCCGACTGCTCGATGGCCCAGGTGTCGTAATGCCGGTTCGCCTCCACGATCTCGGCCAGGTACCGGGTGCGCTCTGTCGGTACGACGTGCTGTTTCGCCTCATCGCTCACAGGGAGGTCGAGCCTCGACTCGAGGGACAGGCCATGACCGGCCAGCTCTCCGAGGACTGCCCGGTAGAAGCGATTTGTCCCCGGGTCGTTGAAATCCGAGGCAACGGTCAGATGGATCGGAAGCTCGTCGTCATCGGCGGTGAAGGCCAAGCGGTTCCGCTTGTATTGCTTGCGAACGTCACGGAGCGCGTCAAGGGCGCCCTCCTTGTCCGCCTTGTTGATTGCCACCAGGTCGGCGAAATCGAGCATGTCGATCTTCTCCAGCTGGGTGGCAGCCCCGTATTCGGGGGTCATCACGTATATCGACATGTCCGAGAAGTCGACGATCTCGGTGTCTGATTGCCCGATGCCGGATGTCTCCAACAGCACCAGATCGAACCCGGCGGCTTTGACCACCTCGATCGCGCGTTGCACATGTGGCGAAAGGGCGAGGTTGGCTTGACGGGTGGCCAGGGACCGCATGTAGGCCCGTGGGTGGGGAATGGAGTTCAGCCGGATACGGTCGCCGAGCAGTGCCCCGCCGGAACGCCGTTTCGACGGGTCAACCGAAACGACCGCGATTGTCAGCTCCTCGAAGTCGAGCAGGAACCGCCGCAGCAACTCGTCGGCGAGGCTCGACTTACCGGAGCCACCGGTGCCGGTGATTCCAACCACCGGGGCGGAGGAGACCGCGGCACGGACTTCGATCTGCTCGAAGACGTCCTGGTATTTCTCCGGGAAGTTCTCCGCGGCCGAGATGAGCGTGGCCACCATGCGGGTGTTGCCGGCTTCGAGATCGTCGAGATCGAAGTCCGCCCCCAATTCGCCGGTGGCGAAATCGGACCGGGCCAGCATATCGCTCACCATCCCTTGCATCCCCATCTGACGCCCATCGTCCGGCGAGTAGACACGGGTGACCCCATACCTGGCCAGCTCCTCACCTTCGTCGGGGAGAATCGTCCCTCCGCCTCCGCCGAAGATGCGGATGTGCCCCGCATCTCGTTCCACGAGCAAATCGCGCAGATAGCGGTAGAACTCCATGTGGCCACCCTGATACGAGGTCACCGCGATGGCGTGAGCGTCCTCTTCGATGGCCGTGTCGACTATGTCGAGACCGGTCCGGTTGTGGCCGAGATGGATCACTTCGGCGCCGGAAGCTTGAAGGATGCGGCGAAAGATGTTGATGGAGGCGTCGTGGCCATCGAACAAGGTGGTCGCTGTCACGAAGCGGACCTTGTTGGCCAGATTGGGTCTGTCTAGGGGGGCCTCCGTCATCCATCCCTTCCGCTGACTAGCTCAAATTGTACCCAGGATTTGGGCGTTCTTCCCCTGTTGCTCCTTCCCACGAGCGAGTACATTGACGCCGGGATGCATTACACGGGGCGGCTGAAAGCACAGAGACTGGAACCGACTGCGGTCACGATCGAGATCGCCGAAGGTCGATTTCGCGTGGTCGCCGGAAAGCGCCATCTCGGGTCGTGGCCAATCGACACTCTCGAGATCCACCGGACGTCGGTGTATCGATTTGCCTTCGACATCGACGGCGACGCCTTCGAGTTCTTCCCCGAGGACCCCTCGGCGTTCGCCGATGCCGCCGGGGCAATCATCGATCTGACCGAGACCAAGGGGCGGTTCGGTCTCAAGGCGCGAATTCAGGGCGTCAGCAACGCCTGATCCCGATTCCCTGTAAGAATTGACGGATGGTCCCCCGTCTTCTGGTACGTGGAGTCACTGCCGGCGCCGTCATCCTTGGCGCCGAGGCCCTCTATGCGGTGCTCCAGCCCGCCCCCAAGCAAACCGAGTTCGACCCCTCCGGCGTCTTCGGCGACCCGAACGATCCGCCATTGCGGATGGCGGTGCTCGGCGACTCGTCGGTGACCGCCCCCGGCGTGACCGGGCCGGACGAGATCTGGGTCAGGATCATCGGTCAGAGGGCAGCCGAGAAACGCCACGTCACCCTCCGCTCCTACGCGGTCAGCGGATCACGCGCCGACGATCTGCTTCGCGACCAGATGGCGCCGGCCATCGCATTCCATCCCGACATGTTCCTGGTCTCGGTCGGCGCCAACGACGTCATCCACGGAGTCAACCTGCGTTTGTTCGAGAGACGGCTGGATGAGCTCGTCACCGCCCTGAGCGACACGGGCTCACTGGTGATCCTGAGCGGAGTCGGCGACATCGGCCCTATCCCCAGGCTGAAGCCGCCGTTACGCAACCTGATGACGCAGCGGTCCGCCCGCTTCGATCGGGCACATCACCGGGTGGCCGCTCGTCATGGCGCTCATGTCGTCCCGCACAGAAACGACGATCCCACCATCTGGTACACGGACCGGAGCCTCTGGTCCGCGGACAACTTCCATGTCAGCGCGGCGGGCCACCGGCGATGGGCGGACTCGACCTGGCGCACCATCCAGCCCCTGCTGGATCGGCATGGATGACGGTGAGGCGCTGCAGCGGCTGGCGGCTGCGCGTGTTGGCAGATTCGCCTCGATAACACCGGACGGCCGGCCCCACGTGGTCGTTGTGACCTTCGCCATGATCGGCCGGAACGTCGTCCACATGATCGACGAGAAGCCAAAGACAACCCATCAGCTTCAGCGTTTGCAGAACGTGGAGACGCTGCCGGTGGCAACCATGCTGGTCGACCACTACGACGAGGACTGGCATCAGCTCTGGTGGTTGCGGGTCGACGGGGAGGTAGTCATCGAGAAGGACGGTGACAACTGGTGGGAAGCCAGGTCACGTCTCAAGGAAAAATACCGCCAATACCGCAACGCCCCACCGAGCGGCCCCGCCATCTTCCTCTCCATCGACCGGGTCACCCATTGGGAGCACGGCTGATCACACCCTCCTCGGTGGCCAGCCAGCCAACCAGGACATCGTGCGCCTCGACCGGGACGACATCCACGAGCCGGGCCCCCGGTGCGATCCCGATGCTGAGGGCGTCGCCCCGCGCCGAGGAGAGGATTCGGTCGTAGTGACCCGCCCCGTTGCCGAGCCGGCCACCGCGCAGATCGAAGGCGAGGCCAGGGACCAGGAAGACATCGATCTCCGGGATCGGGATCACCGGCCCCGTGTCGGCGGGTTGCTCCATCCCAAACGGATGAGTCTCGCGGGAGACGGCGAGATCCCTGAAGGTGACGGAGCGATCGTCCTCGACTCGGGGCAGCACCCAGCGCCAGCCCGGGAGCCGGTCGAAGAGTGGTTGCAGATCGACCTCACCCTCCATCGGGAGGAACGCCGAGATGGTGCCGGGGAGACGAGGGGAGAGCCATCCGAACAACCCGTCGACGATGCGGGCGGCCACATCGGGCGGGATCGGGCCCTGTTCTCTCATTCGGGCCCGCAGGGATGCCTTGTCCATGACCGGTCAGGGTAAGGGGTCGATCGGTACGATCAGCCGATGCGGTTGTTCATCGACGTGCCCCGGACGATCATCACCGTGGTCGCGGGAGTGACAGCCACCATCGTCGCCGTGGCCTCCATCGCGGTCATGGTCGTCATCAACGACAGTTCGCCACTGATCGAGAAGATCATCCGTGTGTGGAGCCGCGTCTGGCTGGCAGCCTCGGGCACCAAGCTCGAGGTCGAAGGCGCCGAGAACATCGATCCGAACCGCTCGTACGTCGTCGTCGCCAACCATCTGTCGACCCTCGACATCATGGCGTGTCTGCTCGCCGTGCCCTTGCCGATTCGCTTCCTCGCCAAGAAGGAGTTGTTTCGGGTTCCGGTGCTGGCACAGGGAATGAGGATGGTTGGGATCATCGAGGTCGACCGGCAGGCGAGGGGCGCGGTGCACTCCGAAGTGAACCGTCAGTCGCGAGAGCTGATCGAGAAGGGTCGAAGCCTGATCATCTACGCCGAGGGAACGAGACCCCGCAACGGTGTGATGAAGCCCTTCAAGAAAGGAGCTTTCACCATGGCAATCAGCTCTGGGCTGCCAGTGCTCCCCCTTTCGATACACGGTTCGTACGAGGCCTGGCCTCCAGGCACGCCCTTGGTCAGGGGTGGGCTGATCAGAGTCTTTCTCGACAAGCCGGTGGAGACGGAAGGCATGAACACCTCGGACACCGGCGATCTGCGTGACCAGGTCCGTGAGGTGATCGCGGGCCACGTGGAGGCGTTGGGCGGCGCAGTCAGCTAGCAGAGGAACTTCGGCTCGATCTCGAAACGTGACACACTGGACAAGAATCGGATTCGATTCGCCCAACAGAGAGGCCCGAAGTGGCTAACAAAGACAAGGGCGGCAAGAGCACCAAGAAGGTGGCGGCCAAGGACTTGAAGGAAAAGCGCCAGGCCAAGAAGGACAAGAAGGCTGTTGCCGCATCGGCCAGCCGCGTGACGCGCTAGACGAGCCTCACCGGTCAGTAGAGAAACATCGGCTTACCCAGGACGTGACGCACCTTGGGCAGATAGGTATCCAGATCGTATAGCTCGTCGACGTCGACCCGCTTGACACCTTCCTTGGTGACCCCGATCGGGACGTGGGTGTAGGTGCCGCCCCGCAACGCGACCATGCGGCCGTGGCTGTTCTCGACCGCCAAATCTGCGGCCATCACCGCATAGTTCGTGGCCACCATGAGATCGAGGGAGTCGGGCGCTCCCGACCGCATCAGGTAGGCCACTTGCTGGTAGAGCACCGGCTCACCCGTCCGCTCCTTGAGCAGCTCGCCGGTGAGGGCGCCGATCCCGCCCAGCTTGCGATGGCCGTAGGCGTCTTCCTCCCCGGCCAGCATCATGTCACCCTCCTGCAGCCGGGCGCCTTCGGAGATGGTCATCATGGCGTAGTGGGACGGGTTCGAGGCTCGATCCGACAAGAGCATGCCGGCCAGTTTCTCGATGTCGAATGGGACCTCGGAGATGATGGCCCGGTCCACCCCGGACAGGTAGGCGGTCACCAGTGAGGTCTCGCCGCTGTACCGGCCGAACAGCTCCACCACAGCGATCCTCTCGTGGGAGCCGGCGGCGGTGCGCAGGCTGTGGATGAATTGCACTCCTCGGGTCACGGCCGTGGAGAAGCCGATGCAGTAGTCGGTTCCGTGGACGTCGTTGTCCATCGTCTTGGGGATGGCGATGACCGGCACTCCCTCCTCGTGGAGACGCAGCCCGTAGGACAAGGTGTCGTCACCACCGATCGGGATCAGGACGTCGATCTTCCGGTCTTCGAGGACCCCGAGCACATGTGGGGTGATGTCGACGCTCCCCTCCTCGCCCGATTTGTCGCCGAGGAAGGCAGGAACTTCCTCCGGTCTCATCTTGCCCGGATTGGTCCGCGAGGTGTGGAGAAACGTTCCACCGGTGCGATCGATGGTTCGGACCACGCCGGGATCGAGTGGGATCAACAAGTCACCGTTCGATTTGGCGTCCTCGGGGTTGAAATGAGCCAACCCGCCCCATCCACGGCGGATGCCCACCACCTGATGCCCCTCTTCGGAAGCCCGGTTCACCACCGCCTTGATGCAGGCGTTCAGCCCGGGCACGTCTCCACCACCGGTCAAGATTCCGATTCGCATGGGGCGGGAGAGTAACGCCGTCGAAGCGGACGATCACCGCCTCACGTATGCGAGGTACACCGTCCCAGAATCGAACACGTGCTGGTCGACCAGACGCAGCTGCAGCTCTGTTCCTTCCGGGAAGAACGGCTTCCCCGAGCCAAGCACCACCGGCGTCACAATCAGACGGAACTCGTCGATCAGGTCGAGCAGTGAAGCCGCCAGAGCCGCCCCGCCCAGGCCAAGGGGGCCTTCGCTCTCCACTTTCAGACGGGTGACCACGGCCACCGCATCCTGGCTGCGAACCAGCTCGACCCCGGATGGGACACTCTCCAATGTGTCGGAGAACACATACCTGGGCGTCTCGAAATAGGCACGGGCGAACTCCGC
>Ga0299907_10000350_pt1 | contig 21546 bp, 21 predicted proteins | sample RVTome_16_FD_198680 | JGI IMG/M metagenome (GOLD analysis project Ga0299907, IMG submission 198680) | Soil microbial communities from uranium-contaminated site in the Upper Colorado River Basin, Wyoming, United States - RVT152D67 (version 2) ...
CCGACGCGCCTGCCGATGCGCCGGTTGGAACGCCACCGCCAGGCGCCCGGGTCCCGGTGTAGTGATCGCGCGGGCGCTTGCCGGCGCGGCAAGCCTGCCGAGTGCGCCACTGCTCGTGCCCGGTGTCGGACGTGGCCTGGGCTCCGCGCAGCAACAGTTGCGCGCCAGCGTCAAGCGCGTGGCGCGTGGCCTGCCCAACGCCGATGTCCTCGTGGTGGTCGCGGCCGGTCAGCCGGCGCTGCACGACACGGTGACCGCAGACCTGTCCGGGCTCGGCTATCCCGGCCACACACGCACGATCGAAGCGTGTCCGCCGGCCATCGCGGCCCTGTCGAAGCTGACGCAGTACCCCCGCGTCCGCAGATCGCGGCTGCCGCTGGACCTGGCGACGTTGACGCTACTGGTCGACCGCAACGAACCGGTCGTGGCCCTCGAGGTCTCGGCCTCCGCCGAGTACTCGGTCCTGTCAGCGGTGGGCATCAGCGTGGTCCAGGCGTTGCAGGACTCCGAACTGACCGCCAACGTCATTGCGGCCGGTGATCTGTCGGCCGGCCTGAATGCGAAGGCACCGCTGGCGGAGCGGCCAGGTGCGATCGAGTGGAACGCGGCGGTTGTCGAGCTGTTCTCCGCAGGCGAGGGCGAACGCCTTGCGGCCCTCGGACCCAATGAGGCCATGCGCGTAGGCGCGCGGGGCTGGGCGCCGTTGTGTGTGCTCCACGGCGCCGCCGTCAGCGCCGGCCTGGACCTTGCGGTGCGCCGCTACGCCGCCTCGCGCGGTGTGGGCTACCTGGTGATGAGCGCGCGATGACCACCGACGACCGTGAGGGACGGACACCGCGTGTCGTCGCGATCATCGGTCCGACGGCCTCCGGAAAGTCCGCCGCCGCCCGTCATCTCGCGGGCCGCCTGGATGCCGAGATCGTCGCGGTCGATGCCTTCACGATCTATCGCGGCATGGACATCGGCACCGCGACGCCGACACGGGCGGAACGCAGCGCGGTGCGGCACCACCTCGTCAATGAGCTGGAGCCCGAGCAGGACTGTTCGGCGCAGTGGTTCCAGGTGCGCGCGCGGGAGGCGATCGCCGAGGTGCATGGGCGGGGCCGGGCGGCGCTGCTGGTCGGCGGCTCCGGGCTGTATTTCCGCGCGGTCGTCGATCCGCTGGAGTTCCCGCCGACCGACGCCACTGTTCGCCATGACCTCAGCGTCCGGTACCGGGACGCCGCCGCGGCGTACGAGGCCTTGCGTGCCGCCGATCCCGAGGCCGCCGCCCGGATGGACCCCGGCAACCACCGGCGTGCGGTACGGGCGCTCGAGGTCCAGGCGCTGACCGGCAGACCGTTCTCCGACTGGCGCCGCTGCTGGGAGCGGTACGAGTCGGTGTACCGCAACCTGGAGGTCATCGGCCTCGAGGTACCTCGTACGCTCCTGTGGGAGCGGATCGCCGCCCGTGTCGACGAGATGCTGGCGGCCGGCTTCGTCGATGAGGCGGCGGCGCTGCGCGGACGCCGGTTGTCGCGAACGGCCGCGGCCGCCATCGGGTACGCCGAGTTGGAGGCCTTCCTCGACGAGAAGACCACCCTGGACGAGGCGCGGGAACGGACCATCGTGCGGACGCGGCGGTACGCCGCCCGTCAGCAGCGCTGGTTCGCCCGTGATCCCCGGGTACGCTGGGTGCCTGCGGACGCCGCGGTCGAGCTCGCCGTGGCAGTAGGCGCAGAAACGCCCTGAAGGTGCGGTGGTTCGCTCGTCGGTGATTGAGCGGAGGTCCCCTCGTCGTCGGGAAGAACTTGAGCGGAGCAACGTGACGCAGTTCAGCAAGGTCCACGGATGTGGCAATGACTTCGTGCTGATCGAGGACCTCGACGACGACGTCGTCTTGTCGGAGGCGCTGGTCCGGGCGATGTGCGCGCGCCATTCTGGCGTCGGCGCCGACGGGGTCATCAGGCTGGCGCCGCCGCAGGACCAGCAATCCGACGTCTTCATGGACTACCGCAACGCCGACGGCGGCATCGTGGAGATGTGCGGCAACGGTGTGCGCTGCGTCGCGTCCTATGTCCTCGACCACAGCCTGATGTCCGGTGACGCCGTCCGCGTCGGCTCCCGGGCGGGCGTCAAGGTGGTGACCGTCACGGGCCGGGCAGCGGACGGCAGGGTGACCGAGACCCGAGTGGACATGGGCGCGCCGGTGCTGACCGGGAAGGTCGAGCTGCGGATGCCGTCCATCGATCAGGGTGTCGCGTCGGGCACACAGGATGTCGTGGCCACGACGTTGTCGATGGGCAACCCGCACGCGGTACTCCTTGTCGACGACGTCGCGAAAGCGCCCGTGACCGATTGGGGTCCGCGCATCGAACGTAACGTGGCATTTCCCGAAGGCACCAATGTCGAGTTCATCGAGATCGCCGGTCCAGACGTCGTACGCGGACGCATCTGGGAACGTGGCGTTGGCGAGACCATGGCATCGGGCACCGGCGCGTCGGCCATGGCGGTCGCGGCGCATCTGCTGGGAGGCACCGACCGGCGGGTCCGGGTCGAACTGCCTGGCGGAGTGCTGCGTGTCGACTGGTTGCAGCACACGCTGGAGGTACGCGGTCCGGCGGTCGAGGTCTTCGCAGGCACGTTCACCGATGCGTGGGTGGCCGGGGTGACCGATGCCTGATCGGTCCGACCCCGAGATCCCTGAACCTGAGATGCCCGGTGACGCTGAACTGTCGCGCGCAGCTCGCCGGCGCGCGGAAGCGGAACGCGTCGGTGATCAGGGTCCCCGCGAAGGTGTCGACATCATCCGGCCGGTCGAGCGCGCGATCCTGGTCGCCGTGCGGTTGCCCGACGAGACCGACGAGGATCTGCGCTCCTCGCTCGACGAGTTGGAGCAGTTGGTCGACACCGCCGGGGGAGTGGTGGTGGAGCGTTTCTCGCAGCGCCGGGAGCGTCCCGACGCGGCGATGTTCATCGGTCGCGGGAAGGTGGCGGACCTCAAGGAGCGTCTTGCCGAAGGCGACGTTGACACGGTCATCTTCGACGACGGGCTGACACCGGCGCAGCAGCGCAACCTTGAGGAAGCCCTGGCAGTGAAGGTGCTCGACCGCAACATCGTCATCATGGACATCTTCGCCCAGCACGCGTCCTCGCGTGAGGGCAAGTTGCAGGTTGAGCTCGCGCAGCTCACGTATCTGCTGTCGCGGTTGCGTGGCTGGGGACAGGCGCTTTCACGCCAGGCCGGCCGTATCGGTACCCGCGGCCCTGGCGAGTCACAGCTGGAGGTCGATCGGCGCAAGATCGCTCGGCGCATCACCAAGCTGCGCGCCGACCTCGCAGGGGCGCGCCAGACGCGTGAGCTCAAGACGCGCCGCCGTCAACGCAACCAGGTCCCGGTCGTGGCGTTGGTCGGGTACACCAACGCCGGCAAGTCGACGTTGCTCAACCGGTTGACGGGCGCGTCGGTCGGTGTCGCCGACCAGCTGTTCGCGACGCTCGATGTGACGGCCCGGCGGCTGGAGCTCAGTGACGGGCGGACGGCCATCGCCACCGACACCGTGGGATTCATCCAGAAGCTACCGACGCACCTGATCGAGGCGTTCAAGTCGACCCTGGAGCAGACCTTGGACGCGGCGCTGCTGCTGCATGTCTGCGACGCCGGTCACCTCCGGGTCGACCAGCACATCCGGGCGGTCGACGCCGTGCTCGACGAGATCGGCGCCGGCGACATCCCGCGGTTGCTGGTCCTCAACAAGATCGACACGACCGACCCGCCGACGATCCGGCGACTGCTGCGCCACAACGGCGAAGCGGTGGCGGTGTCGGCGCGAACCGGCGAGGGCATCGACGAGCTGGTCGAAAGCGTGTCGCGGCGCCTGTCACCCAAGCGTCAGATGATCGAGGCCCTGGTGCCCTACGCGAACGCCGATCTTGTGGCGCTGGCGCACCGCGACGGGACGGTGCTCAAAGAAGAACACCGCCCCGAGGGCACATACGTCGCGGCTCAGGTCGAGCGCACCGTGGCCGAAGCGCTCGAACCGTTCGTGCTGATCAACGACTGGGCGGACGAGAGTTCGGGCTAGCCTCCTGCATCACAGGCTGCGGAGGACCGCTACGACGCGTCCGATGATCGACGAGGTCTGGTCCGCAGACACGGGGATCGGTTCGTAGCCGTCGTTGGCGGGGTCGAGAAAGACCTCACCGCTCTTGGTCCGGCGGAAGAACTTGACCGTCGCCTCGCCCTCGACCATGGCGGCACACATCTCGCCCTGTTCGACGGTGGGTTGCTGGCGGACGACGACATAGTCGCCGGGGAGCACGCCGGCGAGCACCATCGACTCACCGCGGACCCGCAACATGAACAGCGTGCCCTCGCCGACCAGGTCCTTCGGGAGCTGGTAGAGCTCTTCGACGCGTTCCTCGGCCACGATGGGAGCGCCGGCAGCGATCTCGCCGACCAGCGGAACAGCGCGCGTGCTGGCCGGCACGCGGGGCAGCTCGGTGTCCGGATCGAACCTGACCTCGATGGCGCGGGGTCGCGACGGGTCGCGGCGCAGGTAACCGAGGCGCTCGAGCGACGCGAGTTGCGCGTGCACGCTCGACGTCGACCGCAGCCCGACGGCCTCGCCGATCTCGCGGACGCTCGGCGGATAGCCGCGGTCCTCGACCGTCTCCCGGATCATCTGGAGGATCTGCTGCTGCCGCGATGTCAGATCGTGATTGGCATTCATCGCCCTCTCCCTTGGTGCTCGCCCGGTTCGACCGCGCTGTCGTGCAGATCGCTCGATCGAGTTGTGGGCACGGTAGCGATTCGTTGATCCAAAAGCAAACACCTGTTCGCTTTGTGCTCCCGGACGCGCGGCGTCGAGGGGCGGAGCGGGGCGGGCCCGCTCGGTCTCGTCGACCGAGTTGACAGCAAACACCTGTTCGGTCATCCTGGGTCCTTCAATCGAACAACAGTTCGCGTCGAGGGTGGTCCCGCCGGGATCGCCACATGTGGAGGACGCGGGGGCGGGAGGTCGTCATGGCGGTAGCACTGAGGGATTTCGATCATGGCGAACGGCGGCCGCGCCTGCGTGTGGTGCCGCCACCGGCCGCACCTCCGCGTCACGTCTTCTGGCTGCGCAGGGCGCTGTTGCTGGCGGTGGTGATCGGGCTGCTGGTCGCCGCGGCCGTTGCGGTCAGGGCCACAGCGGCGTCGGGTTCCGACGACCCTGTGGCGCGGACCAACCTGACGGTGGTCCTCGGGCCGGGTCAGACGTTGTGGGACCTGGCCGAGCGCTACGCGCCCGAGGACCGTGATCTCGTCGACTGGGCGGACGAGATCGCGCGGCTCAACGGCGTCGATGCGCAGGCGCTCCAGTCCGGCACGCCGCTGGTGATCCCGCTCGAGACGGCGGCCGTGTCGGCCGATCCCGCCGAGGACCCGGTCAGGTAGCCGGTCCGACCGCCGGCGTGGGAGCGCCGGTGCGCCATGAGTGTCAGCGACGGCCCGCCGGCATCACGACGTGGACCTCGGGAGGGACGACTCGGCGGCGTGTTCGAGCTCGGCGAGCTCCCGTGCGAAGTCCTCGGGCGTCGTGAAGCCCTTGTAGACGCTGGCAAAGCGGACGTAGGCGACGTGGTGGATCTCGCGCAGCACGTCGAGTACGGCGCGTCCGATCTCCTCGCTGGTCGTCACGCGGCCGCCGGTCCGGCGGATGTGCGCCTCCACGCGCGCCGCGCTCGTGCGCAGTGTCTCGGCGTCGAGGCCGAGGTTGGTCAACGCGCGCGCCATGCCCAGATGCAGCTTGTCGCGGCGGAACGGTTCGATGCTGCCGTCGCGCTTGCGCACGCTCAACGCCTCGTGGGTGGCCCGCTCGAAGGTCGTGAACCGCTGATGGCATGCGCGGCACTCGCGGCGCCGGCGGATGGCCTGGTGGTCATCGACCGGTCGCGAGTCGATGACGCGATCCTCGTCGGCGGCGCAGTACGGACAACGCACAGAAGTTTCCTCCCTTTCACGACCGCAATCTACTCGGAGTTATCCACCGGTTGTGCACAGTTGCAGGGCGGATTTCCACGTCGGGGGCGGCGACGTCCGCACGCTGTCCCCAGGGCGGCCCGGGTTGCCCACAGCGTTGTCCACAGTGTGGCGTGCGAGACACAACATGTCGTGGGGCATGGTGGCCGTGGTCATCAACAGCCTCCATGAGACGATGGCAGATCAGCGCGCTATGGTGCCGGGTCAGCGGATGACACAACTCGGAGGCACCACAAGATATAGTGGTATGTGTGATTCCGGTGGCCCGCATCTAGCGGTCTCCGATGTACCAGACCCTTGACGCGGCGGCGCGGACGCGGCAAGTTACAGCAGTGAAGTTTCACGCCGGGGAGTCACAGGAGCTTTTGATGGTCACTACTCGCCATGCACTCGAGGCGGTCAAGGTCGCCGACGACACGCGTCCGGGCCTGCGCCTCACGCCGCACTTCACCGCGGACGGTGTGCATCCCTACGACGAGGTCGAGTGGGAGACCCGCGACGCGGTGATCACCGACTTCCGCACAGGTGACGTCGCGTTCGAGCAGCGCGGTGTCGAGTTCCCGACGTCGTGGTCGATGAACGCGACGACCATCGTGGCGCAGAAGTACTTCCGTGGGACGATCGGCACGCCGGAGCGGGAGCGCAGCGTCAAGCACATGATCGATCGCGTGGCGGACACCATCACCGAGTGGGGGCGCGCCGACGGCTACTTCGCTGACGACTACTCGGCCACGACGTTCAACGCCGAGCTCAAGCACCTCCTGGTGCACCAGAAAGCGGCGTTCAACTCCCCGGTCTGGTTCAACGTCGGTGTGGAGTCACAGCCGCAGTGCTCGGCGTGCTTCATCCTGTCGGTCGAGGACACCATGTCCTCGATCCTCAACTGGTACGTCGAAGAGGGCACGATCTTCAAGGGCGGCTCGGGTTCGGGCGTGAACCTGTCGCGCATCCGGTCGTCGAAGGAGACGCTGCGCGGTGGTGGCCAGGCCAGCGGTCCGGTCAGCTTCATGCGCGGCGCCGACGCGTCCGCCGGCACGATCAAGTCCGGGGGGAAGACCAGGCGAGCGGCCAAGATGGTGATCCTCGACGTCGATCATCCCGACGTCGAGGAGTTCATCTGGTGCAAGCAGCGTGAGGAGCTCAAGGCGCGGGCGCTGCGCGAGGCCGGCTTCGACATGGATCTCGACGGGCTCGACTCCGCCTCGGTGCAGTACCAGAACGCCAACAACTCGGTGCGCGTGACCGAGGAGTACATGCGCGCCGTCGAGCAGGGGCGCGACTGGCAGCTCAAGGCGGTCACCACCGGCGCGACGGTCAAGACCATCCCCGCGGCGGACCTGATGCGGCAGATCGCACAGGCCGCGTGGGAGTGCGCCGACCCGGGCATCCAGTACGACACCACGATCAACGACTGGCACACCACGCCGAACGCGGGCCGCATCAACGGATCTAACCCCTGCTCGGAGTACATGCACCTCGACAACTCGGCCTGCAACCTCGCGTCGCTGAACCTGCGCAAGTTCGAGCACGAGGGCGTGTTCTACGTCGAGTCGTTCCGGCGTGCCGTCGAGATCGTGTTCACCGCCCAGGAGATCCTCGTCGGCAACTCCAGCTACCCAACGGTCGCCATCGGCGCCAACGCTCGTGCATACCGCCAGCTGGGACTGGGCTACGCCAACCTGGGCGGCCTCCTGATGAGCCAGGGCATCCCCTACGACTCCGATGACGGTCGTGCGTGGGCGGCTGCCATCACGGCTTTGATGACCGGTCAGGCGTACCGGACGTCGGTCGAGCTGGCCAAGGTCCAGGGGCCGTTCGACGGCTACGCCGCCGATCGCGACGGCATGCTGCGCGTGCTGGCCAAGCACCGCGACGAGGTGCGTACCGCTGATGTCGCGGGCGCCCCCGACGCGATCGTCGCTGCGGCGCAGGAGGTGTGGGACGACACGGTCGATCAGGCCCAGACCCACGGTGTGCGCAACGCGCAGGCCAGCGTGCTGGCACCGACCGGCACCATCGGTCTGATGATGGACTGCGACACCACCGGCATCGAGCCCGACCTCGGGCTGGTCAAGATGAAGAAGCTGGTCGGTGGCGGTTCGATGAAGATCGTCAACCAGACGGTGCCGGTCGCGCTGAAGCACCTCGGCTACCAGCCCGAGCAGGTCGAGGCGATCGTCAACTACATCGACGATCACGCGACCGTCGAGGGCGCGCCGGCGTTCCGGTCGGAGCATCTCGAGGTGTTCGACTGCGCCATGGGGGAGCGGTCGATCGCTCCGATGGGTCACGTTCGCATGATGGCGGCGGTCCAGCCGTGGATCAGCGGCGCGATCTCCAAGACCGTGAACCTGCCGGAGTCGGCGACGGTCGAAGACGTCGAGTACGTCTACATGGAGGGGTGGCGGCTGGGTCTCAAGGCGCTGGCGATCTACCGCGACAACTGCAAGGTCGCCCAACCGCTGTCGATCAGCAAGAAAGCGAGCAAGCCGGCGACCACGACCGACCAGGAGGCGGCGCAGGCCGGGATCATCCGCAGGCGCCTGCCGCGCAAGCGTCCGGCGCAGACCCTGTCGTTCACCGTTGGTGACGCGGAGGGCTACATGACGGCCGGGGAGTACCCGGGCGACGGCCTCGGCGAGATCTTTGTGAACCTCGGCAAGCAGGGTTCGACCTTGTCGGGTGTGATGGATGCGTTCGCCATCAGCGTGAGCATCGGTCTGCAGTACGGCGTGCCACTCGAGGCGTTCGTGTCGAAGTTCATCAACATGCGCTTCGAGCCGGCAGGCATGACCGACGATGCGGAGGTCAAGTTCGCCAGCTCGATCGTGGACTACATGTTCCGCAGGCTTGCGATCGAGTACCTGCCGGCGGAAACGCGCCACGGCATGAACATCTACACCATGCAGGAGCGCACGGCACAGCTCGATGCGGGCTATCCGTCCGCTGGTGCGATGACGGTCGAGGACGCTGCTCCGAAGGCCGACGCCGAGGGCCAGACCGTGTTGCCGGTCGAGCCGGTGGACCGTCCGGTGAACGACAACTACTCCAACGCGCCCATGTGCTACCAGTGCGGTGTGTCGATGGTGCGCGCCGGTTCGTGCCACTGCTGCCCGCAGTGCGGCACGACCAGCGGTTGCAGCTGAGATGATGACCGCGGGCGGGCGTCGGACGTTTCGGCGCCCGCCCGTCCATGGCCGCGGAAGTGGCACGCGCCCGCCGCCACACTGAGCGGTCGTCCGTGCGCTCAGGAAGCGTGGAGCGATGCCTCACCTGGTGGAGCCGGTCGTCGCGCCGGGCGTTCGACGAGATCAGGCTGCACCGCCTGGAGATCGTCCACGCGGTCGAGAACATGGCGTCGTGCCGTGTGGCCGACAAGGCTGGCTTCGCGCTCGAGGGCACCCTGCGCAGCGCCATGCTGCACGCCGATGGCTGGCACGACATGCACCTGCACGCCGCGATCGCCGACGGCTGACAGGCGCAGCGGATCAGGTCTGAGCGTCCGCCTGGCCGGCGACCAGGGTGCGCGCCATGCTGGTCGCGTACTGTTCCTGCGTGAGCCGCCACTGCACCTCGACGCCCGACTCGGCGGGCGCGCTTCGCTCGCGGCGCACGGTGGCGATCTGCTCGAAGCCGAGCCGCCGGGGCACCCGGGCGCTGACCTCGTTGGCGCGATCATGATGGATCTCGACGCGGGTGACCCCATCGACGGCCAGTGCCTCCGCGGTGAGCAGCGCCGCCATGCGGGTCGCCACGCGGCGGCGCGTGGCGTCCGATCGGACCCAGTAGCCGATCTCCAGCCCTCCTGGGTCGATGCTGGCTCGCAGGCCGCCGCCGCCGAGCAGTCGGCCGGTGGCATCGACGACGGCGTAGCCGAAGTCGCTGCGCTCCAGCCATGCCAGCTCACACCGTGCGAGGAACTCCTGAGCGGACCGACGGTCGTAGGTGGCCGCCCAGTGCATCCACGGTCGCAGAAGTTCCAGCGATTCGGTGACCGCCACCGTCAGATCGTCGAGATCATCGCGGCGCCAGCGGCGAACCGTGAGGTGCGCGCCCGCGATCTGTGCGGAAGGCGTGGCGCGGAGCCAGCCGTTCGGTGCGACAGCGCCGTCGCCGTCGGTCATGGTCGCGCCCGCCCGCGGTCGCGGGGCGGGATCGCGGACCCGCCCGGCGCTCCCCAGGGCCGCGAGCCGGTCGCAACCGGGCGGCGGTCGTCCGCGCTCCACTGGGACCATGAACCCGCATACAGACGTGCCGCCGGCAGACCGGCCTGCTCGATGGCCAGCAGCGCGTGACAGGCCGTGACGCCTGAACCGCAGTAGACGATGGCGGAACCTGCGGCTCCCACGCCGGCGTCGCGGTAGCGGGCCGCCAGGCGCTCGGCGTCGAGGAAGCGCCCGGTGCGGTCGTCGAGGTTGCCCGCGTACGGCAGGTTCACCGCACCGGGGATGTGGCCGGCGCGCGGGTCGACCGGCTCGGCGATCCCCGCATAGCGTTGCGGTGCGCGTGCGTCGATGACCGCATGACCCGCGTCGATCGCGGCGGTGACGTCTGCGGCGCTGGCGATCACGGGGCTGGGCCAGCCGTCCAGCGTGAACCGCCCGGGTGTGATCACGGGTGTGACCTTTGACAGGGGGAACGACCAGGTGTCGATGCCACCGTCGAGCAGCGCGGCGGCACGACCGCAGGCACGCAGCAGCCACACGAGCCTTGCAGCGTAGGCACCGCCCGCGTCGTCGTAGGCGACGACCACGCTGTCGTCATTGACGCCCGCAGCTCGCATGCCCTCGGCGAAGACCCAGGGGTCCGGCAGCGGATGCCGGCCGTCGGCAGAAGTCGGGGGGCCCGCCAACCAGCGGTCGAGGTCGACGAAGACCGCACCGGGAAGGTGGCCGGCGTCGTATGCGGCGCGCCCGGAGCGACCATCGAGGTACCAGCGCACGTCGCACAGGACCACTCGTCCCATGCGCGCCGACAGCCAGTCGACGCTGACGACGGGGGGCGGGATCTGCGGCATGTGCTCCTCTGCGGTGGGCACGGTGTGTTTTTGGTGGCCTCCGGGCTGACGTGCGGACGCGGCCACGACACGATCGTAGGGGTTCGTGTCCCCGAGCAGGAGTCCTCATGACAACGGTCATCGACGTGACCGACGATCACGTCGCACAGTCCATCGCCCTCGATCCGATCCTCGCGACCGTGCTGGGGGTGCCCGGACACGACGATGCGCTCACCGACTACTCGCCGGCTGCACAGGACGAGCGGATCCGGTTGCAGAGCCGGACGCTCGCGCAGCTCGACCGGCTCGAGCCGACCTCCGCGCATGAGCACCTCGTCGCCGATCTCGCCCGCGAGCGCCTGACCGCGAACCGGGCAGTCGATGAGGCGGAGCACCTGCGCCGGCTGTCGATCATCGGATCGCCACTGCAGGCGGTGCGCACGGTGTTCGAACTGATGCCCCGCAACAGCGACGACGACTGGGGGGTGCTGACCAGGCGCCTGCGCGCGGTGCCCGCCAGCATCGACAGCTTCCGCGAGGCACTCGATCGGGGACTGGCCGAGGGGGTCCTGGCGGCGCGGCGCCAGGCCGAAGCGTGCGCGACGCAGGCGCTGATCTACGGCGGCGCGGCCAACGGCGACACCTCGTTCGGCCGGAGCCTCGTCGCGGCGTTCGACCTGCGCGCTGATGGGGCGAGCCCGGCGTTGCGCCGTGAGCTCAGCGCCGCCACGCAGGCCGCCGATGCCGCGTTCGCCGCGTTCGCCGCGTATCTGCGCGAGACCTACGCGCCGCGCGCGGCCGCTGCCGATGCGGTAGAGGAGGAACGGTACCGCCGCTTCGCACGGCACTTCACCGGATCGAACCTCGATCTCGACGAGCTCTACGACTGGGGCTGGCGCGAGGTGTGGTCGCTTGAGGAGCAGATGGGGCGGACCGCCAGTCAGATCCGCCCCGGCGCATCTGTGCTCGAGGTCGCCGACGACCTCGAACACGACGCCCAGCGCGCCGTCCACGGGCCCGAGGCGTTCCGCCTGTGGGCGCAGCAGGTGCAGGACGAGGCGATCGAAACGTTGCACGGCACCCAGTTCGACATCCCCGAGGCGATCCGAGACGTGGAGGTCCGGCTGGCGCCGGCGGGCAGCGCCGCCGCCCCCTACTACACGCGGCCGAGCCAGGACCTGTCCCGCCCGGGGCGCGTGTGGTACCCGACGCGGGGGCGCGACGCCTTCCCGCTGTGGTCCGCGGTCTCCACGGCCTACCACGAGGGCGTGCCCGGTCATCATCTGCAGATCGCCACGACGGTGCATCGACGTGACATGCTGAGCCGCTTCCAGCGCACGACGTCGGTGTCGGGCCATTCCGAGGGCTGGGCGCTGTACGCCGAGCGGCTGATGGACGAGTTGGGGTTCCTCCACGAACCGGCGCACCGCCTGGGGTATCTGGCGGCACAGATGCTGCGGGCACTGCGCATCGTCATCGACATCGGCCTGCACACCGCTCGTCCCATCCACCCGCGTGAACCCGAACACGGCGGTCGGCCGTGGACCCCACAGATCGCCGAGCAGATGTTGCAGGTACGAGCGTTGCGGCCGCCGACGTTCACGGCCAGCGAGATGGTGCGCTACCTCGGATGGCCGGGACAGGCCATCGGCTACAAGGTCGGGGAGCGGATCTGGCTCGAAGCACGCGAGGCCGCCCGTCACCGGCTCGGCGCCCGGTTCGATCTGGCGGGCTTCCATGACCGTGCCCTGAGCCTGGGACCGCTGGGCCTCGACCTGCTCGCATCGCGGCTCGCGCGACCGGCGCCGGGCGAGTGGCTGGAACCGTCGAGCCCGGCGACGTGACCGCTACATTGGTCGAGGAAAGGCTGCACCGGCAAGGCGTGCTCCGTGGAGGCTGTTGACGTGACTGGTGACGTGGGCAAGGGACTCGCGAAGACCCTGTTGATGTGCGCCGCCGTCGTGGTCACCGCGATCGCGGCGATGGCCGGTCTGGCCACCGGCTCGATGCTGGTCGCGGTCGCCATCGTTGCTCCGGTCGTCGGGGTGTCGGCGTTGACCGCCGGTGGACGGACCGCGCGCTGGCATACGGAACGCGAACGCCGGCGGTTGCGCCGCCGGGTGGGTGATCCCGTGGCGTTGAGCGGCGACTGGCGCAGGTTGCTCGCGGCGGCCTGGACTGCGCGTGACGCGTTCCACGCGGCGACCGCCGGCTACGCGGGATCACCGGTGGGGGAGCGGCTGCAGGGCCAGCAGGTGGTGGTCGATGCCGCGCTCGAGCATTGCGGAGAGCTCGCCAGGTGCGGGCAGCGGCTGCTCGCCCAGCTCAAGGCCTTCCGCCCGCGGCGCGTGCGCCGTGATCTGCTGCTCGAACGCGGGCGCGACCGCCACGGTGATCGGGCCACGGCGCTTGCCCGCCAGCTGGACGACATCGAGCGTTTGCGCGGCGAGCTCGACGGCGTGCGCCTGCAGCTTGAGCACCAGGTGCATGACATGCGGACAGCGGCATGGCGTGCGTCGACGTTGCGGTCGGGGGTGAGCGATGAGCCGGGTGCGGCGTTGTCGGAACTGCTGGAGGACCTCGCGCACCTGCGCGAGGCACTTGTGGAGGTGGAGCGCCCGACGCGGCGCGCCGCAGCCGTCTCCTGACCTGGCCGTGCGCAGCGTGTGCGGTCGGCGCTACCATGTGCCAGTGCGACGGGCGTGACGTTCGATGGGTCGTTGTCGTGTGTTCGCCGCACGGCGGGAAGTCGAACAGTGAGAGGACGGTTGCGGCCGCGTGCCTGAGCCTTCGCCACCACGCATTCTGCTGGCGAGACCGAGCGGGTCGACGCCGGTCGTGCAGGCGGCGACCACGGAAGTCCCGGATGCACCCAGACCTCAGCTCCAGGTGGTTGATGGATCGGGCGACCGGCCGCAGCCGGACGCGGTGATCACGGTAGGCGACGCGCCGGTCGGCGCGATGCGCACGGCCTCCGCGCTTGCGCCGGACATCGTCATCGATCTGACCGGCGTGCCGCCCGCGCTCAGCGTCACCGCGGACCGTGGTCACTCCTCGACGGATGACGCCCAACCGTCCGCCGATCACGGCGTCGAGGTCTTCCGGTACCGCCGGATGCTGGTGGTGCTCGGGACGGCCGCGGTGGTGGCCGGTGTGCTCGCCGTGACCAACTTCGCGATCGGCATGCAGTGGCGGTCGCAGGCGCTCGCGGATCAGGAACGTGCCGCTCGCGCCGCGGCCGACGCTGCCGCCCAGCAGCAGGCGGTCATCACGGCGCACGCGGACCGCGACGCCGCCGATCGGCGACGCGTCGCGATGGCCCGGCAGCTCGCGGTGTCTGAGACCGATGTGGCGGCGCTCGAGGCCAGGGTGTCGGCACTGGCCAGCGACCGTGCGCAGGCCGAGGACTACGGCAACTACGCCCCGATCGATTCGCGGGCGCGCGTGCGGACGCTGCGCGCCCAGATCGACAGTTGTGTCGCACAGGTCGCCGCACTGCGCACCAGCCTCGAGGTCGGCGACGTGGGCAGGCCGGCGTTGCACGGGTTGGCCAGTGCCGCCGAAGCGACCTGCGAGCAGATCGGTGCCGATGCGGCAGTGCTGGTCGCGGACGAGTGAACGCCGGCGACAGGCCGCGGGCCCGGTTCCTGCTGGTCGTCGCGACGCTGATCGCCGGCTGCGTGCCGGCACCGGTGTCCGAGCACGCCGCCGACACCGCCACGGCCGCGCCGCTGGTGTCGCCTTCGGCAGTGCCGGTCAGCGCCGACACGCCCGCCGTGCGCGCCGCGTCACCCGAACGGGTGGCCCGCCGGACGACCGTGCGGGTGCGGTCGCTGGGGTGCGGTCGCATCGGCACCGCCTCTGCGGTCGCGGTGGGCCGGCGCCTGCTGGTCACCAACCGCCACGTGGTCGCCGGCGCCGACCGGATCGAGCTCAACTACTGGGACGGGTCGCGTGCGGAGGCGCGACCGCGGACCGTCGCGGTCGCTGACGACCTCGCGCTGGTGGAGGTCTCGCGACGCCTGCCCGCGGTCGCGCGGGTTGCGCCCGACGATGCCTCGAAGGGCGCCGAGTTGTTCGTCGTCGGGTTCCCCAACGGGGGCCAGCAGACGATCGCGCGGGGCGAGCTGATCGAATACGCTCCTCTGGAACGACATCCCGACGCGAGCCCCGTCATGCGGCTGTCCGCGCCGATCGCTCCCGGCAACTCCGGTGGACCGGTGCTCGATGCGTCCGGTGCGGTGATCGGTGTGGTGTTCGGCATCGAGACGGCCACCGGGCACGGACTGGCGGTGCCGGCGTCAGCAGTCTTGGAGTTACTCGAGCAGCGCGATGCGGGAGGATCTGTGCCGAGCTGCCCGTGAGCGGCGCGGTCTTGTCTGTCGGCGGTCGGAATGGCATCGTGACGCTATGGATGCGGTAGGAATGGCTGATGAGCGCAAGCGCCGCGCGTGGATTGGCAGCGCGTTGTTCGTCGGGCGCCTGCGTCGCTTCGGCAAGTGGATCCGCATCGTCATGCGGTGGCTGGTGTGGATGCCGGTCCGCATCCTGTACTGCCGCCCGCTGACCGTGGAGCACCAGGCGCGGCTGCCACGCGAGCCGGTGGTGTTCGTCGCCAACCACAACAGCCATGCCGACACCGTCGTGCTGCTCGAGGTCCTCGGCCGGCGGCGGATGCTGGCCGTCGCCGCAGCCGATGATTACTGGTTCCGCGACCGCCTACGCGGTCTGGCGCTGGCAGCGTCGCTCGGCGCCTTCCCGTTCCCGCGGGAGGGCACGCGGGGGCTGCGCCGCACCGAGGAACTGCTGGCGGCGGGCTGGTCGGTGCTGATCTACCCGCAGGGCACCCGCGGCGGAGGCAAGTTCCGTTCGGGTATCGGCAGGCTCGCCGCCGCGGGCGCGACGCTGGTGCCGGTCGGTGTCGTCGGCACCAGGCACGTCCTGCCCAAGGGGGCCAGCTGGCCGCAGCGGCACGCGGTGACGGTGCGCATCGGCGAGGCGGTGCGGACGAACGACACCAAGGAAGCGGTCCGGCGGGCCGAGCAGGCCGTCGCTGAGCTGTCAGAGGACCCTGAGCTGGGCGCTGCCTGAGTGCGCGGCGACACATGATGTGGGCGCGCAGAGGCGATGTTGACCTTCGATGATCGTTGACTGTGGGCTGTACCGGCAAGGCAGGCGCGCCGAAGGTGAGATGTCGCTCGGCGAGGCGTTCGAGCGGTCCAAAGACCCGGAGAGCTTCGTGTGGGTCGGGCTGCATGACCCGACGCACGAGGAGTTCGAGGACGTCCGGCAACGGTTCAAGCTTCACGAGCTCGCTGTCGAGGACGCCATCATGGCGCACCAGCGGCCCAAGCTCGAGGTCTACGACCACAGCCTGTTCGTGGTGCTCAAGCCTGCGTCGTATGACGACGAGACGGACCAGATCTCCCTCGGTGAGATCATGATGTTCATCGGTGAGCGGTTCGTGGTGGCGGTCCGGCACGGCGAGCTTTCGCCGCTGACCAGCGTGCGTGAGCGGCTGGAGGCACAGCCGAAGCTGCTGCGACGTGGACCCATCGCGGTGCTCTACGCCGTGCTCGACCGCGTGGTCGACGACTACATCCCGATCGTGCGCGACATCGACCGCGATGTGCAGCAGGTCGAGGAGGACGTGTTCACCGTCGACGGCGGGAACCCCACCGAACGCATCTACCGCCTCAAGCGGCAGGTGCTCGGGTTCCATCAGGCGATCGCGGGCCTGATGGAACCGTTGGACCTGCTCACGCGCAACCGCGTGCCGCTCGACACCGAACCACTGGCCAAGTACCTGCGCGACGTCGCCGACCACGCGCGACACGTCAACGAACAGGTCGACACCCAGCGCGACCTGCTGACCAGCATCCTGCACGCCAATCTGGCGCAGGTCGGCGTCCGCCAGAACGAGGACGCCCGCCGGATCTCGGCATGGGTCGCCATCGCGGCGGTCCCGACGATGATCGCCGGACTCTACGGCATGAACTTCGAGCACATGCCCGAGCTCGACTGGCGGTGGGGATATCCCGCGATACTGCTCGTCATGGCGGGCATCTGCATCGCGTTGTTCCGGGCATTCCGGCGCAGCGGCTGGTTGTAGCCTGGTCTCGACGATGACCTACCGCTGCGCTACTTGAGGTCTGCACCGGCGACCGCCGGCAACGACGCTCCCAGCGCCGCAGCGGGAGCCGCGTCGCGCGCGGTCAGGCTCAGCACGGCGTCCCGCAGGTCGTTCCACTCGAACGGCTTGCGCAGCACACGCAGGTTGCGGTCGGCGATCGGTGTCATCGGAGGCGCGCCGCTGAGCAGCACGACGGCAGCGCGCCCGTGGAGCCCGCGTACCCGGCGTGCGAGCTCCAGCCCGTTCATGTGCGGCATCAGCAGATCGCTTACGAGCAGGTCCAGGTGGTCCAGATCGCGCGCGACCTTCAGCGCGGAGGCGCCGTCGCCGGCCACAACCGCGTCGTAGCCCAGGCGGCCGAGCAGTTCCGGCAGCAGGTGGCGCAGCGCGGGCTCGTCGTCGACGATCAGCGCGATGCGGGTCCCTGGATCACGCGCCGGCGGGGCGCCGGTGGGCAGCGCGGTCGGACGCAGCGGCTGCAGGCGGGCCGCCTGGCGGACCGCCAGCGGCAGGTAGAGATCGATGACGGTGCCATGCCCGGGTGCGCTGTCGATGCCGATCGTGCCGCCGGCGCCCGTGACCGTGTCGCGAACCGCCGAGAGACCGAGTCCGGCGTGCTCGCGGCCGGTCTTGGTGCTGTAGCCGGGAACGAACACGCGATCGCGGGCGTTCGCCGTCATCCCGACGCCGTTGTCGCACACACGCAGTCGCGCCCAGCTGCCAACCGGCGGCGCCTGGGGTCCGGCACCGTGCTCGAGCTGGACGCACGTGTCGGTTGCGATCACCACCGTGCCGCCGTCTGTCAGCGCGTCGCGGCTGTTGGCGACCAGGTCCAGCAGGACGTGCTCCAGCTCCTCCCGCGATGGACGGCTGGTGCGCGCGCCGCGTCCCAGCTGGAACACCAGGCGGACGTCGGGACCGACGAGGCCGTGCAGCAGAGGTCGAAGCTGGTCGACGACGTCGGAGAGGTCGTACGCGCCGGCCAGCGGATGCGCTTCGTCGCCGCCGGGAGGCAGGCCGGCCACCAGTTCCCTCGCGCGCCGTCCGGCGCGCACGATCGCGGTCAGCCGGCGCCTGTCGCCGCCCTGTTCGATCAACTGCTGCGCGGTGCCCAGCACGGCGGCCAGCAGGTTGTTCAGGTCGTGCGCGGTGTGCGCGAGCCGGTGATCACCGGCATCCTCGTCCGCCGGCGCGGACGCCTCGGCGCCGGACGTGACGGCCGCAAGACCCCAGGCCTGGCGGACCTCGTCATTGCGGTCGCGCTCGAGCTCGCCGCGCAGGCGGACCGTGACGACGCCCTCGGTGGTGCGGAGGCGCACCGTCACGTCCACATCGTTGGCCTGATCGAACGCGGTGTTCAGCGCATCGGCGGCCGTCTCGATGTCATCATCGACCGCGCAGTCGATGAGCGCCTGCGGGCCGCCGTCGAGGCAGGCCTGGATCGACCAGCGCGGCGGCGGGTCCATGCGCCGGTCGGTGGTCACCGCCGTAGGCGCCGTCCAGCACCAGTCGCGCAGGTCGGCGGCATCGACGGCGATGTGGTGGCGCCGTTCCAGGTTCTCGAGGTCGTGCGCGACCATGGCCGTGCGGTGGCGCTCGCCCGCGATGAGCCGATCAACGCTCTCGCGCTGCAGGGTCATGGTGAGCAGGTCGCCGACGATGCCAAGGAACCGGACGTCCTCGTGATCCATCGGCTGGTTGTGGGTGGCGCTGACCGTCAGCAGGCCATCGGCTCCCGCGATGCCGTGGATGGGCACCGCGACGCCGCTGGAGACACCGCGCTCGGTCAGCACCCGCGGAACGCGGGCGGCCGTGCCGGTCGGGCCGCCGATGACGACCGCGGCGCGGCTGCGGATGGTGTGGTCGGCCAGTCCATCCCGGCGTCCCTCGATGACCAGGTGGCCCCGCGTTCCGGATCCGAAGCCGAGGCCCTCGACGAGCACCAGATTCTCGTGCCTGCTCGCGCGGCGCCAGAGACCGACCAGCGGGCAGCCGGTGGCGCGCGCCACCGACGCGACGACCGTTTCGCTGATGCGCCGCAGGTCCACACCGGTCGAGACCGAACGCGCGATCGTCGCCAGGGCGAGATGCCGATCGCCGGTGCGAGGACGCCGGTGCTTGTCGTCGCGTGGTTCGGCCAGTTGCTCCATCTGGGCGATCAGCACCAGTGCCCCGTTATCGCGCGTGGCTCCGAGCCGCAGTGCCACGTCGAGGCAGCGGCCGTCGGTCTGCCGCAGTTGCGTCCCGGTGACCAGGGGACGAGCGTCGGCGACGTCGGCGGTATCACGTGCACGCTCGACCAGTGCGGCGATGTGGTTGCGCTCGGCCGGCGCGAACCGGCGCCACAGTGGGCCACCGGCGTCGTCGGCCGCGTCGTCTCCGGTCATCCGGCGCCATTCGGCGTTGACGTCGATCACGATGCCGGAGGGCGCCAGGAGCGCTGTGGCGCTGGGCATCGCCATGAACACGCCGGGCCCATACGCCCAGCCGACGGTGGAGGTCGCATCCTGCCCTGCACCTGCACCGGTTCCTGACATCGGCCACGTGGTGGGATCGGAGTCCAGGGATGTCCCGGGCTCGGGGTTCGGAATCGACACGTCAGCAATCACCGCCCTGCGCTCGGGGTTGGGCTGCGCCGACTCTACTGGTCAGAACTACTCAGTGCACAACTTATCTCACGCAGAGCAATTTCCCTGTCATGTATTGCCGAACGGCTACGACACGCGTTGGCGTAAGCGCTCGCTACGCGTGCGAGCGCTGGCGGGTGTCCTTCCAGCCCGAGTGCACCGTGCACGTGGTCGACGGGTTGTAGCGCGACAGCAACGTCGCGCAATCGTCGACGCAGCAGCGACGCTGCTCGCCATAGTCCTGGAGGCGGTCGCCGCCGACGACGCGGCTGTGGCGTGACTGGCGCAGGTGCGGCTGCGCTTCCGACTGGCCGGCCATCAGACTTGACTCGTGGCTTCGCGCTCGCCCTCGGGCACCAGCGTCTTGGGTTCGCTGTCGCGCAGCAGCGACGGCGAAGCGTCGCAGACCGGACAGCGGAGGCGGTCGGAATCGACCGCTGCACGTTGCGCGTAGAACCACCGGTGACACCGGTCGCAGAAAGCCCACTGCTCGGACATCTAGTCACTCTCCTCGAGTTGTATCTCGGGAGGCAACCGGGTCCAGGGCTGCCGTATCGTCAGGCCAGGGTCGCCATGGGCGATATCGGCCTTGCTTAGACAACTTACCCCAGTCGGGTCCAAGGTCAAGCGCGCTTCCTTCCAAATTCCTACGCTCCTCCGCGTCCGAGTGGTCGCGGCCGGAAAGCACCGCGCTGCGCCGTCCACCGCGCTCGAGATCAGCGTGCGGCGTTGCACGTGATGTTGGACGGCAACGTTCCGCTCGCCGCCCGTCGGGGAACCACTGCGTCATGACCGGCGACACGACATGCCATGACCCGCAGCATCCCCCCGCAGACGTCGACGCGGCCGCGACGTTCGTGCTCGAGCACTACCGCGTCTTCGCGGTGGTGGGCGCGTCACCGAGGACTTGGCGGCCCAGCCACGGGGTGATGCAGACACTCATCGCGCGCGGTTACGAGGTCATCCCAGTCAACCCCACGTGCGACGAGGTACTGGGTCGCCGGTGCTATCCGGATCTGCGGTCCATCCCGGAGTCCGCGGGCGTCGAGGTCGTTGATATCTTCCGACGGTCCGAACTTGCCGGCGACCACGTCGACGAGGCGATTGCGGTGGGGGCTCGCGCCGTCTGGATGCAGTTGGGCGTGATCGACCGCGCGGCGGCGGAGCGTGCGCGAGCCGCCGGTCTCGCGGTCGTCATGGACCGCTGTCCGGCGATCGAGCTCAGTCGCATGGGTTGAGCGGCGCCGATCTGACCGGTTCACGGCACGCGTCGCTCCGGTCAGCTCGAGACCCGCCCCTTGATGCCAGCGAGCTTGCCGAGTGCCTCGAGGTCGGTCAGCGCGATCGCGCGGTATCCGCTGGTGACCATGCCCTGCGCGCGCAGCGTCGCCAGCACCCGAGAGACCGACTGCCTGCGCACGCCCAGCAGCTGGGCGATCGTGGCGTGGGACAGACGTACGACCCAGCCTCCGGCAGCCTCACGTTCCCGCTCGTCGAGGAGCAGCAGCGCGATCTGCATGGTCAGGTCCTGTGTCAGCATCGAGACCATGCGGTGCTGGGTCTGTTCGAGCCGCTTGGCGAGCGAGGTCATCCAGCGCAGCGCGAGTGCCGGCGACTGCGTCAGCAGGCTCAGCAACTGGTCCCTGGGGATCTCGAGGATGGTCGTGTGCTGGCCGGTCAGCGCATCGAACGGCATCGGCTGCTCGCAGAACAGAGGGATGTCGCCGACCACACCACCTTCCCGGATGAGACCCACCAGTTGTCGGCCACCCATCGGCCTGCGGAT
>Ga0299907_10000351_pt1 | contig 21533 bp, 17 predicted proteins | sample RVTome_16_FD_198680 | JGI IMG/M metagenome (GOLD analysis project Ga0299907, IMG submission 198680) | Soil microbial communities from uranium-contaminated site in the Upper Colorado River Basin, Wyoming, United States - RVT152D67 (version 2) ...
ACTGGGCCGCTCAATTGCGCGTGCGACGGGGAGAAAGTTTGTACGAGTCTCGCTTGGCGGCGTGCGCGACGAAGCCGAAATCCGCGGCCATCGGCGCACGTATATCGGCGCGTTGCCGGGCAAAATCGTTCAGTCGATGAAGAAGGCAGGTTCCAGCAACCCGGTGTTTTTGATGGACGAGATCGACAAGATGTCCACGGATTTTCGCGGAGATCCCTCGTCCGCGCTGCTCGAGGTCTTAGATCCCGAGCAAAACACCACCTTCAACGATCATTACCTGGATCTAGACTATGACCTCTCGAAGGTCATGTTTATTACGACGGCCAATACCCTGGACCGGATTCCGCGGCCGTTGCAGGACCGTATGGAAATCATTCGCATCGCCGGGTACACAGAACTCGAGAAGTTGAGCATCGCGAAGAAGTACCTGATGGAAAAGCAGAAGGAAGCGAATGGTCTAACAACGGAGAATTTGGTCTTTACCGACAACGCAATTCTCGGCGTCATTCGTCACTACACCAAGGAGGCCGGGGTGCGAAGTCTCGAGCGCGAGATCGCTTCCATTTGCCGCAAAGTGGCCGTGGAAGTCGTGCGCAAAGACCGCAACGCGCACATTCAGGTGGGCTCAAAGAGCTTGCACAAGTATCTTGGGCCGGTCAAGTTTCGCTACGGCAAGGCAGAAGCCGAAGTCAAAATCGGCGTCACCACTGGTTTGGCATGGACGGAGTTGGGCGGAGAGCTGCTGGCGACTGAAGTCACGATCATGCCCGGTAAGGGCCAGCTGATCATTACCGGAAAGCTCGGCGACGTCATGCAGGAATCAGCGCAAGCGGCGATGAGTTACGTTCGTTCTCGCGCCGCCGAGTTGGGTTTGGAGCGTGATTTTTATCAGAAGCTCGACGTGCATATTCACGTGCCCGAAGGAGCGATTCCAAAGGACGGACCGTCGGCGGGCATTACCATGGCGACTTCGTTAGTTTCGGCGTTAATGAAAATTCCGGTTTTCAGCGATCTTGCAATGACCGGTGAAATCACTCTGCGGGGCAACGTTTTGCCGATCGGCGGTCTCAAAGAGAAAGTATTGGCGGCACACCGCGCGGGGATCAAAAAGGTTCTCATTCCTGCCGAGAACGAAAAAGACGTCGAAGAGATTCCTGCAACCGTTCTTAAGACTGTCGAACTTGAATTGGTTTCTCATATGGACGACGTATTGAAGAAGGCGTTGGTACTCGATAATCCGGCGCGGCTGTTCAGAAATCCGTCCGATGAGAATCAGTCAAAGGACGAGCCGCCTGGCTATCCTGATAAGGTCGACGAAGTACCCGCCTCCGAAATATTGCCTCAGTAGCTCTAATCAGCCGCGATGCCGGGTGGTTTGACACCCGGCATCGCGGCTGTTATAAAAATCGCTTGCGCGGGCTGCCGAATCGCTCGTTGCCTGAGCTAGCATCGCGACCTGCAAGATTGATTTCGGGTCCGAAAAGCTGCGCGCCGTTTGATGCGTGATGGCGCTTTAGGATTCACCGGCGCTGAGTAAGCCGGCTGCATTATAGGCGGAGGGCGGTTAGCTCAGCGGGAGAGCATCGGCCTTACAAGCCGGGGGTCACAGGTTCAAATCCTGTACCGCCCACCAGAGATGTCAATGAGCAAATGTCGGGGTCGTAGTTCAGCTGGTTAGAACGCCGGCCTGTCACGCCGGAGGTCGCGAGTTCGAGTCTCGTCGGCCCCGCCACTCTAGCGTTCATTGCACGAGGTGGAAGTTTCCCGTACGTGGGGTTAGCGACCATGAACAAAGAAGAAGCTCTGTCCCAAAGACGCTGGTACGTCGTCGATGCCGAAGGGAAGATCCTCGGCCGGATGGCCAGCGAAATCGCCAAGGTTTTACGCGGCAAACATAAACCGGTTTTTACGCCAAATCTGGATGCGGGCGATTTTGTCGTCGTTGTCAACGCGCGTGGCCTCAAGCTGACGGGTACCAAGTTAGAAAAAAAATTGTATTTTCGTCACACGGAATATCCCGGAGGAATTCGCGAGAGAACGGCGGCGCAAATGCTGCAAGAAAAGCCAGAAGAACTCGTGAGGCTCGCTGTCAAGGGGATGTTGCCCAAGAACCGTTTGAGCCGTAAACTGGTGACCAAGCTGAAAGTGTATGCGGGTCCGGAGCACCCGCATGGCGCGCAAACCCCTCAACCTTTGGCGATCCCGGCGTAGGAGCATGTAGGTCCATGGCGGAAAAAGTATTCACAGCGACTGGAAGAAGAAAAACCTCCGTAGCTCGAGTTTTCCTGAAGCCCGGCAAAGGCAAGATTACCATCAACGATCGATCGCTGCAGGAATACTTTGGCCGTGAAACAGCCCGTATGATCGTGCTTCAGCCCTTCGGCCTCACGCAAACCGCGGGTAGCTTCGACATCGACGTAAACGTCGCCGGAGGCGGAAACTCAGGCCAAGCCGGAGCGATCCGCCACGGAATCACCCGCGCCCTAATGCAGGTAAACGGAGATTTCCGCTCGCCGCTTAAAAAAGCCGGGTTCGTCACCCGCGACCCACGTGCGGTGGAGCGCAAGAAATACGGCAGGCATAAGGCACGCAAACGTCCGCAGTATTCCAAGCGCTAAGTCGATTCCCGCGCTCCCCGCCACGATCAGTCCTCGGCGGTAAAGAAAAATAAGGCGATCATGGCAAAAATGAAATTGGGTATCCATGCTGAGATCCAAGAGGGCAAGGCGCCGCTATGGCCCAGGGAAATGCAAAAAGCGGTGAGTACCCAATAACTGAAGCCAATGACCATGGCGGTGCCGAAGCTCAGAGAAACGCTGCCGCCGCGATGCCGCTTGAGCGCGAATGGAATTGCCAAAAACACCATCAGCGGTGCGACGAAGGGCAAAGCCAATTTAGTCTGTAGATCGACTTCATAAGCCGTTGTGTCAATGCCCTTGCTGCGCATCTCGGCGATTTGTTTTTGGAGATCGAAGTAGGAAAATTCTTCGGCATCTCGGGCCAGCAGCTTTAAATCCTCCGGCGTTTCGGTGATGGGCAGCGCGGCCGTGATTTTTTGCCGGAATGATTTGCCGTCCGGCGAAAAATTCCATTCGGTTGCGTCGCTGCTTTCCCAACCGCCGTTGGTCCACTCGGCGCTGGGAATTTCCATGAGCGCGCGCAGGCTAAAATCGCGGTTGAGCAAAAAAACCGTGACGTTCTCAAGCGTCGTCGTCCGTGTGTCGAAATAATCCACGTTGATAAAGCTGGCATCTCCACGGATCCAGATGTCGTGGGTCCCCAATAAACTTTTTTGCTGCCGGTTTTTGATTTCGTATTTGTAAATATTTTGCGAATTGCGGGTGAATATTGGAACCAGGGTTTCGTTCCAGACGAACGTGAAGGCGCAAATCAACAGGCCGAGGAGTATCAGCGGCAAGGCCATCCGTTCGACCGAGATTCCGCTGGAGCGGATCGCAATTATCTCCCGTGATCGGGCCAAAGACCCGAGACAGAAGAGCGTGGAAAAAAGCGTCGCGAACCCGATCGTTCTGGAAATCAAAAGCGGCGCCTTGTAAAAAAAATATCGAGCGATGCTCGTGATACTCGCACCACCCTCCATCAACGAGCCGATTCGGTCAAAGAAGTCGACGGTGACATAGAGCGCGGTGATGACGGCCAAGCTGATAAAAAAGATTCGAAGAAATCCCGCGACGATGTATCGATCGAGTATGCTTCCGAAGGGAAGAAACTTGAAATGAAGCCTCATAGAGATTCTCGGTTGCGCCCGCTGACTCTGAGTGCCTGCATTAGCTGCCCGGCCGACGAAAACGCGCTTTCGAGAGCTCGGGGCAGAAATAGCGGCGACTCCCGCAGGGCTTGCTTGAAGAAGTGAATCGCGATGCCGCCGACGATCAGATTGGGCAACCACACTGCCGGAATCGGATGGAGAATATTTTTCTCGCCGAGCGCCTTGCCGAGAGACAGCAACGCATAGTAGGCGAGCAGCCAGAAAAAACACAACATAATTCCCCAGGAGCGATTGGAGCGGGACGCCCGCGGCAGCAAGGTTAACGAAACGCCCAGGAGGCAAAATATCAGCGGAACAAAGCCAAAAGAAATCCGCTGGTGGAGCTCCATTGTTTCGGCGATTGCGGGCGTTCCGCGACTGTGCTTTGATTGAATCGCATTGAGCAGACCGAGGAGCGGCATCTCTTTGGGTCCCGATTCGCGTTGCCGGATCGAGCCGACCAATTCTTCAAGGCTAAGTCTGAAATCATAAATGTTGAAGCGGGTCTGGCTAAACCCGCCTCGACTCCTGTCACGTTCATAGATCGATCCGTCGAAAAGCCTAAGGCCGAGACTATTCGTTTCCTCCTGGGCGGTGATGCGCGCAACCTTGCCTAGAATGATATGCTCGCGAGCGGTATCGCGATTGTCGACGATCAATACACCTTGAGCCGTATTGCCCGGGGGAATGATTTCCTCCACATAAATCAGAATCTTCGGAAAGTCGTCGTTAAAAACCTTTTCCTTTAGGGCCGTTCCGATGCGGCTTTTGGCAATGTTGTAAAGTTCCTTTTTAAGTGCAAAATTCGCCGCTGGACGAACAAATAGGGTCAAGGCCAAGGTCACCGTTGCAATGACCAGGGCGACGCACATTGTCGGCCACAGGATTTGCGTCGGGCTTATTCCGGAAGCTTTCATCGCCAAGAGCTCTTGGTCGTTCGACATTCGGCCGAGTGCCAAGAGGATTGCGAGCAGAAACGCCATGGGGACGGTCATTTCCAGAAACGTCGGGAGAATAAGCGAAAAGAGAGTGCCGATTTGCAGCGGCGACACGCCGCGCGTGACGACCAACTCGATGAGCTTTAGCATTCGTCCGATCAACAAGATGAACGTGAACGCCAAAAGGCCAATGAAAAAGGGCGGCAGAATCTCTGAGATGAGATAACGAAAAAGTATTTTTCGTTTCACTGTGTCGCCATGTTAACTGGTGCGTAGTTCTTTGTAAAATCCTCGGGTCGCAAAGAATCGGCGTCGATGACAAGAAATCAAGATTTAATCTTTGGCGTCCATCCAGTCCTCGAAAAACTCAAAGCGTCGTCAGGCGACGTACTGGAGATTCTCGTTTCCGAAGTTTCCAGCCGATCACCCTTGCGGCGAATCAGTCGAGAAGCGGCGCGTCTCGACATCCGTCTCGTTACGGTAGAACCTAAGTTTCTGGATCGGTTGGTCGGCAAGCAAAGACATCAGGGCGTGGTTGCGCGTATCGAAGCTTATCGGTATTTGTCGTTTGCGGAAATGCTCGAACGAATCGCCCCTCCTTCCATTGCTGAGCGAATTCTGATTCTCGACGGCCTGACCGATCCAAGAAATTTCGGCGCGCTTTTGCGAACGGCGGAAGCGGCCGGCGTTCGCCACGTCGTGATACCGAAGGATCGCTCGGTGGAGGTCACGCCACTGGTCGCAAAGGCTTCTGCTGGAGCCGCCCATCACCTCAATATCTCCAAAGTCACCAACCTTCGGCGGGCGATTTCGGATCTTAAGAAAATAGGTTATTGGGTGGCAGGTTTAGACGCCGGCAGCAGGGAGAGTATATACGGCAGGAGCTACCCGTCGCGCTTGGCGATAGTCTTAGGAAACGAGGGCTCCGGCGTCCGTCCGATCAACTTGCGTGAGTGCGACTTTTTGCTTTCCATCCCCATGGTCGGCAAGGTGCCATCCCTCAATGTTTCCGTTGCCGGGGCGGTGTTTTTGTATGAACTTTTTCGTCAATCCCAGAAGTCGGGGTGAGAAGTTAAGAGAAAATGGCGGACACGGAGGAAACTTAGCGGGGCACGACTATCGGTATTGACATATAGTGTTGAAGATGCTTTAAATACCCGTTTGCAAATGGGGAAAGGTGCCTTCGGGCCCTGGTTCGTCTTAGCGGCGATAATCGCCGCACGAAAAGCCAGCACTGGCCGTTATCCATTTCTTGCTTAAGCTACTGATCTAGAGGCGAATTTACAAAATTTGCGCTGGCGCGTGAAAACGGTGGTCAATGCCAAGCTGGCGTAGCTCAACGGCAGAGCAGCTGATTTGTAATCAGCAGGTTGTAGGTTCAAGTCCTATCGCCAGCTCCAGCCGGCACCATTGCCAGACTACTTGCGCGGCACGGGCTTTCTGAACGAACCAGTTAAATTTTTAAATAAAGTGGGTTGAAGGGAAACAAGGAGAGGTTCCCGAGTGGCCAAAGGGAGCAGACTGTAAATCTGCCGGCGATGCCTTCGAAGGTTCGAATCCTTCCCTCTCCACCATTTTCGCGGGAATAGCTCAGTTGGTAGAGCGCAAGCCTTCCAAGCTTGGGGTCGCGGGTTCGAGTCCCGTTTCCCGCTCCATTTTGCTGATGGCGGGCAGCGTATTGGCCGCGGGTATTGGGGAAGTCAGCCATTCGCTATCAGCCATCGACTGCGATGCCCAGGTAGCTCAGTCGGTAGAGCACGTCCTTGGTAAGGACGAGGTCGGCGGTTCAATCCCGCTCCTGGGCTTTGCCCTGAGTTTTTTAGAGATGAGCGCACCCGTTTCTGATTTTTGGTTATTTTGGATTGACCGGGAAATCATAGGAGGATGAGATGAGCAAAGCGAAGTTTGAGCGGAAAAAACCGCACTTAAACATCGGTACGATCGGCCACGTCGATCATGGCAAGACAACTCTGACCGCCGCGATCACTAAAGTTTTGGAAAAGCAGGGAAAGGCAAAATTTCTTGCTTACGATCAGATCGATAAGGCGCCTGAAGAAAGAGAGCGCGGTGTCACGATCAATATCGCCCATGTCGAGTATGAGACTGAGAAGCGGCACTACGCCCATGTCGACTGTCCCGGCCATGCGGACTACGTTAAAAACATGATCACGGGCGCCGCTCAGATGGACGGCGCGATTCTCGTAGTCTCGGCCGCCGATGGCCCGATGCCACAAACTCGCGAGCATATTTTGTTAGCCCGCCAGGTCGGCGTTCCCGCAATCGTGGTTTTTCTTAACAAGGCTGACATGGTCGACGATAAGGAATTGCTCGAACTGGTTGAGCTCGAAGTCCGCGAGCTTCTTTCCAAATACAAATTTCCAGGAGACGATACACCGGTCGTCATTGGCAGCGCTTTAAAGGCGCTCGAAGGCGATCCCTCGGATATGGGGGAAGGCGCGATCCTCAAGCTTATGGAGGCGGTGGATTCCTTCGTACAAGAGCCGGTGCGTGATATCGACAAACCTTTTCTCATGCCGGTAGAAGATGTTTTTACAATCAGCGGTCGTGGCACAGTGGTAACCGGTCGCGTGGAGCGCGGCGTTGTTAAGGTCGGCGAGGAAATCGAGATCGTCGGTTTCAAGGCAACCCAAAAGACAGTTGCAACGGGTGTCGAAATGTTTCGTAAACTGCTCGATGAAGGGCAGGCCGGTGACAACATCGGCGTGCTCCTCCGCGGTACCAAGCGTGAAGAGGTCGAGCGCGGGCAGGTCTTGGCTAAACCGGGCAGCATTACGCCGCACACCAAATTCAACGCCGAGGCCTACGTGTTGACCAAAGAAGAAGGTGGACGCCACACGCCGTTTTTCAACGGCTATCGGCCCCAGTTCTATTTCCGTACCACCGATGTCACGGGGATCGTCAAGCTGCCCGAAGGCACGGAAATGGTGATGCCGGGAGATAATATTAACGTCGAAATCGACTTAATTACGCCGGTCGCCATGGACGAGGGCTTGAAATTCGCCATTCGTGAAGGCGGGCGAACCGTTGGCGCGGGTGTCGTTACCAAGATCGTCCAGTAGTAGGCTAGCGCCTGCTGAGAAAGGCTAGGGCCATGCGGGAACTCGTAGGATTCGCTTGTGACGCTTGTAAGCGTAAAAATTACACATCGACTAAGAATAGAAAGACAACCACAGAGAAGTTGTCCCTCAAGAAATTTTGTTCTCATTGCCGGACCCACACCCTGCATCGTGAGGTCAAAGTCTAGGTTGATACAGGGTCAGTAGCTCCAATTGGTAGAGCGCCGGACTCCAAATCCGGATGTTGCAGGTTCGAGTCCTGCCTGGCCCGCCAGCTCGTTAAGTGATGGTGTTTCATGGGGGATTGGATTCAAAAACTGCAAGACGGTATCCGGCATGGTAGTGAGTTTGTCCGTGAAGCCTGGCAAGAGCTAAAAAAAGTTCACTGGCCCACGCGTAAGGAAACTTACGCAGCAACGCTCGTGGTGATCGTCGTGGTTCTTTTGATTTCCGCTTATTTGGCATTGGTCGATTTGGCTTTGACGAAAGCCGTTCAGGCCATTATTGGGTGATCTTCAGGCTTTTCATGGCGAAACAGTGGTACATCGTTCACACTTTTTCCGGCTACGAGCAAAAGGCCAAAGCGGCCCTCGAGGAGCGGATCAAAGCGCTCAGTAAGCAAGAATACTTCGGCGAGATTCTCGTGCCGGTCGAAAAGGTCGTAGAACTCGTCAAGGGCAAGAAAAAGACTTCGTCGCGTAAGTTTTTCCCGGGTTATATCTTGGTTCAAATGGAGCTGAACGATGATACCTGGCATGTTGTCAAAGAGACTCCGAAAATAACCGGATTTGTCGGTGGCAGCACCAACCCGCCGCCGGTGAGCGATGAGGAGGTGCGGGCCATCACGCAGCAGATGGAAGAAGGGGCGATCAAGCCCAAACCGCGCGTCCTGTTCTCGGTGGGTGAGAACGTGAAGGTCGTCGACGGGCCGTTTGCCGATTTTAACGGCGTCGTCGAAGAGGTGAAGCCCGATAAGGGCAAGCTCAGGGTGTTGATCAGCATATTCGGACGGGCAACCCCGGTGGAGCTTGAATTCGTCCAGGTGGAGCGCAACTAAACGAAGGATCGCGAAGGTCATGGCCAAAAAAGTCATCGGAGAGGTCAAATTACAAATCCCGGCGGGGCAGGCCAATCCCAGCCCGCCCGTGGGGCCAGCTCTCGGGCAGCGCGGCGTCAATATCATGGAGTTCTGCAAAGCGTTCAATGCCGCGACCCAGGCGCAGCAAGGCATGATCACTCCTGTGATTATCACCGTATACGCCGATCGCTCTTTTACGTTCGTCACGAAAACGCCGCCTGCCTCAGTGTTGCTCAAAAAAGCCGCGGGGCTTGAAAAGGGCTCTTCGGAACCGGGAAAAACCAAGGCGGGCAAGGTTACCCGCGCCCAAGTCAGACAGATTGCCGAATTAAAACTTAAAGATCTGACCGCCAAAGATCTTGCGGCGGCAGAAAAGTCCGTGGAAGGCACGGCCCGCAGCATCGGTTTGGAAGTCGAAGATTGAATGAATTTTGCGGAGGCGATTCGGCGTTGCTTTGCAAGACAGCGCGAGGAAAAGTCATGAGTGGTAAAAAGTATCGTGATGCATTGGCTAGGGTAGACCGCAACCAACGTTATCTGCTGGAGGACAGCTTGCGACTGGCCAAGGAAACCGCCCGCGCCAAATTCGATGAGACCGTCGAGATGTCGATCCGTTTGGGCGTCGACCCGCGCCAGGCCGATCAGAATATTCGCGGCACCGTGACTTTGCCGCACGGCATGGGCAAAACGGTGCGCGTCCTCGCCTTCGCCAAAGGAGAGAAGGAAAAAGAGGCGCAGGAGGCCGGGGCTGATTTTGTCGGCGGCGACGATCTGGTCAAAAAAATTAGCGAAGGCTGGTTGGATTTTGACAAGACCGTTGCCACGCCGGACATGATGTCCGCCGTGGGCCGGATCGGCAAAATTCTCGGACCGCGCGGGCTCATGCCCAATCCCAAGACCGGCACCGTAAGCATGGATATCGGTAAAGCGGTCAAAGAAATCAAGGCCGGCAAACTGGAGTATCGAGTGGACAAGGCCGGTATCGTCCATGTGCCGGTCGGCAAGGCCTCGTTCGGCTCCGAGCAGTTGGTTGACAACGCCAGGGCCGTGCTCATGTCTGTTTTGCGTGCCAAGCCGGCATCGGCCAAGGGCAACTACATCAAGGGCGTAACCGTGACCACAACGATGGGTCCGGGGATCAAAATCGATCTGGCGCAGATCCGAGCCATGGCCGCCTAGCAAAACAAGCGTCCGCAAGTTCGATTAGCGCCAATTCGGCGTTCGGGAGAAAGGCATGTCGGAAATGGAAGCTGTCCGTGCGAGTCACGGCGAGAAGGCCGAAACGGTTGCCGCCGTGCAGCAGCGGCTCAAGTCAGCCAAGATGGCAATCGTCACGGAGTATCGCGGTTTGAGCGTGGCGCAGATGACGCGCTTGCGCCGCGAAATCCGCCAGGCGTCGGGCGAATATCAGGTGATCAAGAACACCTTGGTGCGGCGCGCGCTGCAAGATACGCCCTTCCGCGATTTGGAAAAATTGCTAGAAGGGCCCAATGGTTGGGTGTTCGCTTACGACGATCCCGTGGTCTTGTCCAAGGCGCTGGTTAAATTCGCCGACGACCACCACGACAAGCTGGCGATTAAAGGTGGAGTGTTTGAAGGCCAGTTCATGGACACCGCCGACGTCAAGGTCCTGTCCCAGATGCCGAGCAAGCCCGAACTCCAGGCGAAGTTGCTGGCGCTGATCAATGCGCCGGCCACGCAACTCGTGCGGCTCATTCAGGAACCTGGCGCGCGCGTGGTCAGGTTGATCGAATCGCTTCGTAAGACAAAAACGGAACAGTAAATTTCGTTAGAACCACAAAAAAGGGGGAAGGACTTCTATGGAAGCCGTGTCGAAAGAACAAGTTAAAGATTTCATTAAGAACATGACGTTGATGGACGCAGCCGCGCTGGTCAAGGAGCTCGAGGAAGAGTTGGGGGTCAGCGCGGCGGCACCGGTGACGGTAGCGGCGGCGGCAGCCGGTCCGGCGGCTGCGGTGGAAGAGAAGACCGAATTCAACGTCGTACTGGCCGATGCCGGCGAGAAGAAAATTCAGGTCATCAAGGTCGTCCGTGAATTGACCGGTCTGGGCCTAAAGGAGGCAAAGGACCTCGTCGACGGCGCTCCGAAGCCGGTCAAAGAAGCAGTCAGCAAAGCCGAGGCGGAGACCATCAAGAAAAAACTCGAGGAGCAGGGCGCGAAAGTCGAAGTCAAATAGGTCGTCGGCGGCATGTGGCGGAACCGTGGTTTGATGGATCGGTGACCGAAGTTCGACAAGGGGAGTGCGCATGGCGTTTCAAGTTCCCAATAACCTAAGATTTCGGCGAAGTTTTGGAAGGATCAGAAAAATCATTGACCTTCCTTACTTGATCGAGATCCAAAAGAATTCTTACGATCTTTTTCTGCAAAAGGACGTCGCTCAGACGGAGCGTCAGAGCATGGGTTTGCAGGAGGTTTTTAAGTCGGTTTTTCCCATTAAAGATTTCAATGAAACTTCGTCTTTGGAGTTCGTCAGTTATTCCCTCGGCGAGCCCAAGTACGACGTGGAGGAATGTCATCAGCGCGGCATGACCTACGCGGCGCCCTTAAAAGTCACCGTGCAGCTCGTGCTGTGGGACGTCGACCCTCATACCGGCTCGCGCAGCATCAAAAACGTCAAAGAGCAGGAAGTCTATTTCGGCGAAATCCCGCTCATGACCACCAACGGCACGTTCATGATCAACGGCACCGAGCGGGTGATCGTCAGCCAATTGCACCGCTCGCCGGGAGTTTTCTTCGAGCACGACAAAGGAAAGACCCACGCGAGCGGCAAATTGCTCTATTCCGCTCGGGTGATTCCGTACCGCGGCTCCTGGGTGGATCTCGAGTTCGACCCGCGCGACATCCTCTACGTGCGCATCGACCGGAGGCGCAAGTTTCACGCCACGGTGCTGCTGCGCGCCCTCGGCATGACCACGGAAGATTTGCTCAATTATTATTATCGCAGCGACACCATTGTTTTCGACGGGCGCAGGCCGTTGTTGGCCTTTAACCCCAACCAATTGTTGGGCGCTAAAGTGAACGCGGACGTGCGCGACCCGAAAAGCAACGACATCATCGTCAAGGAAGGCAAGAAATTCACGCGGCCGGTGCTGCGCCAGCTCGAAGCGGCCAAAGTGAAGCACGTGCCGATTGCGTGGGAAGATATTATCGGGCGCGTGGCGGCCCACGACATCGTCGATCCGCAGACCAAGGAGGTGCTCGTCGAGTGCAATCAGGAAATCACCCAGGAAAAGCTCGACTTAATCCGCGAAAAAGGCATTCATCAAATCGAAGTCTTATTCATCGATGAATCCAGCGTCGGCCCGTACCTGCGAAATACGTTGCTACAAGATCGGATTCGCGCCCCCCAGGATGCGATCTTGGAAATTTACCGGCGGCTGCGGCCGGGCGACCCGCCGACCGTCGAATCGGCGACGAACTTTTTTAACAATTTGTTTTTTAATCCGGACCGCTACGACCTTTCCAAGGTGGGCCGGCTGAAACTGAACCACCGCTTAAAGCTCAACATTCCCCTCGAGCAAGGGACGCTGCGCAAAGAGGACATCCTGGAAGTGGTGCGCTACTTGATGGAGCTCAAGAACGGCAACGGCTCGGTCGACGACATCGATCACCTCGGCAACCGCCGGGTGCGGGCCGTCGGCGAGTTGGTGGAAAACCATTTCCGCGTCGGCTTGGTGCGCATGGAGCGGGCGATCAAAGAAAAAATGAGCCTGCAAGACATTGAAACGTTGATGCCGCAGGAGTTGATCAACTACAAGCCCGTTTCGGCGGCGCTCAAGGAGTTTTTCGGCTCGAGTCAGCTTTCCCAGTTCATGGACCAGACGAACCCGCTTTCCGAGATTACGCACAAGCGGCGTCTGTCGGCGCTAGGACCGGGCGGCTTGACGCGCGAGCGTGCCGGGTTCGAAGTGCGTGACGTGCATCCGACACACTATGGCCGGGTCTGTCCGATCGAGACGCCCGAAGGGCCCAATATCGGCTTGATCGCGTCTTTGACGACCTACGCGCGTGTCAATGATTTCGGCTTTATCGAGACGCCTTATCGCGAAGTGGAAAACGGCCGGGTGACGGACCGCATCCGCTACCTCTCGGCCCTCGAGGAGGAGGATCACGTCATCGCCCAAGCCAACGCGCCGATCGACGGCCGCGGCAATTTTACGCTCGACTTGGTCTCGGCTCGCAAGGGCGGCGAGTTCGTCATGGCTCGTCCGGAAGAAGTGAATTTTATGGACGTGTCGCCGAACCAGCTGGTGAGCGTGGCGGCCTCGTTGATTCCGTTCCTGGAAAACGACGACGCCAACCGAGCTCTGATGGGTTCCAACATGCAGCGCCAGGCGGTGCCTTTGCTGAGAACCAAAGCGCCGTTTGTCGGCACGGGCATGGAAAAAATCGTGGCCCGCGATTCCGGGGTCACCGTCGTGGCGCGCCGCGACGGTATGGTGGAGAGCGTCGATTCGACGCGCATCGTCATCAAGGCGGACAAGACCTCCGGCGCCCGCGACACCGGAGTCGATATTTATAACCTGATCAAGTATCAACGGTCGAACCAGAATACCTGCATCAACCAGCGCCCGATCGTCGTGGTCGGCGATCAAGTGAAAGCGGGCGATGTCATCGCAGACGGTCCGTCGACGGAGATGGGTGAGCTGGCGTTGGGACGAAACGTCGTCGTGGCTCTCATGCCCTGGGGTGGATACAATTTTGAAGACTCGATTCTGATCAGCGAGCGCGTGGTCAAGGAGGATATTTACACTTCGATTCACATCGAAGAATTCGAATGCGTGTCACGGGACACCAAGCTCGGTCCCGAGGAGATCACCCGTGATATTCCCAACGTCGGCGACGAGGCTCTGACGGATCTCGACGAAAGCGGCATCATTCGCATCGGCGCCGAGGTCAAGCCCGGCAATATACTCGTCGGCAAGATCACGCCCAAAGGTGAAACCCAGTTGTCGCCGGAAGAGAAGCTGCTACGAGCGATCTTCGGTGAAAAGGCCGGTGAAGTGCGCGACACGTCGTTGCGTGTACCCCCGGGAGTCGAGGGGACGGTGATCAACGTGCGGATTTTCTCGCGCAAAGGGCTGGGTAAGGACGACCGCAGCCGGACGATCGAGGAAGAAGAGATCATCCGCTTGAGAAAAGACCAGCATGACGAAATCCGTATTTTACAGGACGGCGCGCTCAGACGCCTAAAGAAGCTTCTGGCAGGACGGCGTCTGGCCGGTCGGATCAGCGATGACAGCCGCAAGGTGCTGCTCAACAAGGGTCAGGAGATCACCGAAGAAGATCTCGATCAGCTGCCGATGCCTTACTGGAGCGAGATTCGAGTCGACAATGAATCGGTGGAAAACGAGCTTGGGCGCATCATCGAGAGCACGACGAGCCAGGTTAATCTGATCAAGAAAAATTTCGAGGATAAGATAGAAAAGCTTAGAGGCGGCGATGAGCTTCCTCCCGGCGTCATCAAGATGGTCAAAGTTTTTGTCGCGATCAAACGCAAGCTGCAGGTTGGCGACAAGATGGCCGGGCGCCATGGCAACAAGGGTGTTATTTCCCGTATTTTGCCGGAAGAAGATATGCCTTATCTGGAAGACGGGACGCCGGTTGACGTGGTCTTGAATCCTCTCGGCGTTCCCTCCCGCATGAACGTCGGCCAGATTCTCGAAGCTCATCTCGGCTGGGCGGCGCGAAGTTTAGGGCAGCAAATCGACGAGATGCTGCGCATGCACGCCGGCGACGGCGATAACTTGCGGCGGCGCTTGAAGGAATATCTAGGCACGCGCGACGCCAACGAGCTGATCGACGGCGCCAAAGAAGCGGAGATTCTCAAGCTCGCCGAGAAATACCGCGAAGGCGTTCATATCGCGTCGCCGGTCTTCGACGGCGCCGCGGAAGAGGAAATTTTTAATCTGTTCAAAAAAGCCGGCCTGCCGGCCACCGGTCAAGTGACCCTTCACGATGGCCAAACCGGCGAGCCCTTCGACGGCAAAGTGACCGTCGGCGTGATGTACATTATGAAACTTCATCACCTGGTTGACGACAAGATTCACGCGCGCTCGACCGGGCCTTACTCGCTCGTCACCCAGCAGCCCCTGGGCGGCAAGGCGCAATTCGGCGGCCAACGACTGGGCGAAATGGAAGTCTGGGCATTGGAGGCCTATGGTGCGGCTTACACGCTGCAGGAAATGCTTACGGTCAAATCGGACGACGTGGTCGGGAGAACACGCATGTACGAGGCGATCGTCAAGGGCGACAATTTACTCGAGCCCGGATTGCCGGAATCGTTTAACGTCATGGTCAAGGAGCTGCAGAGCTTGGGCCTAGACGTGGAGTTGGTCGAGGAAAAGTAACCGGCGCATTCAAATTGGGCCGCTCAAACCGGAGGTGAGTGCACTATGGAAGACCTGTTTAACTTGTTTGAAAAGCCGAAAAATCCGCTAAGTTTTAACGCCATCAAAGTCTCGGTCGCTTCACCGGAAAAGATCCGTTCATGGTCCCATGGCGAAGTCAAAAAACCGGAGACCATCAATTATCGAACCTTCAAGCCGGAACGCGACGGCTTGTTCTGCGCCAAAATTTTCGGACCGACAAAAGATTACGAATGCAATTGCGGCAAGTACAAACGCATGCGCCATCGCGGCGTCGTTTGCGAAAAGTGCGGCGTCGAAGTCATTCAGTCCAAGGTGCGCCGCGAGCGCATGGGTCATATCGAGCTGGCGACTGCGGTCGTCCACATCTGGTTTCTCAAGAGCCTGCCGAGCCGGATCGGCGCGCTGCTCGACATGTCGCTCAAGGAGATCGAAAAAGTTCTCTACTTCGAGTCCTACATTGTGATCGACCCGGGCGAAACGCCGCTTCAATACAAGGAGCTTTTGACCGAGGCGCGCTACCGCAAAATGGTCGAGGAATTCGGCGGCAAGTTCGTCGCCGAAATGGGCGCCGAAGCGATTCGCAAGCTGCTCAAGGCGATCGACGTGGCAAAGCTGTCCGAGGACTTGCGCCAAGAAATGCGCGATGCGAATTCGGAAGTCCGCCGCAAAAAGATGGCCAAACGGCTGAAAGTCATGAATGCCTTTCGGAGTTCGGGCAACCGGCCTGAATGGATGGTGATGGAGGTCATTCCCGTCATTCCGCCGGATCTGCGCCCGCTCGTTCCGCTCGACGGCGGCCGTTTTGCGACGTCGGATTTGAACGATCTTTACCGCCGCGTGATCAACCGCAACAACCGGCTGAAACGGCTGATGGAGTTGAGCGCGCCGGACATGATTATTCGAAACGAGAAGCGCATGCTGCAGGAGGCCGTCGACGCGCTATTCGACAACGGCCGGCGCGGCCGTGCGATCACGGGTCAGAATCGCCGCCCGCTCAAGTCGCTGAGCGACATGCTCAAGGGCAAGACCGGCCGATTCCGGCAAAATCTGCTGGGCAAGCGCGTCGACTACTCCGGCCGTTCGGTGATTGTCGTCGGCCCGGAGCTGCGTTTGCACCAGTGCGGACTGCCGAAAAAGATGGCGCTCGAGCTGTTTAAGCCCTTTATCTACAACAAGCTCGAAGAGCGCGGCCACGTGACGACCATAAAAAGCGCCAAGAAAATGGTCGAGCGCGAACTGCCCGAAGTGTGGGATATTCTCGACGAAGTGATCCGCGAGCACCCGGTGCTCCTCAACCGGGCGCCCACGCTGCATCGGTTGGGCATCCAAGCTTTTGAGCCGACGCTGATCGAGGGCAAGGCCATCCAGCTTCACCCGCTGGTTTGCGCCGCCTACAACGCCGATTTCGACGGCGACCAAATGGCCGTGCACGTGCCGTTGTCCGTGGAAGCCCAGGTCGAGGCGCGGGCGTTGATGATGTCGACGAACAACATTCTCTCGCCGGCCAACGGCAAGCCGATCATCGTACCGACGCAGGATATCGTGCTCGGCCTTTACTACATGACCCGGGATCGGCTCCATACCAAGGGCAGCGGTCGTCTATTCAGCAACCCGACCGAAGTGCGCGTCGCCTACGATCAAGGGGAGATCGACTTGCAGGCGCAAATCACGGTGCGAATCAACGGTGAGCGCATCGATACGACAGTGGGGCGGGTGCTGCTCTATGAGGTCGTGCCGCCGGTGATTCCGTTCAAGGAAGTCAATCGCGTGATGAAAAAGAAGGAGCTGGCCAATTTAATCGATGTCAGCTACCGCTTGGCGGGAAACAAGGCGACGGTTATTCTCGCCGACCGGCTTAAAGATATCGGTTTCCAGAATGCGACCCGAGCCGGCATCTCGATTTCGATCAAAGATATGGTCATTCCGCCGAGCAAGGAAGAGCTTTTAAAGAAGGCTCACGAAGACGTGCGTGAAATTGAGGAGCAGTACAAAAACGGATTGATTACGGACGGCGAGCGTTACAACAAAGTCGTCGATATCTGGGCCGAAGTCACGGACCGGATCGCCGATGAAATGTTGCGCGATCTCGGTTCCGAAAAAGTGATCGACGAGCAGGGGCGCGAAATTTCCGTGCCGAGTTTCAATCCGATCTTTATGATGGCCGATTCCGGCGCGCGCGGCAGCGCGCAACAGATTCGCCAGCTCGCCGGCATGCGCGGCCTGATGGCGAAGCCTTCCGGTGAAATCATCGAGACGCCGATCACGGCGAATTTTCGCGAAGGTCTGACGGTGCTGCAGTACTTCATCTCGACCCACGGCGCGCGCAAGGGACTGGCGGACACTGCGTTGAAGACCGCCAATTCGGGTTATCTCACGCGCCGCCTCGTCGACGTCGCGCAAGACGCGGTGATCGGCGAAGAAGACTGCGGGACCATGGATGGCATCGAGATGACCCCCCTCATGGAAGGCGGCGAGATCATCGAGCCGCTCGGCGACCGCGTGCTCGGGCGCGTTGCTCTGGAAGACATTAGGGATCCGTTCACCGGCGATGTCATCGTCAAGTCCAACCAAGAGATCAACGAGGAACTCGTGCAGCGCATTGAAGACGCCGGTTTGGAGCGGATCAAGATCCGCTCGGTATTAACCTGCGCCTCGCGCCGGGGTGTTTGCGTCATGTGCTACGGCCGGGATCTCGGGCGCGGACATATGATCAACCTCGGCGAAGCGGTCGGGGTCATCGCCGCGCAATCCATTGGCGAGCCTGGAACACAATTGACGATGCGGACCTTCCACATCGGCGGCACGGCGAGCCGGCGCGCGGAGCAGACGACCTTGGAGTCGCGCAACGAGGGCTTTCTCAAGTTCATCAACGTCAACACCGTGACCAATAAAGACGGCGATCTCGTCGTGATGAATCGGAACGGGGAAATCGCCATCGTTGATTATCCGGAAGGGGAAAAAGGCCGGGAGCGCGAACGCGAGCGCTATCCGGTGGTTTACGGCGCCAAGCTCAAGAAGAGGGACGGCGCGCAAATTAAGGCGGGAGAGCTTTTGGCCGAGTGGGATCCTTACACCATCCCCATCCTCACGGAAACGAGCGGCGTCGTCAAATTCGGCGATGTGATCGAAGCCATCACCATGGAAGAGAAGGTCGACGAGCGCACCGGCTTGTCGACCAAGGTGATCACCGACTCCAAGGATGTCGAGAAGCGGCCGCGCATCTCGATCAAGGACATCGAAGGTCAAACCGCGCGGCTCTCGGGCACCGCGGAGGCGCGCTATCTGCTGCCCGTGGGCGCGCACATCAACGTTCAGGAAGGGCAGACGGTCTTTGCCGGCGACGCTCTGGCCAAGATTCCGCGCGAGACGACCAAGACCAAGGATATCACGGGCGGCCTGCCGCGCGTCGCCGAACTCTTTGAGGCGCGCAAGCCCAAAGAGTTCGCCGTGATCACCGAGATCGACGGCACCGTGTCGTTCGGCAAGGACACTAAAGGCAAGCGCAAAGTCATTGTGACGCCCGAAGTGGGTGAGCCGCGCGAATACCTCATTCCCAAGGGCAAGCACATTAGCGTGCACGACGGCGATAAAATTCGAGCCGGCGAGGCGCTTATGGATGGCTCGTCAAATCCCCATGATATCTTGAACATCCTCGGTGAAAAGGCGCTGGCCAAGTATTTGGTCGATGAGGTGCAGGAAATTTACCGCCTCCAAGGCGTGCGCATCAACGACAAGCACATCGAGGTGATCGTGCGCCAGATGCTGCGCCGCGTGCGCATCAAGGAAGTCGGCGACAGTGATTTTCTGGTCGGCGATCAGGTCGAGAAATGGCGCTTCGAGGAAGAAAATCAGCGCGTGCTCGGCGACGGCGGCAAGCCGGCGGTGGCCGAACCCTTGTTGCTTGGCATCACCAAGGCATCGCTTTCGACCGAGAGCTTTATCTCGGCCGCCTCGTTCCAGGAGACCACCAAGGTGCTCACGGAAGCGGCGATCCAGGGCAAAGTGGATCTGCTGTGCGGCTTGAAAGAAAACGTCATCATGGGCCGCTTGATTCCGGCGGGCACGGGTTTGGCGAAATACGCCAAGGCCGATATCGAAATCGACGAACCCGACGGTCAGATCGGCGGAATTTCCGAAGCGACGGGGACGTAGCTTTGACATGGTGTAATTATTTTGCTAGAAACAGGATTTCTCTAGGGGAGTTAGCCCGACGGGACAGGTCCCCAAATCCAACAGCGAACGAGAGATTATGCCGACGATTAGTCAATTAGTGCGCGATAGCCGCGAGATCCAACGCCGCAAGAATTCCGCGCCGGCGCTGCAAGGTTGCCCGCAAAAGCGCGGCGTGTGCACGCGCGTGTATACCTCGACGCCGAAAAAGCCGAATTCGGCATTGCGGAAAGTTGCGCGCGTTCGTCTAACCAATGGCATCGAAGTCACCTCCTATATCCCCGGGGTCGGCCATAATTTGCAAGAGCACTCGGTGGTGTTGATTCGCGGCGGTCGCGTCAAGGACCTTCCCGGGGTGCGTTATCATATCGTTCGCGGAACTCTGGACTCCATCGGAGTGCAGGAAAGACGACAGGGGCGCTCGAAGTACGGCGCCAAGAGACCGAAGTAGGTTTTATGCCGCGCAAGGGTGAAGTCCGCAAACGTGAAATATTACCGGACCCCAAGTATGGGGACAAAGTCGTCGCTCGATTTGTCAACACGATCATGAACCGGGGCAAGAAGAGCGTCGCCGAATCGATTTTCTATCGCTCTTTGGACATCGTGACGGCGAAAACCAAAGAAGATTCTTTGGGCGTATTCAAACGGGCCATCGAGAATACGCGCCCGACGGTTGAGGTCCGCTCCCGCCGGGTGGGCGGCGCAACCTATCAAGTGCCGGTGGAAGTCCGGCCCCAGCGGCGGCTGTCGCTGAGCATGCGGTGGTTAATTGATTCGGCGCGCGATCGGGCCGAGAAGTCGATGGAGGAAAAATTAGCGGCCGAGTTGATCGATGCCGCGAATAACCGCGGCACCGCGATTAAAAAGAAAGAAGACACGCATCGGATGGCGGAGGCCAATCGCGCCTTCGCGCATTATCGCTGGTAGATTCGCAAGGAAAATTAGGCTGGTGAAAGGAGGCGGATAACCCGCCTCCTTTTTTTCCGGGCACAAAGCAATGGCAAGAACCGTTCCACTCGAGAAGACCCGCAACATCGGGATCATGGCGCATATCGATGCGGGCAAAACTACGACCACCGAGCGCATCCTTTATTACACCGGGATCAATTACAAGCTCGGCGAGGTGCATGAAGGCACCGCGACCATGGACTGGATGGTTCAGGAGCAGGAGCGCGGGATTACGATCACCTCGGCGGCGACGACCTGCTTTTGGCGCGATCATCGGGTCAATATCATCGATACGCCGGGCCACGTCGATTTCACCATCGAGGTCGAACGGTCTTTGCGCGTGCTCGACGGCGCGGTGGCGGTATTTTGTTCGGTCGGCGGCGTCGAGCCGCAAACCGAAACCGTCTGGCGCCAGGCCGATAAATACAGCGTGCCGCGCTTGGCGTTCGTCAATAAGATGGACCGGCTCGGGGCGGATTTTTTCCGGGTCGTCAAGATGGTCGAAGATCGGCTCGGGGCCCGTCCGGTTCTGTTGCAGCTTCCGATCGGCGCCGAGGAGAAGTTTTCCGGCATCGTTGATTTGGTCACCATGAAGGCGGTTGTCTGGGAAGATGAAAGCCTGGGCGCCAAATTCCACGAAGAGCCCATCCCCGCCGATCTCAAGGGCCAGGCCGAGGAGTATCGGGAAAAACTGCTCGAGGCGGCCGCCGACAGCGACGAAGCGATCATGGAGAAATATCTCGAAGGGAAAGAGATCTCCGAAGCTGAACTGCGTCGAGCGATCCGCCAAGGAACGCTGTCTCTCAAGATCGTGCCGGTGGTTTGCGGCTCGGCTTTTCGTAACAAGGGCGTGCAGCCGATGCTCGATGCCGTGGTCGAATACCTGCCCTCGCCGCTCGATATTCCGCCGGTCCAAGGAATCGAGGCGGGAACCAACATACCCGCCGAGCGCCCGGCGAAAGATGACGCGCCGTTTTCCGCTCTCGCCTTTAAAATCATGACCGATCCTTTCGTCGGTACGCTGACGTTTTTTCGCGTTTATTCGGGATCGATCAGCGCCGGTTCGAGCGTCTACAACTCGACCAGGAGCAAGCGAGAGAGGGTCGGCCGCTTGCTCAAAATGCACGCCAACAAGCGCGAGGAGATCAAGGAAGTCTACG